>ERZ869936.2402-NODE-2402-length-11083-cov-4.965996_pt1 | contig 11083 bp, 7 predicted proteins | sample MGYA00520876_ERZ869936 | MGnify/ENA primary metagenome ERZ869936 (study PRJEB32218, sample SAMN09650985) | biofilter metagenome | isolation source: enrty point of leading RO module | place: Saudi Arabia: Thuwal, RO plant located on Red Sea | collected 2016-02-17 ... | reverse complement strand
CTGCCGGGTGAAATGCGGGAGATCCTGAACCGGGTGGTCACGGCCGAGAAGGAGGCCGAGGCCAACGTCATCCGGCGCCGGGAGGAAACGAACGCCACGCGGTCGCTTCTGAACACGGCGAGGGTGATGGCCGAGAACCCGGTGATGCTGCGGCTGAAGGAGCTGGAAGCTCTCGAGGCCATCGCGGGCAAGGTCGAACGGCTGACGGTCCACAACGGGACCGAGGGCCTGCTGACCGATCTCGTGAAGCTCAGGGACTGAGAGAAGGGCCGGTCCGGGTGGCAACCTCGGGCCGGTTCACTTCGTCGCGGAACAGCGCCGATGCTGTAAGTGAAGGGTGCCGACCGCGCGAGTTTCAGAAATTGTTTGAAACCCAAATGCAAAGCCGGCGTTCTGGTTTCATGTTCGACGGCTTATCGCTTCCCGTCCTGGTGGTGATCGGCGCCGGCGCGGCACTTGTCATCCTGCTGGTCGGCCTTCGCATGACGGGTCTGGCCGACAGGATCGCGGACCGGACGGGTCTGGGCGAGGCGGTGGTGGGCGGCGTGCTTCTGGGCGCGGCGACGTCGTTTTCGGGGACTATCGTCTCGCTGACGGCGGCGCTGGACGGACGCGCGTCGCTTGCGTTCTCGAACGGGATCGGCGGCATCGCGGCGCAGACGGCATTCCTGGCGATTGCCGATATCGTCTATCGCCGGGCGAACCTGGAGCATGCGGCGGCCGAGTTGGCCAATGTCTTTCAATGCGGTGTCCTGATGGTCCTGCTGGCAATCCCGGTCGCTGCGTTCACGGCACCCGAGATCGCGTTCTGGGGGGTTCATCCGGCGTCGTTCGTTCTGGTCGTCGTCTATGCCTATGGCGTGGGCGCGACGGCCCGCCTGCGCGAGAGGCCGATGTGGAAACCCGTGGAGACCGACGAGACCCGAACGGACGAGCCGGAGGACGGCGATACGCCGGACAATCCCGCACGCTGGCTGATCCTGCGGTTCGTGGGCCTGATGCTGCTTCTCGGCACAGCGGGCTGGGTCATCAGCCAGGTCGCCGCACAGCTTGTGGACCGGCTGGGCCTGTCGGCGTCGCTGGTCGGTGCGCTTGTCACCGCCGTCATCACCTCGCTGCCGGAACTTGTCACCACGATTGCCGCGGTGCGCCGGGGCGCTCTGCAACTTGCGGTGGGCGGCATCATTGGTGGCAACACGTTCGACACGCTGTTCCTGACGATTGCGGATGTCGGGTACCGCGAGGGGTCGATCTATCATGCGGTCGGCTCCGACGATCTGTTCTGGCTGGCCACGGGGATGTTGATGACGGCTGTCCTGATGCTGGGGCTGATCTTTCGCGAAAAGAGCGGGCCCGGGCGGATCGGGCGCGAGAGCGTTCTGCTGCTGTCCATCTATGCCATCGCGATCGGCGTGCAGATGTCCGCGGGTTGGGGCTGAGCCGGGAAGCGCACCGGCAGGTGGAGCGGCGTCGATGTCTGGCACGAGTTTGACGTGTGTCATGGACCAGAGCGTGGACGTGTCTAACCTCGTCTCACGGGCAAAGGGGGCGATATGTCGGATAAAACCTCGACACGCATGACACAGCCGCTGGCGCGCGTGCCGGCGCTTGTGCCCGAGGTTCGTGCTCCGGCCGAAGCGGCGTACCGACATGCCGGTCTGGATCGTCGCGTGCATGGCGCGATGGCCCGAATGACCGGCGGCGTGTCGCCCTATGCCATGGCGCGGGCCTGGGCGGATTGGGCGGTGCACACTGCGCGAGCGCCGGGACGTCAGGTGGAACTGATGGAGAAAGCGGTCGCGAATGCCGAGGCGGTGGCGAGATACGCGTCTTCCCAGATGCAACAAGAAGAGGCCGAGCCGCCGTTCGCGCCCCGCCGCACCGATCCGCGGTTCGATCACCCGGCCTGGTCCGCCCTGCCCTTCTCGGTTCTGGAGCAGACCTTTCTGGCCGCCCAGGATTGGTGGGATCACGCCGCGCAGGGCCCGAAGGGCGTGACGCATCAGGATTCCGAGCGGGTCGCCTTCATGGCACGGCAGATGCTGGACCTGTGGTCGCCGTCGAACTTTCCCTGGCTGAACCCCGAGATCATCGAGACGACCTTGCGCGAGGGTGGCCGGAACCTGAGCCACGGCGCGGCGCATTTCATCGAGGACTACGTGCGGACCCTGACGCAGGCGCGCAGACCGCAGCCCGAGACCCTTCGGGTCGGGCATGACCTGGCCTGTACCCCCGGAAAGGTCATTTATCGGAACGCGCTGTTCGAACTGATCCAGTACCGGCCGCTGACGGACAGGGTACAGGCGGAACCGGTGCTGATCGTGCCGGCCTGGATCATGAAATACTACATCCTGGACCTGTCGCCCGAGAACTCGTTCATCCGATATCTGGTGTCGCAGGGGTTCACGGTTTTCGCGATCTCCTGGTGCAATCCGACGGCGGAGCAGGCGAACCTAAGCCTGGAGGATTATCGTCTGAGCGGGATCATGGCCGCACTGGACGTGATCGGTACGGTCTGTCCGGCGCGCAAGGTTCATGCGAACGGCTATTGTCTGGGCGGCACGCTTCTGGCGATTGCGGCGGCCACGATGGCGCGCGACGGCGACGACCGTCTGGCCAGCGTGACGATGATGGCGGCGCAGGTGGATTTCGCCGAGGCGGGCGAGCTGCTGTTGTTCCTGGATGAAAGCCAGGTCGCGTTCCTGGAGGATCTGATGTGGGATCAGGGCTATCTGGACCGGCCGCAGATGGCGCGGACCTTTGCGGCGATCCGGGCCGAGGACCTGATCTATACCCGCGCCGTAAGGCGGTACTTTCTGGGCAAGGACGACCTGCCGTCGGATCTGACGGTCTGGAACGACGACACCACGCGGATGCCCGCGCGCATGCATTCCGAATATCTGCGGGGTCTGTTCCTAGAAAACCGCCTGTCCGCCGGGCGGTTCGCCGTCGAAGGACGGGTGATCGCACTGAATGACATCGACGCGCCGATCTTTGCCGTCGGAACCGAAAACGACCACATCGCGCCCTGGAAATCGGTCTACAAGATACGGCTGTTCACGGATGGCGAGCTTACCTTCGTGCTGACCTCCAGCGGTCATAACGGCGGCATCCTGAGCGAACCGGGGCACCCCCGGCGTCACTACAGGATATCCGAGCGCAAGCGGGACGACCTTTACAAGGGACCCGACGAGTGGCTGGCTGCGAACGAGCCGGTTCGGGGATCGTGGTGGCCGGACTATGCCGCCTGGCTGAAGCGGCACAGCAGCGGAACGCGGAAACTGCCCTTGATGGGACGGTCGGACAAGGGCGTTCGCCCGATCTGTGACGCGCCCGGGACGTATGTCTTTCAGACGTGAGGCCGCCTTCGTTCACGACGCCGGCTGGACGGCAAGACGGATGCCGCTTGTCTAGTCGGCTTTGGCCTTGGGTTTGCGGAAGGTCGCGTTGAAGGCGACCGTCACGCGTTCCTCGTCCGACTCGTTGGGATAGACCCAATGGACGAGGTAGGAGGGAAACAGGATCATCTCGCCCGCCCCGGGACGCAGTTTCTTTTTGAGGCGAAACGCATTGGCGCTCAAAAGGCGCCAGTTGGGCAGATCGGTGCGCGGGTCGAGGAACTCGATCATGCCGGAATTGCCCGTTTCGACCTCGGGCTGCGAGACATAGTAGACACCCGACCAATGCGCGCCAGGATGGGTATGGGGCGCGTTGAAGCCGCCGGGCGGATTGGCGTTCATCCACGCAAAGATCTTCAGCTTCAGCGTTTCCGGATCGGTCTTGGCGCCGATCTTGCGGGTCGCGGTGTTTATCGCTTCGACCGCGGCCTGTCTGAGGGTCTGAAAGGGCTGGGCGGGATTGTCGAAGAGATTGCCTTCGGAGTGCCAACCGCCCCGGTTTGACTTGGTCACGCCCTCGGATTTTGCGCGCAGCCTGGCGCCTTCGGCGAGCAGGTCGGCATCCAGAAGCTGGTGGTCCGGGACGCGGAAACGCACCAGCGGCGTCGAGAACAGTTTTTCGTACTTGGTCTGCTCGATCTTCACATCGGCCTCCGTGATCCGCGCGCGCCCTTGAGATAATCGCCCCGCCGCAGGGCCGCGGCGGGGCTTGGATGACGAGGTTGCGCCACCACACGGCGCAACCGGTGGGGTCTACCGGTCAGTCCTCGTCATCCTCGTCGGAATCGCTTTCGCTGTCATCGGACTCGTCGGATTCGTCGGACTCATCCTCGTCGTCGTCCTCGTCTTCGTCGTCGTCTTCTTCGTCGTCGTCGTCTTCGTCGTCTTCCTCGTCATCGTATTCTTCGTCGTCATCCTCGTCGTCTTCTTCGTCGTCGTCTTCATCGTCGTCCTGCGACGCGCGAATCTCGGCGCGTGTCAGTATGCCGTCGCCATCGCTGTCGCTGCGCGCCAGGATCCGGTTCGCGGCTCTTGCGCCGAAGACGGCCTCGAGCTCCGACAGGCTCAGGCTCCCGCTGCCGTCGGCGTCGATGGCACTGAAGGCGCGGCCCTGCGCCGTGGCGGGCACGGCGGTGAGTGCGACGAGGGATGTGGTGATCAGGAGGTTTGAAAGTTTCATGGAAATTTTCTCCGATTGGGGGCATGTCGGAGTTTTTTCGGCCCAGGGTGCCGCCTGGGCAATAAACGTAAGGGCGACCTGCAATAAACCTTTGGAATAAGTGCGGTCTAATGCTTTGACTTTATTGACGTTCCAAAGACACGACGGTGCCGCGCCGTCAGCGTCTGCCTTCCCAGAGCCACGCCCCCACGGCCATCAGCGAGGCCAGAAGCAGAAGCGCCCAGGCGGGCAAGAGCGGCGAGACGCGGATGTCGGCGGTCAGATACGCCTGGCGCGGGGTGATTCCGATCCAGCCGCGCCCGGCGGCGACCCGCCCTTCGCGGACGCGGCGGATATCCGGCGCGCCGTCTTCGATCCGGACAATGCCGCCGCGCGTCGCATCGACCGGTTCTTCCAGAAGAGCCGCCGAGGCGATGGTCTCCTCGAACTCGCGCGGCGAGGCGGGGCCAAGCGCGATCACTGCCTCCTGCTCGCCCTCTTTCAGACGATAAAGCCCGATCTCGGGCCCGTCCCACACCGCGCCGAAACGGCCCGGCGCGGTTTCCTCAAGCTCGAGCGTGACCGTCTCGCCGTTCGGACCCGTGATGTCCAGATCGCCCACCGCCTCGCCCAGCGTGCGGCGCTCGATGGTCATGGTCTGACCCTCGGCAGTGACGGTCAGAGCCTCTTCCTCCAGGTCGGTTTCCTTCATCATCCAGTGCGCCAGGCGGCGCAGCAGTTCCAGTTGCGGCCCCCCTCCCTCGTACCCGCGGGACCAGAGCCAGGCATGATCCGATGCCAGAAGCGCGACGCGGCCTTCGCCCACGCGGTCGAGGACCAGAAGCGGACGGTCGTCGACGCCGGACATGACGGTTGTGCCGCTGGTTTCGCTGACGTCGATCAGCCGCAGCCAGCGTCCCCACGGCGGCGTGGATTCGTCGTCGGTCTGTGGCGTGAAGCCCTCGGTCACCGGATGGCGCTGACCTATGTCGGTCACGGTGGGCAGGTAGGGTTCTTCCAATACGCGCCCCGTGGGCTCGGCGGGGATCACCTCGGCCAGGGGCGAGCGATAGAGCGAATCGGCGCTGGCGAAATCGGGACCGGCGGCGATCAGGACGGCACCGCCGTCTTCGACATATTGGCGCACATTATCCAGATAGATCGACGGCAGAATGCCGCGCCGCTTGTAGCGGTCGAAAATGATCAGATCGAACTCGTTGATCTTGTCGAGGAACAGCTCGCGCGTCGGGAAGGCGATGAGCGACAACTCGTTCACCGGCACGCCGTCCTGCTTCTCGGGCGGGCGCAGGATGGTGAAATGCACCAGATCGACGCTGGCGTCGGACTTGAGAAGGTTGCGCCAGGTGCGCTCGCCCGCATGCGGCTCGCCCGAGACCAGAAGGACCCGCAGGCGGTCGCGGACGCCGTTGATCTGGACGACGGCTGTGTTGTTGCGCGCGGTCAGTTCGCCCGCCTGTTCCGGAAGGGTGAACTGGATCACGTTCATGCCGCCGTGCTGCAAAGTCACGGGCAATTCCAGGTCGCGGTCGGTGGGCACCTCGAAGCGCTGCGGCTCGTCGCCGTCGACCGAGATCTCGATCTCGGCCATCTCGGGCAGACCCGCAGGGACGGCACCCTGATCTTCGATCCGAAGGGTCAGCGTCACCGGTTCGCCGATGATGGCGAAGGCGGGCGCGTTCTGAAGTATCAGGCGGCGGTCCCAATCGGTCTCCTCGCCCGTCAGCAGCGCGTGAAGCGGCGCGGGCATCTCGGGCAGGCGTTCGAGGTCGTGAAGCTGACCGTCGGTCAGAAGGATCGCGCCCGCGATGCGCGCGCGCGGTTCCTCGGCCATGGCGTTCGTCAACGCCTCCATCAGAAGCGTGCCGCGATTGCCTTCGCTGTCGCCCAGCCGCACGATGCGCAATTCGGTATTCGGCAGCGACGCGACCTCGGCCTCGACACCCGCCACCGCCTCGGCGATCTGGTCGGGCCGGACGTCGACACCCTGGCTTGCGCTTTCGTCGACGACCAGGATCACGATGTCGGTCAGCGTCTCGCGTTCCTCGACCTGAAGCGACGGGTTCGCCAGCGCTAGGAGCACCACGGCAAGGGCCAGACCGCGCAGCCACCAGCCCGACAGGCCGCGCCAGACCGCCAGGATCGCAAAGGCCACCGACAGGGCGACGGCGGCCCAAAGCACCGGCCAGGGCAGGAACGGATCGAAGATGATCGTGCCGGTCTCCATCATTGGCCCTGCTTTTCTTTCTGGTGAAAATATCCCGGGGGAGTCGCCGAGGGCGACGGGGGCAGCGCCCCCCGCGGTCCGCCGCAGGCGGGCCGCCCCCCCGCGATGACGCAGTCAGCGCAACCGGTCATTGGCCCAGCCTGTCGAGAAGCGCGGGCACATGCACCTGGTCGGATTTGTAGTTGCCGGTCAGCACGTGCATGATCAGGTTCACGCCGAACCGGTAGGCCACTTCGCGCTGGCGTTCGCCCGCGAAACCGCGGCCGACGGGATACATGGGCGCGCCGGTCCGGTCGGTGGCCCAGGCGGAGGCCCAGTCGTTGCCGCCGATCACCACGGGCGTGACGTTGTCGTTGAGGTTCCGGAACGGCATCCCCTCGACCTGCTCGGCGTCAGCCGGCGCCGCCTCGACCCAGACCTCGCGGCTGAGATAGCGGCCGGGGAAGTCCTGTAGCAGGTAGAAGGTGCGGGTCAGGACGTGATCCGACGGCACCGGTTCCAGCGGCGGGATATCGAGCGGCAGCGCCAGTTCCTGCAACTTGCGCCCGTTGGGCGAGGTTGCGCTGAAGCCCGAGGTATTCGAGTCGCGGGTATCGAACAGGATCAGGCCGCCGCCCCTGAGATAGCGGTTCAGCTTGGCATAGGCCTCGGACGAGGGACGCGGCTGGTCGGGGGTGATCGGCCAGTAGAGGAAGGGATAGACGGACAATTCGTCGGTTTCGAGATTGACGGCGGCGGGTTCGGCGGGTTCGATCGAGGTGCGCCGGAAGAGCACGTTCGAGAGCCCGCGCAGCCCCGCCTCGGAGACGCGGTCGAGCGCGGCGTCGCCGGTCACGACATAGCCCAGCGTGACCGCCGACGAGGCGGCGATGATCTTGTCGATCTCCTCGTCGGTCTGGGCCTCCGCCCGGGGGGGCGCGGCGATGATGACCAGCCCGGCCAGCAGCGCGGCGGTCACTCCGCGCGCGGCCCGCAGGCGGCCCGACAACCATAGGGTCGCGACCACGTCGGCCATCAGCGCCAATAGCGCGAGGCTCAGCAACAGGCCCTTGAGCGGCGTATCCTCGATCACCTGGAAGCCCTCGACAGGCACGTCGGCGGGCCAGGCGAAGGCCGCCAGTTCGGTCTCCGCCCCGGCCACGTTCAGCGCGATGCGACGGTCTTCTCCCGCGTAGAGGCCGGGGGGCATGTCGGGTCCCGGCCGGTATTCGGCCAGGCGCTCGCCCGGTACGCCGGGCAGCTTGCCCGCGTCCTCGACCTCGCCGAAGGCGGACAGCACCTGATCGGGCGTCCAGACCGTTCCCGCCAGGTCCTCGGCATCGAGCGCGGAGAGCCGGGTTGAGACGGACAGGCGTTCGAGCATCTGCACGAACAGGCCCGAGAGCGGCAGCGTCGACCATTCGGCGTTCGCGGTCACGTGGAACAGCACGACCTGCCCCGCGCCGATCCGCTTGCGGGTGACGAGCGGCGTGCCGTCGGCCAGCGTGGCGATGGTGCGCTCGGCCAGCGATGGGTCGGGCTGGGCCATGACCTGGCTGGACACGGTCACGTCATCGGGCACGGCGAGGCCGAAGAACGGGCTTTCGGACGAAAAGGCGCGCAGTGTCTTGGGCTCGCCCCAGCTCATCGCGCCGCCGACGGTGCGGCCGCCCGCGCGCAGCCGTACGGGCATCAGCGGGTCCTCGGCCTCGCGACCAAGGTCCGAGGCGGCGAGGCGCGGACCGGCGAAGCGCAGCAGCAGCCCGCCGTCCTCGACCCAGTCCTCGATCGCCTGCGGCTCGGAGCCGCCCAGCGAGACCACGTCGGCCAGGATCAGCACGTCGGGGTTGGCGAGGATGATGTCGTCGATGGTGCCGCCGATCAGGTCGGCGTTCGGCTCCAGCGCCTGTTCCAGGTAGTGGGTCGGCGACAGAAGGCGCAGGCCCTCGCGCTCGTCCCGCGCGGCGATGATCGCGATCTCGCGCCGTTGCAGGCTGTCATCGGTCAGGCTGACCGCCCCCGCCGAACGCTGCCCAAGGATCTCGAAGCGGGTGACGCGGTTCCTCAGTTCTGCCGGAAGCGACATCTGGACCGACGCCGTGTCCTCGCCGGGCGCGAAGGTCAGGTCGGCCACGGCCAGTTGCCGCGGCGTGCCGGCGGGGTCGAGACCGTGGGCGGCGACCGTCAGGGTCGCCGGCGTGCCGGTTCGGCTGCGGACGGCCTCAAGCTCGATGTTGCCGTCCTCGAAACTTGCGGGACGCAGGGCCACGACCGGGGCGGCGGTCTCGAACGCGGTCACCGTGCCGCGGGCCTGCATGGCCTCCAACACTTCGGCGCGCCAATCGTGATCCAGTCCGTCGGAGAACCAAAGCGTGTCGAAGCGGCCTTCGAGACCCTCGGCCCATTCCGTGACCGCTTCGGCGTCGGGCGCCCAGGCCTTTGGCTGGATTCCCGGCAAGAGGGATGTCCAGGCCCCGGCCGCGCGAAACGGCAGCGCGCCGTCGGGCGGCAGCTCGGTCAGGGTGACGATGGCGGTCTCGCGCCCCGTTTGCGCGGCTTCGTCCAGAACGGCGCTCAACCTGTCCATGCGGCGGCCCCAGTCGGGCGCGTCGGCCCAGGTGCCGTCGATCAGGACCAATAGCGGCCCGTTGCCCGCGTTCTCGGGCTCGGGATTGAGGACCGGGCCGGCAAAACCGATGATCGCCGCCGCGATGGCCGCCATGCGCAGAAGCAGCAGCCACCAGGGCGTGCGGTCGGTCTGGGTCTCGTCGTCGGTCAGGCCAAGGAGAAGTGCGACGCCGGGGAAGCGGCGGCGGATCGGTGCCGGTGGGACCGCGCGCAGCAGGATCCACAGGATCGGCAGCGCGATCAGGCCGAGGAGCAGCCAGGGCGCGGTGAAACCTATGGGACCGATGGACCACATCAGTGGACACGCTCCAGCGCGGTGTAGAGCCAGAGAAGCGCGGCGGCGGCGGGCTGGCCGGTGTGGTGCAGCGTGTATTGCCAGCCGGTGGCCAGCGCGAGGGCGCGCAACTCGTCCTTGCGTGCCGCAAGCCGGTCGAGATAGCGCGCGCGGAGGTCGCCGGCCTTCAGGGTCTCGTGGCGCATCGTGCCGCCCATCGACTCGAAGATCGTGCGGCCGTCGAAGGGAAACGCCTCCTCCGTCGGGTCGAGGACCTGGACCAGCGCGCCCGAAATGCCCCGGTCGGCGGCCCCGGTCAGGGCCGCGCGGACCGTGGCGATGTCGCCCATGAAGTCGGACAGGAACACCGCGCGGGACCGCGACGGCGCGCCGCGCAACTCGGGCGCGGCGTATTCGGTGGCGTCCTGGCCTTCGGCCAGGGCGGTGGTGAGACGAAGAAGCTGCAATTCGCCGGAGCGGGGCGGCAGGCCGATATTGGTCAAGCCCACGCGTTCGCCGCCCCTGACCAGAAGCACCGCCAACGCCAGCGCGAGGCGGCGCGCGTCATCGGCTTTCTTCGGCAGCTTCGGATCCGACGTGAAGTCCATCGACTGGCCCATGTCGAGCCAGAGCATCACCGACTGCGCCGCCTGCCATTCCTTCTCGCGCACGAACAGCGCGTCGTCGGCCTTGGCCGAGCGGCGCCAGTCGATCATCCGCGCCTCGTCGCCCGCGTGGCTGGGGCGGTATTGCCAGAACTCGTCGCCCTGCCCCACGCGCCGACGGCCGTGCTGGCCGGGAATGACGCTGGCCGCCAGATGCTCGGCCGCCGCCAAAAGGGGTGGCAGCGGACCGGCAAGCGCCTCGGCGGATTGGCGAAGGGCGGCGGGATCTCTCACGCGGCGGCCTCGATCCGGGTCACGTTCCCGGCCACGGCGTCGATGACCTCTTGCAGGCTCAGGCCACGGGCCCGCGCCGCGAAGGTCAGCGCCATGCGGTGCGTCAGGACCGGCGTGGCCAGCGCGACGACATCCTCGGACGACGGGGCCAGGCGGCCTTCCAGCAGGGCGCGGGCGCGAACCGTCAGCATCAGCGCCTGCGCCGCGCGCGGGCCAGGACCCCAGCCGACATTGTCGCGCACGATGTCCATCGCACCCGGTTCGTCGGGGCGGCAGGCGCGCACCAGATCCAGGATCAGTTCGACAACCGAGTCGCCGACCGGCATCCGGCGCACCAACGCCTGAGCGGCGATCAACTCTTCCGGCGTGAAGACCTGGGTCGATTCCGCCTCGGTCAGGCCGGTGGTCGCCATCAGGATGTCGCGTTCGGTGTCGCGGTCGGGATAGGGCACGTCGATCTGGACGAGGAACCGGTCGAGTTGCGCTTCGGGCAGCGGATAG
>ERZ869936.2401-NODE-2401-length-11089-cov-8.137937_pt1 | contig 11089 bp, 8 predicted proteins | sample MGYA00520876_ERZ869936 | MGnify/ENA primary metagenome ERZ869936 (study PRJEB32218, sample SAMN09650985) | biofilter metagenome | isolation source: enrty point of leading RO module | place: Saudi Arabia: Thuwal, RO plant located on Red Sea | collected 2016-02-17 ... | reverse complement strand
AGGGAACCACCGATGAACTCGTTGACAAACAATCACCCTTCATAGAGGGCTAAACCGGTCGCAGCGGCGCCCAACGCGTGTCGTTATCGCGCCACGGTGCGGCGTGGCCCGCCGCCGTTCAGCATCTGCACGACGTCGCGGAACTTCGGCAGGCCGGTCAGCTCGGCTCGAATGGTCAGGCAATTCGGCGCTTCGTCGGTGACGACCGACACCTTCATGTCGGCCAGCAGCGCCGCGATCATCCGCATGTCCTCATCGTCGCTGTCGCCGGAAAGCGCCGCCACGACGGGCACGGCTCGGCCGACGTCGACCAACAGCGCCTTGCTCGAGTCGGGCGTCAGCTTCGACAACAGCGGCGCAAACGCCGGATCATCCGCGATCGATTTCCCCTCGCTGCCGGTCCGCACCGCCGCGGCCACGGCCGTGGGCGTGCCCAGCACCAACTCCTTGCCGGTGCGCACCACCACGATCGGCGGCATTCCGTCCAGATGATACGTCTTGCCGGGCGTGCCCTCGACGTCCACCTCGGCCGGCTCCTGCGCGTGCCGCGCGCCGAACAGCATGGCCAGCGACAGGATCTGGTTCCACAGCGCCTCGCTCTTCTCGGGGTCCTTCACCGCGATCACGGCTCCCACTTCGGGAAACGGCTGCCGGCCTTCGCCCTCGGGCGCCATGGCAAACACCGACAGCTCGTCGATGTTGCCGAAGATCTCGCGGCCCACGTCCATCAGGCTGATGCTGGGCGTGCCGTCGGAGTTGGTCACCGTCGGCGCCGCGGGCCCCGGCGGATTGAGCCCCACGGTGAGCACGGCCGCCGCCCCGCCGGGCACGCGATCGAGCGATCGCTTGGTCATGGGCGCGGTGCGAATCAGGGCGTAGATCATGTTCTTGTGCCCCGGCATCAGGTTCATCTGTGCCGTGAGCGAGATGCCCTGCTCGGTCGTGGTGAGCTTCACGACCAGCGACTCGAAGTGCTCCAGATCCAACAACGCCCGCACCATGGCCATGTCGCGGCCCTGCAGTTGCGAGCCGAATCGCTCGACGGCCCGCGGACCGTCGACGTAGGCAAACAGCAGGCTCTCGGCGCTGCCGGCGGCCACGCGCTGGTAGTTTTCCTGAGTCGCCAGGCTTTCGGCCTCGGGGTCGCGCATCCGCTCCACCGCCGCGGCCAGCTCCTCGCGCGAGTCGGCGGCCAGCACCAGCCGCGCGCTGAGCATCACCCAGCCCATGTCGGGCACGCGATAGGTCTTGAAACCTTCGATCGGCTCGCCCGGCTCGAGCATCTGCACCAGCGTCTCGATCACGCCCCGCAACAGGTTGCAGTCGCCCGGGTGCACGACGACCAGGCCCGAGGGCATGCCCTGGCGATCGATCCCCGTCATGCCGACGGCCGCCCCGCGAATCTTTTTCAGCTCTTCCACCAGCGCCGGGCTGATCGTGAAATCGGCCGGCAGCACGAGCCCCTCATCGAGCTCGAGCGGCTTGACGCCGGCGGCCTCGGGATCGACCGGGCCGGTGAGGCCCATCATTTCCAAGAGCCGCTCGACGTGGGCCCCCGGCTCTGACAGGTGGGCGTAGGCGATCACTTCCGGCGGCATCAGCCGGGCCAACTCGGTCGAAGCCAGGTCCTCGCGAATGGCGGCCAGCCGCGCCCGGGCCTCTTTGCGCAAAGCTTCTTCGGCCTGCTCGTCCGCGGCCACAGCCTCGTACTCGTCGGCCGCCGCCGCCAGGTCGTGGTCGTGAGTTTGCAGGAAGAAGGCCCGCTGGAAACGCGCTTCGGCCCCGCTGGCCGCCTCCTGCGCCGCGGCAACCGCCGCGAACAATCCGATCAGAGCGAGCCCGAACACCGCCTGGGGCATGTATCGTTTCATCGCAGGTCTCCTACATCCGCCAAATTGAGAGAACGCCATCGCCAGCCCGCTACGCGCAGCCCGGGCCCATGCTGAGCGCGTATTCGTTGGCCGGGCGAGTATCTTGACAGGGCGACGAAAGAAATCTCGCCAGAATCTGACTTGCGCCGGGGTGCCATGTTCACGCTCGCGTGAGCACGCGCGAATCGCGCTGTACTCGCCAGCATGCTCGCTGAAGTGCGAGCATCGCACCGCGAGAAAAAGCGCTCAATGACGCGGTGTTCAATTCAAGCGGCACATCGATTCGCCAGAATGGTAGCGACGCGATCGCGATCCACTACGGCGGTCCGAATCAACCCGGCCGGGGTATGTAGGTTGAGTTGATTCGATGGCTCCAAGCTCCATCGTACTCTGTTCCATCCAAAGCCGACCCCCCAACGCGTCACGATCCCACGCTCACGCAGCTCGACCAAGGGAATCCGCACCTCAGTCAGCTCTTCGATACCAACGGAAATCAAAAGGAATCCTCCGAAGAGCAGAAGAACACACGCGAGTCGAGCATCCGTCCAACTGACGATTCCCGCTGCGAGAATGCACGCCACAGCACCCACTGAAAGCAGGATGCGAATAGCGCGGGAAAGATACGCGAGGCGTAGGCTCCAACCTGCTGGAGGCGGCGGAGCAACAAGCAATTGTCCGTACTCCGCCGTACGTCGAGAGTCCAAGTAGTACGGAAGCCACCTGCGCGCAAGAACTAGCGATACCCCGACACCGTAACAAGAGATTGCCAAGGCCAAGAGACCGATATAGTTCAGGTCCGTCAGCATGGTCATTCACAGTCCGCAGCTTCAAGGCAGCCTTGCGCCGCCCACCCTCAGCCCGTGCTCAGAAATCGCGCCACTGCACGTAGACGCAAGAGATGAACAACACCACCGCCAGAAACGCCAGGTTGCTCCACACCGGTCCCCACACGTCGACTTTGGTGGGGATGGTTTGCGAATCGTCGAATCGCAGACCTCCGACTTTCGTGTCCTCCGCAGTCAGCACGTAGCTCACCGTCTCGTTCAACTGGCCCGGCTTGGGAAAAATGGTGTAGAGCGGATGCAACGCGTAGCGGTAGATCTTCTCGGCCATTGGCATCGAGCCTTGCCAGCGCCGCTCGACGGCTAGATCGTCCAGGTCGTATTCCGTGACGCGCGACACGCGCGAGGCCGCCAGCAGCTTATCGCCGTCGAAGGCCACGGCCGACACGTCGTCCTGCCCGGAAATGCCAAGCGGCACTTCGCGCTCTTCCTGGGTGTCGTACAGCCACAGATGGGCGTTGCGGTACAGCACGGCCAGGTAGCGTCCATCGGGCGACGTGGCGGCGGCGCTGGGAATGCTGTTCACGCCGCTGTCGACCGAGCCGTCCGGCTCGAGCTTTGGTGCGTAGCGGCGTACTTCTCCGCCGGACAGCGCCAGCCAGGTCGTACCGCCGCCGGCAGTCACTTCGCCGGTCAGCCGCCGCTCGAACCTGAGCGAATCCTCGGAGTACTTGCCTTCGTCGCTGGGCGCGCACAGCACGAGTTGAAACCCGCCGAACAGTGCTACCGCGCCAGTCGATTCGTCTCGGGCAGCGCTACGCAGCGGCGGCAACGTTACGTCGGGCCCGGCGGCTGCGAACTTGCCTCCGGCCTCGGGCAGCGGAATGTGAAATCCGAAGAAGTTGATATCCTCCTGCCGGGCTTCGAGGTTGCCTTCGAGCCGATACACGCCGGTATTGGCTGCCACGAGCACTTCGTCGTTCTTGCCGACGAACAACCCGGCCGCTCCGCTCGGCACGTTCACGCCTTCGGTCCTGCGCCAATCGTCGTCGCGGCTGCCGATCAGCAATCGGTTCACCGAGCCGAAGGGCGAGAAGTTCGACCCCGACGAACGAAAAGCCAGAATCCGCTTCCCCTCGGAATCGTAAACCGGCCCCACGAGCCGCGTATTGAACATGAACGCGGGGCTGTCGTCACCCCGCGCGTTGAAGATCTCCAGCCAGTCGCCCAGGTCGGCATCCCACCGCATCACTTCCGACGCGTTGGCAGCGATCAACGTCTCGCCCGCCGGCACGATCGTCGTCAGCCGCCGCGGACTGAGCGACAACTGTTCCACAACGCCCGTGGCCGTGCCCAAGGCGAAGCAGACGAACCAGAACACTACGGTGATCACCACCGACACGATAGCGTTGCGCCAGACCAACCCGGCCAGGGACGACACGCCGTAGTAAATCGCGAACAGGAAGACATAGAGCGGAATCACCCACAGCAGCCGCTCGTTCCACAGCCCCAGCCGCCACCCGAGAATGAGCCACAGCCCCACGATGAAGTAGGCCGCGTTGATGGCGATAAACGCGCAACCACCGACGAACTTGGCCAGGAACACCCCGCTGCGCGAGATGGGCTTGCTGAGCAGCAGATCGACGCTGCCGGCCTCGAACGTCTGCGGGATCATCGAGGCGGTGACCAGGATCGCCACGAACACGCCGAACGCGCCCAGGAACAAACTCAACGACGCCACTAGCATCTGGTTGATCGCTGGGTATAGCTCCTCTGGCTCGACCGGCAGTGGGATACCCATCTCCCACGAGAAATACGTCAACTGAATTTGCTTGCTGGGCGCGGGCGCAATTAGCTTCTCGAAAGCGGCGTTTAGCGCCAGGCGATTGAACCGGGCCAGCTCCTGCTCGTCGAGCTGGTCGAGCCCCTTCTTCTCGAGCAGTATGGCCTCGGCCGGCAGACTCACTCCATCCCATTCCACCTCGCCGTAGAACTCGCGCGTGGCAAGCTGGTCGCGCAGTGCCGACGCGAAGTTGATCTCCCGCATCCGACGCCCAATCGGCTCGTCAGGCTTGTTCTCGAGTGTCCGCCGCAAGTCGGGGTCGAGCTCTTCCCAGATGCGGCGGCCCGGCGAGGGCGTGTCTTCGGCCTTGCCGGCCGCGACGATCCGCTCGATCAGCTTGTCGTAGTCGAGCACGTCCTCGTCGTTGAGATACGCGCCCGCCTGGCTCGACAGGCCGATGGGAATCAGAAACAACAGCACCAGCGTGATCACGACCAGCAGGATCCACAGCACGCGCGAGGCCAGCGCCTCGCGAAACGAATCGGCAATCACCGCCAGGTACGGTCGCATCATCGCCCCCGCGCCTGTTGCAGCACAGCCAGAAACGCCTCTTCCAGCGTCAGCCGCGCTCGGGTCATCGACAGCAGGCTCACGTTCGCGGCCCGCAGCCGGTCGATCGCGCGGTCGACTTCGGGTTGATCCCAGCCGGGCAGCCCGATTTCGAACTGGTCGGGCCCCACCGGCCGCATGCCGCCGGCCCGCTCGTGCCCCAGGGCGTCGCGCACCGCCCGCTCGTCGCCGGCCACGATGACGGTCACCTCCACCTCGCCCATGCTGCCGGTCAGTTCCTCGATCGGTCCCTGAAACAACAGCGTGCCGTGATCGAGAATGGCCACGCGGTCGCAGACCAGCTCGACTTCCTGCAGCAGGTGGCTGTTGATGAAGATCGTCTTGCCCTCAGCCTTCAGGCCCTGCAGGATGGCGCGCATCTCGCTGCGGCCCACGGGGTCCACTCCGTCGGTCGGCTCATCGAGGATTAACAGCTCGGGATCGTGCAGCATGGCCTGCGCGAGCCCCAGCCGTTGCAGCATGCCCTTGGAATACTTGCGCACCGACGTGCGGCCCCACTCGGAAAGCCCCACCTGGGCCAGCAGCCCGGGCCGCCGCTTACGAACCTCGGCCGACGACAATCCGCTGAGGGATCCAAAGAAGCCGAGTGCCGAGTCGCCGGTGTGGTGCCGCGGAATGCGATGGTTCTCCGGCAGGTAGCCCACTTGCTTGCGCCCCAGCCGGCTGCCGGCACGATGTCCCAGCAGTTGAGCCCGGCCGCCGGTGGCACCGACAATGCCCAGCAGCACCTTGATCAGCGTGGTCTTGCCCGCGCCGTTGGGCCCCAGCAACCCAAAGATCTCGCCCCGGCCGATCGAAAAGCTCACCTCGCGCAGCGCGTCGATCCGCCGCCGCCCCAGCAACCCGTCGCGGTAGCGCTTGACCAGCTTGTCGATCTCGATCGCCGGCGATGCGAGCATGGGGAGTGGGGTTGGGGGTTTGGGGCTAGGGATTAGAGCAAGTGAGGCAGGAATTCATTTGGCATCTAATCCCTAATCCCCAATCCCTAACCCCTTCGTTAACACCAGATCATACCCGAAACGCGCGCTACCGCGGGAGAACATTCTGCCGGGGGCGCGCGTTCAGGTGGTATTCGTCGGCGGCGGCTTCAGATTGCACCAATCCGGAAACGACTTCCACGTCGCGCTCGCCCGTGAAGCGATCGGCCAGGCCGAAGCGGACCACGCGGGCCCGGGTATCGAGGTTCAACTCGGAGACGACCGCCAGCGCCGCGGCCAGTTGCACGCGGTTCTGCGGATAGATCGGCGCCCCCAGCGTCTCGAGCGCCCAGCGATCGAGACGTAGCGTGAGCCACGGATCGCTCAGATCGCTCGGCTCCTCGACAAACGGCCGCAGCTCATCGGGCAGCTTGTTCTCGGCCCGGCGATGCACTTGCAGCACGGTGCGTTGCGCCCCGGCGGCATACAGCCCCCAACTCGGCCAGACGTCGAACCACGACCACGGCGCAAGCAGCGGCAACACCAGCGCGGCCGCCACGAGCACGGTGATCGGCCAGGGGGCGCGAAGTTTCTCTGCCACCTCGGGCGTCTCTTCCAACGCTGGCTCCATCGAAGGCTTCGGCCGCGCCAACCCGAACAGCAGCACGTCCTGCACGATGAAGAAGGCATTCCACACCAGCACGCCCGGCTTGTGCCCCAGTCCCAGCGGGCCCAGGATCAACAGCAAGAGCAGGTGGATCGCAATCGCGCCGACCAAACCGGCGCGCCTGGTGCGCGGAAAGAACAGTGCCACCGCCACGGCCAGCTCGCCCAGCGGAAAGACCAGCGCCGCCCCCAGCCGCGCCGATTCGCTGAAGCCTTCGGCGCCGGTACCCATGATGCCCAGCAGCGCTTCCAGGAACTGCTGTCCCAGCGTGTGCACAAAGGCATAGTCGAGCTTCGTCAGCGCCGAGTAGAAGTACGAGCTGATCACCAGCAACCGCAACAAAGCGAAGGCGGCCGTCGCCGGTGCGGCGGCCAGCACCACCGCGATGAGCAGCAACTCGTAGGCCCAGGGCTGAAACCGCTGCTGGTCGAGCAGCACCATGCCGCACGTGGCGGCGGCAAACAGCGCCAGGGCCCCCCGCGCCGCCCTCCCCTCGGGCGCCGTAAGCATTCCGCCCAGCCCCGCCAACATGGCCGCCGTGCCGATCCACTGGCACCAGGCCGGCACGGAGAGGAGCACGCGGAAAAAAGGCACCTGCGGAAAGACCGTCTGCGGCGTCCACAGCGGCCAGGTCGCGGCCACCAGCAGCAAGCCGAACAGGCCGACCGCGCGGCGCAGCCACGCCACGCGCTGGGGGCCGACCGAATCCTCACCGGTAAAGCGAAGCAGCCACTGCATCGCCCGAGTCTAGCAGCGCGCCGGGAACCGAGAACGAAAAAAGCTGCCCCCGCGCTCCGCCGGGGCAGCTTTCTCTCTTGTTTTGCACGCCCGCGCCGCGTGGATTCACGCGGACATCCCTACGGGCGTTTCACGAGGAAGGCTCGTCGAATGTATTGTGTCGGCAAGCACGTCGGGCGCCTGCGCGTCGATTCCGGCCGTGAAATCGACGCACCTGCAAGCACTCCCGCGGCGCCGCGTCTAGGCCGCGTCGAACTCGCTGCTTCCGCCGGGCAACTCGAGCTCGGAGACCACCGGCGGCATCCAGGCGGCACGCTTGATGCCCAGCCGCCGGGCACGTTCGCGGGGCGTCCACTTGGCGCGAATCTCTCGCGTCCGCTCCAAAATTTCCTGCGGGGTGGGATCCGTGGCCGACATGTCCGTTTCCGTAAGCGTGGCTCTGCGTATCATGTCGAAATGCCTCTCTCGAAATGAAGGGAAACCAACCAGACGTGCCCCCACGCGAGCCTTCGGGCTCGCGCCGGGTTGTGTGCTCCTGTTCCGACCGAGACTAGTAACCACTACGCAGCGGCGCGTCATTCGGATCGTGCGAAACGAAGGGATTTTCTTCGCGCTGCGAGGGGACGTGTCTCAGACCGGGGCGTCTCAAAGATGTGAAAGGTGTCGCCCCGATCCACCCGCTGTTATAGCGACAGCACCTGCTTTGATCAAGCATTTGCTCGCCGTAACTTCCGGCGCCGACAGGGTTACCGACCGAGCGGTCGGTCGGAATACACAAACCTTGCGGGCATGCGCAAAGAGCGCCCCGTCGCTGCGATTCCGACAAGGATTCGAGCCGCGCAGCGTGCGCGAAAGCGTAACGCCCGCCCGGCAAGCCGGCAACGTCTACCAGCAGCGTGTGCGACTCGCGGCGCTAGTGCGGCGGGTCGTTCTTCAGCAGGTGATACACGCCCCACAGCCCCAACAGCGTCGAGGTGGCAATCGCAAACAGCACCATGTTGCCCACGCTGCTGGGAACGTCGTACTTGCGAATCTGTGGATGGCTCGCCAGAAATACGAACACGCCGTGGCCCGAGACGGCCGCGGCCAACATCAGAATGGCTCCGCTGATCTTGTTCATCTCGCGCGCTCCCCTTGAAACGCTTGCCGCATCGACGCAGCCATCCCTGCGCGAAAATCTGCGCCGTAGAACGTGTGACGGGCGGCCGCGGAGAGGAATGCTCGGGCACGGGCAAATTGGGGCGCTTCGAACGTCGCCTGCCCGAGGGGACACAGACCGCGACCCTGCATTCACCAGCCTAGCCGAGCCGCCTGCGGTACGCAAAAAATAGGCCCCGAATCGTGCCAACCGCGGCCCGGGGGCGGTTCGGCCACCTGCTGCATGTCCTATAATTGGGATATCTTTCACGCCGCCATCCCCCCTGCCCCGCTCGCAAGAACCAGCCATGCAAGTCGTGATCACCGCCGTCGGGCCCGACAACCGGGGACTCGCCGACCCGATCATCCACCACGTCACGGGCCTCGAAGCGAACATCGCCGAGATCCAGATGTACGACCATGACGAACTGAGCCTGTTCGCCATGCTGTTGCGCATCGAGCTGCCCGACGAGCAATGGCCGACGCTGCGTCCCCAGCTCGAAGAGATCGGCCGGCTCAAGGGCCTGTCGGTGCGCGTGTGGTCGCCCGAGGAGCGTCAGCGCCGTCCGCGGCTGGCCATCTGCACGACCTACCGCCCCGAGCCGGCGCTCGCGCTGTTGCGTGCGGTGCGCGACGGCGGCGTGCGGGCCGAAGCGGCCTTGATGATGGGCAACCGGCCCAACTGCCGCAGCCTGGCCGAGCAGTTCGGCGTCGACTGGCACACGATCGGCGACGACGCCGGCAACGCCGACGACGAACGAATGACGACCCTCTGCGACGAGTACGAGATCGACTACCTGATCCTGGCCCGCTACATGCGCGTGCTGCCGGCGGCCAGTTGCTGGAAGTATGCCGGCGGGCGGATCATCAACCTGCACCACGGGCTGTTGCCCAGCTTCCCGGGCATTCGCCCTTACCACGAGGCGTTCGCCAGCCGCATGCTCACCTACGGGGCCACGTGCCACTTCATCGTGCCCGAGCTCGACGCCGGCAACCAGATCATCTACCAGTCGACGTTCACCGTGGGCCACGGCCTCAAGCTCGACGACATCATCCGCCGCGGCCAGGAAGACAACGAGCCCCACTGCCTCGTCGAAGGCGTGCGCCGCGTCGTCGACCGCGAAGTCCAGCTCCACTTCCACCGCGTCATCGCGCGGTAGCACACCGCCGCCCAAGAAACGCCGTCGCCCGTGCCGATTAGCCCGGAGCCAACGGCGACGGCGCGTTGCGTGTGCACGCCGTTCGACGCGCCGTCGCCGTTGGCTCCGGGCTAAGCGGTGGGTGGTCCGCCGTTGTGTGCGCGCTACGCTTCTGGGGTATCATGATGTTGCAAACACAGGGTGGGTCGGTTTCAGAAACGCTGCTTCGGTAGGACACTCGTCACAGGGAGTACGTCTGATGAGCGACAAGCGGTTCTCCACGCTCGTCTCGCGACCGCGCGAGCTCTCGCCGGCCCGCAAGATCTGGCAACTGCGGCTGCTGCTATTGCTGGCCCTGGCCGCGGCGGTCGGACTGACGACGGTCACGGCGATTTCTGCTCAGCAGGCCAAGGGGCCGGCTCCCGCAGGAGCGCCCAAAGACGTGCAATTCGACAAGGCGCTGGAGCAAGACCCCGAGGGATTCGAAGTGCTGGCCACCGACGGTAGCCGGGTACGCGTGCGGCTGCTCGACGAAGAGGTTCCGCTCAAGACGCCCTTCGGCACGCTCTCGATTCCCGCCGGCGACATCGTCAGCATCGACTTCGCCAGCCGCGTGCCCGACGGGGTGGCCCAGCGCGTGACCGACGCGATCGCCAAGCTGGGCGACGACGAGTTCAAGTCGCGCGAGGCCGCCGGCGCCGAGCTGCTTTCCTTGGGCGCGCTGGCCTACGCGCCGCTGACGGCCGCCGCCAAGAGCGAAGACGCCGAAGTGGCCTGGCGCGCCGAGCAGTTGCTCGAGCGCATCCAGCAAACGGTCGACGAGCAACTGCTGTTCAATCGCGAGGAAGACTCGATCGTCACCGCCAAGTCGCAGATCACCGGCAACATCGAACTCGACACGCTGCGCGTCGACACGGCCGTGTTCGGCGAGCAGGAGATCAAGCTGGCCCTGCTGCGACGCCTGTCGCTGGGCCAGGAAACGAACGCAGCCCTCGGCCCGGTGGCTCCCGATCCGGGCACGCTGCACAAGTATCAGAATCAACTCGGCCAGACGATGTTGTTCCGCGTCACCGGGTCCGGCCCCGGCAAACCGCGAGGCGCGCTGTGGGGCACGAACGTTTATACGCTCGACTCCAGCCTGGCGATGGCCGCCGTGCACAGCGGTGCCCTGGCGCCGGGCGAGACCGGCGTCGTCAGCGTCACGATCATGGGTCCGCAAAACCGGTTCGTCGGTTCGCAAAACAACGGCATCGTCAGCGCCGACTGGGGACAGTACCCCGGCTCGTTCGTCGTCAAGCCCGTCGCCGCCGGTGCCCGAAACCAGAATATCCGTTGGAACCTCCCCGGCCGCTAGCCGCGCGGCGTTTGCGCGTTTAGCCCTCTATGAAGGGTGATTGTTTGTCAACGAGTTCATCGGTGGTTCCC
>ERZ869936.2400-NODE-2400-length-11090-cov-4.006525_pt1 | contig 11090 bp, 6 predicted proteins | sample MGYA00520876_ERZ869936 | MGnify/ENA primary metagenome ERZ869936 (study PRJEB32218, sample SAMN09650985) | biofilter metagenome | isolation source: enrty point of leading RO module | place: Saudi Arabia: Thuwal, RO plant located on Red Sea | collected 2016-02-17 ... | reverse complement strand
GGAATCCATCGCTCGCGGTAGACTGGCCATCATCCGCCATGGTTGAGCGCCCCGAACTACAACCGAGAGCAATTGCTGAGAGCAAGACGAACAAACGCATGAGGTTTCCTTTCGCGACAAGCGCTGTAGATCTGGCAGTTGCTTCGACGAGAGCGAGCCGGTGGCGTCGAGTACATAGCAGGCCGCAAGCAAGGCCTTGGAAGATCAGCCCTTCAAGATGGCGCTGACCTGCCCCGTGCTGTCAGCAAACGTCTTCTGCGGTGCGCCGAGTTGATTCAACATCGTCGCGTACAGATTGGTCAAGGGAACATCGTTGTTGAACTTCAGGTACTGACCCTGCTTGAGGCCCATGCCTTCCCCGCCGGACATGACGAGCGGAAGATCGAGCGGCGAGTGCGTCGAGCTACCGTTGCTGCTGCCGTAGAGGGACAGCGTATGGTCGAGCATGGTCCCCGAACCCTCATTGGTGCTCTTGAGGCGTTGCAGGAATCCCCCGTAAAGCCCGGTGATGTGCTGGAGGTACTCACCGTACTCAGCGGCCCCATCATCCCTCTTCATGTAGTGGGCCATCGCGTGCTGTCCCTTCTTCATGCCCAGTTTCAGGGGCAGTTGTCCGGTCGATGCGCCGGGATCCTGATTGCCGATTTGAAAGGTCGCGGCGCGGGTCATGTCTGTCTGAAGCGCCAGGAACAGCAGATCGAACATGGACTGGAGGTACTCTTTCGGAGACTCCAGCGTCGCGTCCAGCGATAGCTTCGACGGGTCGATGTCCGGCAACTCTTTTCCGAGCCACTCCTCCTGTTTTTGGATTTGCCTTTCCAGGTCGCGGATGGACGAGAGGTACTCATCCAGCTTGGCCTGGTCCCGTTTGCCGAGCTTGCCGCTCAGTTTTCTGGAGCTTTCCGACACACGGTCCAGAATGCTCGCTTTTCGTTTCAGTTCCGCGACCAGCTTCTTCTGCGCCGCGGCCGAAAACATCTGGTCGAAGAGGCGACGCACATTCGACTGAGCAGGAATGGCGGTGCCATCTCGGCGGTAAGAGAGCGTGCTTGAACGTCCGGGGGCGCCAATTCCCCCATCCAGGCTCAGCACCAACGAGGAGAAGCGTGTGTCCTTGCCATACTTCTCGGCCACGACTTGATCGACCGAGATCGTGTTCTTATCCCCACCACCGTTGACTGGCGTGCCGGTCAGGAAGCCGTCGGCGGAATTATGCCCGCCCATGTTCCGGCCGTGGGAGAGCCCGTGAAAAACCGTCACGCGGTCCTTCAGTCCGGTCAGAGGCTTCATGATCTCGCCGAAGCGATAGGAGCCGTCCTTCTCCTCTTTGGGGGTCCAATTCCACTTTTCATGTGGATGACCTTGCGGCATCGTCGGCGCGCCGAATGGGAAGTAGATCGCACAGAATCGCTTCTTGGCGGCCAAGGCTTCGCTGCCCTTTGCCCACGCCATGGCGTCGAGCCAGGGAAGGGCGATGGCGGCACCAACCCCCCGGAGAACGGTGCGACGGTCAATCTGCCAGGATTGGGTCTTCATTGCGACTACCTTCCTACTTTGTTTGGAACAGGTCGCAGAGGACGATCGCCTCAACGAGACTGGCCAACCTGTAATCGTCTTCCTTGAATTGCCTGGTCAATGTCTGAACGGTTTGATCATCGGAGAACTCGAGCGAACGGCCCAGCGCATAGGCCAGCAGTCGCCTGACGATGTTCTCCGCGAACTCGTCCTTTTTATGCTTGAGCAGATACGCCTTGAGGTCCTCAAGACCGTTGATCCGGGTGGAATCGGGCAGCACGGTGGTCGCATCCGCCGCGACATACCGATAGGGGAGATCGGCCTGCACGCGCTGGGTTGCTGCACGTTCCAATTTGACTACGTGTTTCTCGTACTCATCCGGAGAGACCGTGAAATGCGGATGAGACGAGTTCATCCCGCGCTTGTCGGCCCTGACCTGGGCTACTTCATCGAACTGCCCTTGCATCTGCTTAGGATCCAAGGGCCTTCCCGTGTGGTTTGTCCTGATGTGCGCGAACCACTCATCTTTCTGCAGGAAACCATCGCCGTTGGTGTCGATTCTTTTGAACGAGACCTCCGGGGCTTCCATCTTGGCGCTCTCAAGACGCTTGGCCAGCTCCTCCTGATCAAGCTTTCTGACCTTGGTTCGAAACGCGCCGACGGCATCGAAGTTTTCAAACGCAACACCGAAGGGGTCGAACTTCCTATGACAGCGAGCGCAGGATTCGTTCTGCACATGAGCCGCCAGTTGCTGCTTCAAGCTCAGCTTGTCGAAGCCTTCGATGGTCTGGTCGAACTCCACATCGGCCGGGGGCTCCGGCGGCGGGTTGCCCAGGATCCTATCCACCAGCCAGACGCCGCGATTGACAGCGTGAGAGTCTTCCCCATCCGAGTTGGCCAGATGAATGCTGGCGTGCGCAAGAATGCCGCCACGATGGGCAATGCCTTTTCCTGTTGCATCTTCGAGGGTGACCTTCCTGACCGCCGGAGAGCCCGGTCTTCGCCTCGGCCCCCCGTAGTGCCGCTCCAAGCGTTCGCTCAGGAACGTGAAGTCCGAGTCGATGAAATTCAATGCACTGAGGTTCTCGTGGAGCACATAACCAAAGAAGTGTTGTGTCTCCTCTTTCATGTCTGCGATGAGCGCGTCGTTAAACTCCGGGTAGATCTCGGGACTGACCGCGATGGTGTTCATGCGATCGAGGCCCAACCATTGCGTCGAAAACTGCTCGACGAAACGCCATGAGCGATCGTCTTTGAGCAGACGCCTGACCTCCGCCCGCAGGTGTACCGGCGAGGCGATCTTTCCCTGGTCGGCCAGACCGGACAGCACGTCGTCGGGCTTGCTCGACCAGAGGAAGTAGGACAGGCGGCTTGCCAACTCATGAGGGTTCAGCTTCTCGCGATTACCCGCCGGTCCCTTTCGTTCCACCAGATACAGAAAGTCGGCGGACACTAACACCTGGACCAGGCAGTCCTTGATGGATTCGACGAAAGAGGCCGTCTTGCGATTGCTTTGATAGATGCCGTATAGCTCGTCAGCCTCCTGTGTCGTCACAGGGCGGCGCCAGGCGCGCGTCATAAAACGTTCGAGAATTTCTCTCGCGTAGACGGCCTCGTTCTTCGCATTCTTGGAGGGGATGAAGATCTGCCGGTGGGATTGCGGGGGCCATGTTTCGTAATACGGCCCCTTGGCTTTCATGGAAACCACCCGCACGTTCCTGTCGCCCGCTTCAAATCGGATCGCATATTCTTCGAATGGATGATTGGGGAGCACCTGCGGGTAGAGCTCAATCTTTGGAATTCGATATTGAAGGTGAACGAGGTCGTCCTTGATCGAGATCGCAGGATCGACAGTCACTTGCTTGGCCGAAAAGACGTCCCTGTTACCCTTCTTGACCGAAAGCCTTGAGCCCGCTTCCAGCGACACAACGGTGTTGACGCGATCAAGATCATCGGCCTTGATGCCGCGGATGATGACGTCAACGACCACCGGGCCTTGCTTGGGATAATCCTTCCAATACAGCACACCTGCGTAAGTGACGTCTGCGAGGTGTGCCGTCTTGCCGTCGCGCGTTTTGAGGGTCGTTATATCTTTGATATCGATGGTCTTGAGCGCGGGCTGATCACCCGGATAGATGGCTTCATCCAGTGCCCGTGTGGCGGCTTCGATGTAGTTCTCGATTTGCAGGGCAGAGATGCCCATGTAGGAGCCGTTGTTCTTGAAGCCCTCTGCGGAAAGAGGGTCCGGCGGAAAGTCCTTCGACCAGTTCTCATTCAGCGCCAGCAGATCGTTGAGTGTGTGGTTGTACTCGTAGTTGGTCAGGCGGCGCATCACCACCTGGCCGCCAGTGCTCCGACGTGCCGACGCCGCTTCCTTGAACGCCACGGTGAGAGAATCAACCACTTCCTGACGTTCGTCGTTACTCGGCTGCTTTGCCTTTCTCGGTGGCATCTGTCCCTTGTTCAGAGCATCGAGCACTTCATGCCAATCATCGGCATGCGGCCCGTTGGTCAGGTCTTGACTGAACTGGTCCAAACGCACACCCGATTCCGACTTCTGAGGACCATGGCAGGAGATGCAATACGTTGAAAGGAAGCGATTGACGTTGTCGGAGAATCGGACGGTCGCGTCGATCGCCGGCTTCGTCTCGTCTGCCAACACAGCCGGCCCAGCCAGAAGCAAGGCTAGTAACGAGCTAATCAAGCACCAACCGTTGAGTTGCACTACCGAGAGCCTCTTTTCCGGTTGCGGCATTCGGGCCGGCTCGCCGACTTGGGACGCAGGACTGCCGCATTGAAACCGTTCTCTGTGACAAGACATTTGATTGACCCTTGGGGCACACTCCCTGGGATGTCGTGCAAGACGCTAGGCGATGAGGTCGGCGATCGGGCCTTCCTGATCGAAGCCGCCCTTCATCAGGCCGGGGTCCAGATCGCCGTAGTGCTTGATGGGGTTGCCGTACGCGTTGAGAACACTGGTCCACCAGTTGCCGATGGTCTTGTGATTCGCCTGACCGTAGCCGGGGAACTGCAGGTATCGACCCGCCAGTTTCATCTTCTTTCCGCCGCCGCCGAGCACCACCATCGGCCAGCTCTCCAGCGTGCCGTGATGCCTGTTCCCGGAAGGGCTGATGTAGACGATCATGGTGTTGTCGAGCATGTTGCCGTCGCCTTCCGGGACAGCCTTGAGCTTCTTGGCGAGGTGGGCGAGGATCTCAAAGTGGTGACGACGGACCATGGCGCGGCATTCCATGCCGGTCTTGCCGTCGGAACTCTCGTTGTGACCAATGCCGTGAACGCTCTTCTCATTGATCCCCAGTCCTCGGTAAAAGGTGGCCGAGTTGTCGATCTTCATGGTCACCACGTTGGTGATCCCTGAGATCAGGGCGGCGGCGATCAGGTCGAAGTGCGCATCCTGGCGGAGCTCGGTCTCCGTGGCGGTGTACTTGTCGGTGAACTCCGGGACGTGTTTCTCCAGGCTGTCGCGCAGGGCAGCGATCTTGACGTCCCGATCCCGCAGGCCTTCGAGAGCATCGAGGTAATAGTCCAGCTTGGCCTTTTCCTGGGAAGGCAGCGCCTGTTGCGTCTTCTTGACGTCGCCTGCCATGAAGTCCAGAAGGTTCTTCTTGGACGCCAGCTTCTGGGCGCTGTAGCGGTCCTTGGAAGCAACGGTGCCAAACAACTGTTCAAACACGATGTTCGGAGAAGCCTGGAAGGGGATTGTCTTCTGCGGACCGGCGGCTGAGATGTACGGGTAGACGACGCCTTCGGTGACACGGGTGCCCCATCCACCGGTCAAGCCCGTGGTCAGATGATCGATCGCCGCCGGATACATGCGTGACAGCATGGAATCCACGGTGGCGCGCTTGGGAGGCGGCGCTGCTTGTTCACCAGGGGCTCTCCAGACGCCCAGCGCGCCGTAGTTGCCCGTGTGACCACCCGCGCACATCTTGCCGCTCAACCCCTGAACAACAGACAGGTAGTTCTTGAGCGGTTCGAGGGGCTTCATGGCCGGCTCAAGTTCGAGACGGTCGAGGGGAATGTTGAGGTACTTGTCTTTGCTCTCATCCTTGAGAGACGGCGGTTCGACCTCCTCAGGCATGATGCCGCTGCTGACGGCCACGAAGACGAAGCGCTTGGGCCCCGTTTCCGTGGCGCCGTAAGCCTCGCGTTCCAGTTGACCCAGGATGGGCGCCAGGACCGGCATGCCCGCGCCCAACGAGAGGCACTTGACGAATTTTCGGCGTGTATATGACATATTCGACTCTCTTTCAGTCCACGTGTTTTCTGTAGATGAATGAATCCGACGTGAGCAGCGAAACGAGCATCGCTCTAAAGCTCCCGTCGCTATCCATGTAGGCCTTTTCAGCCGCGATCAGCGTCTTGGAATCGGAGAGGAATTCGTTGCGCCCCATCCAGTAGCGGAAGGCGTGGCGAATGAAGCTCTGCTGAACACGCCGGGATTGCGCCAGCCGGTTGACCAGATCGATGGTGCCGATGACTTCGCCGTCGAGCGCCTTGTCGCCCGTCCCGTCCAGCCACCCCTTTGCGTCAATCGGCCTGGTCTGAAAACGCTTGCCCTCCATGGGCAGGCCTTCCATGTTCTCTTTGTCGCGCCAGCGGCCGAAGTCATCGAACGTCTCGAACGCGTAGCCGAGCGGGTTCATCTTGACGTGGCACTTCCAGCACGTTTCCGCTTCGGTTACCTGGTAGCGTTCTCGCAAGGTCTTGTGCGGATCCTCCGGAACCGAGGCGTCCACCGTGATGGGCACATCGGGAACGGTTCCCGCAAGCAATCGCTCGCGAATCCATTTTCCGCGATCGGTCGTCGCGTTCAGGGAATGCGCGATCAGCCAACTGGGATGAGAGAGAATCCCAGCCCGCTTGCCCTTGTCCAGAACAAACGGCTGCTCCACGGGAAAGTCCCAGTTGTATCCGTCAATGTTGTAGGCCATCAGGCCCTTGAACTGCGCGTCGCGCGAACGCTTGCCCGAATAGGTGAACGGCGTGATGCCCTTCTCCTCGAACGGAGCGAGCATCCTCATCTTGCCGTGGATGCCGTCACCCTTAAGGCTCTTGAATTCGGGGTGGAGCGACTGCGCGTATTTCAGATCTTGCTCGCTGGGCTGCTCCTTGACCTTTGCGTTCGTGTCCCACTTCTTCCATTGCTTTCCCTTGCAGTAGGCGTACAGCTGTTTCTGCGCGTCCACCTCAGCCGTCACCGCCGCGTTGTCGCCGCTGTGGCCCACGAAGTATTCCTCGGTGGCCAGAAGCTCTCGGAAGACGTCCTTGTCCTTCTTGAGGATGTACAGGACCAGCGTGTCGGTGTCTTCCACGTAACGCGTTGCGATCTTGTAGAACGTGAACCCATCGTGGAATCGACCATCGTCCTTGAACACTTCCGGGGCCAGGTGGTAGCCGAAGAACTCGTGGAAGAATCGCAGGATTCTTGGCTTCTCAATGCTTTCGGTTTCCAACAGACGCACGACTTCCCGTTTGACATCCTCTCGCGTTTGCAGGCGGCCGGTCTTGGCGGCCTCAAGAAGAATCGCGTCGGGCTTCTCATCTGTCAGGGCGTAGGAGATCGCGTAGGCGAGTTCAGCCGGGGCAAGCATGGTGCGGCCGTCGCCCACCGGCTTGCCGAGTCCCAGCTCCGAACGATAGATGTACTTCGGGCTGACCAGGATGGCGAGAAGGACATTGCGGAGGCCGAAGTAAGGGCCCGCCTGGGCAATCTCCTTTCGCATGAAGCCGGTGTACTTGTCCAGGTCGTCCTGCGTCGGCTCGTGCTGGCCGGTGCGCTCGAAGTGATGCCTGATCGCCGCTTCCATCTGAGCATCAGTGGGCTTGCCGTCGCCCAGGATGATGTCGCGGTACACCTGTGGCGTCTCGAGCTTGTACCTGGCATTGAGCTGGGCGTGCGCTCGGCCGATGTATCGCGTGGTCTTGCCTTCCTTCTTGTATCGCTCGATCTCGTCCTGCTGCGCTTTCAGTTCCTTCGCGCGGTCGGCCTTCCAATCGTCCAACGTCTTCCCGCGCGACTTGTAGTCATATTCGATGAAGGCCAGAAGCAGGGTCCGATCCACGACGAACTCCGCGTTGCGGTACAGCGTGTCGAACGTGGCCGAGTCGGCGTAGAAAAGGGCGGCGTAGTCGTCGATCCCTTCTGCACCGCCTTTATGAAACGGCTGGTTCAGCTCGTTCACCTCGCCGACCGTTTGCGAGGCGTTGCGCGCAGCCCCGAAATATGTCCTCTTGGCACGATCGAACTGATTCGGATTCCTCCGCCACAACCTCGCCGGTGAAAAGGCTTCTTCTTTGACCTCGCCGGAGAACAGCCTGTCATGATCAACATAGTTGCCGTACTGTGGCCTCTGCATCTTCTGTCTGAAGGCAGCATCCTGGCCCGTCCCTGCGAGTTCCGCCGCGATCCAGCCAAGGACCTGCTGCCTGGCCTGATCAGAAGGCTGAGGCTTCTTTTCGGGCGGCATCTGGCTGAGGTAAAGCTGCTCCTGGACTTTGCTCAGAAGCGCAAGCCGGTCGTTCTTGCTGAGCTTCGTCAGCTCATCCAGTCGCACATCACCCTTGGCCAGGCCATCATCGTGACAGTCGATGCAGTACTGTTGCAGGATGTTGGCAACATCGCCGGGGACCGTAAACGGAGCGTCGGCCCGCGCGGGGGTATGTTGCGATGTGACAACTCCGAGAAGCAATGAGCACGCGAGCAAGCAGGGTTTAATCGTCCGTTGCATCAGAATTCTTCGGAGGCGGGTTGGGACACGTGGCGAGACCCGATCGGCGAGCCGATGCGCAGTTCCCAGCCATTTCAAGCTAAACTCTATGCAACAGGAAGTGATTTTGGGCGCAAAAACATTGTTGTAATGCGCAATTCGCCTCCACCTGCCGCACCTTTCCCTCATCGATGAATCGTCCCCTCCGCATTGCGATCGCGCTGGGCCTGGCCGAACCCTACGCCCAGCACCAGGATGTGTTCCTGGGAGTGCGCCGCTATGCCCGTGAGCAGCGGAACTGGCGGTATATCGTTGACGAGTGCCCCGGCTACAACCGTCGCCGCCGGGCCGACTTGTTCAAGGACTACGACGGGGTGATCGCCCGCGCAGCGCCGCAGATGCAGCGGCTTCTTCGGCGGCAAGGCGTTCACTTGGTCAATACGTGGTATCAACATGCCCGGCGCGGCCTGCACGGCGTGTACCAGGACTCGCATCGGATGGGCGAGTTCGTGGCGGACCATCTCATCGACCGTGGCTTTCGTCGATTAAGTGCGCTGTTCAGTGGTCAGAGCAAAGCCACCCGGGAGGCCGTGGCAAGTTTGCAGCGACGTTGCGATGAGGCGGGCGTGACCTTCCTGTCGCGAAGGGTTCCCAGCTTGCGCATCACGACAAGGCGCGACTGGCTGGCCATCGAGCGATACCTGACGGACTGGCTGGGCGATCTGACCCCGCCGGTTGGCCTTTGCCTGCCAGAGGCCGCTTTCTCGCGGCTACTGATCAATCTCTGCGAGGCGCGCGGATGGCACGTGCCCCAGGATGTCGCCATCGTCTCGCTCAACGATAACCGAATGATCGCCGAGCTGCCTCCGCAGATCACCTGCGTCGAAAGTAACTACGAACGCGTCGGCTACGAGGCGGCGGCATTGCTCGATCGCCTGATGGGCGGAGAGCGGCCGCCGGATGAGCCCATCTTCGTACCGCCAAAAGGTGTTAGTGCGCGACAGTCGACGGACTACTTCGCGGTGGATGACGCGGTCGTTGCCGAGGCCTTGCGTTTCGTCTCGGGTCGGCTCTCGGAGAAGCTCAGTGTTGAGCGTATCGCCCGCAAGGTCGCCGTTTCGCCGCGGACACTTCAGTTGCGCTTCAGTGCGGCGCTGGGCCGACCGATCAGCGACGAGATCCGCCGCCTGCGCCTGGCGGTGGCGCAGCGAATGCTGGCCGATCCCGCGCGGCGGATCGCCGACATCGCCAAGCGGACCGGCCTGGGCACAGGCACGGCCATGAGCCATGTCTTTCGCAGAGAACTGGGTATCAGCCCCAAGGCATATCGTCAGCAGGTACTGGGCAAGCGCGATTGATGAACACTCCGGCCAGACGTCGGTTCGCGAACTTCTGTTAGGTTCAATTCGTTCTCGGCCCCTGAGTCCAAAAAAAAGCCAGTTCGTCGGCTAGACGGCGAACTGGCTGGGTCAGGGCCCGGTATGGGCACCTCAAGTGTTGACGCCCTGGTACCAATCCCGTAATGCGAAAGCCGTACCATCCTTATTCCAACACTCTGGATGGCTGGAATTGATCTCGCATCGTGGTCGTAGCTGGGGGAATCGTTCCTGCACGGACTCGCACATCACCCGGGCTGTCAACTCGCTCGGCGTAGAACAACTGCGCCATGGCCGAGTAAACGTCGCCCGTGTCGAACATCGTGATCAGCCGCGCGTCGCCATAGACGGCGGCCGAGATGCCGATGTCGATCTGGGACAGGTCGACTTCGCCGAATCCGTGCCCAGGGTCGGGCACCACCAAAGGCCGCATCGTGCGATCCAGCCCAAGTAGATTCGGATGACGGCAACTGTTGCGCCCGCTGTCTGCGGCCAGTTGCTTGTGATCTGGATGAACGCGACCGTCGACGCCATCAAACGCCGGCGTCAGGATCATGTCTGATCGCAGCGAGTTGATTCGACGGGCTTCGTAGATGAGCGGCACCACAGGATGAAGGTGCTTGAACCCTTTGAGCTGATCCTTGTCGAAGCACGGCCTGCCGCGCTTCATGAACGCATGCAGCAGACCCTGTTGCTCGAAGAAGTCGGTCAACTGTTGATGGCTCTGCTCGTTCTCGATGCCGAACTCTGCAATCTGCTGCTGCACACGCGGCAACAGCCGATCGCCGGCGTCACGTACGACCATTCGCATCTGGGGATCGATCCAAACACCGTTCCACATGATTCGGGCATTGACGACGGTCCACGGCATCTCGATCTGAATCAGGTGATCGAGTGATCCGCAAACGGCTGCCAAATTGGGTTGCGGCACGTAAAGCCTGGCGGCTGCGGTCGCATCCAGTGATGCGTACTCGACCTGTTTCGTGCTGAACGCGTCGAGCTTCCCATGATCGAGGAACGACTGCTGTAGCCGCTGCTTATCTCGGGCGAGTTCGTAAGGCACCTCGTGGCGCCGACAGGTGTCGACGAGCGAATAACGGATGACGTCGTCAGCCGCTGCTGCTGAGCCGAGCTCGGCAGCCTGGGCCTCGGACGCTCCCCGTGCCGGCAAATGGCCTGCGTTGTGAAGGCCGAGGTGCTGAACCTTCTCGGCGATCGGCGCTATCTCCGCATGACGGAAAACCTGATGCAGCGCGCCGCCAGCGGATGAACTCGTCGCGGCAAGATCGCAGCGTGAGAATCAGTCGAGAAATGAGGCGAAGAACGAGGTGTAGAACAATGGGCGGGCTGGGACTCGGACCCAGGACCAACGGCTTAAAACGCTTAATCAGGTGTTTCGGAAAGACCTGCAATACAAGGGTTTTCGCATTGTCTTGCAGAGGCTTATGAACTGATTTCGGACTGTCTT
>ERZ869936.2399-NODE-2399-length-11093-cov-18.896720_pt1 | contig 11093 bp, 7 predicted proteins | sample MGYA00520876_ERZ869936 | MGnify/ENA primary metagenome ERZ869936 (study PRJEB32218, sample SAMN09650985) | biofilter metagenome | isolation source: enrty point of leading RO module | place: Saudi Arabia: Thuwal, RO plant located on Red Sea | collected 2016-02-17 ... | reverse complement strand
ACAATCTGCTGGTTCTCGGTCGGCGTAAGCTTCACCTGGAGTCGTTCCGCCGGCTGTCCATCAACCAGTACCTTGCCTTGAACGGGGAAGGTCTCGAGGCGGGGCGCCCCTCTCGGCTCCTCGCTGCATCCGAGACACGTCCCGACGACGAGTGAAGAAACGATCAAGGTGTATCGGGCCGGCATGAAATGTCCTGCAAAATCGTCGTCCGACAAATCGGCGAATCAGTCAACGGTGCTCGCCAACACAGCCTCGGGGCACTCCGGGAGCGAATTGAAGTCGCCGACAGCCGCGAGGGGAGAAGCCGTCGGGCAACGCGAACCAAAGGAAGATCGACCCCCAAACAAGTCCCCCTCGACTGCGGAGGTGCCAATGGCCGTTGTCAGAAGGCGTCGATCGTTTCGCCACCGTCACGGCTGATTAGTGCGGAGAAGACGGCGCCCGAAATATTCTCGCTCAGAAAGTGAACCGAGCCGTCGCCGAGCGTCACCTGGGCGCCCCCCTCGTGGTACGAATACAACCCGGCGGCGTGGCGCAGCGGATCGGTGGCTTCGAAGGTCCGCGCGTTGGAACAGTTTATGGCGCACGGCCCCCGGTCTCCCGTGCCGTCAAAGAGTCGGCCGGTCAACTGCCAGGTTCCGTTCAGAGGATCGGCCCACGCTCCGCCGCCGGCGAGCGCTTGCACCGCCGCCTCGGCGTCAGCCGTCGGCGAGATCCGATTGTGCCCGCTTCGTAAGAGATCGTTCCTTCCCGCCATTTCCCCGATCAGGATGGTATTGGTCGTTCCGTCCCTGAGATCCCGTATCTTTCCTCCTCCTCCGCCCTGGTTCATTGCGGGCACGTCGAACACCGCCAGGACGCCCTCCGCCCAGCCTTCGCGGTCCCCGCTGATCGAGGGATCCCCGTAAGCGATCCTCAAGAATTCGTCCTGGACGTTGTTCGTCGAGATATAGTCGATCGGTCCGGCATTTGTGAGATCGAGTTGGACCGCATTCAGAATGGCTCCCGCCGGGATCGAAACGTTGATCCGGCGATTCGATGTGGGATTCGAGGGGCACGTATAGCCCGGCACGATGGAGTCGACCGCAGCCTCGTTGACGACATGGAAATCGTAACACGAGAGACTGAAGTTATACAGATTGTAAACAGCCGTCTGATCGATGTACGGCAAAATCGCCAGTCCCCAACTGTTTGTCGTCCGAAACACTCCCCCTGAGGATGTGTTGATTAGTCCGGGAATTGGAAACCGAGTGTACGTGTCGTGGTAATTGTGCAGCGCCAGCCCGATCTGCTTCATGTTGTTTTTGCACTGCGTCCTCCGCGCCGCCTCGCGGGCCTGCTGAACTGCCGGCAGCAGCAGGGCGATCAGAATCGCAATGATCGCAATCACCACCAGCAGTTCGATCAACGTAAACCCGGGACGACGACGGCGAAGCATAGCGCGGCTCCTCAAATGGAATGGTCACCAATCACACAGTGGGCCCGAAAACAGCACGAAATTGCCCATTCATGCTACTCGCCCGCTGTGCTGCACGCAATCTTGTCTGCGGCAACTGGCTCGCAGCTCAGGGGCCGCACCGGCGACTTCCAGAACCTGTCAGTCACCCACAACTCGGGTGGGGCCCGGCGCCGAGGAACCGGGCCCAAAAGATTCTCGAACAGGACACAGATTTGCGCGGATTCGGCGGATCAGCACGGATTTCGCGGGAATTCCTCAAGAGGCGGCAGCGCCGAGCCCGCATCGATTCAGCCGCGCAGGGCGTCGACACGCAAGACAGCAATCAGTGAAAATCGGTCCCATCCGTGGTCATCCGCGTTCCATTCGAATCTCTCGGAGAGTCACTCGAAAGGGGATCAAGAGATATGTGTAAACGACAGCTTCCAGACCCGTTGCCGACCCGTCGACGATTCCTGCGGGGAGAACGAATCGGCGGGCTTACGCCCTGCCGCTCGCCGGGTCGCTGAAACTTGACTCAAGTGCAACAACTTCCAGGAAGAAAGTAACCTAACCAGTCTGCGGAAGATCAAACGCCCGACCGAACCGTTGCAGGACGCGCCGCCTCAGAGGCGCGAAGTCGGCGTGGCTGAGCGATCCGGCGTCGATCACCTGCGCGGCAACGGCGTGCGCTTCTTCCAGGAGGTCCGCGTCCGTGGAGAGATCCGCCACGCGCAGCGGCGACTCTCCGTGCTGCCGCGTCCCCAGCACGTCCCCCGGACCGCGAAGTTCAAAATCCTTCTCGGCGATCTCGAACCCGTCGGCCGTCGATTCGAGCGCCGCCAACCGTTCCAACGCATCCTCCGATTCGGAGTCGGAAAACAGAAAACAATAGCCCTGGTGCAATCCCCGCGCGATTCGCCCGCGGAGTTGATGCAACTGCGCCAGTCCGTATCGCTCAGCCTGAAGCACGACCATCAGCGTCGCGTTCGGCACGTCGACTCCGACCTCCACCACCGTTGTGGAAACCAGCACGTTGATTTCCGAATCCCGAAAGGCGCCCATCACCCGCGACCGCTCGTCCCGCTCCATCCGGCCGTGAATCAACGCCACCCGAAACCCGGAGAGTTCCGTCCGCGACAGATAGTCGTACACCCTCTCAGCCGCCGCATCCCGCGCGGTCGCCGATTCCGATTCCACGCGGGGACAGATCACGTAGGCCTGCCGCCCCGCACGAACCTGCTTCCGCAGGAACTCCCAGGCCTTCTGCTGCTGGGCGCGGCTCTGCACGCGGTGGGTCGTCACCGGCCGGCGGCCCGGCGGCATGTCGCGGATCACCGTGAGATCCAGATCCCCGTACTGCGTCAGACACAGGCTGCGGGGAATCGGAGTCGCCGTCATCACCAGCACATGCGGCGCACCGCCTCCCGAGAAGCGAGCCCGCTGCTCCACTCCGAACTTGTGCTGTTCATCGATGACCGCCATCCCCAGGCGAGGAAACACGACATCCGACTGAATCAGCGCCTGCGTTCCCACCACAAGCTGCACCTCTCCCCGGTTGATCCGGTCGACCGCCTCCCTTCGTTGCGCCGCGCTCAAACTTCCCGTCAGCAACAACCGCTCGACCCGGCTTTCTTCCAGCAATTCGTCGATCGTTTCCCAATGCTGGGCCGCGAGCACCTCCGTCGGCGCCATCAGCACCGACTGGAATCCGGCCGCAACGCTCAGCAACATCGAGTAAATCGCAACCACGGTCTTGCCGGCGCCGACGTCCGCCTGCAGCAGCCGGTGCATCGGATGCTCCCGGCCCATGTCAGCCACGATCTCTGCAATGGCCTGATCCTGCCCGGCGGTGAATCGAAACGGAAACAGCCTCCGGATGCGGGCGTCGATCTTCGCCGACGCCTGCAGCGCAGGAGCCGCCCCGCGATCCTGCCACGCACGGCGGCGGAGGCCGAGCGCCAGTTGGAACTCCAGCAGATCGTCCAGAACCAGCCGCCGGCGGCCCGATTCATACTCCGCACTGCTCCGGGGCAGATGCACCTGCCGCAGCGCCGTACTGATCTCGGCCACTTGCAATCTCGATCGCACATCCTCCGGCAGCCATTCCTCAACAGATCCGGCGCACTCTTCCACAGCGGTCCGAATCAGGTTCCGCAGCTCATGTAACTGCAGCCCTTCGGTCAGGCGATACTTGGGGATCACACCGCCGTCCGACGCGGTGTCTTCCGGGTCGAGGTACTGAATCCGGGGATGGGAGAACTCCCACCGGGCCTGATGTCGCCGGGGCTTGCCGGAAAACAGCAGATTCTGACCGTCTTGCAACCGTTGAAGCATCCAGGGCTGATTGAACCACACGCCGCGCACGTAGTCGCTTCCGCAATCGAGCAGCACCGCGGTCAGCGTCCGCCCGCCCCGAAGCTGGCGGGCGTCCCGATCGACCACCACGCCGCGCACCGTCTGCACTTCGCCTTCCACCAGTTCACCGGGCGCTCGGACTTCCGTCAGGTCCAAGACGTCCCGAGGGAGATACCACAGCAGGTCCGATGCGGTATGCAGTCCCAGCTTGGCGAGGAGTTCCGCGCGGCGCGGCCCTCCGCCGGGGAGGTACTGAAGCTCGGTTTGCAGGGTGATCCGGTTCATCGACGATCATCCAATGATTGCAAACGAACTATCGGCGTCCGGCAGCCCTCGATCAAGGAACGACCGGCAGCGCAGCCGATGGGACGGCGCGCGACTTGACGGGCGCAGGCCCGATTCCCTACAAGCGGGCACAACTGTGGGAATCCCGCGTCCATTGATCGCCGGTGCGCACTCCTTGTCGCTTCCGGCGGTCCCCAACCCGTGAAACGAAACGATGGCTGACCTGATTGCTCCGCACGGTGGTCTAAACGAACCCGTTTGTTGCACCGTGCCTGCGGATGAAACGGAATCCTTCAAATCGGAAGCGGCGACGCTGCCGACCGTCCCGGTCTCCGCCGCCGATCTTTCGAGCGTCTACCGCTTCGCCGACGGAACGCTCAGCCCGCTCACCGGTCCCATGGACCGCGCGACCTATCAGCGCGTGCTGGATGAGGCGGTCATCGAGTCGAATGGCAACAAGTACGCCTGGACGATCCCGATCGCCTTTCCTGTCACCGAGGAGACGGCCGGAAATCTCAGCGGGGGTCAGAAAGTCGCGCTCACGGCACCGTCCGGAGACGTCGTGGCCACCCTCGAAGTCAGCGACGTCTATCCCTGGGACAAGTCCGCTTATCTCAAGAGCGTCTACGGCACCGACCGCACTGATCACCCAGGCGCCGACATGGTGCTGAAGGGCGATGAGGGCAAGACGCACCTCGTGGGCGGCACGATTCGCGCCCTCCCGCAGCCGAAGAACCCCAAGTTCGGCCAGTACGTGCTGACGCCGCGCGAAGTCCGCAAACTGCTGGCAGAGACCGGCTGGGACGCGGCGGTCGCGTTCCAGACCCGCAACCCGCTCCACCGCGCCCATGAGTATGCCCTCGTCTACGGACTCGAGAAGCTGCTCAAAGAGGGGAAAAACGCCGGGGCCGTCCTCAACCCGCTGATCGGCGAAACCAAGGGGGACGACGTCAGCGCTGAAATCCGCATGGAGACCTATGAGCACCTGATCACCGAGCGCCAGTTGGGAGACGGCGACAGTGATCCGGACCTCTGGGGTTCACGGAAGGAAACCGTCCCCGACCGCGTCAAGCTCCTCGGGCTCGACATCAAGATGTTCTACGGCGGTCCCAAGGAAGCGGTGATGCACGCCATCTACCGGCAGAACATGGGCTTTACGCACATCATCATCGGCCGCAAGCACGCCGACGCCCCCTTCGCCGACGGGACGGCGATCTGGGGCGACTTTGACGCGCAGGAAATCTTCAACAACCTGAACGGCGAACTGCTGATCCAGCCGGTCAACGTCGGATTCGCGGCCTTTTACGAGTCGCTCGGCCGAGTCGACCTGATGGAGTTTCACAAGGATGAGAAGCCGGTCTTCATCTCCGGCAAAGACGTTCGCAAGACGCTGCAACAGGGGGACATGGTCGATCCCCGCGTGATGCGGGAGAGCACGTCACGCATCCTTGCGGCTGCCATGAAGCAATAGCGCGGCGGGCGTTGATTGATTGCGTCGGTCGACTGGGCTGACCCGGCTTGCTCTGACGGCTGTCCCGGTTGTGGGACGCCCGTCCGCTCAAATCGCCGGTCCGTCCGGGAAGATCGTTGACGACGCCGTCCGGCCCCGCTTAAGATCATCTCAGAGTTGTCGTCACAAATTCCGGCCCGAACGATGCACCTGACGGCCCACCAACCGGAAACACCTCACGCCAACGCCGTTCGCGGCGGTTATTGGTACGGGTTGACCTTTTGGTTTCCCCACCGGGGTTTCCGGGCCGGGTGAGCGAAGAGCGAACGACTCGACAGCCAACCCGAACTTCTCAAGGCCCTGAGACCCCCGAAGGTCTCTGGGCCTTTTCTTTTGAACACTGACAGGCCGCCCACGTCCGAACGGACGAAGCGACCCCACCGGAGCAAGCAAGATGATTGTCGTCATGAAGAAGGGCGCCAGTGCCGAAGTCGTGCAGGACATGGTGCGCCGCGTGGAAGGCATGGGCCTCAAGGCTCACGTCATCCAGGGCACCGAGCGGACCGTAATCGCCGCCGTCGGCGAAAAACGAAACGGCGAACGCGAAACCCTGGAATCGTACGAAGACGTCGAAAAGGTCGTCCCCATCCTCGCGCCCTACAAGATCGCCAGCAGAGAAGTCAAACCGGACCCCACGGTCGTCGAAATCGGCAGTTTCAAAGCCGGTCTGGGCCACATCGGCGTCATTGCCGGTCCCTGTTCGGTCGAAAGCGAAGACCAGATCATGTCGGTCGCGGCCGACGTCAAAAAAGCGGGAGCGACCGCCCTCCGCGGAGGCGCGTTCAAGCCTCGCACCAGCCCTTACTCATTCCAGGGACTCAAGGAAGAAGGCCTCCAGCTTCTGGCGGCGGCCCGCGAAGCGACCGGGCTTGCCGTCGTCACCGAAGTCATGACGCCCGGCCAGGTCGAACTCGTCGCAAACTACGCCGACGTCCTCCAGGTCGGCGCCCGGAACATGCAGAACTACAACCTCCTGCAGGCCGTCGGCGAGACGCTCAAGCCGGTGTTGCTCAAGCGCGGTCCGTCCGCCACCATGGAAGAGTTTCTGCTGGCCGCCGAGTACATTCTCGATCAGGGCAACAAACACGTCATGCTCTGCGAACGCGGCGTGCGAACCTTTGAAACGCATACTCGGTTCACCCTGCCGCTCGCCTCCGTCCCCTACTTGCAAGAGAAGACGCACCTGCCCGTCATCGTTGACCCCAGTCACGGCACCGGCAAGGCCTCCCTCGTTCCGCCGATGTGCACCGCCGCCGTGGCGGCCGGCTGTGACGGACTGATGATCGAAGTCCACCCTAACCCGCATCAGGCCGTCAGCGACGGCGCCCAGTCCCTCACCCCCGAAGCCTTCCAACACACCATGCAGCAGTGCCGCAAAGTGGCGGAGGTCCTCGGCTATACGATGTGAGCGGCGATCAGTCGTCAGTGGTCAGTTTTCAGTAGTCAGTCACGCGTCAGCCGGCCGGGAATGCCGCTCGAAAGCCATAAGCTATCAGCCATCGGCCATAAGCCACCCATGCCCGTTCGTTGTCTCATCACGGAAGAGCAGATCGGGCGCGGCGTCGATGAACTGGCGCGGCGCATCTCGGCCGACTACGCCGGGCGCAACCTGACCCTGATCGGCGTCCTGACCGGCAGCATCATCCTCGTCGCCGACCTCATGCGGCGCATTTCGCTGCCCCACAAACTGGGCCTCCTGCAGGCGTCGAGCTACCGCGAGTCGGCCACCAGGCCGGGAGCGCTCCGGATTAATCTCGACCTGCTCCCCGACGTCGCCGGCCGCGATGTCCTGCTGGTCGACGACATCCTCGACACCGGCGCCACGATGGCCCGGCTGATGGACGAAATCCGCTCCCGAGGCGCCGCCAGCGTCCGCTGCGCCGTCCTCCTCTGGAAACAGTCCCGCACCACCGCGCCGATCAAGCCGGACTACCACTGCTTCGACATCCCCGACGAGTTCGTCGTCGGCTACGGCCTCGACTACGGCGACGAATACCGGCATCTGCCGTATATTGGCGTGCTCGAGGGCGGCCGCGAAGCGCAGTCTGCTGAATGATCTCAGCACGGAGCCGTTCCGAGGCCGGCGCAAGCCTGTTCTTGCATCGGCGGCTGTTTGACGACTTCGGGTGATCGTGGCACGATGGCCGCGATGGGATTGCACGTTTTTCGGCGAGATGCTCCTCGATGGATGAAAAATCTGGCTTTGTCAGCTTCGTCTACTCGCTCGTCTACCCCGCGATTCTCGGATCGATGTTGTATGACGCGCTGTTGCAGACGCACTACAGCGGATACCTTCCTGCGGCGATCTACGATTCCTGGCTCTGGACGATCCCGTCGCCAAAGACGACTGACGCCGGGGTCTGCAACAACCTGTCGCGCCTGTTTATTGTGATTATCTTCTTGTGCGACTGGTCATTCGTCTTTGCACCGCGCAGTCGGCGGCAGGTGGGCAAATATGCGGAAATGTTGCAGACGACAACACCGAGTCGCTATCCGGAAAAGAGCGATGCAAGAAAAGCCGTGCTTCGTGATTGCGCCTGGTTCAATCTCTGCGGCGTGTGCGCGCTCGTGACCGCCTACGGTTACGTCGACAGCACGGCGACACCGTGGGCCTCCATGGCTTGGCTCTGTGGACTCGCGGCTGCCTACATTCTTTGCCAGGGATTGTTCCTGAAGCGCACCAGCAGCCGCATCACGTGGATTCCAATATCGACTGCCGCGCTGGTCACGATCGGACTGGTGATCGGAATGTACCGCATGCCGGACGCCGCGGTGCTTCCCCATGACGCCCAAATCCCATTCTGGAGAGTCTGTTATCTGGGCGTGGTGTTGCTGCTCTATGCCCTGCTGCTGCTGATTTGGCTTCTGCCGGTGAACTACGAGCGGTTATTGCAGGAATGAGTGCGATCCGAATGTTCCGCCACCTTCCACCTCACGGATGAGTCGGTTCCGCCGTCAACAAGAGATCCGCCGAACCTGTCATGAAGGTCTCCTGGAACTTGAGGCCGCCGTCCCGAGAAATAAAACACGTCACCGCCCCCGACTCCTCCGTCGATAAAATCGCCGTCTCCTCCCCGTACACCGGTCTCAACCGTTCCGGCACGCCCGGATGGCCCGTGCTCACGACAACGACCTCCGGCTTCGCCCACGCGGCCAGTTCAGGCGGATTCGCGGCCGCGCTGCCGTGGTGCGGAGACAGCAGCACGTCAACCGGGAACGGCTCAGTCTCCAACAACGCGTCGAGCCCAGGGCCGTCCAGGTCGCCGGTCAGCAGAATCGTTCGCCCGGCATACGTGATCCGCAGCACCACACTGTTCGCGTTGTCCTCGATGTCACCCGGCCCCGGCGGAGGATGCAGCACTTCGATCTCCACCTCCGGGTCGGACCGCAAGCGGTCCCCGGCGTGAATGATCCGGATCGGGATGCCGGCGGCGGCAGCGTTTTCGCACAGCACCGCGACGCTCGGCTGGCTGAAATCGAGCGACGGCTGACTCACGAACAGGCCGCCGATTGGAACCGTTTCCGCCAGTCTCGACACGGCGTTGAAGTGGTCGGTGTCGGCATGGGTGACGATCAGCCCGTCGATCCGGCTCCGGCCGGCCTCCCACAACGCGTTCTGCACTGCGTCCTGCGCCCGTCCCGGCGCGCCGAACGCGCCGGCGTCGCATACCAGCGTCCCCCCTTCCGGCAGTTCCAGAACGATGGCGCAGCCGTGGCCGACCGAGAGAAACGTGCACTTCAATTCCTCCCGCTCAGCCGGCGCAAGTCCCCAGGCCAGCCCCACGCACGTCCACCCCGCGAGAATCTGCCACGCGTGCCGGGAGACGGCGGGAAAGCGAACCACGCCGCCCGCGAGCGCCAACCCGGCGTACCAACCGGCCAGCCACCACACCGGCGGTCCCGGCAGATACACATGCCCCAGCAGCGATCTGGACGCCGTTTCCACGATCCACATCAGCCCGCCCAGCAGAGAGTCGAACGCGACGCCCGGCACGGCGGCCAGCCAAGGCACGAGCAACCCGCAAAACAGCAACAGAAACCCGAAGAACAGTAAAGCGGCCGTGTAGGGAATCATCAACACGTTGATCAGAAACCCGACCGGTGAGGCGAGGTGAAAGCGGGCCATCGTCAGCGGCAGCGTGAACAACCAGATCGCGCCGGTCAGCACATACCCCTGCCTCGCCCACTCTCCGAGAGGCCTGAGACTCTGCACCCACCGCGCTCGCTCCGGCGCAAGCGGATCGGCCGCGGCCGAGCGTCGCTGCCGTGAAAGCAAACTGGCCGCCCCGCTGATGCCCAGTACGGCCAGAAACGAGAGCTGCGCGCCGATGCTGAACAGATCGGTTGGGCTCACCAGCAGGATCATGATTGCCGAGAGCGCCAGGATGTTGAGCAGCGAGGTCCGCCGCATCAACGGCAGCGCGCAAACGAACAGGATCGCCATCACCGTCGCCCGCAGCACCGGCGGACGATGATCGGTAACGAACGCATAGGCCAGCACGCCGGTGATCACCAGCACCGCCGTCCCCACGGGTGAGAGGTACACCACGCGGCACAGCAGATACAGCATCCCGGCCAGTATCCCCACGTGCAGCCCGGAAATCGCCAGCAGGTGCATCGTCCCGCTCTCGGCGAACATCGCACGCAGGTCGTCATTCATCCCGGTCCGGTCGCCGAGCAGGATCGAGGCCGCGATCGGAACCCGGTCCCTCTCCACGTATTGTGTGAGAATCGCCCGGCATTCACTGCGCAGACGGTGCCGCCGCCGCGCCACTCGATCTCCCCATCCCGGTTCCGAAGCAAGCCGCACCACCGCATCCGGATGGTTGCTGCGGACGATGCAGTCAATCCCCCGGTCCCTGAGATACGCGCGGAAGTCGAATCCCCCCGGATTGCGGACCGGCGCGGGCCTGAGCAACTCGCCGACGATCCGCACCCGGTCTCCCACGTGAGCGTGCAGCAGGTGCCCGGTCACTTCGAGCCGAATCCGGCCGCTGGCGGGAATCTCGTCTCCCTCAGAAACGATCCACTCGCAGGCCACCTCGCACACCGACCGGTCGTACCGCATCCAGCTCGGCGTGAATTCGCTTTGATCCGCCGCCCGGATCTCGACCGGCGTACGAACGACGCCGACCAGTTCCACCGGCTGCGGTTGCTCGCTGGCGAAGCGACTCACATCGTCATCACGGCGCAGCGCCCAGACCGAGTGATGCCGCAGCCCGCCCACGCAGCAGACGAACAGCAACAGGACCGCTGCCGCCGCCTGCCAGCGTTGGACAAGCGATAGAAGCGTTGCCGTGCCGAATGTTGCTATGGAGAGAACCGCCCAGGTCCGCCAGTCAGGCGCAATCCAACGATCGCAGAGGATCCCGGTCACGAGCGCGAAAGCGACCGTCAGTGCGGGCGTGCGTTCCGAGACGGTCTGCAAAGACGCGCTCATGACGGAACCCGCAATGGACGTTGGTCAGCAAGAAGACCTTACTAGCCGCGACCGTGAGGGAGCGG
>ERZ869936.2398-NODE-2398-length-11101-cov-30.976100_pt1 | contig 11101 bp, 1 predicted proteins | sample MGYA00520876_ERZ869936 | MGnify/ENA primary metagenome ERZ869936 (study PRJEB32218, sample SAMN09650985) | biofilter metagenome | isolation source: enrty point of leading RO module | place: Saudi Arabia: Thuwal, RO plant located on Red Sea | collected 2016-02-17 ... | reverse complement strand
ATCATCCTCATCCTGGCGGATGATCTCGGCTACGGCGAAGTCGGCTGCTACGGTCAGCGGCTCATCCAGACGCCCCGCCTCGATCGCATGGCCGCCGAGGGAATGCGGTTCACCCAGTTCTATGCCGGGGCCAGCCTTTGCGCCTCTTCGCGAAACGTCCTGCTGACCGGCGAACACACCGGCCACTGTCGCGTGCGCGACAACGGGCACCCTTCAATCCAAACGCTGCGGCCCGCCGACGTCACGCTGGCCGAGGTGCTCAAGCCGGTCGGCTACTCGACCGCCATCGTCGGCAAGTGGGCCATCGGCGGCGACCTGCCGGAAACGGGTGGTCGGCCCGAGGACCAGGGCTTCGACTTTTTCTACGGCTACCTGAACTCGGTCGCCGCGCACAACTATTACCCGGAATACCTGTGGCGCAATCGCGACAAGGAACCGCTGGGAAACGTCGTCAAGAAAGTCGGCAAGGGCTACGCCGGCTTCGTCGGCGGCCGGGCTACCAAGCGGGTCGCCTACAGCCACGACCTGATCATGAGCGAAGCCCTCGGCTGGATTCGCGAGCATCGCGAGCGGCCCTTCTTCCTGCTGCTGACGCCTACGATTCCGCACGCCAACCCCGAAGCCCGCAAAGACACCGGCAACGGCACTGAAGTCCCCGACCTGGGCATCTATGAAGGCAAACCGTGGACGGAGCAGAACAAGGGACATGCCGCGATGATCACGCGGCTCGACACCGGCGTGGGCGCGTTGCTTGATCTGCTGGACGAACTCGATCTCGAAGAGCGGACGCTGGTGATCTTCACCTCCGACAACGGACCGCACAACGAGGCCGGCCACAGCCCCGAGTTTTTCGACGCCAACGGACCGCTCCGCGAGGCCAAGTTCAGCCTCTGGGAAGGCGGCCTGCGGGTGCCGACGATCATGCGGTGGCCGGGCGTCATCGAGCCGGGTCGCGTCAGCGATCACCTCGGCTACTTTGGCGACTTCATGGCGACCTTCTGTGAGCTGTCCGGGGGTGAGCGGCCCACGCCGCCGCACGGCCTCGACAGCGTCAGCTTTCTGCCCACGATCCGCGGCGACGCCGAAGCGCAGCCGCAGCACGAGTTTCTCTACTGGGAACTGATCGGCTGGAGCCCGCGCGAGGCGGTCCGCTTCGAGAATTGGAAGGCGATCCGCGCGCCGTTGGGCTTTGGACAGACGCTACTGTTCGACCTCAGCAACGACCTGTCGGAGCAGCACAACGTCTCGGACAAGTATCCCGACGTCGTCCGCCGGGCGGAGCGTTACATGGACGCCTCGCACGTCGACACGGAACACTGGAAGGCGCCGCCAAAACCCTGACCGCACGCGCGAGGTCCCCATGTCACGTAGCGACCGCGTGCTCGCATCGATTGTCGAGGCGATCGGCGACACACCGCTTCTGGAGCTGCACCGCCTGGCCGATCAGCTGGGCGGTCGCGTGCTGGCCAAGCTCGAGTATCTCAACCCCGGCTTCTCGAAGAAAGACCGCATCGCGCGGGAGATCATTGCCGAGGCGGAAACGGCCGGCGACTTGCGGCCCGGTCGGACGGTCGTCGAGCTCACCTCGGGCAACACCGGGACCGGACTGGCGCTGGTCTGTCGGGCCAAGGGCTACCCCTGCGTCTGCGTGATGTCGCGCGGCAACTCGCCCGAGCGGGCCCGCATGATGCGAGCGCTGGGCGCAGAAGTGGTGCTGGTCGAGCAAGTGCCCGGGGCGACGTCGGGTCAGGTCAGCGGCGACGATCTGGCATTGGTCGAAGAGCGGACGCAACAGATCGTCCGCGAGCGCGACGCCTTTCGCGTCGACCAGTTCGTGCGCGAGGCGAGCGCTTTGGCCCACAGCCGGCACACGGCCCAGGAGATCATTCGGCAAACGGGCGGCGACTTCGACGCCTTCTGCGACTTCGTCGGCACCGGCGGCAGCTTTGGCGGCTGCGCGGCGGCGATGAAGGCCCACCACGACGACATTCTCTGCTATGTCGTCGAACCGCAGGGCGCGGCGACGTTGGCCGGCGAGGCGGTCACGAAACCGCATCACAAGATTCAAGGTGGCGGCTACTGCCGCGCCGAGCTGCCGCTGATCGACACGGCACTGGTCGACGGTTACTTGACGGTCACCGACGAAGAGACGATCGCCTGGGCCCGTCGCCTGGCGGAGATCGAGGGCGTCTTCGGCGGATTCTCGGGCGGGGCCAACGTCGCCGCGGCGGCCCAGTTGCTCGCGGGTCCGTGTCGCGGCAAGACGATCGTCACGCTGATCTGCGACTCAGGGCTCAAGTATCTGTCGACCGATCTCTGGCCTCAGTGATTGAGTAGCCAACGCAATTCAAGGGTCGGCGCCGCCGGCTCATGCGGCCAGCCCGGCCCGCGCCAGCGACCTAACAGGATGACGCTTTACCACGACTCGAGAGTCGCATCGACGGCGTCGACGTCGGTGGCAACCTCACCCAACTCCAACTCGTCGACATCGTCGTTCGACGACGATGCGGTCACGGAAGAGTCGGCCTCGGGAATCTCTTCCCCGGGCAATGTCGCGTCCTCATCGAACGCCGCGTCGACGGCCGCTGCTCCGCCGAGCACGATGAATTCGCCGATTGTCTTGCCCGCGCCGGGCAGCGTCGGTGGCAAGTCGTCGCGAAGCGGAGCGGTAAGCGTCGACGGAGCCAGCAGCGTGGGCAAGTTGCTCAACACGTTGCCGACGGTCGTGAACATGGCGACCAGGTCGCTGGTGTCGACGTCGCCGTCTTCGTCCAGATCGCCGTCGGCCACGGTGCGTCCGCCCGCCGCGCCGACGTCGCCGGTGAAATTCGCAAAGGCCGGCAACACGTCGGAGCCGATCTGCACGCTGCCGTCGCCGTTCGTGTCGCCCATGAGACTGCCGACGAGAAACACCCCGTTGCCGCCGGCCACGCCGTCGCCGCTGGGCAGGTCCGTCCCGCTGGCCAGGTAGCCATCGCCGCCCGTCGCGTCGCCGTCCAGGGCGACGCCCTTGCTGCTCAAGATGCCGTCGGCCAGCAGCGTCACCTTGATCCAGGTATCGGTCACCGTGCCGATGGCGAAATTCAGCGTCAGCGTCGCGGTGCCGCTGCCGTCGACCGACACGGGCACGAGCGTATCGTTAATCGTCTCCACGTTGCCGACGTAGGACACGCTTTGCACGACGACGTCGCCCGGCGTGAACTCGACGACCGCGTCGAAACTCACCTCGACCTGTTCGATGCCCCGGGCGGCTGCTTCGATCGAACTGAGCCCCAGCTCCGGCTTGTCGTTCACCGTGACCTCGAGCACCCGCGGTGCCACGGCGACGTCCAGCACGTAGGCCCCCGCCCCGGCGGACGAGGCCACCCGCACGGTGTACGTCCCGCTCGTCGCGGCGGTCAGCACAAGCTCCGCATTGCGACCGTCGGCCGCACTGTTGTCGTCGCTGCCGACCAGCGTGCCCGAGGGGTCGTAGATCTCCACGAACGGGTCGAGACGATTTTCGAAGTCGAACGCCCCGTCGCCGGGCGTGGCGGTGGTGATCACCAGGGCATCGCCGGCGCTGACATCGATCTGAAAGAAATCGCCTTCGTCGTCCAACAGCGCCAACGAATTGGCCAGGTTCAGTCGCCCGCCGGAGACGACCTTGCCGTCGAGGGCCGGCAGCAGGTCGACGCCGTCGAGAATGGCGGCCGTGACCTCGGCCAGCGAGGCGTCCGGATTGGCCGCCATCAACATCGCCACGGCTCCGGTCACGTGCGGGGTCGCCATCGAGGTGCCGCTGATGTACTCGTACGAATCGCCCGGCACCGTGCTCCAAATGAACTGGCCCGGCGCGGCCAGGTCGACGGTCGTCTCACCAAAGTTGGAGAAACTGGCCAGGTCGTCGCTGTCGGTCGTGGCGGCGACCGAGATGATGCCGTCCAGGTCGAAACTCGAAGGATACTCGGGCGACTCGTCGTTGTCGGCGGTCAAGTTGGCCGCAGCGGCCACGAACAGGATGCCCGCATCGATGCTGGCCTCGATCGCGTCGCTGAGCGCCTGCGAGAACGATCCGCCACTCCAGCTGTTGTTGCTGGCCACGATGTTGACCCCAAAATCGGTCTTCATCATCGTCATGTAGTCGATCGCGGCGATCGCGTCGGAGATGGTGCCGCTGCCGACCGAGTTGAGAAATTTCAGCGCCATAATCTGCACGTCCCAGGCGACGCCGGTCACGCCGAGATCGTTGTTCCCCACGGCCCCCATCGTGCCCGAGGTGTGCGTGCCGTGTCCGTCATCGTCCATCGGGTCGCTGTCATCGTTCGCCGTGTCGATGCCGTAGATGTCGTCGACGAAACCGTTGCCGTCGTCGTCGACGCCCGGGGTACCGTTCAGCTCGGCCAGGTTTCGCCATATGTTGGCCGCCAGATCCTCGTGCGTGTAATCGACGCCCGTGTCGATACTGGCCACGACGACCTGGGTGGTGCCGGTATAGTTCTGCCAGGCCTCGAGGGCGTCGATGTCGGCGTCGGCCACGCCGCCGGTCTGACCCTGGTTGTGCAAACCCCACAGGGCCCCGATGTTCGTGTCATTGGGTGGCGGCACGTCGATGTCTTGGGTCGTCAGCAGATAGTCGGGCTCGGCATAGGCGATCGCCGGATCGGCCTGCCAGTTCGCAGCGGCCGCAAACAGAGATTCCAACGTCGGCAGCGTCGATCCGTCGGTGGCGATCGTTCCTTCATCGAACGTCAGGCCCGATGCAAACGCCGGAGCGAGCTCGATGACCGCCCCGTTGATCAGCGGCAGCTCTTCCACCAGGGTGCCACCGAGCGCCGCCACGACCGACGCCCGATCGATCGAGTCGTCCTCGGCGAAACGGACGATCAGGCGATTCGGACTCGCCTCGACACCCGTAAGGTCCGAGGGCGGCAGATCATCATGCCCGGCGGCCGGCGCTTTCGCTTCCTCGGCGTCAGCCTCGCCCGACTGGGCGTCCGCCGCAGTTGGCAGCACGGCGGGTGGCAGCGACGTCGTCGGCAGTCCCGCGGGCGCGGGCGCCGGCGTGCCGGTCAGATACCCCAGCACCGTCGTTTCGCCGTCGAGCGACTGGGCCCCGGCAAGATCGTTGTTCGACTCGGTATCGAAGTCCGCGTCACGCGTGACGATCAGTTGATAGTCGGTCGTACTGCCCACCACCCGGGCAAAATAGGTTCCCGCCGCGGTGGCGATGAAATTGCTGATCGCCGCGTCGAACTGATTCGCGGCCAGCGCCGTGCCGGCGGCCAACACGCTGCCGGTCCCGCTCAGCAATTCCAACGTCATGCCGCCCAAGTCGCGTGCCGCCAGCGCCAGAGTGACCGACTGTCCGGCATCGAGCAGGAAGGAATAGACGTCCGCGCCGCCCTCGCCGACCCCCATCACCGCGCCGCGATCCGCAGTTCCGACGCCCAAGTCGACGAAGCTCGGCGTGAGACTCTGGGCCGTGGCAATCGTATCGTTGCTCGCCCCGCCGTGAGCTTCGTCTTCCACGGCGGCGTTCAAGATGGCCGTGACGTCATATCCACCGGTCGAGCCGTTGGCGCCGGAAACGGCGATCGTGTACGTCCCCGCGACGGTCACCACGGCCTGCACGACGTCATCCTCGCCCGGCGCGGCGGTCGCCGTGCCGACAAGTCCGCCGCCCGGCGCGGTCAGTGCCACACTGGCTTCGAGCGTTCCCACAGCCTCCACGACCAGCGTGAGCGTCTGCCCGGGGTCTACGTCGAGCGTATAGGTGTCGACGTCGCCCGACATTTCGATGCCGGCCCGCACGTTGCTATCGTAAATCAGCGAGCCGGCCGGGATCGCCGCATGCGCCAAGGGCGCGAAGGGAACCGTGCCATACTCGTTGACGAAATTGAACACAAAGTCGCCGCCCGTCTCGTCGTTGCCCGAGGGCACGGTCGTCAGCGGGTCGGCCTCCCCGTCGAGATCGTTCCCCACCAGGTCCTCGAACGAGAAGTTGCCGCTGACGAGCGTCAGCGAATACTGATCCTCGGGCAGATTGGCGTACTCCATTGTTAGCGTCGAAGTGACTGGCTCGTAGACGAACGAGATCGGCACGTGGGTGCCGCTGCTCACGCCCACCAGGGCCGTGTCGAACGAATTGAGAAACGTGGTCGTAATCTCTTCGTCGAACTGCACGGTGTAGGTCAACGTGCGGGCCGATTCGTTGCCACCTTCGAGAATCGAACTGGCGATGACCTTCGGACTGATCGTGTCGATGATGAACGTGCCGGTGTAACCGACCAGCGGCTGGCCCTGCAGATCGGTCAACACTCCGGCGGCCAGCTCGACCGTATGCGGACCATCGGCCAGCGTCGGCAGCTGAAAGCTGAGCGTGTCGTGGTCGACCACCGTGACACTCACCGGCAACACCGAGCCGTCGACGACAAGATCGCCCACGTCGACGCTGGTCAGCAGCAGGTCGTCGGAGAAATCGAGGGTGATCGCCACCGTATCGAAGCCGACGCGACCGCCGTCGACCGGGTCGCTGGCCACGACTTCGAACGCCGGCAGCGGGCCGCTCTGTCCGTCGATCCGCACCGCATACTCTCCCTGCGACGACGCCTCGGGCAGCAGTCGCACCGTGTACGCGCCGGTCGACGCGACCACATGTGCCAACGAGCCGGTGGTGCTGCTGGCGACCAGCGTGCCGCTGGGGTCGTACAGTTCGACCGCGATGTCGAGCTCGTTGACAAACTCGCCCGAACCGGCGGCGGGCAGGAATGTGGTAATGTTCAACGCGTCGCCGGCGAGGACCTCGACGCGATAGTGGTCGGCATACTCGCTGGCCAGTTCCGCCGCATAGTCGAACAGGTTGCGAAGAAAGATCCGGCCCAGCGTCGTCGGTCCGTCGCCATAGAACTCGATCGGCAACGTGTGCACGATCACCTCGCCGCCGCCCAACGCGTAATCGAAGGCGACAATCTGGCCCGGGTCGGTCGTGGAGAGAATCGCGCTGGCCCCCGCCGGCAGCGGCGAAGAGGTCTGGGCGTGGATCGAGAACAAGCCGCCATCGAGACTCAGATCGGTGATCGTTCCGCCCGGCCCTTCGATCAGGCTGCTCGTCGGATCGACAACTTGCAGGTCTCCGCTCAGCGCCGTCTCGAAAGTCACGCCATCCGCGCCGGGCAACAGGTCGAAGCCATACGGCAGTTCCAGATCGCTCGCCGCATTGTTGACCACCCACACGCCTCCCGCGGCGACGTACGCCTCGATCGTCGCCAGGTTGTCGGCCACGTTTGTGTACGTCTTCGTCGACTGATCGCCCGCCAGCAGCACCACATCGAACGGTGACAGGTCGGTCGTGGCCAGATCGTCGGAGTCGATGAGCGTCACGCTGTGACCGAGTTCGGCGAGCAGGTCTTCATTCGTCGTGGTCAACCACGGCGCGCTGTCTTGAATGAGACCAAAGGAGCGGTTCGGCTCGACGTCGCCCGGCTGCAGCGAGCCGAACGCCGTCCCACTGGCCGTAATGTCCTGGGCCGCGGCGCCCACGGCATTGTTGCCTTCGCGATCGAAGTCGGCCCCGCGGGCCACGATCAGTTGATAGTCCACCGGGTTGCCCGCAACACGGGCGTAGTACGTTCCCGCCACGGGGGCCACGAACCCGTCGATCAATTGATCGGCGTTCGCGCCGACAGCCCCAATCGCCAAAGCGTTGCCGGCGGCGTCGAGCAGTTCCAGCGTCGCGCTGCCGGCCGTGAGCGCTTCGAGCGTGAGCGAGGCGACCTCGCCGGCGTCGAGCGAAAAGCGGTACAGATCGGGCGTCGCCGGCAGGGCCGGATACTCGAGCTGCACGGAAACCTCTTCGCTCGCCAGGTCGTTGACCAAGGAGTTCGGATCGACCGTGATCGTGATCAGCCCGTCGGCGGCGAGCAGCTGCAGGTCGTCCTGCGAAATCTCAATCCGATCGTTCGCCAGCTGCCCCTCGAGTCCCGTGTTCATGAACAGTCGCTGCGAAAGGAGACCCTCGGCAGTGACGACGAGCACCTCGTCTTCCCGCCCGAGGTCGGCGGTGGCCGTGACGGTCAGCACCCCGTCACCGGCCGGCACCGGCACGCCGGCAAACTCGAATTCCAAGTCGTTCGGGATGAACACCGTATCGACCTCGCCGAGCGTGGCGACGAAGTTCGCCGTCGCGTCGCTGGTGCCGAGCACCGCCACGCGCTCCGTGTCGACAAGACCCAAAGAAGTGAATCCACCGTCGAGATCCTGCGCCGCGGCCAGGGTGTCATTGCCGCCGCCGCCGTGCGATTCAACTTCCACGGCTGCCCCCAGGACGAACCACAGCTGGTACGCGCTCGTCGAGCCACCGTCGCCACTGACCGTCACGGTATACGTCCCCGCGCCGGTCGTGGCGATCGCCTGCAGGACCACGTCGTCGCCGGGCGCCGCGGCGGTCGCCATGGCAAGAGTCGCGCCACCACCATCTTGTAGCTGGAGCGCCCCGCTAAAGCCTGCATCGCCGCGGAGCACGACCGAGATGACCTGACCGTCGTCGAGGTCGATCGTAAACGCGTCCGTATCGCCGACCGCCGCAATCGCACCGGTCGCCTGACCTTCGTACACCTGCCCGCCGGCGGGCGCAATCTGGGCGAGCGGTACGGCCAGCGGCAACGAAGTCTGATCCACCACGAAGTTCACAACGAAGTCGCCACCCACCAGGCCGTCGCCGGAGACGTTGGCCGGAATCGGAAAGGCGAGCGGCTCGCCGTCGAGATCGGCACCGGCCAGGTCCTCGAAAGCTCCGTCGCCGCTCAACAAGGTCAACGTGAAGGCGTCGTCCGGCAGGAGGTCGAAGGCGACTGTAAGCGTCGAGGTCAGCGGGTCGTAGTTGAACGCACTGGGCGTGTGCAGGCCACTCTGGGCGCCGATCAGTTGCACGTCGGCCGCGTCGAGTGCGGCGCCGCTAAGTTCCCGGTCGAACTGCGCCGTGTAAACAAGCGTGCCGGCCGCCACGGTGTCGCCTTCCTGAAGCGAAGAACTGATCACCCGTGGGCCGGTGGTGTCCAGCGTGAACTGGCTGGCGAAGGCGGCCAGCGGCTCGTCCTGCAGATTGCGAAGCGAACCGGCGGCCAACGTCACGTCGACGACACCATCGACAAGCGCGGGCAAGGTGAACCGCAACGTGTCGGCATCGACGACGGTGACACTCGTGGCCGCGACGCCGTCGACCAGAAGATCGCCCGCGTCGACCGTATCGAGCCGCACCGTGTGACTCAGGTCGATCGTGAGTTCCGCGAGCGGGGCGACCTGCAGCGAACCGTCCGCCGGATCGCTGGCGACGACCTCGAAGGTCGCCGTCGCGCCGCTGTTGCCGCTTACACCCAGCACATATTCGCCTTGCGTGCCCGCCTCGGCCAGCACCCGCACCACATAGGTCCCGCTGGAGCCGGCGGTGTGCGAAAGGTTGCCGGTGGCGGACGCGGCGACCTGTGCTCCGGACTCGTCGTAGAGTTCGACGGCCGCGTCGAGCGTGTTGGCAAACTCGCCCGGCCCCGCGGCCGCAATGGCGGTCGTCACGTTGAGCACGTCGCCCGCCGCCACTGCGAAACGATAATGGTCGTCACTGGCGTCGAGGGCCCCCAAGGCCACGCCACCGGTGCCAAGTCGCTGAGCCGTGGCCGGCGTGTCGTTCGCCTCGGCGTCGAAGACGCCGTCAACCGTTACCACCAGGCCATACTCGACGACGTTACTCGTCACGCGGGCGAAGTACGTTCCCGTCGCCGGGGCCACGAAATCGTTGATCACTTCGTCGAGGTTCGCCGCGTCCGCGCCTTCCACCAGCACGTTACCCGCGGCGTCGAGCAGTTCGAGTTCGATCTCGCCGCCGCCCTCTCGGGCCAGCGCCAGCGAGGCCAACTCTCCGACCGAGAGGCTGAAGCGATAGACGTCGACCGTCTGCGGCACGTTGAGCACGATCAGCTCGAAGTTGCCGACGCCCGTGCCGAGTTGTCCCGTATAGATCGACTCGACCAGGAAGTCCTCGAACCCCGCCTGATCCAAGTCGGTCGGCATCACGGCCCCGAGATTGAACAAGCCGGCGGAGTCGAAGAAGTTGGCCTCCGAGATCTCGTCTTCGGCGGTGGTGCCGACACCTGCCAGAAACGGCACGTGATTCTCCGACCGAAAGCCGGGCGTCTGCTCCGTCCGCAAGACATACCCGGTAAAGGTCGCCCCGGGGGCCTCGACCGAGTCGACGAAGAGCTCCCCGGTCACCGGGTTGTAGAACAAATCGGCCTCGGTCGGCGTGGCCACGGGCGGAGGTGCAATGCCCACGCCGTCGCTTCCCGAACCGACCACCGCACCACGGGCCGCCGTGCCGACGCCGAGGCTCGCGATCGCGGGGTCGAGGTCCTGTGCGGTGGCGAGCAGGTCGTTCGCGGCCCCGTCATGCTCCTCGCTTTCGACGGCGGCGTTGAGCACGATCTCGAGATCGTAGCTCCCGGTTGTGGCGGCGGTGCCCATGACGCGAACTTCGAACGTGCCGCCGACACCGGAAGACAGCGTCTGCAGAACCGCATCGAGACCGGCAGCCGAGCTGCTGCTTCCCAGCGATCCGCCACCAGGGGCGAGCAGTTCGACCGACGGCGCCAAGGCCGCCGCCGGGTCGACCACGACGCTGATGGTTTGGCCGGCAGCGACGTCGATGGTGAAGGTGTCGATCTCGCCGGCGACGGCGACTTCGCCCGAGTCGCGAGCGCGATAGACGAGCGACCCCGGCGGTGCCATCGCTTCGGTGGAGTTCGATGCGGTGGAGTTTGATGCGGTGGAGGGGGCCGGTTCCGCGAGCCCGCTTACCTCGCCGCCCGCGTTGTCGCCGCTCGCATCGTCGGCAAAGAGCGCGGCCAGTTCACTCGTGTCGCCTGTGCCGGAATCGAAGGGGCCGGAGTCGAAGGGGCCCGTGTACTCGGCCAGGGGCGCCAGCTTGCTGTGGCCTGTGCCGCCAACGAGATCGTCCAAGTCCGGCGACAGTGACGTATCGGCCGCGAGCAAGGCCCGATCTTCGAGCAACTCCGGCGTGGCGAGCAGCTGCCGGCGAGACAGCGCGCGACGCGCGCGACGCCGCTGGGTC
>ERZ869936.2397-NODE-2397-length-11103-cov-3.523172_pt1 | contig 11103 bp, 9 predicted proteins | sample MGYA00520876_ERZ869936 | MGnify/ENA primary metagenome ERZ869936 (study PRJEB32218, sample SAMN09650985) | biofilter metagenome | isolation source: enrty point of leading RO module | place: Saudi Arabia: Thuwal, RO plant located on Red Sea | collected 2016-02-17 ... | reverse complement strand
TCACATCGATCTGCGGACTTGGGAAAACCTGGGCAACATGAGTCGGGGAACCCCGGTCATCAATTTCTAAGGCTTCGATTGCGGACGACTCCGACACGGGCGGCGAACTGCCGTCCGTGTTTTTTTGCGCGCTGCGGTCCCGGACAGCGCGGGTGTCGGCGTGCAATTCGTCGTATCTGTGTCAATAATGGAACCGGATTCAGTCGCTCCCCACTGAATCCGCTGCAACTCTGTTGAACATCTCGTTGATTGAAAGCTGCGTGCCATGGCGATTCGCTATAAGTGCGAAAAATGCGGATCCGTGATGAAGATCAAGGAAGACCGTGTCGGCAAAGAGGGGCACTGCCCCAAGTGCAAGGCCGCGTTCATCGTGCCCGCTGCGGACACGCCACCCACCGAGACCGCGCCTGAACCCGATGCGGCCGCCGCACCTGCAGCCGCCGCGTCCCAGGATGAAGACTTTGATCCGGTCGCATTCCTGATGACCGACGGTCCCGGAGACGCGCAGCCACGACAGAGCGGGAAAGCGGCGGCGGGCGATGCACCGGATCTGCGCGTCAAACGCGATCGGGCGGCCGCCGACTACACCGAATCGGAAGAGCCGGACGTTCGCGTCGGAGGGCCTCGAACCGCGCCCGCAGCCGACGATGAGGAAGTTGAGGCGCAGCTCCGCATGCGGAAGCCGAAACGCGCGGCGGCGCCCTCGGCATCAAAGAGCGCGGATGAAATGCTCCGCGTCAACGCCGCAGCCAGCAGCGCCAAGGATCTGATGACCAAAACGGTCGAGGAGAGCCGGATCCGTGCCGCCCAGATGCCCGAAGAGAAAAAGGAACCGGGAGTCGACTACGAAGCGACCGCCAAGGAGTTGCTGCTGCGGTTCGCACCCGCGGTGACCGGCGCAGTCGCGCTGATCGTGCTGGCGTTCTGGTTCGGGAATCTGCTGGTCGGGCCTGACGTCGCACTGCCGGATCTCGGCCAGGTTTCCGGCATCGTAACGAAAGGTGGGGAGCCGCTCGTCGATGCGCGCGTCGATTTCTACCAGGTCGATCCGGTGGACCCGGAAAAGACGGGAACGGCGAGCGGATACACCGATGAAAAGGGCTTCTACGAGTTGAAGTATCTGGAGGGAGTCAAAGGCGCTGCAGTGGGGAGGAACCGGGTGCAAGTTTACCTCGTGGGACCCGACGGCAGAGAGGTCATCCCTCCGCAGTCCCGCTATGGCAAAGGGTCGAAGGAGATCGTGGTCGTCGAAGAGGGCTCCCAGACGATCGATATCGAAATCCCGTGATGCACGCGTCAGTGCAGGCAGTCGCTCACAGCCTGCCGGAACTGATTGCGTCCTTCGCGTTTCCAACTGGCCACGAAGTCCGATTGACGGTCGTCGAGCGTGCGCCGCGCGGCGTCCAGCAGCGCCGTGTTCTCGCGAGTCGCCTCGCCGTACTGCTCCACCAGCCGCACGTCGGCCGCATGATCGCAGAGTTGGCCAAGCGACTGCTGCAATTCGGCGAGTTCCTGCAGCAGTCTGGCGCAGGGGATGGGACGGAGACCCTACTGCAAAAGTTCCTCCGCATAGCGCAGCCGCTTCACCTCAATTCGCATGCGATGCAGGTTGCGCAGCTCATCGAGATCCACCGTCGCGGCAGCCAGGCATCGATCCGCAACCGGCCGCAGCAGTTCGGATGCCGCACACGCCACCGATGGCTCCCGGGACGGCTCCCGCCAGCGAACTCGGCGCAAGACGCGAACAATGAATCGTCGAATACGCCGCTGCCGCTGATTCGCTTGTTTCTGCAGTCGCTTTGCGACGGCGGCGCGAGTCGATTGGAAGTCGGCCAGATCCGACGCCGTCTGGAACGGACCGACCTTTCGCTGGATACAACGTTCCAGAAAGACATCAATGTCGCGGACCTCGCCGGCGAGCTGCCGCAGACGTTTCAACTGACGTCGCAGGCGCGATGTTCGTTGCTTCGGCAGCAGCCGGCCGAACACCAGAAGCGCCGCTTCGCTGCGACGGATCGCGACTCTCAACTTGTGAATCGATTCCGGCGACGCGGGCGATCGTTTCGAGATGCTCCGAATCCGACGGCGGGTGCGGCGCAGTCGCGACCGTAATGATTCGCGCGCAAGTTCGCTGATGGGCGTGCAATCGGCGTCCAACTCGTGGACGGCACGCAGCGACCCGGTTCCATCCGCAGGCGGGACAAGGTCTGACATGATCACCAGACAGACGACATGTCCGGGCGAATGTCGGAACTGGTTGTGCGCCTAACTTGACAGCAACCGAAACCGATCAAGTTCGACCGACTCCACGAAGACGCTGTCGTTGCTGTCCGGGCTGGTCAGCCCGGTCAATCCCAGTTCCGCATCCTCAGTCCGCTCCCACCGATTGCGGGAGAGGGCATACTGCAGGAATTCTTCGGGATTGACGCATCTTACCGGCAGCAAGGAGTCAGGAACGCCTGGCCGTTCAACACTTACCGGACGAATCATGAATGGGAAATCCGTAACCAGAGGAGCCGCGAGCCGTTTGACATCCGATGAAACGGCTCCGAATCCATCCGCGGACGATTCCCACCGCCCGACAGCCGACAGGCATCCCCGGTCGTTGTGCCTTGGCCGGCCTCCGACGCATGCCTGTCGCGCTGTGACACTACCCGACTTTCGGTCTGGCTGACAACCTTCCTCCGGCGGAATTAACAATCGGAGGTCGCCTGCCAATTTGGGCCTTCAAATCGCCGTCGACGCCCGGTTCGGGGCCCGCATCGCCTGCTGGTCCTCCCGCGCCGAAAGATCGCTATAATCACGCAGTCAATGGATTTGCCATGCCCGAAACCCGAGACATCCAGATCGCCGCTGCACCGATTCGGGGGAGGGTCCGCCCGCCCGGATCGAAAAGCCTGACCAATCGTGCACTGGTCGTGGGCGCCCTCGCCCGGGGCGACTCGATCCTGCGAGGAGTGCTCCACAGCGACGATACGCGCGTCATGCAGGACAGCCTGCACCGGCTTGGGATCGCCACCAGCAGTGACGGGAACGATCTCCAGATCACCGGGTGCGGCGGCCGCATCCCCAACGAAACCGCGGAACTCTGGCTCGAAAACAGCGGGACCAGCATCCGCTTTCTGACGGCACTGTGCGCGCTGGGAGATGGTCATTACCGACTCGACGGCAACGCGCGCATGCGTGAACGTCCCATTGTGCCGCTGATCGATGCGCTGCGCGACTGCAACGTCGACGCGGAGTGCGAACTGGGCACAGGCTGCCCGCCGGTCATTGTGCACGCCAGCGGGCTGCCGGCGGGACCGATTCGTGTTTCCGGCAATCTTTCCAGTCAATACCTCAGCGCGCTGCTCATGGCGGCGCCCTGTTCCAAAGGCGAGATTACAATTCAGATCGAAGGTCCGCTGGTCTCCCGCCCCTACGTCGATATGACCGTCGCCGTCATGCGCGCGTTCGGGGCGTCGGTCGAAGAACCGGAGACCGATCGCTTCTGCACGATCGGCGCCGGATACCAGGGGACCGACTACACGATTGAACCCGATGCGTCGGCCGCAAGTTACTTCATGGCGGTTGCCGCAGTCACAGGCGGCGACGTCACCGTCTCGGGGCTGTCGCGTGATTCGCTGCAGGGCGACCTGCGGTTTGCGGACGTCCTGGAACAAATGGGATGCCGCGTCACGTGGTCGTTGGATTCGGTGCGCGTCGAAGGAGCGCCGCTCCGCGGGATCGAAGTCGACATGAACTCGATCAGTGATACCGCGCAAACGCTCGCCGCGATCGCGCCGTTCGCCGACGGTCCAACGCGAATCCGAAACGTGGAACACATGCGACATAAAGAGACCGATCGAATCCTGGCTCTGGTCACGGAACTTCAGCGGCTCGGACTGCGGGTCGAGGAACACGATGACGGCCTGACCATCCATCCCGGACCGATGCAGCCCGCCGTCATCGAAACCTACGACGATCATCGGATGGCGATGAGTTTCGCCGTACTCGGTTTGAGGCATCCCGGCGTCCAGATCGCCGATCCGGGGTGCACGTCCAAGACCTATCCGCATTTCTTCGACGATCTCGATCGGCTGTGCCGGGGACCGGCATGACGCGCCCTCCGCGTTCAACACGTCCCGGTGCACGGCGGCAATCCGCCAGGTCCGGGGACTCGATCGCCTCGAACGCTATCTCACCGGCTGACCGGGACGCTCAAGTCCCGCTGGACCGCAGCGCCCGGGCGCTGGCCGCCGAAACTCTCAACGCGGTCGAGGAGCGTCCCGTCTTTCTCAGGACGGTGCTGGATGAGTTGTGCGAAACGTTGCGAGTCGTCGGCCGGGATCGCGCACTTGCACTGGAAATTGCTGCCGGTGTGACGCGGCGACGCGCCACACTGGATGCGGTGCTCAACGCTCATCTCCGCAGCCCGGACGCGCGGATTGAGTCACGGCTCCGCACGCTGCTCCGCATGGGGGCCTACCAGTTGCTGTTCTTGGCGACTCCGCCTCATGCCGCCGTCTACGAAATGGTCGAACTTGCCCGGCGTCAGCAGCCGCGTTGGGCCCGGTTCGTCAACGGCGTGCTGCGCGCCGTTCAGCGGGACCTCTCGGGGGTGATGGTCGAATCACCGCGCGCGGACGCCGTACCGGTCTGTCGTTTCCGGGAAGTCGGGAATGATGATCGCGGGGAGCCCGAGCTCGTCGTCGAGTATCAGCAGTTGCTCTCGGCTCCCTTTCCCTCACCCGACGTCGATCTGTCGGCCTACGCGGCAACCGCGTTCGGACTGCCGCAGTGGATTGCCGCGCGGTGGCGCGATCGATACGGCGATGCTGAGTTGTTGCGGTTCGCGGCCTGGTTCGCCACGCCCGGCCGCACGACGCTGCGAGTCAACCCGCTGCGTGCGACGGGTGAGACAGTCCTGCGGCAACTCCGAGAGTCGGAGGTCGCGGCGATCGAAGGGAATCGCACCGGCGCAATCCGGCTGCTGACTCACGCGCGCATCGACCAGTTGCCCGGGTTCGCCGAAGGGCAGTTCAGTATTCAGGATGAATCCGCGCAGGCCGCGATCGAACTGCTCGATCCGCAGCCCGCACAACAGGTGCTGGATCTGTGCGCAGCGCCGGGCGGCAAGTGCTCGGCAATGGCTGAACGCATGCAGAATCAGGGGCGGATCATCGCCGCGGACACCGACGCAGCACGGCTGGCGCTCGTTGCCCCCGGCGCGGAGCGGCTCGGACTGACGATCATCGAGCCGCTCGTGGTCCGGCCCGACAACAGCGATCTCCCGGCAGGACCGTTCGACCGCATCCTGATTGATGTCCCGTGTTCGAACACCGGCGTGCTCGGCAAACGTCCGGAAGCACGGTGGCGAATCTCCGAGGCGGGGATCGCCGAGTTGACGGCAACTCAGCGCCGACTGTTAAACGGCGCTCTGGACCGACTGGCATCCGACGGCCAACTGGTCTATTCGACGTGCAGCATCGAACCGGAAGACAACGCGGAACTCGTACATGCGATCCTGGAAGTGCGCCCCGGCTGTCAACCACGGGCCCTGGGCGCTCGTCCCTGGACCCTCGTCCCCATGATCCTCGAAGGCATCGTGACCACCCGCAACGCCGACGGGTCCGTGAACGTGGCCCCGATGGGGCCGATTGTCGACGAGTCGATGACTCGACTCACTCTGCGTCCCTTCCAGACTTCGACCACCTACGTCAACCTGAAGCGGACCGGGTGTGGTACGCTGCATGTCACCGACGACGTCCTGATGATCGCGCAGTCGGCGATCGGCGGCCTGGAGCCGCCGCCGATGCAGCCGGCTGTGGTGATCGACGGCGAGGTCATCGCCAATGCCTGCCGGTGGTATGAGTTTCGCCTCACGAGCCTCGACGATTCGGCCGAGCGAACGCACATCGAGGCCGAGGTCGTCCACGTCGGCCGCATTCGTGATTTCTTCGGCTTCAATCGGGCCAAACACGCGGTGCTCGAAGCGGCGATTCTGGCGACACGATTGCATCTGCTGCCTCTGGACGACATCCGCCGACAACTGGCCAGTCTGAGGATTCCGGTCGAAAAGACCGCCGGGCCGGCCGAATGTGAGGCCTTCGCGCTGATTGAGCGTCACGTCGAGGATGTGACCTCCCGCCGCGGCGGCGTGTCGCACCAGTCCGAACGCACGGTATGATGCCGCGATGAATCGTCGTGTGCGCGTGACAACCGGAGCCCGGCTGCATTTCGGACCGCTGGCAGTCGGCGGCGTCCAGGGGCGGACGTTTGGCGGCGTCGGACTGATGATCGAGACTCCAGGCTGGCAAGTCACGGTCGAACGGTCTGAACGAGAGGAAGTCACTGCGGGCGAGTCCACCGGGCGCGTGACGAACATCTGCGAGCGATTTCGGCGCAATTCGCCTGTTCCGGCGTCTCCGTGCCGTGTAACGGTGACTCAGCAGATGCCGGCCCACACCGGTCTGGGATCCGGCACACAGTTGGCCCTCGCCGTCGCCCGCGGGTTGGCCACGCTGGCGGGCGAAGACAACCTCGACGCTGTCGAACTGGCGCGGCGCACCGAGCGCGGATGCCGTTCGGCGATCGGCACGCACGGCTTCACCGCAGGGGGCTTCCTGGTTGACGCCGGCCATCCGGTCGCCGGAGGATTCGGAGAACTGGCGTGCCGGCTCCCCATGCCGCCCGAGTGGCGGTTCCTCCTGGCCAGTCCGAAACATCGCTCCGGACTTTCGGGAACCGCCGAACGGCGCGCGTTCGAAACGCTCGAGCCGATGCCGGCGGCGATGAACGCGGAACTGTGCCGTGTCATCGTGATGGACTGGCTGCCTGCTGTGACCGCCGCAGACTTTGAAGGGTTCTGCGCGGCGCTCGACGCATTTGGCGGCCTGGTCGGTGAGTACTTCAGTCCGGTGCAGGGGGACGTCTTCGCCAATCAGCACATGTCGCTGCTGGCCAAAGAACTGCGCGCCGGCGGCGTTCGCGGAATCGCACAATCCTCGTGGGGACCGACGATCGCTGTTTCCTGTGCAGACCTCGATGCGGCGGAGGAGTTGGATGCCGCGCTCTCAAACGATCGCAAATGGGACGATTGTGAGTTTCGCATCGTGCGTCCGCTCAACGAAGGAGCGCACGTGGTGGTCAACGACTGACGCCGCAACCGCGTTCAACGTCCACCTCACCCGCACATGCGGGCGAGTTCGCGGATGGAATCGAGCGCCTCGTCGAGCGTGGGCGCCGCGCCGCCCGGAACACGCCCCGCGCGGTCGGCGCGTGCCAGCAGCAGCAGTGCGTCGTAGTCCTCATGCTGCTTGAGCCGCCGCCGCGCGCGTGCGCCGATCGAACCATCCAGCAGTTTGCGCGCGGTGGCCTGCTCCTCGATCAGCCACGCCGTGCGTTCGGTCACGTATCCATCAAGCGCGGCCAGTCCGGCCAAAACATGTTCCAGCGGATCGATGGACTTGCCCACGTCGTGCAACAGCGCTGCGAGTTGCAGTTCTTCATCCCACGGTTCCGCTTCGCGGACCAGTTCAAAGACTTGCAGGCTGTGGAACAGTGCGTCTCCCTCCGGGTGCGTGTGCCGGGGCTGCTCGACTTCCGCCAGCGGCGCCAGCAGCATGCGATAAACATGGAACCGATCGGCCGACGCGGCCGATGCGGGCAGGTCGTCGAGTCGCACATCCGGGTATTCCCGCGCGATCAGCGCCGCGAGCTGTGACCGCGTTGCACGCGGCACCCACTCCCCGGTGGCGACGCGCACGTACGCGGAGCGCGCGTGACGCGGCGAGCAGCAGTCCACTTCGACCAGCATGTCTTCCGCCGCGGCTCGAAACCGGATGCGCCGCGTCCCGCGCCGGCTGAACTCTTCGCAGGTGACGCTGCATTCGAATCCGGCGGATTCCAGCAGGCGGCGCACTTCGGCGGGGTCGGATGCGAACACCTGCAACCGGATCACGCCCGCGCGACGGACGTCGCCGGTCAGGATGTCGCCCAGCAGCCGCGGGCGGAATCGCGACAGCAACCGCATCAGTGACAGTGCGTACAACCGTGACTCGCGCAGGTTGTCGAACCGCGAGTCTCCTTCGTACAGATAGGAGCAGCGTTCGATCTCGTCACGGATTTCCGCATCGGACGGCAACTCGCTGGGGCGCAGCCAGCCCTTACAGATGCGACGCGACGCCGCCCGCCGGGCGCGAAACAGATCCGTCTCGCGCCCCGTGGCCATCAGTCTCACCGTTTCGTCGGTGATCTGCCGCCGTAACTTGTCGCTGGACATGGCATGCGCAGTCGTTGCCCGCTGCGAAACTCGTTACTGAGATTCTAGCCCGCAGGCGTCTGATGGGGATATCCCGTTTCAACGGCAGCCGGCCGCCTTGGACGGAAACCGCTCAAACCTCGGTCTGGAACCCGTACAAATCCGCCCCGACCAGTTCAAACTGCAAACGCAGCGGACGTTCGGGCGATGACGCCGGCAACTCTGCCACGTTTCGCCACCGCACCTGCTGTGCGAGACCGTCTCCGGTGACCGGCACGCATTCGTCCAGTGCGAACCCGGGAATGACTCTTCCGTCATGATCGAGGACGGCCACGCGCACACTCCCGTTTCCTGTCTCGGCATTCAGCAGCAACCTGCGGTGCTCGCTCGCGAGCGGCCGCGTCACCAGCGTTCCCTTGCGCTCGACCGGACGCAGGCTGGCGTACCCGTCCCAGCGGAGCGTCGCACGGGCGATCCGGCCGATCCGCGTGCGGTCCTTGTAGTACGTTGTTCCGTCGTTGTTCCAGTTGAGGTGATCGCCGTCGAAGCACATGTAGTACAGCCAGAGTTCGTCGCCCACCCGCACCGGTGTCCCGGAGAAGACGAGCCGATCGTAGCCGTCTTCCTCTGGATGGAACGGAATCCACGCCTCCCGCGGCCCGACCCGCTGCCACGAATGCCCCGCGTCGCGGCTCACCATGAGCTGCACGTCGGTCGTCCCTTTCCGCCAGACGCCGTTCGGCTTTCCGGTCCGCGGATCGGGCATCTGATACTGCACGCTCGACCGGTCGCTGTGAAAGATCACCAGTTGCCCGATCCAGGCGGACCCGGCCCGAAACGCGCTGATGTCCATGTATTCGACCCAGTCGAGCTGCCTCCGCGGCTCGTCCGGCAACGGCTTCAGGACCGGTTGCTCATCCCCCCAGTTCATCAGGTCCGGCGAGGCGAACCGGGAGATGGTTCGTCCGACGTCCTCGCCGGCCCACGCGCTTTGCGTGCAGACCCACCATTCGTTGTCCGTTCGGTCGTAACCCGCCACGTGCGTCGCCTCGCCGCGCGGTCCGCGTCGCGGCCCTTCCCAGACCGGCGTCGGACTGCTGCGCCAGTTCGCGTTGCCGACAACGTCCGGCACATCGGCGGCGAAGTACAAACCGGCGTCGGTGATGTCCGCAAAGTTGTGCGAGTCCGCACGATAAATGACGTTCACCAGGTAGCGCTGCTGCGGGTCCGACACGCCGCCGAATTGCCCGAGGTCCTGAACCTGATTGATCGGGCAGCCGAAGTTGTTCTGCAGCGAGGAGCCGGTCGGCTCTTGAAAGACTCCGTCCTTCCACTTTTCTCTCGGAGCCGGACGGAATCCGGTGGGGCCGTCGAACAGGCCGAGAACCGGTTTGGACCAGCGGATGCCGTCGTCGCTGACCGCATAGCCGACGGTGCGCCGGAACCAGTGGGCCTTGTCGTTGCCGATCCCCTCGTGCAGATCGCGCACCGACGGATCCTCCCACAGGAACCGGTAATACAGATGAAACCTCCCGTCAGAATCTCGCACCACCGCCGGCGCATCCCCCCGCTCCCACGGCGCGCCGTTCGCCTCCTGGATCAGCCCCTGCTTCACCGGGCGATGCACGATCCGCTCCAGGCCGGTCATGGAGGCGATCAGATGGTCGTCCAGAAACAACTGCGATTCGTTCTCAAGCAGAACGGCCTCAGCATCGTCGTCGGCGCGGGCAATCGACGGTCCCAGCAGCACGCCAGCCGCACACGATGCGAGAAAACTCCGTCGAGGAATCAATGCATTCATGGAACGCCTCTGCCATCAGGGCCGGTGACGATTGAAAGACAGGCCGATGATACCCGATGATCTGTTGTCATGAGACGGGACGGCTCTCAAACCGTTGCGAAATCGAGGCGTCACAGCCAGTTCGCGACGTCGAGCTGTTCACGAAAACAAGTGGCCAATCGATGGAGCCGGAATCGTGCAAGCGTCGTTCACCCGCCCAGTGTCCCTTGTGATCTGTTTCGCCGTTGCGGTTCTTGCCGGCAGGGCGATCGCCGAGGATTCCTCGCGGCCGTTCCGGTTCATCTACAACTCGGACGCGAACCACATGTACTACTACGACACTCCGCCCATGACGGTGGAGCAGTTGCAGAAGTACGTGGATGAGGTCGTTGGCACGGGAGTCACCACGTTTTTCGCCTCGCCGAACTGGGGCATGATGATGTCCTACCCCGGCGACGTCTGCGAGATGATCGGCGACGGGTTGAGTGACGACGAGAAACGTGAATACCTGCGGATCGGGATTGAGAAGGACAAGTCGTCCGAACGCGCCATCTCGAATATCCACGCGATTCTGGACAGCGGGCACGACCCGTTCGGCGTCATGATCGACCGGGCGCGCGAACAGGGGCTCGAAGTCTTCGTCTCATTCCGGCTGAACGAAATTCACGACGTCCAGAATCCCGACAGCATGATCGTCTCCAGGTTCTGGAAGGAGCACCCCGAGTGGCGGGTCGGAAAAATCGGCGACGAAATCACGCCGCTGTTCCGCGAGATCATCGGCGGCCGGCCGGAGCATCGCGTCCATCCAATCGTCGCTTCCTGGTTCCCCGGCGCGCTGAACTTCGCGGTGCCGCAAGTCCGCCAGCGGCGGCTGGCGCAGTTGCGAGAATGCTGCGAGCGATACGACATCGACGGACTCGACCTCGATTTTCAACGGTTCCCGATTTACTTCCCGCAGGACGAGGGCGCCGAGCACACCGAGACAATGACCGCCTGGATGCGTCAGGTGCGGGACATGACGAGCGAAATCGGCGAGCAGCGGGGCAGGCCCCTTTTGCTGTCGGCCAGGATTCTCGCCAGG
>ERZ869936.2396-NODE-2396-length-11103-cov-3.964066_pt1 | contig 11103 bp, 11 predicted proteins | sample MGYA00520876_ERZ869936 | MGnify/ENA primary metagenome ERZ869936 (study PRJEB32218, sample SAMN09650985) | biofilter metagenome | isolation source: enrty point of leading RO module | place: Saudi Arabia: Thuwal, RO plant located on Red Sea | collected 2016-02-17 ... | reverse complement strand
CACCGTCGCGGTCCGTGAGCACGTCGGCGTCCGGAAGCTTTACGCGGAGGTCCAGCGCCTATCAGCGCGATCGCAGAAATTCCCAGCCCTGACCGCATGGCTGGCCGCCAAGATGACCCCGGTGATCGAATCGTTCCACAATAGGCAGGTAAGCGAACGCATACGCAAACGGGTCGACCGGGTCGGGGCGCAAGGCGATCCCATGGCGCTGCTTGAAATCCTGGACAACCTGGATGAGATTCAGGCCGACAAGATCGGTTTTGCCAAGGCCAAGCGCGAATACGGCGCGCTGGAGAACTCGATCGCGTGGTTGAGCGATGGTGGCATGGCCTCGCCCGAATACCTTGCGCCGAGAAGTAACCAGGCGGCGACCTTCGTCTCCGCGGTCCTGTCCGGACTGACCGTCGTCGCGATGACGATCCTTTACGTGGTCTAGGAGGCGCAGTCTTGGCGAACCAAGCGCGGCGTGCGGCAGGCGGGGGCATGGAACGCAAGGGCGGACGCGGGATCATGACCGCGGTTCTGCTGCTTCCGGTGATCGTGGTCCTGTTCCCGACCTGCACAGTGCTGGCCATCGGTATGATGCCCAGCATCGTGGCCTACATGATCGACCGCAGCCGCGCCAAGTACCTGACGATCACCGTGGCTCTGATGAATTTCAGCGGGACCTTGCCGGGCCTCGGCGACCTTTGGCAGCAGGGCCACAGCCTCGACGCGGCTATCGCGATTGCCAGCGACCCTCTGCATTGGCTTTCATCCTACGGCGCCGCCTCGATTGGATGGTTGATATTCCTGACCGTGCCGCCGTTTCTCAAGGCGTTCTATGCGCGCACGACCATGAACCGGATCGATGCGCTGCGCCGCAAGCAGGCGGCGCTGGTCGAAACCTGGGGCGACGATATCAGCACCCCCGGAACGTCAACCGATCCCGAACGCTAAGCGCTTCTCCCGGTCTCGATACCGCTTTGGAGCGCTTAGTCGGTGGCGAGGCGCTTTTCCAGGGCCGCGTTGCGGATCGACTTCTGCAGTTTCTCGAAAGCGCGCACTTCGATCTGGCGAACGCGCTCGCGGCTGATCCCGTATTCCTGCGACAGGTCTTCCAGGGTGGTCGGATTGTCGATCAACCGCCGTTGTTCGAGAATATGCCGCTCTCGCTTGTTGAGCGATTTCATAGCCGATTGAAGCAGCGCCTTGCGCTGCGACAATTCTTCGGAATCCGCGAGCCGGCTTTCCTGGTCCTCGGTATCGTCGACCAGCCAATCCTGCCATTCGCCATCGCCGTCGATACGCAGTGGCGCGTTGAGCGAATGGTCGGGCGCGGCCAGGCGGCGGTTCATGCTGATCACGTCCGCCTCCGGCACGCTCAGCGCCTCGGCGATCTTGGCCACTTGCTCCGGGTGCAGGTCGCCTTCCTCGATCGCTTTCATCTGGCCTTTGAGCTTACGCAGGTTGAAGAACAGTTTCTTTTGCGCGGCTGTGTTGCCCATTTTCACCAGCGACCAGGAATGCAGGATGTATTCCTGGATCGCGGCGCGGATCCACCACATGGCATAGGTCGCCAGCCGGAAACCCCGCTCCGGGTCGAAGCGCTTGACCGCCTGCATCATGCCGACGTTGCCCTCGGAAATCAGCTCGGCCAGCGGCAGGCCGTAGCCGCGATAGCCCATCGCGATTTTCGCGACCAGACGCAGATGGGAAGTCACCAGCTGGTGCGCGGCTTCCAGATCCTCGTGCTCGCGCCAGCGCTTGGCCAACATGTATTCCTGGTTGGCCTCGAGCATGGGGAACTTCCGGATCTCCTGGAGATATCCGCTCAGGTTCCCTTCCGAGACAATCACTGGCACTTTTTGCATCGCCATCGCCACAAACTCCTTCGCACCTACGCCGGGTTCCGGGTTCCTGCGGCCCCGCCCAGGGGACCGCGCCCGGCTTCCTGTTATTTGACTCCCCCGGCGCGGCAAAACCGGATGAGGCCGCGGCCGGGTCTTAAATCTGATGAAATCAGTCAGGATTGTATTATAATCATTCTAATATGGTAATCAATCCCCTAATGTCTCGGGGTAATACGCTGTCAAACCGGCACATATCCCCGTTGCCGGGGTGGCGGAAACCCAGGGTCTTCGCATGCAGGGCCTGACGGCCCAGGGCCTTCACCCCTGCCTCGGCCCCTGCCGGAAGGCTGCCGAGCCTGGATCCGCCGGCGCGCCCGTATAGCGGGTCGCCGAGGAGGGGATGGCCGCTGGAGGCCATATGGACCCGGATCTGATGGGTCCGCCCGGACAGGAGCCGGCATTCGACCAGGCTGACCCGGCCGCCGGCGAAGCTTTTAAGGACCTTGTAGCGGGTGACCGCCGGCTTGCCGCCGCGTTTGATCACGGCCATTTTCTTGCGGTTGCGCGGGCTGCGCCCGATATTGCCTTCGATCTCCCCGCTGCGCGGGCTTGGGACGCCCCACACCAGGGCCCAGTAGGCGCGCTCGACACTGCGGGCGGCGAACTGCCCGGCCAGGCTCTCGTAGGCCTGTGCGGTCTTGGCGACGACCATGAGGCCGCTTGTATCTTTATCCAGCCGGTGCACGATGCCGGGACGGCGCACGCCACCAATGCCGGTGAAGTCCGGCTCGCAATGGGCGATCAGCGCGTTAACCAAAGTGCGGTCGGGATTGCCTGGTGCCGGATGAACGACGAGGCCGGCCGGCTTGTCGAGCACGATCAGGTCCGGATCCTCAAATACGATGTCGAGCGCAATGGCCTGCGCTACGGGGCGGGCAGGGATAGCCTCGGGCACGAAGATGGCAAAAGTTTGGCCGGGTTTGACCCGGTATGCGGGCTCGACTATTTTCGCGCCGCCCGACGAAAGATGCCCCTGCTCGATCAGGCTCTTGAGACGGCTGCGCGATAGCCTGGGCAGATGCGCGGTCAGGACCTGGTCGATGCGCCCGCCGGCCTCGCCCGCGTCTGGGGGAACAAGGTATCGCTGCCCGGGCGTGTCGCTCATTTGGGCCCGCCGGTGCGGGTGATCGGCCCCGGGGCCGCGCGGAAAGGACGGTGAGACGGCATGCAGGTCCTGAAGTTCGTCGTCGTCGGCATGGGTATTCTGATCGTTCTGGGTCTGGCTTTGGTCGCATATGGCTTGGTGACCCGCGTGTCAAAGGATGATGCCGGTCGCGCAGACCTGGGCGATCTCGATCTGAAGCTGCCGCCGGGCTGCACGATCGCGCAGGCGCAGGCCAGCGATGGCCGCTTGATCCTGCGCGCCGATGGGCCGGAAGAACGCGGATGCCAGCAAGTCTTTATCCTCGATCTCAGCGAGGGCAAGATACTCGGGCGCATCCATTCCAGGATGGGCGACGCCCAGAACCAATAACGGTTGCCACCCGGTTGCGATCCATGACCGGCGGCGCAGGAGGCAAGTGTCATGGTGAATCTGTGCTCCGACAATGCGACCGGCGTCGCGCCCGAGATCATCCGCGCGATCGAGGCGGCCAACGCGGGCACCGCGATGCCCTATGGCAACGACGACCTGACGGGACAGGTCGAGGCGAAGCTGTCCGAGGTCTTCGAGACCGAGGTTACGGCTTTTCCGGTCGGAACCGGGACCGCGGCGAATGTCTTGTGCCTTTCGGTCATGACGCCGCCCTTCGGCGTCATCTATTGCCATGAGGGCGCTCATATCCATGTCGACGAATGCGGCGGCGCCGAGTTCTACACCGGCGGCGTCAAGCTGTGCCCCTTGCCCGGATCGCGCGGCAAGATCGCGCCGGACACCTTGCGCGCGGCGATCACCGGGGTCGGGGAGCCGCACCACGCGCAACCGGCGACCGTGAGCCTGACACAGGCGACAGAGGCCGGAACGCTCTACACGCCCGACGAGGTGGCGGCGATCGCCGAAGTGGCCCGCACCAATCGCTTGAACCTGCACATGGATGGCGCGCGCTTCGCCAACGCGGTCGCCGCCTTGGGGTGCAGCCCGGCCGATGTGACCTGGCGGGCGGGAGTCGATGCCTTGTCGTTCGGCGCCACCAAGAACGGCGGCATGAGTGCCGAGGCGGTGGTGTTCTTCAAACGCGAGTTGGCGGAGACTTTCGCGTATCGGCGCATGAAGGGCGGGCACCTGTTCTCCAAGATGCGGTTCCTATCGGCACAGCTTCAGGCCTATCTTCAGGACGACCTGTGGCTGCGCAACGCGCGCCACGCCAACGCCATGGCGGCGCGATTGGTGGAAGGGCTGCGTGCGCTGCCCGGCGCCGATCTGGTCAATCCGGTGGAAGCGAACGAACTCTTCGTGCGCTTGCCCGAGGCGGTGATCGCGGGCCTGTTGGACCGGGGATTCCGCTTCTACCGCTGGGGCGGTCCGACGAGCACCGAGGTGCGCTTGGTCACCGCCTTCAACACCGATCCGGCCGATATCGAACGCTTCCTGCAAGCGGCGCATGCACTTGCCGCCAGCCACGGAAAGACCGGCGCGGCACTTGCCAGATAGTCCGCGAAACGCTATGTGAATGGCCGCCTGGCTGGCTAGCTTGTCCCCTTCGTCTAGTGGCCTAGGACGTCGCCCTCTCACGGCGAAAACAGGGGTTCGACTCCCCTAGGGGACGCCAAGCCAAATCCTCCCAAATGACCTAAATGTGCAGCGCAGCGCGCGCCCATAGTCCTTGGCGGGCCGGCACGACGCGCGCGTTTGGCGTTGCTTGCCACTGCGCTGTGCGGCTGTGCCACGGCGCCGCTACCGTGTCCCGATTTGCCGTTTTGCCCTAATCGATAGCCGGAAGAACTTGCGCCGCGATGTAGATCGCCTCCAAACCGCTTCGTTTGCTTTGATGCCCGAAGAAAATCACAGCGCGTATTTTGCCGTCTTACATGACATTTTGTGTTTGCGAGAATCGAAGATGCATGTATAAGCGATTTGCTACGTACGAGATATAGTAGCTTTGATCCGATCGGTTACTAAGTAGGGTAGACGTTTAAAGCGTTCTTGGGCCGGTCCGGATGAAGATAACGCACTCACCGTGTCAGTACTTTGGATCCAAACAAGAGGTTCGCAATGTCCGATGAACAAATGATGGGTACATCCCCAGAGGCCGAGCCGGCCAAAAAGCCGAAGCGCAAGAGCGCGGCCAAGCGGGCGGCCAAGAAGACCGTGAAGCGGAAGGCCAAGCGCAAGGTCGCGAAGAAGGACAAGAAGACCAAGCGTAAGGTCGCGAAGAAGGCTAAGAAGGCCAAGCGCAAGGTCGCGAAGAAAGCTAAGAAGGCCAAGCGCAAGGTCGCGAAGCGGGCTAAGAAGGCCAAGCGCAAGGTCGCGAAGAAGGCCAAGAAAGCCAAGCGCAAGGTTGCGAAGAAAGCTAAGAAGGCCAAGCGCCCAGCTAAGCGCAAGGCCAAGAAAGCCAAGCGCAAAGTCGCGAAAAAGGCCAAACGTCCGGCCAAGCGCAAGGCTAAGCGCCGCGCCAAGAAGAGATAGGAGGATAGCTCGCGGCCGATCCGGGCCCTGGCGCTTAGGCGTCGATGGCCACGGAAAGCCAGACGGGTTATCCCGGAGACAGGAAAACGGGGGCAGGTATGCCCCCGTTCTCCTTTTCAGGCCTCCCTATTGAGATATATAAACCGGCGCGCCGGTCTCCCAATGGAGACGGTTTCGGCTAGTCGTCACACCAATCGGGGAGCCAGGGAAGCGATGCGGTTCTTCTTCTTCGGTCTCTTGTCCGATCCCGAAATTCTCAATCTCGTGGTTGGGCGCGATGTGCCCGGCGCGCCGTTTCCGCCGGCGCACCTGGAGGCTCACCGCCTTGTCCGCGTCCAGCGCGAGACATTCCCGATGCTGGTCGCGGCGCCGGGATCGCGGGTGCCTGGCGTCATTGTCGAGGGGCTGACCGAGGACGATCTGGCGCGGATCAATTTCTTCGAGTCCGTAGAATACGAACCCAAGCCCTTGATCGTACAGGCTGGCGACGGTCCAATAGAGGCCTTGGCCTTCGCGACTACGGAACGCGCGGTTCCCGATCAGGAACCTTGGACCTATCAAGATTGGAGCCGCCGCTTCAAGGCGCATGATATGCGCGAGGCGCGCCTGTGGATGTCGTTTTACGGTGTCGTCGACGTCGAGGAAGCCGACCGTTTGTACGAGGAGGCACGCGCCATTGGCCAGACGCTCGAGGATCTGGTCGCCGAAGTCTGCGGCGAGCCGCATCGCTTCCGCTCGCGGGGACGCTGAGCACGGCACGGCCGTCGCCCGGCACCGCATCCGCACGCTCGTTCGATGACGCCGGCGCCGGACGCACTCTTTGCCGAAGCCGCATCCGCGCTCGGGCGGCGCGACCTGGCTGGCGCCCTTCCGAAGATCGAAATCTTACTGAAGCAGCGACCGCGCGATGCGAAGTTGCGCCATGACCTGGCCGGTGGCCTGCTGCACGCGGGCGATGCCGGCCGTGCGCTGATCTTACTGTCGCAGGCGCTCGCCCTCGATCCGGCGCAGCGGGTCTCGGCCGATATGCTGTCGCGTCAGCTCAAACAGATCACGTTGAACGATGCGACACTCTTGGCGCCGCGCGGTCTCGCCGCGGCGCTCGAAGTCTCCGACGTCGATCCGCAACCTCTGGTCCGCGCCGCCATCGCTTGGGTTGCCCAATCGGAAGCAGCGCAGGGCGGGCTTTCGGATATTCTGGCGCTTGGGCATCGCGAAGATTGGGACACGGCGGCACGCGCGCTCCTCGACCGGCTTGCTGACGGCCCGGTACCGGACGATTTGCTGTGGCAGGCGCTCACGCGCGGCCTGAACACGGACATGGCGATCGAACGTCTGCTGGTCGCAGTTCGGCGCCGGCTCTCGTGCGACGCACTGTCCTCAAACACGGCGGATCGTGCCCCGGAGCCCCCGGACTTCGTGTGGCGCGCACTCATGTCGCAGATGCACAACAACGAGCACGTTTGGCCGCTGAGCGCCGAAGAGGCCGAGTTTCTGGCCGCATTGCCGCTCGATACCGAAGGTTTGAAGGCCGGCGATCCGGCGGCGGGCCGGGCGCTGATCCTGCACGGCCTCTACCGCGCCGTGGAAGACATCCCTTGCTTCGGCGATGGCACGCTCGATGCCGCGCGCTTGCGGCCGGTCTGGTTGGCGCGCTTCGTTGCCGAGCGTCTCGAATCCAGAGCCGGGCTGCAAGCGTTCGGCGGCGCGATCCCGAGCCTGGGCCCGATCGCCGACGAAACTTCGGCGCGCGTCGCCGCGCAATACGAAGCCAATCCCTATCCGCGCTGGCAGGCGCTGACGTCGCCGCGCGCCGGCGCCATGCTGGATCAACTCAAGGCGTTCGTGCCTCTATCCGATCTCGCGTTCTTCGACGAGGACTTCGACGTTCTGGTGCCCGGCTGCGGGACAGGACGCGAAGCCGTGATGACGGCCTTTTCCTGCGCGCCGCATGGAAGCGTGCTCGCCTTCGATCTAAGCCGCGCGAGCCTGGCCTATGCGGCCCTGGCGGCCCGGCGGTATCACGCGCCGCGGCTGTCATTCGCGCAGGCCGACATCTTGAACCTGGGGGCGCTCGACCGGCAGTTCAGGCTGATTGTCTGCTCCGGCGTGCTGCACCACCTGGAGGAACCCTTGAACGGGCTGCGCGCCCTGCGAAAATGCCTGCATCCGAACGGTTTCATGCGTATCGCCCTGTATAGCCAGCTCGCGCGGCGCGACGTGACCCGGCTTCGCGAGACGCTGGGCGCCGATCTGCCGCGGACGCCGGCGGCCATCCGCGCGGCGCGCGCCCGGATTGTGGCGCGCCATTGGGACGACCTGGCGCAGCCGTTCCGCGCCTCCGCTGATTTCTACAGCACCAGCGGCTGCCGCGACCTGTTCTTCCACGAGCGCGAGCATCAGTTCACGATCCCGAATCTGCGCCAAATGCTCGATGCCGCGGACTTGGCGTTTCTCGGATTCGCGCTGCCGCCCGCGATGAGGGAGGCGTTCAAACGTTGGGTTGGATCTGGCGCGGACCTGCGCGACCTCGATGCCTGGTGGGCCTATGAGCAGGCACACCCGCGCACCTTCTCCGCCATGTACACATTCTGGTGCCGGCCGCGTTAGTGCGTCGAGACGGAGCCGGCCTGAAAGCCCCAGATACCGAGCCCGCGCGAGTGCGCGATGCGCTCCAGGACCGCATATTCGAAGGGCGCATCGGGCCGCGCGACTGCCCAGCCCTGGCGCAGCAGGAACGCGGCCAGGTCCTCGCGCTCGTCGTTCGCGGCGCCCATGGGGTCGACGCGGCACACGGCGTTAATGCTGCGGTCGCGGTTCCGGCTGACCGGCTCGCAATAGACCATGCCCTGAATCTTGCGGTCGAGCGCCAGGGCCGCGCGCGAGGCGCAGCGCGATGGCCGCATCGAAGTATCGCAGCTCCGGCCCGTATCGGGGATGTGGATGCCGTGCAGATGGACCGTCTTTTGCCCGATACGCAGCGCACCGTCCTTCATGACGAAGGCCAAGCGGCCCGCATCGGCGAGCGCGGCGCTGGCGGCCAGAATCAGCGCCAGGGTCAGCAGCGCGATCCCGATACGCCTTTGCCAGCCGAGAAATTCGTTGTCCCACTGCGACATGTTTTTGATACGCGTCCGGTCCGGTTCTTATCCCCGCGCAGTCTGGCAAAAACCCGGGTCCGCTTCTGTGACCGGTGTCACCATTGTGGGAATAATCGCGCGGGTGCGAATGGCGCTCAGAGACCCTTGCGGAGCGCCTGGACCAGATTGTAGGCAACGGTGCTGATGGCGAGCACCAAGAGCACCGCGGCGATCGGACGTTCGAACAAGGCGAAGAGATCGTAACCCAGCATCTGCATGGAGGTCGCGAGGCGGGTTTCGCCCACCCCGCACAGGATCAGCCCCAGCACGATGCCGGGCACGGAATAGCCGCTGCGGCGCAGCAGGTATCCGGCGATGCCGGCGAGATACATGACCCAGATATCGATCGTCAGGTTGCGCACGGCGAAGGCCCCGACGGTCGCGATCAGCAGGATTCCCGGGGCCAGCAGGCGGAACGGGACGCGCAGAATATGGACCACGGTCTTGGTCTGTACCCAGCCGAGGCCCAGGATGCAAAGATTGGCGAAGAACATGGCCGCGAAGGTCACCCAGATCAAATCGGCCGAGGTGATGAAGACCAGCGGCCCCGGCTCCATGCCGTGAATCTGGAACACGCCCATCATCATGGCGGTCAGCGCGCCGCCGGGCAGGCCGAGGGCGAGCAGTGGGATCATGGCGGCGCCGGTCGCGGCGTTGTTGGCGGTTTCCGAGGCGACCACGCCGGCCAACTCGCCCTTGCCGAATTTCTCCGGCTTTTTCGACCAGCGCACGGCTTCGTTGTAGCTCAGGAAGGCGGCAAGGGTCGCGCCGATGCCGGGCAGGATGCCGGCGAAGAAGCCCAGCACCATGGAGCGCAGAACGGTAAAGCGCAGACGCCAGAACTCGCGCACGCTGGGAAAGTCCAGCCCGACCTTGATGCGCTGACGCGTGCCCGTCGTCATAAGCTCGCCCTGAATGAATACCTCGGCGACCGCGAAGAGGCCCAGAATCAGCGGGATAAAGTGAATCCCGGCGAGCAGGTAGTAAGAGCCGAAGGAATAGCGCGCGATGCCGTCGGAGGGGTCGCTGCCGATGGTTGCGATCAGGAGTCCGAGCAGGACCGATAGCCAGCCCTTCCACAGATTCGCCGCGCCGACCGAGGCCGCGACCGAAAGCCCGAAACAGATCAGCGCGAAGATTTCCGGCGGCCCGAAGGCGGAAACCGCCCATTTCGCGATGAAGGGCGTGGCCGTCATCATGAGGATGGCCGAGGCGGTTCCGCCCATCGCCGAACACATGACCGCGGCGCCGACCGCTTTGCCGGCCTGTCCCTGCTGTGCCAGGGGGTAGCCGTCGAAGGCCGTGGGCGCGTTCTCCGGCGAGCCGGGGATGTTGAACAGGATCGCGGTGATCGCGCCGCCGAACACGCCGGCGCAGTAGATCACGGAATAGAGCATGATCGCGTGGGTCGCCGTCATGCCTGCGGTGAAGGGCAGGATGACCGCGCCCAGCGTCAGCATGTTGATGCCGGGAATCGCGCCGAACAGCATGCCGCCGAACAGGCCGCCGAAAAAAATCGCCAGCCCTGTAGGATCGGTGAACAGCGCCGCTGCGCCGTTGAGGAAGGGTTCCATGCCGGTCGTCCTCTACCGCACCGTGACCAGGAACCAGTTACTCACGTCGTAGAACCCGGGCCAGTTTCCGGTCGGCAGCGCGACATAGAACAGCTTGGTGAACACGCGGTCGACCAGAACGAAAATGACCAATGGCGCCAGGCTCAGAACCTTGGTCCGCCGCTCGCCCAGCAGTGCGAGATAGGCAGCGAGAAACAAAGGGGTGGTGACGTAAAAACCCGTGCGCGGCAGCAGGAGCACATAGAGCAGCGGCAAGGCGAAGTTCGCGAACATGGCCAGACGATTGGCCGTTTCCGATGCGACCCCGGCGGTGCGCACCTCGGCCGCGAGACCGGTGTTTGCAAACGAAGGCGCGATTTCAGTGCGCCAGCGCATTGCGGCCTGAACGATCGCGCCGATCACCATAAGCAGGGCAATCCCGCGCGGCCAGCTTGCCGCGCCCCAAAGATAGGTGCCGGGTTCGCCGGCGAACTCGAAACTCAGGGCGTAAGCAATCGCGGCGAGCCCGGCCCAGATGCCGAACTCGCCGAGGATACGCGAGGCTGCCGGCCGCGCGGCCATGGCCGACACCGGTTTCGCTTTACAGGGCCTATTTGATCAGCCCCATTTCCTTGTAAACGGCCTTGTAGGTCTCGATCGCGTTGCCGATCAGCTTTTTAGAGCCCGCGGTGTCGCGGTAGCTGTCGATCAGGTGCATGTATTTCTTTTGGTTGAAGTCCTGAAAGCCCTCGGAGTCGTAGGCCGCACGCATGGCCGCTTCCAGGTACTTGCGCCGGTCTTCGGGTACGTCCGGCAGCGTATAGAAGCCTCGGAACCTCAGCAGCGCCTCGAAATCCGCGCCCACATCGCGGTGCGTGGGAACATCGGCGAAGGCCTGGGGCCGTTCGTCGAACAGCGACAGGATCGGTTTCATGGTGTTGCTGTCGAGGAAG
>ERZ869936.2395-NODE-2395-length-11112-cov-7.107986_pt1 | contig 11112 bp, 13 predicted proteins | sample MGYA00520876_ERZ869936 | MGnify/ENA primary metagenome ERZ869936 (study PRJEB32218, sample SAMN09650985) | biofilter metagenome | isolation source: enrty point of leading RO module | place: Saudi Arabia: Thuwal, RO plant located on Red Sea | collected 2016-02-17 ... | reverse complement strand
GCATCAAGCAAAGCAACATTGTTTCTATCAAATATATCTGTGTAAGTTTTCAGACCAGTTCTTGCTTCACCAACCATTTTTGCAAATTTTTGCAAAGCTTTATTGGTGGTTTCAATAGAAGCACCTGATTGAATTGCCGATAATTGAAAAGCTTGAATCAGATCAGTAGTTGCACCTGTCCGTGTGGCTATCTTGCCTATGACATCAAGAAATTCAAAAGATTTTTTGAAAGTGACTGTAAGAGCAGCACCTAAAGCACCAATAGCTGCTGTCAAAAATCCAAAAGCTTTCAAACTTTTACCAACTCCATTTTTTATAGAATTTAGTCCTTTTTGTACTGAATTAAAAACAGTTTTAGTTTTATTGACAGCAGAAATGACAATATTTAATTTTCCTAAATTACCCATTTTGTTCCATTTTACTATTCATTTCTTCTAAATATGCCAACCAATAGACAAACTCCTCAACAGTCATGCTCTTTTGCAAATGTTCAACTGTCATACCGAGTCTGTCAGCTAGAGCAAACGTAGCGAATAAATCAGACTCGGTTTTTACTTTTCCTTTGCTTCGTCTGAGGTAACACTACCTAAAATTTCTGATGCAACATTAGATAAAACTTCTACGTCAGCTTTGTTCATAAGTGTTTCTTTATCAGCTAAAGTAAAAAGTTTATTACCATCAGCATCTAAACTTTTGGTAATAATCGCATATACCATGACTTCTAAATCACCACCATTAGCCATCTTATAGAGTTTTTTAGACTCTTGTAATGTCAATGGTTTTGTAAAAATTTCTAAAGGTTGATCTTCTGTTCCCCACTCTTTGACTTCAATTTTTTTAATTTCTTGACTGTCAAAATGAGCAACGACATTATCTATCGCTTTAGACATTCTTAGTAAGTACCAATAGTTAATGCACCAGTGCCTTGAAAAGCAATAGTCATCTCTACAAGTCCATCATGTGCTGCTGTTCTAGTAACATCAGTCACAATAGCACTGCCTGACAATTTGAAAGCACCACTGCCTGTTCCTTCAGGTGCTAAATTCAAAGTGAAAGTAGAACCTATAGTAAGGGAAACTTGACCACTAGTATCAGTGTCATCAAAAAATACATCAACTGAACCATTAAATTCAGTTAGTGTAGGTTCAAATGTTTTTGCTGAGTCACCCATTGAAGTAGATTCTGTAGTGTCACCTGTTTGAGTGATACTGTAAGACCTAACTTCTGCTATAGAATTACTACCTGTTTGTACTACACCTGCTTTGCCTGTAAATACTGCCATTATTAATCCTCTTTAGATTTTGTTTTAATTTTAGACTCTCCTTCAAGAGTCCACCCATTTGCTTTTAGATTATCAACTTCTGAATCAAAAACAATAATTTTGTTTTTGCCATCAGGAGAAATCATAACATTTTTATCCATAATAAAATCCTCACAATGCAACATCTGCTGTTGTTTCTGTTGTTAAATAAATTATATTATAAATCATAGTCATAACAGCGATTGGTTGTTCACCTTCACCATTATAATTTATTTCTGTTGAATCTAGGAAACTATCTCTTGCAAGATCGTTATGTGTTACATCAGCACCCATAGCTGCTTCAACTTCTTTTGCTATAGTATCAATAGTATCGTCATAATTAGTATTTGCTTTGACGTAAGCTTCGACTACTAATGCTAAATTTCTTTGTAAAGTTCTTGTTGAACCCATCTCTAATAATTCTGAATCTTCAGATTTTGTATAAATAATTATTGCAGGTAGTTTTGAATCTTCTAAGTTATAAACCCTGCTTTGAAAAACATTTGAACCTGTCGTAGTCAAACCAGTTAGAGTAGTGCCTACTCTTTCTCTAATTTGTTGTCTAATATGATTTGCCATTATTGTTCTTGTAATATTAAAGCTGTTACACCTGTATTATCAGGTTGCACATTTACCACTGAATAGGTTTTAGCACCCTTGATAGTATTACCATCTAAATCTGTTTGTGCTGCAAAAGCTAATGTATCTCCATGTGCTGCTGATGATACATCTTTAGTTTTGCAATATGCGACTGGTGTACTGCCCTCCACTCCAACAGTCAGACCATCTACTGATAAATATTCATCTTCAATAATCACCTTGATAGTAGTTGCTGAACCTCCTGACGGAGTATAAGTAGCAGACACACCATGTCCGAAAGAAGCATCAAAGTAGCCATCAAAATCAGCATCAAATTCTAAAGCCATTTATTTTGCCTTTCTTCTTTTGACCTTAACTTCTGATTTTTCTAAACCTACACTTCTATCTTTTTTTGCTGATACCTTGCCTTCAGAAACTTCTGCTTTGCCATAACTTATTAAAGTATTAGCAGTGTCATTAGATAATTCAATGACATCACCTGCAAAAACTTTTTTGCCATCAGCAATAGTATCTCTAAGAATTAAAACTTTCATTTTTGTTACCTTTTTTTTTGAAATGGAGGTGGACACAATGCCCACCCCCTTTTCAGTTGTTAATACCATCTATTAACTTGCGTTACAGAAAGATACTGCGTGACGTACTGCCACATCAACACTTTGTAATGCAACAACTCTTACTGTACCAGATGTACTGTTAGTAAAAGGATCAACAACTATATCTAACCCTCCAAAGAATCCTATTAACAGGTCATTGAAGTTACCAAATACATAGTTGTTAGCAGTCAATTGATTTGATACTACTACAGGATAGCCATTAACCTGACCATTCTCTGCAACAAATAAACCACTGCCAGAATCTTTAGCAGTTGTTTTTAAAGTTCCAAAGTTAGTAGGATTAATGATGTAAGCTAAATCCCCTACTAGAGCATTATCTACAGCTACAGCAGTTTCAATAGATACCATTTCTGCAAAAGTAGGTGCAGCAGCACTACTTAAAGAAACAGTGTTGATACCTGAAGTGTTAGTTATACCTGTAGGATTTCCACTTGAACCACTACCTTCTAAAGCACCATCATCAATTGCAATTGCCATTGATTTTGCTAAATCGTCACGAACTAAATTTTCAACATCTAAAGATGATTGAAGCATAAGCTGACGAGTTATATCAGTATGCACTCCGAGAGTCTTAGGTGACATGGTTACAGAACCAATCACCATTTCAGACTCACCTGATGCACCACCTTCTGAACTAATAAATGCAGCAGAAGCAGCAGATGTTTTCTTAGGGATTTTTACATCTCCTGATAGTCCATTAAGATTTGTAGCTAGTGGCATTACAGCAGATGCGTTTCTAAGCACATCAATAAAGCTTTCTGGTCTAAAGTCTTGTCCAATAAGACCTGCATCATCAGATGCGTTTAAATCCCTTGTATTCCAACTAGCCATCACTTCAGGAGGTAACATAATACCTTGTGCAGTTCTGCCATAGTGTTTTGATGCTTCTTCTGAACATTGAAATTCAAATTCTGCATCTCTCTGTGCTTTTCTGTCAGTAGGATTAGCTAAAGCATTGATAGCTTTTATAATCGAAAACTGACGTACTTCGTTTTTACTCATGCCAATTTCAGCAGTTTCTAAAGGTTTGTCAGTTGCAATGTTTTCTAACAAAATACCTCTAAATTCTTCTACTGAGTTGCCATCTTGGATTGCCTTGTCTGCTAAATCTCTTCTGTTGTGTCTAATAGCTAAATCCATAATTTCTTTTGAATTTCTAATAAATTCTTCTTTAGCTTTAGCAACAGATTCTTCTCTAACATCATCAAGGTTTATTTCATTTTTAACTTCTTCAGTCATTGTTTTTACCTTTATGGTTGTTTGTTTATCTTCAGAACGACCCACTCCCACTGCTTGAGATTGATCAGCAGGTACAGAAACAATCGACACCTCAAGTGGTGTAGTTTGTACTCTGAACATTGGCTTATCATCTTTGTTTCCTCTCATTCGTTCCATACTGTTTATTTTGTAGCCAACACTGATATTTTGACGAATACCATCTTTGACATCTTGAAAAATTTCTTCTGCAAGTTCACTTCGACCAAAACGAACTATTGCCTTTGCACTTTTTTCAGCAGAATCAATTTCATATCTTTCGACCACTCCAATTTGTTTAGTCATGTCATGGTCAAGAAGTAAAGGAGAACGACCACTACCAATAAAGCTAGTGTCAATATCCTCTTCAGAATGTGAGATTATTTCCATGCCAAATTCCCTTTCGACTGGTTCTTCGGAACTAACTCCTATTCTCACTCTTCTGTTTTCTTCATCAATGAATGATGCTCTTGAAAGGTCTAAAGTTCGATAGACAATATCGGACTTATCTAGTCTTTCTTCTTCATCTTCATCTTTTTCTTCATCATGGTATGGTCGAGATTCCATCATTTCTTTGTCATCATCTTCCATACTTTCCATCATACCCTCATGTTTTGCAAAAGATATTACATAAGTATCTTCTGTTTCTTCAACATTGAGAATATGCCTATCTTCTTTATATTCCATAGATTTATCCTCTTTGTTTTTGGTTGATAAAGGGTGACCTTCAGGGAGTAAATCTTGATCATGTTTACCACCCTGAAACCTTCCATTTCGCAAAGCGAAAAGAAAACTGTTTACTCGTGCCATCGCCCAAGTTTGAGGATTAGACACATTAGGTCTAACGCTAGAAGGCGATGTGTTGTATGCACCGATTCCTCTGTCATAGACCTTTTTAAGTGTTCCTAAAGTTGTTCTTTTAGAAGCTGCATTATTAACTTCTTCGTTATGTTCTTTTACTTTATTTTGCAATGCTTTTTCTGTTTTTGCTGATATTTGTCTATCCGCTTGAGCCTGACTTGCAGAGCCAGATTCTTTTAATTCAACATATTTAATAGCTTCTAGTACGACATCTTTCATTTTTTGTTCACCTAATGTTCCTATAATCCCCCATTTCATCTGCGAAATAACCCCTGCAATATTTGAAGGTCTTGCTTTTTTATCACCTGACTTAAATTGTCTTCCATCTTCAAAATGCCTTGCTGCCCAAGCTTCTCTTTCTTTTATCCATTTTATAACACCATCTGTTTCAACACCATCTCTTGCTTTTGTCCAAAGATTAAATGCTTCGTTACCTCTAATGTTACCACCTGCTTTATAAATTCTAGGGTCATTCTCTTTGACACCTGCAATGAATCCATAATCAAATTGTGGATAATTAGAATTTCTTAGACTAACTTTTTTATCCTCACCTTTTTTTGGAAAATCAGTTGCCATCGTCACCACCCTCACCACCCTGTATGTCAGCTTCAACTGGCATCTTCATGCCAAAAGGTTGAAATGCTGTTTTCACACCATATTGTTCAGCTAATTTTTCTTCTCTCTCATGCTGTTCAAATAATTCTTCTACATCTCTTCCATAGTTTGCTTGTACGTCTTGGAAGGTGACTAAGCCAGATTGCATACCACTTATGGAAGCCATCATTTCTTTTTGTGGGTCAACCCAAGAAAAGCTTCTAGGTATAAAGTTTGCTGAGTTTGCAAACTTATCGTATCTGCTCATTGGTAAAGGTTGATTTGCATTTAGTGAAGTTGAGATTGCACCACTTGATATGGACATCTCTAACCATTTTTCAAAAACAGGTCTTACGAAATGATCAATAGTAAATCTTTGGTAGAGTCTATACATCTCACGATCTTCTAATGCACCTGCTCTAAGTGAACTGTAATTGACAGAACTTAAATCATTGGTAAGTGCGTGATAAGAAATATTTAAACCAGAAGCAATACTTCTTAAAACTTGTGTGCTAAATGATTCAAAAGCTGATGTTGGGTGATCAGGGTCAAAACTTTTAAAATCCATACCTGCAGGAAGTTGCTCAAAAGTACCTGCTTCTGCGTTCATAATTGGCACATATTCTTCATCTTCACCATCTCCCACATAAGAATCACCATCAGTGCTAGTAAAGAAACCCATCTTACTTGCTGATACTCTAGCTGCTACTATTTCTGCTTCTAAATAACCATTTAATAATTTTATGTTTGCCATTGCCGAAGCAGTGAATGGCACACCTCTATTTTGTTCAGGTCTGTTTGGAATATATGCGTGAATCAATTCATCAGCATTTATTCTTATATGTTTTTGGGTGCTGTAATATTGATTGTCAAATGGGTGGTTTTTAAATAAATAGTAAGCGACAGGTTTGTTACTTGCATTTAGTTCAACACCCATCTTGATTTTATTACCACCTTTTTCTGGATTGTCATTTTTAGTTTCGTCTAAATGATCTGCTTCTAAAAATTCTATTTGATAACCAAACTCTGAATCTCTTGATTTGACATGACGTATTAAAACTTCACCATCTCTTGCTAGAGATTCAATAAATAATTTTTGACAATCAATAAAAGTAAGTCTGCCATTCGTTGTGCAGTTTCCTAACCTACACCAGTTGTGCCATTTTTCTTCAATGATTCGATTTGCAATCATATCTAAACTGCCATCATCATTTCTAGCTTTCATTGATAATCTAATACCATTGTTACCAACAACGTTAGATTGCATTAAGTTCAAATATCTTTGCACATAGCTATCATTTCTAGCTAAATCTCTTGACCTATCTCTTAGCAATCTTAGATTGGTTTTTATCTCTTCATCAGCAGAAGTAGAAGTTTGTAAAAAATCTGAAAATAATCTGCCTGTGTTAGCACCATTATATTTTCTGATATATGGTGTTTTTTTTCTTTTTGGTTTTCTTGTAAATCTATCGTACCAAGCCATTAGAATTTGACCTCAATTGTGTTACCTGATCTTTGTTTATTTTTTATTCTTGCTTCTTTTATCTCTTGTAAATATTCTGCTTTGTATCTATCTCTAAATGTAAGCAGTTCATCAACTGACATTCTTGAAAGAGAACGACCTGCAATGGAAAATGACGATTGATCTATAGATGCTCTATTTTCCAAAACAGCTTGTATATTATCTAAAACTTTTTTTGCGTGACTTCTTAAATCAGCATTGGTATTAGCTAAATTTTTCTCAACTGTAGTTCGACCTGTATCAACTCTAATTCTTTGTGAGTCTGAAGTTCTAGTTATAAATGCGTTCCAGATGTAATCACCATCAGCATAACTAGCTGTGGTTGATGATGCTACTTCTACAAAGTAAGTGTCGTCAGCTTCGGTTGCTGTAATATCAAACTTGTGACTGCCACTTCCACCTGAATCTTCGTGAAATTCATAAGTCAAAGCAAAAGTAGATGTTGGATATTCGTCAGCTAGATCATCTCTTCGCCACATCAACCTATCACCCACAACAATAGTGTCTGGTTCTTGAGTTGGATAATTGGTTCTGTCAAATGCGTTGGACATACTAAAAAATACAAAAATTTCTTCTAAAAAATAGAATTACATAGCATTTTATCATTAAAAGATAAATAAAATTAATTTAATTTATTTGCAAATAATAGTTGTAAATCTTTGTGAATTTGCTATAGTTATTATTAATTATGGAGAAAATTATGACTAACTTAGAAAATCAAATAACAGAAGTTTTTGCTACTTTTGACAAAGATTATTTAGACTCTATACCTGCAAAGTGTGAAGAACTGTCAAAAAGAGCAAGAGAAATATATGATAATTATGAGCCTAAATGGATTGATAATCACCGCTTCAATCCAAAAAAACCTGAAGGTAGATATTCAAACCCAAGATATCTTGACATCAACATAAGTCCAACTTATCAAGCTGAAAAGGAGTGTGGTAAAAATTCCCTTTGTCGTTTAGACCATTTCATTGAACTTGAAACTAAACAGGCAGAAAAAAATCAAAAAGCTAGAAATCAAAAAATTGTTAAAGCGTTGCAAAAGCACAACATTGACAGCATTGAGATTCCTCAAGCTCAAATTTCTTGGGGCAATGATTTTGAAACTGATGTTTTGATTAATGATTTGGTAGTTACTATTAAAATAATCTTTGCTGGTGGCTACAACATCCAGCGAGGTCATTACAGAACTTTAGTAAAAGTTCGTAAGGCTAAATAACAATCCCAAAAAAAGAAGCCACCTAATCAGGTGGCTTTTTTTTACCATTCATTGACCCAAGTATTTTTTCTTCTTCTATTAATTAGATTTTTTCTTTTCTGTTGTTTGGGTGGTTGAGTCTGCGATTTAGATTTTGTTTTTATTTTATTTAAGTTTGGTGCAAGAATATAAAAACCTGCTAGAGCATAAACAAAATTATCAAGTGCTTCGTTTCTTTCCCTAGTTTGTTTCCAAACCAATTTCTTTTGTCCACGATAAAATTTTATGATTCTTTTTTCTGCTGTCAATTGTTTAAAATATTCTTCATCAACTGTACTTGGAAAATGTATATACCCTGCTTGATCTTCTTCTGAAACATTTAACCAACTGAACAAAGTATCTTTTGCTGTATCAGTACCAATTGGATATAGACTAATTCTTTGTCTACCTGATTGAGTTGGTCTATTAGCAATTGGTTTACCACTTATACTTTGTCCTTTAACTGCAAAAATTCTTCTACCCTGTCTAGGTTTGACAAAACCATAAACACTTTGAGTTGCATAACCTGAATCAATACAAGTTATGGCTATTTTTAATTTATGATTATTTTCCTTAGTAAATGTAGATAATAAATATTCGTCTAACTCTTTCCAGACTTCTAGTTGATTTGGGTCACCCCAAAAAATTTTATATTCAATAACATAGATTTGATTATCGGCACTCCACCCTACAACTTGTGCTTCCAAACGATCTGACTGACAATCGACACCACAAGTCAAAACCAAAACATTTTCTGGAATAGATTCTTGATCATAATTTTCTCTACGACTTAATAAACTGTCAGATTCTATTTCTTCACCTTTTTCTGCAAAACATTCACCTAATGATGTATTAACCCAAACCCTTAATTGTTCAGGATTATTTTTTGCAATGAGAAATGATTCTATTACTTCTTTCCATGTTCTCCATGAAGAATACAATTCGTTCAGATGAAAACCTGCAACATTACTTTTGTTGCCTTCTTGTACCCATCTGCCATTTTGCATCATGTAAGGTTTGTCAGATTCGTCAATTAATACTCCACAGCTTTTACACACATAATTCACCTCTTCTAAATTTTCTGACCATTTTATGTTTGACCATTCGAGGTGTTGATAAGTTTTACAATGTGGACATGGCACATGATATTTTCTTTGGTCTGATGTATTCCAAGCATCTTGTATTCTACTCATGCCATCTATTGTAGGTGTTGAAGTCATAATAATTTTACGATTCCAAAAGGTTGATGTTCTTTTTCTTGCAAGATCAACTGGGTCACCTTCTGGGGTTGGTTGGTATCGATCAACTTCATCTAACAAAACTATACGACATGGTCTTGATGATAATGATGCAGGTGAATTACTTCCTGAGATAACTACAAAACCACCACCAAATGATTTAGATAAAATAGTATTGCCACTATCCCTGCTTTTAGAATCTTTGACTTTACCTCTAAGAGCATCAGAAGCTGTTATCATTTTTGATAATCTTTGAGTTGAAAATGCTCTAGCCATTTCAAGAGTAGGCATCACCACTAACATTGGTGCAGGGTCGTGAGCAATATGATAGCCAAGTATATTTAAAAGTATTTCTGTTTTACCAACTTGAGCAGACGACATAATGACTATGGTTTCAATATCTCTATCATTGAGTGTGTCCATAATCCCACGTTGATATTCAGCACGACTGGTTTTCCATTGTCCAGCTTCGGCACTAGATTCTGAGGTTAAGACTCTATGATTGTCTGCCCACTCAGAAACTTTAAGCTTCTTTGGTGGTTTGAACGTCTGTATCGACTGATTCCAAATAATCCTGAGAGTTTTTTGGAAGTCCTGAGTTTGAGAGTTCATTTAGTGCTTCATGTACTTCAGTTGTTATTAAATCTTCTACATCAGCATAAGATTTTAGACCTAAGACTTGATGTGTTACTTTTGCAGGTATATTTAATAGTTTTGAACGACAATTTGCAATTAAGTTCTGCCAAGTATCAATCACATCATCAGAATGTACTAACTTGCTTGATAAAACAGCTACTTCTATTTCTTTATGATCTGCTTGATTCTTAGTGAGTCTTAGCTTTTCTTCATTTATATCATTTGGCACATCTTTTAGATGTAATCTTGCTCTTTGTCTTAAATATTCAATATATGCTTTACGACAAGCATCAATATCCATGCCACCACGACCTATGCCTTTGGGTAGTATGCCTTGCGATACCAGATTAGATACATATTGTTTTGTTAAACTAAGATGCTCTCCCACTTCTTTTTGATTAGCCATTACGACCACCTAACATTTGTTGTATCTTAATTTTTTTTATTTCTTCTGCTGTTGGCATAGATTGTTGTTGTTGTGGTTGTGACATTAGCTAATTTTAGCTTTTATACCTCATTTCCCCAAGCATCCCAACCTTTAGTTTTCTCTCTAGCAAATAATTCTATTCTTGGTAAATCTTTGCACATTTTTGTTATTAGGTTTCTTACCTCTTGTGGTTTTTTACTATGCTTTGTTCTTTCAGCAAAAACCAAACCTTTTATATCGTTTCTTTTTTTTATTTCTTTTAACTTACCTTTTGTTGCAATCAAACATATTTCAGTTGATTTAAGAACATAAGGTGAAAAGTTATAACAGTAAGAACCACTTGCATATTGTTTGACCCAAGTAAAACCAATGGTTTTATAAGTAAAACCCCATGCGTTTATTACACTTAAAGCTTCTTTCAAATGACTATCAGTTACCCACATAAAAAGAATACAATTATGATCTGCAATATCTTGAACAGGTAAAGAGCAAATTTCTTGCTCAGTCATAGTGCTGTACTGTGCTTTTTGAATATCAATCATATCTCTGTTGCCATCTTGGTATGACTTACTATCAAAAGTCCAAGGTGGGTCAGCATAAATTATATTGTATTTTTTATTTGGAAAAGGAATCATAACCCTAATCTACGTCTTTTGTGCTTATTGATGCTAGAAGTCTTAAGTTTTTTCTTACCTATGCTAGTTTTTTTGTATTTGTGCTTTACGTCATTATATTTTGTTTCTTTTTTTATTCTTGGCATTTTTTACTCTAAACAAACTCAATCTACCAAAGCTGTGACTAAAAAAATATCGTGCGTCAAATCACC
>ERZ869936.2394-NODE-2394-length-11120-cov-5.250700_pt1 | contig 11120 bp, 12 predicted proteins | sample MGYA00520876_ERZ869936 | MGnify/ENA primary metagenome ERZ869936 (study PRJEB32218, sample SAMN09650985) | biofilter metagenome | isolation source: enrty point of leading RO module | place: Saudi Arabia: Thuwal, RO plant located on Red Sea | collected 2016-02-17 ... | reverse complement strand
GAAGTAAATTAATGTGTATTCGCTCCGAGGATTGCAGCGAATGCGGCTTAATGTCTTTCGGTGCCGCCCAAGCCCGGGCGCTCCTACCTATATTTAGAGCTTTGTATAGCCCCAATAGCGTCCAACCCTCGCCAAGGGTTATCGGGAAGCTTGTAACAGCGTCCTGAGCTGTTTTATGGCATTTAATCATCTCCTCTATCTTATCTATTCGCTCCTTATCTCTCATTAGGCAAATATAGTAAGTGCAACTAATTGCCGCCAAACATACGCGCCCACCAGCCCCCACGCCACCCCCAAACCCCCCAAAATCGGGGTTTTCCCTGCGCAAATCAGGCTGCAAAAACTTACCCCTTCAACATGTCCAATAATTTATGTTATGTTAAGTTGATAGTTTCGGGGCTCGAAAGGTGTACCCCCTCCCCTACTCTATTCTATGGAACGGAGAGGCTCAAAAATGGAGGGGGGCGGGTCTCGTTTTTCGGTTTTGATTTTTGGGCGGAGCCCCCGGTTTCATGTCATTAAGTGCGGCCAGAGGTGTATATGGGGGGTGTCTTAGATAAGTACCTATATTTGCAGGAACCAACGTTCTTTTCATAGATCCAATTTTTGAGTTTAGTTTCAGGTAAACCCCTCGATCACTTCGGGGGGTTTCTTGTTTGTTGATTAATACCCCATCGGGTACAATTGTCCGGGATCACCAAGATATTATACCCAAACGGGTATTATATGTCATATCACAACATATTACAAAAACTAACTACATTTGCTGTATGAGCATCTTTTTTTCAGATAAGAAAGAAAGCGCAGAGAGACGGTCCGGGTTCATCAGGCGGCTTATAAAGCCCGTTAAACGAGCTATACCCGACCGGAAAGAGGCTGAGAAGATACTTCGTACACGTAACTACGAAAGGCTTCTCACATAGCGTTAAGTGAGGGGGATGCGCATAAGCATAGTGCGGAGGTCTTCGCCACTAAGGGGGAGCCAGTCGCTACACGGGGAGCCCTAACAGCCGGTTTCTGTCGGTGGAATTTATAACCCGTGTAAACGATCAAATGGGTCGCATCCGGAAAGTGTAATGCCCTTATGGACTTCAAAGACTGACGGCCCGGAAAGACGGGTTACAGGAAAGAGAAAGCCCCCGGATAACTACCGGGGGCTTTTCACTGATTAACGTTGCGTGTAAAGCGTATGTATTAGAGGGTAAGCTTATTGAAACTGTGCTATATCAGAGAATGAGATACTGCCCTTGGCCTTGATTTGGTCGGCCATATCAGAGGGAACCTGAACCCATCGTTTACCACCGGCATCACGACTGTTCGAATCGACGCAGCATTGACCGGGCTTTAGTCGAACTTCTCCGGCTTTAGGTTGGGCAAAATACCCGAACTCAGTTGATTTCTGTGATAAAGAGCTTGGTTCGGCCGTGGGCGTGGTTGGTTGCGATACCACGGTGGACAACACCTCCGGTGATGGCTTAACCACGGGTGCGCTTGGCTGCGCTTCAAGTGTCTTGGTTGGTATGCTGGCATCCATGACTGTTTCTTCACCCTCTACAGCGTCAATATTGAGGGTTTGGAAGAACTCTGGCGGGACATCTTCCTTGGCGGGCCCCTTGAATCGATCTTTTAAAGGAAGAGATAGCGTTTGAACCTTAACGGTTTTTGGGCCGCCATAGCCACCGGCAGCACCACGAAGTATATCCCAAATACTTCTCTTTAGCCGCTGTGGTTTGGCATACTTACCCTTAGTTTTCTCGATTTCCTTTTCCTTCTCCATTCTTGCTTTAGAAAGAAGCTTTTCAGGTATCAGGTCTTCTCTTGTGATTTTATCACCATCACCGTTTGGCATGTTCTATAGTTTTGAATTACAGACCAAATATAGTAATTATTCAGGTCTGTAGAATGCGATCGATCCATTGTCTCCACTCATCATGTCAAAACTGTAAACATCGGTGACTATCTTGCCGTTTCGGGTTCTGTCGCTTGAGTTAATGTTTTGATGGACAATGGTAAATGAGCCGTCCTCATGAACCTCGTAAACAAATCCTGTGTGCGAAACACATAGCCCGGTGTTATACTTAAAGGTAAAGAACACATTGATAATCACAAACACGTCTCCTGGTTGAATGTTTTCGCCTTTGACCTTAGCCTTGTCTTTCTTAAATCGAATTTCATATACTTTTTCGCCCGTTGGCGCTACCCCATATCTTTCATGATCATAATCAACATTCCACTCAAGAACGTTGTCCACGAGCCCCTGACAAAGCCCGTTACCAATTTCCTCTTGCCCAATTAACGTATCAAGGCAGTTCAGTATATTCTCCTGTGTAGTCTGAGCCAATGCCACTCCGGGCACCATGATCAGCATTGCTATTATCGTTCTCATATAACCATTTACGTTATCAACACAAAAATGTTACAAACAATAATTATTTTTTGTTACGGGTTTGTATATAAAAGATAGTTTTGGATGGCAATGGAGTTTATCGGGTACATAACCGGGGTTATTCTCATATTAACGGCAATAGCCAGTCTTGTTGTCCGGACGAACAAAGTTAAGAAAGAGGAACGGGAACAATACGACTTCGGCGAAGAAGTTCAGGCCGACAATGAGTTGATCAACGTGGCCTATCGTGGTGTGTTGCTTCCAATGACCGTGGGCGAGAAAGAGCAATGGTGGGACCCGATGAGCCCACACGAGAAGGATGCACATGTGGTTAAACGCAAGAACCATGTCAAGTCCGGTAAGATTGCGTATGTTCGCCACAGGGATATGTATGTGTTCATATCGCCCGAGAAGGCAGATGAACTCATGTTACCAAGGGAGAGGTTTAAGCCAAGGCTTAGTTAATGAAGTACAGAATACCAGCAAACAAGGTGTTGATACGGCCCTCTGAAGAACACCAGGGCGTGATCACATCGAACGGGAACTCACTTCTGATAGACACTTCGTATGAGCTAAATAACCATGCGGTGATGTCAGGGGTGGTGGTGGCCTTGCCAGAGCATTTATTGTATTCAAGAGACAGGCACGGTGAGGTTGATTCAGTGGAGTGTGATGCCGAAATGGAGCTTCAAATAGGCGATACGGTATGGTTTCACCATAACCTGATAGAGAACTGTGTTGATAACGAGGAGGTAATAAAGGATGATTCAGGCTATTTGGTGTCCGGTAACTACGACATGCTGTATATGGCCAAGCGTGGTGAGGAAATAATCCCAATAAACGGGTGGTGCCTTGTTGAGCCGGTATCGGATGAAATAAGCAACAAGATCCTCCTTCCGGATAACCTCATTAGGCAACATAGCCTTAAAAAAGGACGTGTAGCATACGTAGGAGAGCCTGTAAGGGAATATCGTGACGAAACCGACTTCAGGGACGATGAGGTTAAAATAAGCGCAGGAGACCTCATCATATTTCTTCCTTACAGTGATATTCCGATCGAATACGACCTACACGCCTCAATTGATGGGCGACAAAGGTTCTACCGGATGCAGCGGAGGGATATATTGGCGGTGATAGAAGAGTAAGCAATTTCTAACCAAATCAAAATAAGATGAAAACACTTATCATTTATGACGGCAGCACACCAGGATCGGTTATATCGGCTGCTATTGCCTTGCGTAAATATCCCGCAAGTGAAGTTCTTGACACCGAAGGCATCGGATTTAAGATAACCCCAAAGAAGTGGGATAAGATATTTCTTATGACCGAGGTGGACGAGGCGGAGCTAACCAATAACATGGTTTACGTATCAGGCCGCACCAAGGAGAAAACCCGTTCGGTATTGACATGGGAACGTGAGTTTGGTGGCCAGTCTTGTCCTCTTGCGCTTCACTACCTTGGGGGCTACAAGTTAAACGAGGCAAACCGTGAGAAGGCAGAGTCTTTCTATTATGCGGTAGCCACGTACTTGTCTGATCTTACCGATGCCCATGTGAAGTATGATTGGAACGAGTTGATGAATAACAACCTTGGTGTTCTAAATTCGTATTGCACTAAGGGAAGTGTTATCCGTGATTATCTTTCGGTAAACGCCCCGGTAGAGACGGATGATTCAGCTTTTGCTAATATGGCTGAGGAGATCCATGCTCAGGCAGCGGAGATTTCGAAACTGACGCAGGACAATGTTGCCCTTGACAAGCAAGTAAAGGAAACCTCAGCAGCGTTAAAGGCCATTAACAAGGAGCTGAACGACTCTCTTTCTGTTATGGCCAAGGTGGATGATATTTCGCTTATCCATGCCATGACACCTAAGCAGGTGGCGGATAGGTACACCGTGTCTGAGCTTCGAAAGATCGCTCCGAGGGTTGGTGGCATTAAGGGTTATAGCAACCTGAAGCAGGCCGACCTTGTTAAGGCATTGAGGTCTCGGATAAAGAGTATCTTTAAGTCGGGATTGGTTAACGCATAGCGTTGGCTTGAAGTTATAGACTGTAGTATTGAGAGAGGACGGTTAAGTTATCCCTCATTTGACCGTCCTCTTTCTCTCATAAGCGTCTGAGGTGAAGAAGAAAGAGTTTAGAGCGGACGAGTTCGAAAAGATGTTCGTTAACGTGAATGCCCTTAAAGCGGGAGACTTGATATTGTCATCTACCCCTCTTGGGGAGTATTCGGAGTTCCGGGCGGAGATGCAGGAGTATGGACAGTATCGGGAAGAGATGCTTCGATATATGTGTTTGGTGTATGATCCGCAATCTCCCTACGTTAAGCACTACGACAACATAATCGACAGGAAGTTGGATGCTTTGATCGATGTAGGTGTTCGGCCTATCAAGGGAGGTAGGCTGCCTATGTTGATAGAAGAAATGGTGAAGTGTCACAACCGGACGTTTAATGACATGATAATTAAGTACTGTAGGTTGTGTTCGGGAGGTGAGCGGACATATATGGCGCTTGTGGCGGCCAATGAGTTTTATTGGGGGCAGATGAAGCGTTTGTTCATGGTCACCCCGGGTAATGATGACGATGCCTTGGTTGATGCGGACAAGAAGGCGAAGCTGTTCAAGTCCATGGCGGAGCAGGAGGGAATTATCGAATCATTGGAGGATAAGTTGTTGGCTTTGGATGATAATCCTCAGTTGAGGTCTGATGTATGGGTATTACATGAAGATAAGCGTAATTCACATAATAGGTTATCGCCTGAGCACTTTAGTAAAAAGGCTGGTAATGGGAAAAAGTAGTTCGGAGTCAGGGGAGTACTTTAACCGGGTTTCCTTTGAGGGGAGTGTTAAGGACTTGGAGGTTGCCATGAAGTACCTTGAGAAGAAGGGTATGAAATGGGAGAGCCGGTTCAGCATTAAGGACGACCACAGTATGTATCCCTATATGGTTACTAACTATAATGGGATATTTGGTACCCTTGGTATGTGGAAAGATCCAAGGGAGTATAATTATAAACTGCCTGAAGAACTCTCGGTGGGCGTTGATAAGGCGCTACAGAAAAGATGATGAACCGGTACAACTACAAATCAGCGCTTAGTGTGATACAATGGATTGTGTTCCTTGTGTTGGTGTTTGGTGTTCCGGTGGTGGCCGAGACCTACAATAACTATCACTATTTGTGGATGTGGTTGGCGCTTATTCCTTGGGGAATAGCGTGTTCTGATTGAATCGGTTTGTCTTCGTGTTTACTATAACTAAAATTTGTAGTCATGGAATTTTTACAGGATGATGAGGTTGTGGAGAAGGAGCAACCAAAGGAAAGTAAGGAGTGTAATCACCGTATAGTGTCTAAGGTGGTGGATGGCATCCGTTATCGGTATTGTAAGCATTGTGATATGATCGCACATGCTGATAGTAAATTCTCATATCCCTGTGGTATGGAGTGGTGTAAGTGTATGCAGTAAACCTCATAATTGGCAACCTCATCGAAATATTCTTACAAACCTCATCAGGAATACATTGTTGTAAATGACAACGATCCTGACTTAGAGCCTATTCGAATTGAATTACCGGCACCTCCGGCACTCACCAAGGTAATTGGGTATGGGCGAAAGCCTGAAAATCAGTATTGGGAACCGGATGAGGTTCCCGAAAGGCTGGTCGAATTAATGAGAGACCCTGACCTACAGACCAATGACGATATATGGGAGGTGCTTGAGAATAATTATGAGGAGTACAAGAAAGAGTGGAAGTTCATACAGCAGCAATGGGAATACCGTATTAACGGATGTTGGTTCTTTAATAACGGTGAGCCTACCTACATTACTGGTGCGCATTGGTTCTTTTTGTCCACCTGGAAGATGGACGGGGCGTTGCCGGAATATAGGTCCCGTGACAGGAAGTGGTGGCTTTCAGTTAAGTTCGGTGAGGAAGATCCCGTGTGTATGGGAATAACTTACCCCAAACACAGGAGGGAGGGAGCCACATCACGTACTCAGTGCTGGATGTATGAGAGGATTTCAAGGAACGCCTTTCACTATGGCGGTATTCAGTCTATGACCGAGCCACATGCCGAGACCGTGTTCCAGAACCACATGGTAAACGGATGGAAAGGGATGCCGTTTTGGTTTCAACCGGTACACGAAGGAACTACAAACCCAAAACGGGAACTTAGCTTTAAGGCCCCGGCTCGGGCAGGAGGTAAAAAGTCGATCCGAAGTGTGGGGGATGATGCGCTTAACTCAACCATCTCTTTTGGAGCATCAACCATTGGCCACTACGATACGTGGAAACTACATGCGTATCACGCTGACGAGGTAGGTAAGACCAAGGAGGTTGATGTTAACAAGCGGTGGCAAATCGTTAAACAGTGCCTTCGTGTTGGCCGGAAGGTTATTGGGTTTTCTATCCATACCTCAACCGTGGGCGAAATGGAGAAGGGGGGGGGCAAGAACTTCAAGAAATTGTGTGATCAATCACATTATTCCCACCATGATCCGAGATTGCAACGAAACAAGAATGGGGAGACCATTTCCGGTCTGTATGTGATATTCATTCCGGCCTATGACGGCTTAGAGGATTTTGTGGACAAATACGGTAACTCTGTTATCGATAAGCCCACGAAAGAACAGGCGGCCTTTATTGGCTCAGATATTGGGGCACGGGAATACCTTGACAATAAGCGGAAGGCACTTATCGAAGCGGAGGACATGGAGGGACTGTCTGAGCAGATACGAATGTACCCCACCCGTTACCGGGAGTGTTTCTATGGCTCAAGTAAGAGTAATAATTTCAATGTAGTTATCCTGAATGAACAGATAGCGAAATACGCTGTAAGTAATCCCCATGTTCAGCCGGGTAACTTTGAGTGGACCGATGGGCAGGATTCCCGTGTAACATGGAACCCGTGTAGTGACGGCAGGTTCAACCTCAGCCTTGTTCTTAATGATCAGCAATCAAACAGGTTCAAAAGGGATGACCTTGGTAAAGCAGTTCCGGCCAATAAGAGTGTATTCCAGGGCGGGGGTGACCCGTTCAAGTTCAAGGAAACCCAAAGCGGGCGGAAGTCAATGGCGGGCGGGGCGGTATTTATGAAGTCCTCTCCTACGTTCCTTCATCCAAGACAGCAAGAGTTGGGCTCTAACCGGTTTGTGTGTACCTACCTTGCCCGACCAAAGAAGAAGGAGATATTCGGGGAAGACATGATCAAGATGTGTGTGTACTTCGGATGTACCATGTTCCCTGAGATAAACGTGTCGTTCCTTTGGGACTACTTTGATAGCAGGGGATATAACAATTACTTGTATTACCGTGTTGATAAGAAGACCAAGCGGGTTTCTAAAACACCGGGGGCCAATACCCTTGAGCAGATGAAGGAGTCGATATTCAATCACTTCCACACCTATATCGAGGAGAATGGATATCGTGAAGTACACACTGATCTTTTACAGCAATGCCTTGATATCGATGATGACATGGGGGATTATGACCTTTTCACGGCATCGGGTTACGCATTGGTGGCGGCAATGGATCCCTTTGCCCGTATATATGATGAGGAAGAAACTGATGAGGGCGCTGAAATAGGTTCGTTCTTTAGGCGTAGTAATTACTGAAAGTGAATTTTTGCTTACATTTGAATTTGTAAAATTCTGCTTATTCGATGCCGCCCAATACGTCCTTAAACACGTATCAAAGAGAAGGAGCGTATCCTCAACCTGAGATGCACATTGACCCCAAAGAGAAAGGGGAAAAGTATCACAAGCAATGGGCGGAGTACATTTTTTCTGCATACATAAGGGATAGGGGTGGCCTTCTTTATTCGAAAAGAAGCGAGTTCCAAATGCTTCGGCTTTACGCTGATGGCAACCAACCGGTAGAGAAATACATGGATATCCTTGACCCAAAGGACGAGAATACCCATGAACGAAAGGGATTGATGAACATCTCATGGGACATTATTAGTGTTGCCCCAAGAATACGTGAGGCAGTGGTTGGAAATTACATGAAGTTAGACCATGACATCACTATCAATGCTATTGACGAGAAGTCGGGTGCCGATAAAGAACAAATGGAACACAGGGCTTGGGCGGAGAAGCAATTACAGCCTTTCTTTGAGTCGGTTAATCCCGCACTTGCCCAACAGATGAGGTCATCCATGTTGCCCTTCCTTCCGGATTCGATGGAGGAGATCGAAATGATGAAGCAGATCGGTGCCTTTAAACTGAAGGATGAGATAGCCATGGAGAAGGCTTTGGACTATACATGGCTCATTAGTGATTGGGTTGACATAAAGAGAAGGTTGTACGAGGACCTATTCGATTTAGGCATTGCTGCAACAAAAGACTATGTTGAGCCGTCAACTCAATTGGTCAAAACACGTTATGTTGATCCCGCTAAGGCCATTGTTAACTATAGTAGCGATCATAATTTCAGGAACCTTCGATATGCCGGTGAAATAGTTGAGTTTACGGCAGGCGAATTACGAAAGGCGGCACCGGACCTCAGCGAGGAACAGATACAGGATTGTGTTAACACGGAGAGGTTAATGTCGCTTATTCATACGATGAGGTTAGGATACCGGTTCTTGATATAGAGTGGTTTGATTATGACATTAAGAAGGGCGAGAAGAGAAAAGAGAATGGCCGGGAATCGTTCTATGATAAACCGTTCAGCTATAAGGGAAAGAAGAGCGAGACGAGAACGCCTCAATACAGCCGTTTACAGACTGTTAGGAAGTGTAAATGGGTGGTAGGCACCGAATATGTATTCGATTGGGGCTATCAAAATGACATTCCCCGGCCAAGTAAAGAACAAGCCCGGTTGTCCTATCACTTCTATAAGGCATCGAACAAGTCGAAGTTAGCGGCAATGATTCCTCACCTGGACAACATCCAGTTGACCTACTTGAAGATGAATAACGCTATTGCTAAGGCGGAACCGGCCGGTCTTGCTATAGAGGTGGGATCGCTTAACAACATCTCACTTGGTACTAAGAAAATGCAGCCGTTGGATGTATTGGACATCAGGCGTATTACCGGTGACCTTTTGTTTAAGTCAACAAATACCTATGCCCAGGTCGTTTCGCCTAATTCCGGTAAGCCGGTAACCGAAACAAATGGAGGCGTTGGTCCATTCCTTCAAGAGCTTATCAATACCCTTGAACTGGAAATGAAATACATCCGGGATGTAACGGGTATTAACGAGTTTGTTGATGCCTCCACCCCCGATCCAAACACTCCTGTGGGGACAGGTAAGCTGGCCGTGGCCTCAGCGAACAATGTTCTTCATACCTTATATATAGGATACCAGCGAATACATGAGTGTACCGCAGAGCAGGTGTTGTTGCGTTGGCAGATAGTTGCCCGTGCTAACAAGGGCAAGAAACTGGTTTACCCGGCCATTGGCAAAAATGCCATGGAAACAATAAAGCTGAGTTCTGATACAGCAGTCCGCACTTACGGGCTCAGGATAGAAGAGCGGCCTACTGCCGAGGAAATAATGGAGACCAAGCAAATGGCCATTGCCTCAATGCAGAAGAGAGCGACCGGTGGGCCGGGAATAACCCTTGCTGATTTCCAGGTGGTGTCAAGGATGCTCAAGGCGGGGCAGCCAAAGCAGGCGGAGATGTTCTTGTCATGGCGTGAGAAGAAGTCTCAAGAGGAGATCGATCAGCGCAATCAGCGCAATCAGCAAATGAACGCTGATATACAAGCGCAGGGTATTCAACAGAAAACACAAGGCGAGATCACTAAGATTGCCGAGGAAGGTAAATGGAAGATTGAGATTGAGAATACCAAGAGCCGTAACCGGATGGAAGAAGAAAAGCTCCGCCACTTTAATAAACTGGAATATGCCGACAAACTTGGTGATGATGATATCACTAAGGCAATCGTTAAGCATCGTGGAGACGAGAGCCGACAAATAAAGGAACACGAAAATCAACAAAAGATTGTTGATAAGCAGACCAAGAACAATCGTAAAAAAGATTCGAAAGAAGAGGTTGCGTAGTCGTTCTTTGAGATTTATTTATTAATTTCGAATCGTATAACTTTTAAGCAGTTGCAAAATGGATCCTGTTCAAGCGGATAGCACAACACCTGAAACTGATACTTTAACCGATGATCTTGGTGTCAATGGCGAGACCTGGTCAAAGGTCGAAGATGAGGATGGACCCGAAGTAACCGATGTAGGGGGAGGAGAAGAACCCGAACCGGAGAAAAAAGAGGAACCCACCGAACCTGAGACTCCTGAACAGAAAGCTGACGACCCGGACAACGGTGGCCAGAAAGAGGAACCAAAGGCCGAGGAACCTCAAAAGGAAGAGCCGAAAGCGGAAGAACCCACATCCACACCGGCCAGTGCGGATGTAGAGACGTTCAACCAAAAGATTTCTGAATTGTCGGAAGGCCGATTTAAGACAATAGAGGATCTCGTTAATTCGGATGTATTCCAGATTTATGGCCAAGCAGGTGATCTTGTTGATGAATTGGAGAAGCTGCGTGGGTTAGCGGACCGTGAGCCTGAGTTTGCAAACGATTGGGTTAAAGGACTCAATGATTTTGTAAAGCAGGGAGGGGACCCCAACCTATATGCACGAATCCAGGGAGTCAATGTTGACGAACTGCCTCCGATGGAGCGAATGGCGCTACAGATGAAATGGGAAAACCCGGACATCAGCGATGAGAACATTCGAATCATTTTGGAGAATAAGTATCAGCAGAACGCAGAGGATGGA
>ERZ869936.2393-NODE-2393-length-11127-cov-2.901373_pt1 | contig 11127 bp, 7 predicted proteins | sample MGYA00520876_ERZ869936 | MGnify/ENA primary metagenome ERZ869936 (study PRJEB32218, sample SAMN09650985) | biofilter metagenome | isolation source: enrty point of leading RO module | place: Saudi Arabia: Thuwal, RO plant located on Red Sea | collected 2016-02-17 ... | reverse complement strand
AACGACGAGCAGCCAAAGGCGCCGCTGGCGATTGTGACGGGTGCCTCCAGCGGCATCGGCCGGGCCGTGGCGATCCAGCTTGCCGACCGCGGCGTGCGCACGATCCTGATCGCCCGCCGGACGGATCGCCTCGAAGCCCTGGCGAAGGAGCTGTCGCTCAAGGCGCCCAGCTATCCGCTGACGCTCGATCTGCTGGACAACCACGCGATCGATCAGGCGCTGGACCGGATCATCGCCGACTACGGCCACGTGGATATTCTCATCAACAACGGCGGCGACGGCCGAATGCGCAAGGCGCTGGATCAGGGGCACGAAGAGCATCACCGCATGATGCAGGTGCATTACTTCGCTCCGGTGAAGTTCATCGAGAAGCTGCTGCCCGGCATGCTCGCACGCCGCAAGGGGCACATCATCAACGTGTCGTCTCTCTCGTCGAAGATGGGCCCGTGGGGGCATGGGCCCTACTCGGCGGCGAAGGCGGCGATCGTGTCGTTCACGCAGTCGCTGGCGATGGAGTACGACAAGAGCGGCGTGCATTTCACGTACGTGAACCCCGGCCTCGTGCTCACCGAGTTTTTCGACAACCCCGGTTACGACCGCCTTCAGCACGAGGTGAAGAAACGCGGCATCCCGCCGGAACGCGTAGCGAAGAAGATCGTCCGCCTGCTGGACAAGCCAAAGCTGGAGCTGACTGTGCCGCGGCTGTATCGCATCATCGATCTGTTCAAGGCGATCAGCCCGACATTCGCGCACTGGGTGGTGAAGAAAGGCAGCACGCCGAAGGATGAGAGGTCTTGAGTCCTGAGTCCTGGGTCCTGCGTCCCGAATCTCGGGGATGACTCAGGACTCAAGACTCAGGACCCGGGACCACTCAGAGCGGCGCTTGGCGCGGCATGCCCGGGGCGCGCGGGTAGGCTTTCGGCGTTGCGTGCTCCTTCGTGATGCGAACGATGACCGTGTCGATCTTGAACTCCTCCGGGTACGCCTCGATGACTTGAATCTCGCCGCCGCCGAGCGCCATCAGCGCGTCGCCGGACTCGTCGAGTTCATCCTCGGCCTTGGGGCCCTTCATCGCCAGCACCACGCCGCCGAGCTTCACCAGCGGCAGGCAGCACTCCAGCAGCTCTCGCATCGGGCCGACCGCACGACAGATGGCTGCGTCATACTTCTGGCGATGAGCCGGGTCCTGCCCGGCCGTCTCCGCGCGGGCCTGCACGACCGTTACGTTCTTCAGGCCAACGATCTTCACGCATGACTCAAGGAACTTCGCCTTCTTGCCGGTCGTTTCCAGCAGCGTCACGTGCAGGTCCGGCCGGGCGATCGCCAGCGGAATGCCTGGCAACCCGCCGCCGCTGCCGACGTCGATCATCTTCGAGCCCGTCGGCACGTCGTCGAGCATCGGCACGGCCGTCAGGCTGTCGATGATGAGCCTTCGCCACGCGGCGTCCACCTCGCGGATGGCCGTGAGGTTCATCGTCTTGTTCGTTTCGAGCAGATGAGTCAGGTACACATCAAGCTGTGTGAGTTGATCGGCGCTGAGCGTAATACTCAGGCGGGCGAGGTCGGCGGTGACGATGTCGGGAACAGTCATGGTGTGAGAAAAAGCAGGTAATCATGAATGCATGAGAGCAGGAATTCAGAACTGTAGCCGAGCGTCGGCCTGCTCGCATCCGCGCTCTCATTTCCTGCTATCTTGCTTTCCTGATCTCCTGTTCTCTGTTTGCTCACGCCCGGCGGAGGCCCCTGGGCATGTCGCGCTCTTCGGCCCGGTGGAACTCGAAGCTCGGCCGCGCGAGGATCGACTGCCGCTGCATCGCGAAGTTGAGCACCAGGCCCACCATCAGGAAGGTCGCCACCAGGCTGGAGCCGCCGTAGGACACGAACGGCAGCGTGATGCCGATGATCGGCAGCAGGCCGATGTTCATCCCGATGTTGATCGCCATCTGCGTGAAGAGCAGGCCCGCAAAGCCCACGACGCTGAGGCGCGCAAACGGATCCTTCGTGCGTGCGGCCGTGAGCATCATTGAGCCGATCAGGACGCCGAACAGCCCCAAAAGGCCGACCGCGCCCTTGAGGCCCCAGCGGTTGACGATCACCGCGAAGATCATGTCGTTGTGATCCTCCGGCAGCTTGTTGTGCTTGATGATCACAGCCGCGCGGTCTTTGCCGAAACCCGTGGTCTGGCCCGAGCCGATGAGCGTCATCGCCTTGTGCTGCTGGTAGCCGTCGCCGTCGTTGTAGCGATCATCGCCGCGCGCCTGGCTGATCATGGACACGATCCGGGCGCGCTGGTGAGGCCGAAGCAGTTGCATGGACTCGGGCAGCAGGTAGATCGCTGCGATGTTCAGCGCGACCGCGAGGATCGCCAGCGCCGCCAGCGAGCCCAGGTGCTTCAGCTTCGCCCCGGCCGCGACGAGCACGGCAAACAGCGCGACGGGAAACAGGATCGCCGTGCCCAGGTCCGGCTGCTTGAGGATGAGCAACACGGGAATGAACATGATGCCGAACGGCACGAGCAGGCCGCGCATCGTGCGGTAGTTCTCGCGGTAGCGCAGGTACCGCGCCAGCGCGAGCACGAAGACGATCTTGGCCAACTCCGAAGGCTGGAGCATCATGAAGCGCAGGTTGATCCACGCCCGCGTGCCGTTGCGCACGGGCACGAGCCAGCTTGGCACGCCGGGCAGCATCATGAGGATGAGCAGGCCGATGATCGCGAACATGAGCGGGAACGCGACGATGCCGATGTGCTTGGCCGAGGGCGCCAGGCAGGCGATCATCGCCATGAGCGAGATGACGAGCCACTTGGTCTGCGCCGAGGCGTAGTCGGCGTGCGTCGTGCCGATCGCGGCGATGCCCATCATCGCCAGACCGACCGCCGCGGCCAGCCCGTACCAGGCCGGGTGGATCAGCAGCGCGCGATGCCAGAGCGATTCACGCTTCAAGGCAGGTAACCCTCCGCCCGCATCGCGTAGAGAATCTGGTTGGCAATCGGACCGGCGACCGCCCCACCGCTGCCGCCGTATTCGACGACGACGGCGATCGCGTAATCCGGGCGATCCGACCCGGGCTTCTGCACGAAGCCGACGAACCACGCGTGATCGCCGACCTTCAGCCTGGTACGTATCCGGTTCCTGGCCGAGATCGACGGGGAAGTCGAAGATCAGCGGCTTACCTTCGAGCAGCGCCAGGTGATGAGCCGTGCCATATGGCTTGTTGACCGACTCGAAGAGGCCCTGCATGACGATGTCGATCGCCCGGGGGTCCAGGTGCAGGTCTTCACGTCGGCGAGTGCGAGGCGCCTCACCTTGAACATCGCGGATGAACGTCGGCGCAAGCATGTACCCGCCGCGGGCCACGGTGGCGTAGACATTGGCAGCCTGGAGCACGGTCCACTCGACGCGGCCCTGACCGATGCCCATCATGATCGCCTCGCTCGGTCCTCCTCGATGCGGCTCGCGCGCATCGATGATCGATGGGATTCGCCCGCGCGATTCTTCCGGCAGGCCGCAGTCAAATGTGCTCCCGAGGCCGAACTTGCGGAACCAGATCACGAGCTTGGCCGTGCCCAGCCGCATGCCCATCGTGTAGAAAAAGATGTTGCAGCTTCGGGCGATCGCCTCGGCGCCGTTGAGCGGGTGGCCGACAACCTGGTCATGTGTGAGCCCGTTGTAGTGCTTGTAGATCCAGCAGCGGTACTGGTTCGGCAGGTTGGGATAGAGGTGCCCGGTGCCACTGATCGCGCCGTCGGCCGCGAGCAGACCTTCGGCGACACACGCCAGCAGTGTGACGGGTTTCATCGTCGAACCGGGCTGGTACGGCACGGCAATCGCTCGGTTGGTGAAGGGCCGATTGACGGTGTCGCCCCAGACCGAATCGGGATCGTCATTGAGTTGCCGCTTGCCGACCGTGGGCATGCTCACGGCCGCGAGGATTTCGCCGGAGCCGATGTCGATGATCACGGCCGCGGCGTTGAGCGCTTCGCCGAGCTTGGGGCGCAACGGATCAACCGTCGATTCCTCTCCCGGCTGCACGTCGGCGATTGTCGAATACTCCTTGGCGTGCCACGGCTGCACGCGCGTCAGGCCCAGACGCGGGTCCATGAGCGCCTGGATGCGGGCCTGGAGACGAATATCCAGCGTCATGGTCACGTTGCGGCCGGCGACGGGATCGACGCGCACGTCTTCGTGCGACTTGTCCACGTACTCGAGGATGCGCCCGCGATGGCCGCGCAGCACGTCTTCAAATGCCTGTTCGATGCCCCATCGGCCGGTGCGGTCGCCGGGAAGATAACCGCCCAGGTCGATGTGTTTGGTGCCATCTGCAAGCGTCGTGCTGTAGGGGCGCCGCTCGACATCTTCGCGCCAGATCGTGCGCATGTCGCCGATCATCGACCACGCGACGCCTTCGACGGTGACATCAACGCGCTTCTGCTGACGGAGCGCGCCGGGGAAGGTGGATAGATCGATGTTGACCGTCAGCGTTTCCAATGGGTACACACGCTGCCGCGACGCCTGGATCGAGACTTCTTCCCAGGCCTTCAGCGAATCATCTGTTTGACCCGCCGTGGGTGGCGCTTCATCGTTCGATTCGGCCAGCGCGATCAGATGTCGGATCTGAAGCAGCGTGTCTTCGGTGACGTTCTCCAGAATCGCGTGCGGCGAGCGGTGCTCGCTGATCGGGCGTTTGATCAGCGGCGGCGCCTCGCCCTCTTCTTCCATTTGTGCGGCCCGCCTTGCCTGCTGCCGGGCCCAGACGTCGTTGGCGATCTGCTCGACGCGGCGGATGATCTCGGCCTTGCGCTGCTCCAGCGCGTCGCGGTCGATTCGGCCGAGCTTGCAGAGCGTCGTCCAGAGCCGATCGACCTGCGCGTTCCACTGTGGCAGGAAACCGGTCACGAGCTTCTCGCGTTCCTCCTCGCCCAGTTCCTGCCACTGGTGGCGATGCTTTCTCCACGCCTGCGACCGCGCCTGGCGGTAGGCCCAGTCGCCGTTGATGACCTCGTACATGACGGCCACGTCGTAGCTGGGCTTGTCCACGGCGAGAATGCGGCCGTGCCGGTCGAGGATCGCGCCGCGGGCCGTGGGGATCAGGCGATGCGAGGTGAGAGCCTGCTCAGCCTTGTCGCGCCACTGGGCACCCTGCACGACGGTGAGCCGAACGAGTTGAATGAGCAACACGCACAGGACCAGCGCAGCGGCAACCGCCAGCAGCAGGAGCCGGCGTTTGAACATGCTTGGGATGAATCGGTCGAACATGCGATGCGTCCTGCGTCGCGGGAGGAAAGCCACGTCCTGTGGATGTTGGATTATACGGCAAAGCGAGGCTGGGGGAACAGGGATCGCCCGTGAATCATTGGAGCCACCCGGCGTTCTGAAGCACGATGGCGACCGGATACGCAATGACCACGCGCGGGATGAAGTTGATCAGGACGACGAAGGCGGTCTCGGCGACGCCCATCTCGAAGAGGATGGCGGAGCTGATGCCGAAGATGACCAGGTAAAACCCGAAGCCGGCGGCGACGATCTCCCAGTCGAAGTTCGCCATGACGAGCGTGGCGGTGAAGAGCACATCGGCGATCGCGGCCGGCCCCAGCGCGAGGCAGACGCACTTGAACATCACGCCCGGCAGCGTGCCGATGCTCACATCGAGGTACTTCACGGCCAGGATGATCGAAAAGAGCATCATGGGCGCAAAGAGGATGACTTGTGCCGCCAGCGCGATGCCGCCGACGAGCAGCGTCGAGCCCATGTCGGGCAGCCAGAGATGCCAAAGGAAGGCGTGGACCAGGAGGCCGGCGGCGAGCAGCGAGAGCGGCAGCCATCGTTCGCGGAAGCTCGAAGCCTGCGTGTCGTCCTCGCGATCCATCAGGGCCTGCATGACGGGGCTGAGGTTGGTCGGCAGCGTGGGCGTGTGCGGGTTCGTCGCCGATGGGGGCGTCGCGGGCTCGTCGTCGTTCTCATGCAAATCGTCATCAGACACCGGCGTGGGCGCGGCCTGTGCGACAGGCTCGAGCACTGCGACGAACACGTGCCCGCACTTGCACTGGACTTTCTTGCCCGCCGCCTCGGCGCGCAGGCGAAAGCGGGCACCGCAGCCGGGGCAACAGGTTTGACCGGACGTGCTCATGATGAGAGCCCCCGAAGCTCGACGCACAAGACATCACCTGGGGTTCAGCAGGTCATCCATCGTCATCATCCGGTCCACGCTGGTGACCTTAAAGTCCTCGCCGAAGCGGACCTCGAACTGGTTGGAAGCATCGAAGATGTAGATGAATTTGAAGCCGTGCTTGTAGCCGCCGTCCTTGATCATCTGCTCGACGATCGCGCGGTCGTACTTCAGCTCGGCCGAGTCCATCAGGAAGCCCTCGGGGTCAAGGATGACCGCCGCCATCTTCTTGGGCGGAAACTTCTCGACGACCTGCTGCCAGGCGACACCCGGTTTGACCTCGGCCTGAAGCTGCTTGGCCTGCTCAGCCGGATCGAACCCTCCGACGCCGCCGACTTTGAATGCGATGAACAGACCGATGACGACAACGACCAGCAGGCCGAGTGCGACTTTCATGATGTGCCTCCGAGGAATGGGGTGATCGAAACCGGGAAGAAGGATCGATCAGGACTTCGAGATTGTCAACTGCGTGAGCTTGTTCTTGCCGTCACCGGACGGGATCGTGTCCACGTTGCCCGCGGCAATCTTGTCAAATCCGCTGCCCAGTTCGCCGATCGGATCGGGCGGAGCGATCTCGACGACCTTCTCGCCGAGCTTGGCTTCACCCTTCTCAACGCGCTCCTGGAACTTACGGCACTCGACCAGCAGGCGATCGAGAATCTGCTCCTCAGGCACGTTGGCGACGCGCTCGCCCTGCACGTAGATGATGCCCTTGCGGTCACCGGCGAAAATGGCCACGTCCGCGCCCTCGGCTTCGCCCGGGCCGTTGACGACGCAGCCCATCACTGCGACCTTGATCGGCAGGTTGATCTCTTCGGCCAGCTTCTTGCGGACATCCTGCACGAGCTTGAACAGGTCCACCTGGATGCGGCCGCAGGAAGGACACGCGATGAGTTCGGCCCCGCGCCGCTGGCGAAGGCCGAGGCAGTAGAGCATTTCCAGGCCGTCCTGCACCTCGTAGACCGGGTCATTGGCGTAGCTGATGCGGATCGTGTCGCCGATGCCTGACGCAAGCAAATGGCCCAGCGGAACGACGGAGCGAATCGTGCCTGTCTCCTTGGGGCCGGCGTGGGTTACGCCCAGGTGCAGCGGATGGTCGAAGCGCTTGCTAATCTCCGTGTACGCGTCGATCACCAGCAGCGGGTCGATGGACTTGGCGCTGATGACGATGTCGTAGAAGTTCCGCTCGTAGAAGATGTCGAGGTATTCCTCGAGCTTGGAGATCATGATGGCCAGGAAGTGGCCGTGCTTGTTGTCGCCGAAGACACCGCCCAGTTCCTTCATCCGCTTCTGCTTGTCCTTGCGTTCGACGATGGAGCCTTCGTTGACGCCGATACGGATGGGGAGCTTGCGCTCCTTGCAGGCGTCGATGACCTTGGCGACCTGCTGACGGTCCTGGATGTTGCCGGGATTGAGGCGAATCTTGTGGACGCCGGCTTCGATGGCGTCGAGCGCCCGCTGAAAGTGGAAGTGCACATCCGCGACGATCGGCACATTCACCTGCGGCAGGATCTCCTTCAGCGCATCGGTGTCCTTTTTCTCGGGCACGGCCACGCGGACGACATCCGCGCCGGCGGCGGCGAGTTTGTGGATCTCGGCGACGCACTTGTCGATCTCGTAGGTATAGCCGGCGGTCATCGACTGCACGGAAACCGGGGCATCGCCGCCGATCTTGAAGATGCCGTGTTTCTCGTCACCGAGGGTGACCTGGCGGGTTTTTCTGCGGGTAATCATGAACTCCCGATTATACGCGGATTCCACGTCTCCGTGGCGACGGCAGTTCTGGGCCAAAAACGTGAGTTTCTGGCTTTGCATTCCATGAACACCGTGGTAATCTTCAGGCGTCAGAGCGCGTCCCGGATTCGGCTGTAGTTCCGTTTTGTCATGTCGAGTCTCATGCCTTTCGTTGATTCGGTTCATTCATCCGAGTCATGAGGAGTGTAAAGGACGCCAGATCGTTCTGTCGGTGCGTCATTGTTTGCCTATCCCATTTGTCAAGGAGAAGTGCATCGTGAAGAAGAAGCAACGAAGAAGGATGTCCAAGTGGCTGCCTGGCCTCGTGGCCGCAGCGGGCCTGACCACGGCCGGTTCGCTGGCTCATGGTGTGACCTTTACCTCGGGCCTGTCGGTCGATTACCTGCGCGGCAACTTCAACAATGGCGCGCTGGTTCGCCCCTCGGCGGGAACGATGGGCATTCAGCAGGGCGTGGACCTCGGTCAGACCAACGGTAAGCCGCCCTGGTTCGATAATTCCACGTTCGTCTACACCGGCCAGGTCTTCGACGCGGACGGCATCTTCGCCTTCGCCGAGCAGATCGATGACAACGTCATCGTCAAGGTGGACGGCGTGGAAGTGATCAGGAACCAGCAGTGGAACGTGGCCACGACCAGTTCCAGCGCGACGAACAACACTGCCGCGGGCGCGGGCACGACCAACTTCGGCATGGGCCCCAACGGCGACGGATGGCACGACCTTGAGATTCGCCTGAGCCACGGCGGCGGTGGTGCCGGTGCGTCTGGCCAAGGCACCAATTGGTCGAACACGTTCGGCATCGGGTTCGCGAACAATCCGGTCGTCGGCAGCGTGAACGGCAATGACTACTTCAAGCCGATCGATCCGGGTGACGGCAGCCTTTTCCGGACCCAGATCTCCGGCTTTGCAGGTCCTGCCCAGCCGGGCCTCGTGGAAGCAATCCTGCCGGGCAACGGGCCCAACACCTCCGGAAACCCCAACTTCGGGCCGAACATCGTGTTGGATCATGTCAAGCTCAGTCCGGAGTTGGGCAACACCAACGCCAAGCCGCCCTGGATGGATCAAACTACGGTCGTCTACAGCGGTTACATCCATGACCACGACGGCATCTTCTCGATCGCCGAGAATATCGATGACAAGGTGCGTGTGTTCATCAACGGCAAGCTGGCCATTCAGAATGACCAGTGGAACGTCGCCACGACCACCGGCAGCACGGCGAATAACTCAGCGCCGTTTGCGGGCACCCTCAACTGGGGGCCGGGACAGAACGGCTGGCACTTGCTGGAGATCTACATGAGCAACGGCGGCGGTGGTGCCGGTGCTGAGTTCGTTGGAAACGGCTGGAATAACAGCTTCGGACTTGGCTACAACCCCAATGGTAGCACCAGCACCAATGGTGCCAACTACCTTCAGCTTGTGGATCCGGCCGATGGATCGCTGCTTCGCACTTCGCTGGTTCCCGAGCCCTCCACCATGCTCCTGCTTGGACTTGGCGGCATGGCGTCCACGATGGTCCGTCGGCGCCGCAAGGCCTGATGGGCAAACTCATTCGCTTCAATCGAGCACCTTCGGCTTTGCCGAAGGTGCTTTTCATTTAGAGATGCTGCAGGAAAAACTCCCGGCTCCATCGCCAGGCCGGCGATTTGACCAGCGCCATCGCGTCCTCGCACGTGTAGGCGTTGTCCACGTCGCGCTTGATCGACTGGCGGATCTGCTGCCAGGTGCCCCACTCCTCCTTGGAGATCTTGTGTGTACTCTTGAACGGCACTTTCATGCCCACGAGCATCGTCAGGTAGCCATCGAGCTTGAATTGATCCAGCGGCTGAATCAACGTGGTACGCCAAATCGTGCTGGGGCCGTTCTCCTGGTAATACTCGACGATTTCCTCGGCCTGCCCGATGTCCGTGTCGGCGCGGCAGGCTTTCCAGAACGGCGTGTCCAGCCGCGTGTTGAACTTGTAGTGGATCGCCAGGAACTGGCGTATGGCCTCCCATGACGCTTCGCTGCGCCGGTTAAACGCCTTGATCAGCGAGGGGCGAAGCTGCCGGTCGCAGTCGTGGAGCGTTTCCACCAGCGCCTGACAGTCGGTGGTGATGACACCCAGGCTGGTCGCCTCCAGTGGCTCGACGAAACCACCGGCGTTGCCGATGGCCACGACATTCTTCACCCACTCGTTTCGGTATCGCCCCGAGCGGAACTTGACGATGCGCGTGGGGCCCAGCTTCGGATTCTTACGGCGAAACTCCGCCTCGGCCTCGTCGTCGGAGATGAAGTCAGGCGCATAGACGTAGCCGCGCGTGATGTGCGATTCGTGCTCGATTCGCCATGCCCAGCCGGCGTCCATCGTCTCGGCCGTGGTGTAAGCGCGGATCGGTTCATCCTTGCCGCGGTCCCATCCGCCGACCACTGCGCGCTCACAGAACAGGCTCGACTTGTAGCTGACGAATGGCTCGCCCATGACCTTGTGCAACAGCTCGGACCGGAAGCCCGAGCAGTCCACGAAGAGGTCTGCCTCGGCCGTGTTGCCCGACTCGAGCCTCAGGCCCGTTACGCCGGCGTCGTTCTGCTCAACGTCCAGTACGGTGTCTTCGACCAACTGAACGCCGAGGTTCCTGGCGTGCGTCTCCAGGAACGCGACGAAACGCTTGTTCTCCAGGTGATAGGCCGTGTCCGGGCCGATCAGGGGCACATTGTTCTTGTCGCGAAGGAAGACTTTGCCTTCGGACATGAGTCCCGAAGCGGTGTCGCCGAAGGTGAAGTCGTCATAGCTGTAGAAGCCGGTCCCTTTGGGCAGCGCCTTGTACTGCGTATCAATCTGCGAGCGGAACGTGTAGTTGAAATAGTCTCTGGCACCCCACTCAAAGCGAATGCCCAGTTTCCAGGTCGGATTCACGGCCTGGTAGAACTCGGCCGGATTGATGCCAAGGTAGCCGTGCAAGTGCAGAGGGAAAGTCGCGACGCTCCCTTCGCCGACGCCGATAATCCCGATGCCCGGCGAGCGGATAAGGGTGACCTCCAACTGAGGCAACCTCGTCTTGAGGGATATAGCCGCCAGGAAACCGGCGCTGCCTCCTCCGAGAACGATAACGCGATCGATCATGGCCCATCCAATGGTTCTGGGACGCGCTGAAGCCGCCAATTTGACTGGCGGCGTACAGAAGCGCGGCCAAATCGCGCGCGGTGTCCAGAAGAAAGGGCACACCGACCGA
>ERZ869936.2392-NODE-2392-length-11129-cov-4.629131_pt1 | contig 11129 bp, 10 predicted proteins | sample MGYA00520876_ERZ869936 | MGnify/ENA primary metagenome ERZ869936 (study PRJEB32218, sample SAMN09650985) | biofilter metagenome | isolation source: enrty point of leading RO module | place: Saudi Arabia: Thuwal, RO plant located on Red Sea | collected 2016-02-17 ... | reverse complement strand
TGACCGAATTCGGGCTGGGCCTCACGGACCTGTGCAAGGCGGCGAGCGGCGGCGATGCCGAACTGCCGTCGGGCGCCGACGATCCCGCGGCCTTGCGCGCCAAGATCCTGCGATTCCGACCGAAAATCCTGGCCTTCGTGGGTAAGCGGCCGGCTCGCGTGTTCCTCAACCGGGTGCCGGAATATGGCGCGCAAGCGGAGGCCATCGCGGCGACGAGGCTCTATGTCCTGCCCTCGCCATCCGGCGCCGCACGGCGCTATTGGGATATCGCTTGGTGGCGGAGGCTGGCCGGGATCGTGCGCGAGGAGGCCTAGAGCATGATCCGGAAAAGTGGCCTCCACTTTTCCGATAAGATCATGCTCAACATTTTGAATCAGACCAAGATTCACGGGTCAGATTGATTCAATCTGACCCGATCTTGGTCTAGGGTTCCGGTGCCGCCGGAATCGTCATCCGAAAGCACGTCCCTTGACCGGTCGAGCGCATCAGTTCGAGATCGCCGCCGTGTGCGCGCATCAGTTCCCGGGCGATCGCCAGACCAAGACCGGTGCCGCCCGGGCGGGTCGAGGCCGCGAAGGGCTGAAACAGATTCTCCCGCGCCCGCGGCGGCAGGCCCGGTCCATTATCGGTGACGTCGATCACGACCGCCCGATCCTCGCGGCGGGCGTCGATTTCGATCCGGGTCGCGCCGGCGCCGATGGCGTTGAGGCTGAGATTGCTCAAGACACGGAAAAGCTGTTCCTGATCGCCCTTGACCTCGAAAGGCGCACCGAAATTCGGGTGCAGGACCGGCGTTCCGTTGATTTGTTCGGGCAGGGTCTCGCGCACCTGCGAGACCAGCGTGCCGAGGTCGAAGGACTTCGGGTCGATGCGGTGCGCGCCATGACGGGTGAAGTCGAGGGTCTGTGTGCAGAGATTGACCGCCCGGTCGATGGCGCTGACCAGGGTCGGCGCGACGCGTTGAACCTCCGGGTCGCCGCTGCCCGAAAGGCGGTCCGAGACCAGGCTCGCGGTCGCCAGGATGTTGCGCAGATCGTGATTGATCTTAGTCACCGCGGTCCCCAGGGCCGCGAGGTGCGCGCGCTGAAGCAAGGCATCGCGCAACCCGTGCTGCATATTGGCCAGCTCGCGCCGGGCCACGCCGATCTCGTCGTTGCGCGCGGTCGGCTGGGCGATGCGCGAGGCATCCTCCGGAGCCTCCCGAAACCGTGCCATGTTCCGGGTCAGGCGCGACAAGGGCCGTACCATCAGCAAATGCAGACTGAGATAGACCAGCGCCGCCGTGAACAGCGAGATGACGAACGATAGCGCGAGAATCCGGTTCGAGTAGCCGATCATGCGAGCCCGCAATTCGGTTTCGGGCAGGACGATTTCAACCAGGATTTGCGGGTTCTTCGGCGATGAGCCGACAACCCGCAAAATGCGGTTGCCATCGTGCATAAGGGTCATGAAAGCGCTGCCGATCAGGCCAAAGAAATTCGAATCGCGCAAATCGAAACTGGCATCGATTCGTTGCGGCTTCTCGGTCATCAGGACCAGCTTCCCCGCATTCGGCTTCTTAAGCGCGACCATGGTGGCGCCGACATGGGCCAGAAGCTCGCGCTCCAGTTCCTCGCCGACCATGTTGTCGGGGGTCGCCTCGAGCGCCAGGATCGCCAAGTGGGCGTCGGCCAGGCGATCCTGCAGATAGGTGAGCCGGTACAGGCCGATCGAGGGCGCGTAAATCAGCACCTCGGCCAGCATGACGAAGGCAATCGTTAAAATCAGAAGCTTCGCCGACAGGCTTTGGGCGAGCCGCGGGAGTTTGAGCTTGGTCAGAAGCATGCCGCAACTATACCACGAACCGGAACCGCTCAAACGGTCACGGTCCGCCACCGGCGGCGCCAGAAAATTCAGATCACGGCCCCGAATGGGGCGCAGCGGGCCGGCTTTTGGGGACTTCGCCGGCCGCTGCCGCCGAGGGTGACGCGCCGCCATCGACCAAGGGAGAGGGAGGGTTCGGTCAAGAGCTGGCGCGCCTGCACCTCGGCAGACGGCATTTAACCTGCCGTCAGACTAGTTCGCCTTCGGCTTGCAGGGATTGCAGGGGTTGCAAGCCTTCGCGGCACAAGGATTGCAGCCCTTGGCGGCACAGGGATTGCAGCCCTTCGCGGCACAGGGATTACATGCCTTAGCCGCGCAGGGATTGCATTTCTTCGCGGCGCAGGGGTTACACGACGCGATCTGCACCGAAGTGTCGGCGGCCTTGGCGGCAGCGCCCGGCAAAACGGCCGCGCCGGTTGCCAGGGTCGCGACGCTAAGAGCCACAATGGTTTTCTTAATCATGAAAAACGCCTCCTGAAGTGATGCCTGGCCGGCGCCATTGCCGGCCCCCGTCTCCGCGATTCCGAAATCGTGTGCAAGTGGCACAGACCGGACGGAGAAGCCTGTCCCCCTATAATGAGCCCTGGGTCATCGCTTCACGATTCACGTCTCTGGGTTTTGGTTCACAAGTATGTGAAAGTTATCACGAATTCGTCACCGCCGTGAGATTCGCGCGATGGATTCAGCCGAATCTGGCCAGGAACCTGACCAGCCATTTTGTCCGCTCGCCAAACAGCTTCGGGATATAGAAACTGCCGGCGGCGCGCTTGCTCGCCTCGCCCAGCGTTGGATAAGGCGCGATCATTTGCGCCATCGCTCCGATCTTGAGGCCCTGTGACATGGCAAGGACCCAAGGTTGAATCAGCTCGCCGGCTTGAGCGCCGAGGATCGTGACGCCGAGGATCTTGCCGTTGGGCCGCACCACCGCCTTGACCAAGCCGTCCACACGCCGCTCGGCCTGCGCCCGGTCATTTTCTGCGAATGGCCAGCGCAGAATGTTGACGCTGCCGTGCGCCTCGCGTGCCGCGGCCTCGGCCATGCCGACCTGGGCGAGTTCCGGCGCCGTGTAAGTCACCCAGGGCACGGCGTTGGTGTCGAGCTTGGCGGGCCAGCGAAACAGCGCGTTCTTAATCACGATGCCGGCGTGATAGCCGGCGACGTGCGTGAACTGTAGCCCACCGGCGATATCGCCGGCGGCGTAGACTTTTTTATTCGTGGTCCGCAAACGCGCGTCGGTCTTGATGCCGCGCCGGTCGTATTCGATGCCGGCCGACTCCAAACCCAGACCCTCGACTCCCGGCACGCGCCCCACCGCCAAGAGCAGATGCGAGCCGGATATCTGCTGCCGCGTGCCGTCGCGCTCGATCTCGACGCGAATGCCACTTTCGGCGCGGGCGACGCCAACGACCTTGGCGCCTTCGTGAAGATCGATGCCGTCGGCACGCAACCGCCGGCGCAGGATTTCCACCAGTTCCGGATCGTCCTTGGGCAGGATGCTGGCCATCTCGACGATGCTGACCCGGGCGCCGAGCAAGCGAAACGCCTGCCCCAGCTCGCAGCCGATCGGCCCGCCGCCGATCACGATCAGGTGCTCAGGTAGCTTGGTCAAATCAAAGACCGATTCGTTGGTCAGGGGGTCGACTTCGGATAAGCCCGGTATCGGCGGCACCAGGGGCATCGACCCGGTCGCGACGACGAAGCGCCGGGCCCGTATCCGGGTCCCGTCGACCTCGACCTCGCCGGGGCCGGTGAAGCGCGCCGTGCCGCGCAGGACGCTGACGCCCAGGCCCTCGAAACGCTCGACCGAATCCATGGGAGCGATCGACGCGATCACGCGATGGACGTGATGGTGGACGGCACCGAAATCGATCTGCGGTTCGCCGTAGCGCACACCCAGCTCGGCGCTGTGGCGGTGGAACGCCGCGGCCTTGGCCGCGACCAGCAGCGCCTTGGACGGCACGCAGCCGTAGTTCAGACAATCGCCGCCCATCTTCCCCTTTTCGACCAGGATCGTCTTGGCGCCCATCTGCGAGGCGCCGGCGGCGATCGAAAGACCCGCCGAGCCAGCGCCCAGCACGCAAAGATCCGGGGTTAGAATTTCCGCCATCCGGTGACCGCCTTTCGCATGCGTCCGACTCAACCCGGCTGCAAGGCATTCGGCGGGCGCACCCCCCTAGGCTTTGCGTGCCTTGATTTTCTTATAGATGACGGGCAGCAACGCCAAGATCGCGATGCCGACGATCGGGATCAGAATCTCGGGCGAGAAGATGATTTTGAGGCCGGGGTGGCCGCCGGCGTCCAGGATCGCGCCCAGGCCATTGCCCAGGCTGGCATAAACGAAAGTGCCCGGAATGATGCCGATGAAGGTGCCCAGCACGTAGACGCGCAGCGGCACACCCAGGAAGGCCGGCACCAGGTTGACCAACCAGAACGGAAACAGCGGAATCAGGCGAAGCACCAAAAGATAATTGAGCGCGTTTTCCCGGAAACCGTCCTCCATGCGGCGCAGGGCCGGTCCGGCCTTGGCGCGCAGCAGGTCGGACAGCGCCGTGCGGGCGGCCAGAAAGACCGTCGTGGCGCCCAGGGTCGCGCCGACAACCGCACACAGCGTCGCCCAGATTGTGCCGAACATCAGCCCGCCGGCGATCGTCAGCACAGCCCCGCCGGGTATCGAAAAGGCAATCACAAGGGCATAGACCCCGACGAAGGCCAAACCGCTGATCAACGGCCGGGCCGCGACCTGCTCCTGGAGCCATTGTCGGTGCTCGCGCAGGGCGTCGAGGCCGAGATAGCGGTCAAGACCCAGGCCGAAAAATAGGACCAGGCCGAGGACGAGAATGCCCAGGGGCAGGAAACGGCGAAGCCGCCGGCCCCAACCCGCGTCCGGGCCGGTCAGATTGGTCTTCGCCGCCACGCGTGCCCGCCGCCTCCCCTGTCCTCTCGCCCACTCGACCCGGAACTTGTTTGCACCCGTCTGGCGCGGCTCGATCCGGAAACTTTATTATATTCCAATAGGTTGACTTCAAGCTCGCCGAAAACCCGGCGACCGCCTTCACAGATTCGGCCCAAAGAGCATACCAGTTGTAGACGCGCGGATTCGGTTGAGCCAGTCACCTTGATGTGAAACGGCCGCGGCAAGACCCTGGGGGCGGCGAAAACCCTGTGCCCGTTCCGCCCTGGGACCCCCGGCCCGACGTTGACAGAGCGCAGGCTGGCCCGTATACAGCGACGCGAATTCGAGACTTCCAGAAAGCGGAGCAATAGCCGTGAAGCGCACCTACCAACCAAGTGTGCTGGTCCGTAAGCGCCGCCACGGGTTTCGCGCCCGGATGGCGAGCGTTGGCGGCCGCAATGTCATCGCGCGCCGGCGCGCCAAGGGTCGCAAGCGCCTCTCCGCGTAAGGGACCGGCATGCCCAATGCCGGGCCAGCACGATCCGGGCCATCTAAGCGTGGGCGTTCCAAAATCGAACGACTGAGGAAGCGGCCGGAGTTCCTGAGGGTCGCCGCCGCGCGGACGAAATTCGTGGCCCCCGGTCTTATCCTGCAAGCGCGCCGCGCATCTGCTGTCGATTCAGGCTGCGTGGCGACGGCGGATGCCGGGATCAGGGTCGGCCTGACCGTCACGCGCAAGGTCGGGAATGCGGTCGAGCGCAACCGGGTCAGGCGCCGCCTGCGCGCCCTGGCCAACGAGGTTCTTCCGGAGCTGGGCTGCGGCGGGGCGGACTATGTGTTGATTGGGAGGCGCGAGGCTTTGACGCGCCCCTATGACAATTTGCGCGAGGACCTGCGGAACGCCGTGCGGAAGCTCAATCGGAATCTGACCTCGCGGGCCGCGCGCGCCGAACCGCCGGCCCAGGGAGCGCACTCGTGACCTTACTGAAGGCCCCGATCATCGGCGCGTTGCGCGTCTATCAATGGTGCATCCGGCCAATCCTGCCCATGTCCTGCCGCTATTGGCCGAGCTGTTCCGAATATGCAATCGAGGCAATAGGCCGGCACGGCCCCTTCGCCGGCACCCTTCTGGCTATAGGGCGCCTGGCGCGGTGCCATCCTTGGGGCGGCGAGGGCCTGGACCCGGTGCCCGACCGCAAACCCCGATTCCTGCTTGGCCGCCACCGCGGACACCGAGATTGCGGGTCCCACAATCACAACCATATCTGAGCCTACGGGCCGCGCTGGGGGGTCGAGCAGACCGCAATGGAACAAAAAAACCTAATTCTTGCGATTGTCCTCTCGGTCGCCATCCTTCTCAGTTTCCAGTTGCTGGTCGGCGAACAGCAAGTCGCGCCGCCGCCTCAGCCGCAGACTGCGACAAGCACCGAACAGGCGACCGGCGGCACGCAACCCCCGGCCGGCACCACGCAGGCGCCGGGCGCGGTTCCGCCGGCCGGGCCCAGCATTCCCGGCACCGGAACGTCCGAAGTGGCCAGCGGTCTGGCCCGCGCCGAGATTCTGGCGAACAGCCCGCGCATCCCGATCGAAACCCCGACCTTGCGCGGCAGCCTGTCGCTGGTGGGCGCACGAATCGACGATCTGACCATGACCCGTTATCGGGAGACGATCGAGCCGACCAGCGACGAGATTATCCTCCTGTCGCCGCAGGGAACCCCGAACGCCTATTTCGCGGATTTCGGCTGGACCGGCACCGCCGGCGACGCGCCGCTGCCCAATGCCACGACGCTATGGCAGGCCGACGGCGATGTCCTGCGGCCCGGGCAGCCCTTGACGCTGAGCTGGGACAACGGTGCCGGCCTGCGCTTCGAGATGGTCTTCGAGATCGACGCCAACTACATGATGACGGTCACGCAGCGCGTGACAAATTCGTCCGACGCCGCCGTCACCCTGTTACCCTATGGCTTGATCTCGCGCACCGGCACGCCGGAGATCCTGGGCTTCTATATCCTGCACGAAGGACTTCTCGGCGTCTTCGACGAAACCCTCAAGGAAATCGACTACAGCGACCTGAGCGAAGACGGGCCGGTCGAAGCAAAAACCACCGGCGGATGGCTGGGCATCACCGACAAGTATTGGCTGGTCGCGCTGATCCCCGATCAGAAGCAGCCAATCAGCGCGCGCTTCCTGCACGATGGGCGCAGCGGCGTCGACAAGTACCAAACCGATTTCCTGTACGGCGGCACGAGCCTGGCGCCGGGCGCGCAGAGCGAAATCACCAGCAGCCTGTTCGCGGGCGCCAAGCAAGTCACGCTGCTCGATCAGTACGAAGAGGAGCGCGGTATCGCACGATTCGATCTGGCAGTCGATTTCGGCTGGTTCTACTTCCTGACCAAGCCCCTGTTCTATGCCTTGCATCACATCGCCGCGCTGATCGGCAACTTCGGCGTCGCGATCCTGGTTCTGACGGTCTTTATCAAACTGCTGTTCTTCCCGCTCGCCAACAAGTCCTACGCGGCGATGGCGAAGATGCGCAAGCTGCAGCCGGAAATGATCAAGTTGCGCGAACGTTTCGGCGACGACAAGCAGCGCCTCAATCAGGAAATGATGGCGCTCTATAAGAAAGAGGGCGCCAATCCGCTGTCGGGCTGCCTGCCGATCCTGGTTCAGATCCCCGTCTTCTTCGCGCTCTATAAGGTGATGTTCGTCACCATCGAAATGCGCCATGCGCCGTTCTTCGGCTGGATCCAGGACCTGTCCGCCAAGGATCCGACCTCGTTCATCAACGGCTTTGGGCTTCTGCCGTGGGACGTGCCGAACCTTGGGCTTCTGGAGCCGATCAACATCGGCGTGTGGCCGCTGGCCATGGGCATCACGATGTTCCTGCAGCAGAAGCTTAACCCGCAGCCGCCGGACCCCGTGCAGGCCAAGATCTTCATGCTGATGCCGATCATCTTCACCTTCCTGCTGGCCGCTTTCCCGGCCGGGTTGGTGATCTACTGGACCTGGAACAACATCCTCTCGATCGCTCAGCAGGCCGTGATCATGAAGCGCCACGGCGTCAGCATCGGCCGGACGTGAATACAGACGATACGCCGACCGCGGAAGAGATCGAAGCCGGACGCGCCCTGTTCGCGCAGTCGTGTTCCTTCGTCACCGCCGCGGCTAACGCCGAGGATTTGCCGCCAACCACGCTTTCCGAAGTCGCCTTCGCGGGCCGCTCCAACGTCGGCAAGTCCAGCCTGCTGAACGCGCTGACCGCACGTAAGACACTGGCCCGGACCTCGCACACGCCGGGACGCACGCGTCAGGTCAACTTCTTCGACATGGCCGGGCGGCTGCTGCTGGTCGATCTTCCGGGCTACGGCTATGCCCGGGCCTCAAAGACCGAGGTTCAGCGCTGGACCGCGCTGATCGACAGTTACCTGAAGGGCCGGCCGCAATTGCGCCGCGTGCTGCTGCTGATCGATTCGCGCCACGGCCTGAAGGATATCGACCTGCGGGTCATGGCCCAGCTGGACGAAGCCGCCGTCTCCTACCAGATCGTACTCACAAAGGCCGATAAGCCGAAGCCCGGCGAACTGGCCACCATGACGGCCAAGATCCTCGCCGCCATCGCCAAACGCCCGGCGGCGCACCCGCAGATCGCCGTGACCAGCGCCAATGCCGGCACCGGAATCGCCGAGCTGCGCGCCGCCATCGCCGCGCTGGCGAATGACGGCAAAGCAGTCTAATTTATCCGACATGAATCAGAGAAATTTCACCGACACCAAGCATTGGCTGCGCACCGCCCGCACGATCAGCGAGGCCCTGCCCTTCATGCGCCGCTATGCCGGGCGGACCTTCGTCATCAAGTACGGCGGCCATGCCATGGGCGACCCGGAGCTGGCCGAGGTCTTCGCCAAGGACATCGTCTTGATGCGTCAGGTCGGCATTCATCCGATCGTGGTGCACGGCGGCGGGCCGCAGATCGGGCGCATGCTGGAGCGCCTGAAGATCAAGAGCGAATTCGTCGATGGTTTGCGGGTCACCGACGCCGCGACCGTCGAGATCGTCGAGATGGTGCTGTCGGGCAACATCAACAAAGAGATCGTCAATGCCATCAACGCGCCCGGCGGCACCGCGATCGGCATCTCCGGCCAAGACGGCAGCCTGATCCAGGCCAGGCGCCTGCGCCGCAGCGTGCGCGACAGCGGCTCCAATATTGAAAAGATTCTCGATCTCGGCTTCGTCGGCGAGCCGGAGCATATCCGCCCGCAGGTTCTGACCGCGCTGGAACAATCGGGCATGATCCCGGTCGTTGCGCCGATCGGCGTGGGCGCCGGAGGCGAGACCTACAATATCAATGCCGATACCGTGGCCGGCGCCATCGCCGGGGCGATCGGCGCCGCGCGCCTGCTACTCCTGACCGACGTGGTCGGGGTGCTCGACAAAAACGGCGAGCATATCCAGGAACTGACCATCGAGAAGACGCGGGAGTTGCGCGAAGACGGGACGATTTCAGGCGGCATGATTCCCAAGGTGGAAACCTGCGTCGAAGCGGTGCAGGCCGGCGTTGACGCGGCGGTGATTCTGGACGGCCGGGTGCCGCACGCCCTGTTGCTGGAGATCTTCACCGACATGGGCATCGGTACGCTGATCAAGCGCGCCTGATCTACGCGGCTATTTATCGCTCCAGCCGGTCAGGCCCTCGAAGAACTCGAGCTGCCAGACCATCTCGATTTCGCTCAAGGGATAGTCGGTTCCAGCCTTGGGGTTAAGGGCCTGCGTCGGTGGAATGCCGCCCATGCGCAGCTGCAATTGCGTCGCCAGGCGCATCGCGCAGCCGGCCTTCCAGGCCAGGGCGGTCACACCCTTGGCGCTGCGCGCGCTCAGGATATGATCGACCAGGGCGACAGGCATGTCGGCGCGCAGCGCCAGGCCATGGCGCACCATTTCGCGGTCGCCGGCATTGACCGCGCGGTTCAAGATTTCGTCGTCCAACTGGCCGGCATTGAAAAGGCGCTTTGCCTCGGCGGCCGGATCCTCGGCGGCGGCCTTCGACTGTTTCGACTGCTTCGATTGATCGGCTTTGATGCGCCGCTTCACTTCCTTGGCCACGGCGCGCGCGGTTTTCCGGTCGAGGTCCTGGCGCGCCTGCAGCATGCTGAGGAGCGACCCGGCGACAAACCCGGCCAGCTTGCGCACCGCGCCGGCCGGCAGCACCGGGCGCAGCACCAGGGGCTTGTGCCAGGCCGTGACCTTGACCGCCTTGTCGACCAGGCCGTCCAGGGCGTCTTCGCGAATCTGCGCGCTGTCGTTTTCGAGAAGCGCCGCGACCGCGCCGGTATCCTGCGCCGCAACGATGGCGTCGGCGACCTGCTCGCCGACGCCGTAGCGCCGCGAAATGGCTTGTAGCTGCTTGGCGCCGGAGCCGCTCTCGATAATCTCGATCAGGTCGCTGTCGCTCAACAAGGGCGAGAACTCGAGCACCGGACAAGCGACCATCGCTTCCGCGTCGCGCGCCAATTGCTGGATGACATGCGGCGGCGCGGCGGCAACGTCTTTCAAGGTTTCGGCGATGATCTGGCGAATCCGAACGGCCTGATCCTGCGCCAGAATCTCGATCACCTCGATTAGGTACTTTTGCGCCTGCTCCTGGCCGCCGGCATCGAGTTCCGGCAACAGATCCGCGATCTTGTCGGCCAGCTTCTGGCGCACCGCCTCGTCGCGGTCGCGCGCCAGAATCAGATCGGCCTGGCGCGGCGTCGCCCGGTTGGCGGCGATACGGCCGCGCACCTGGGCCGAATCGTCCTCCGCCATGAAGTAGAGGATTTCCGGCCGCAGATCCTCGCGCAAGGCGAGGCGCGCGCGCACCTCTTGGTTCTCGTCGCGCGCCAGGCGTTTCGAATCCTCGTAGCTGATCGGCGCGGTGTCGGCGCCCTTGTTGGCGGGCCGGGTCATGATCCGGCACCCCCGGCCGCGTCAGAAACCGTGATCTCGTCGATCTCGATACCGCCCTTGCCGCGATGCTTGACGCGGTACATGGCCGCGTCAGCGCGCTCGACGATATCGCCGGCATTTTCCTGTGCATCCGGCGGGCAGAAGGCGACGCCGACCGAGCAGCCGAGCGGATGCGCCGCGTCGCCGGAAAGATCGCGCAGCTCGGCGACCGCTTTACAGATAGCGGCGGCACGATGCCTCGCCGCGCTCGGACCGATATCCTCGACGAACAAGGCGAACTCGTCGCCACCCAAACGCGCGACCGTGTCACTTTTACGGATCACCGTATGAAAAACTTCAGGCAATGCCCTTAAAAGGTAGTCACCTGCCATGTGGCCACTGGAATCATTAACGATCTTGAATTCATCAAGATCCAGGTAGAGCAAGAAAT
>ERZ869936.2391-NODE-2391-length-11137-cov-9.542140_pt1 | contig 11137 bp, 7 predicted proteins | sample MGYA00520876_ERZ869936 | MGnify/ENA primary metagenome ERZ869936 (study PRJEB32218, sample SAMN09650985) | biofilter metagenome | isolation source: enrty point of leading RO module | place: Saudi Arabia: Thuwal, RO plant located on Red Sea | collected 2016-02-17 ... | reverse complement strand
CTGCTTCTGAGCTCGGCGGTCGCGTCCGCATTGCTCAAGGCAACGTGGCACTTGCCGCTGGTGACAGCACCGATAACGATATCGTAATGCTGGCACCTGTCCCGACCCATGCGACCCTCGTGTCCGTCCGTGTAGGTTCTGACAACCTCGGCGGTTCCTGCACCTACAACGTTGGTTTCTACACTAACGACGGTACGGTTGTGGACGAGGACGCACTGGCAACCCTCGTTGCAGACGGTGCCGGGCTGGCAGAGCTTCGCTACGAAGCTGCCGACCTTAACACCACCGGTCAGCAGGTTTGGGAACTTGCGGGTCAAAGCTCTGACCCGAGCGATGTGTACTACATTGCTGCGACGTTCAGCGCTACCGGCGGCACTGCCGGTGACATGGCGTTCATCGTTGAGTACGTCGTAGACTAAGCATTGAGGGGGCGGGCAACCGCCCCCTTTTACTCCTGCTCGGGGGAGCGTTGCGTGGAGTTTAATCGAGATTTTAGGTACGACCTCAAGGTCGGCCAGATGGCCGAGAGTTGGTTAGCTGACGTGCTACAAAACCGCACCATTGAGATAAAAAGAGATTTCAAGGCTTCACGAACCGGCAGAGTGTTTGTGGAGTTTTTTTCTAGGGGCAAGCCGTCAGGCATCTCCAAAACAGAAGCAGACTTTTGGGCGTTTATCATTGACAACGAAACTGTGATAATATTGCCCACAGAGCGCCTCAAAGCGATGGTGGAGACGGCGAAGCACGAAGGTAAGGTCTGGAAGGGCGGGGACTCGAACACGAGCCAGGGCGTCCTCATAGAGTTGGAAAGGTTAGTAACGTAATGCCATCCGTAGTGGACATCTGTAACGAAGCAATGGACCTGCTTGGTGCAGCTACCATTACCGCTCTCACTGAAAACTCCAAAGAAGCCCGCCTGTGCAACCGCCGCTTTGAAACCGTACGTGATGCCGTCCTACGCGCTCATCCATGGAATGCAGCTCTGACCCGCGCGTCTTTGGCAAAGGACGCAGATGCACCTGCTTTTGGGTTTAGTAGCCAGTTTACCTTGCCGACAGACCCCTACTGCTTGCGGGTGCTGTCCTTCTGGAACAAGAACGTAGACAGCGACGTGGCGGCATACGACAGCCAGGTTATGTTCAAAATTGAAGGTCGCAAAGTTCTCAGCAACGAGTCCACCTGCAAGATTACGTATATCGCCCGGGTAACCGACACAGAGACATACGACCCGCTGCTCTCAAGCACCATTGCACACAAGCTGGCAGCAGAGACAGCGTATGCCATCACAGGCAGCACCAGCGTTTCACAATCCATCAACCAGCTCTATGAGCTCCGGCTGCGCGAGGCTCGTTCTATCGACGCCATGGAAGGCATCCCGGACAAACTGATTGCAGATGACTTCATAAACATCAGGTTCTGACATGGCCCGCGTTTCAACTATTGTCACAAATTTTCAAGCGGGTGAATTTTCTCCACGTCTCGAGGGACGTATTGACCTGCAAAAATATAACTCTGGCGCACAGAAGCTGGAGAATATGCTCATCTTTCCGCAGGGTGGGGTGACGCGCAGACCCGGCACTAAGTACGCTGGCACGTCAAAAGACGGCGGCAAGGTCCGCTTGATTAACTTCGAGTACAGCGACGAACAGGCGTATGTCCTTGAATTTGGGGCAAATTATATTCGGTTCTTCAAAGATGGCGGCATCCTAACGGAATCGACCAAGACGATAACGGCGGCAACACAGGCGAACCCGGTTGTGGTTACGGCCAGCGCACACGGATATTCAAACGGAGACCGTGTGTTCATCAAAGACGTTGTCGGCATGGTGGAGTTGAATAATCGTGAATTTACTGTTGCGAACAAAACAACAAACACTTTTGAGCTCTCTGGTGTCGATGGCACCGGGTTCACCGCGTATAGCAGCGGCGGTACTTCTGGCAAGATTGTGGAAGTCACAACGACCTACACAGAGGCGCAGGTATTTGAGCTGAACCACGTTCAGTCTGCTGACACAGTCTATCTCGTACATAAAGACCATGAGCCCGCCAAGCTGACCCGCACGACTGCGACCAGCTTCACGCTAACTGACATCGACTTCATTGATGGGCCGTGGCTCGATGAGAACGACGGCACCACCACAATGTATGCGTCTGCCGCTACAGGCACCGGCATAACCATCACAGCATCGGCTGATGTGTTTAGCAACGATGATATTGGCCGCTACATCCGGTTCCGTGAAATCCTTGAGATTGCGCATGACGAGTGGGCGGCAAGCACTAGCTACGCCAACAACGCTACGGTTCGTTACAACGGCCACGTCTACAAACAGGTTACCGGCAGCACTGAGACATCGGGGAACACACCCCCGGTGCATCTGACCGGCACAGAGACATATGGTGATATTGATTGGGAATATGTGCATGACGAGCATGGCCATGTGAAGATTACCGGGTACACCAGCGCCACTGTCGTCACCGCTGATGTGCATGAGGACCAGTACGGAAACTCAACACTGCCAGACAGTTCTGTAGGCTCCGCTAATGCCAACACCCGCTGGTCTCTAGGAGCATTCGGCGGCGACCAAGGCTTCCCACGCGCTGTAGCGTTCTACGAGGAGCGTCTGTACTTTGCTGGCACTGAGGGGCAGCCGCAGACTATCTTCGGCTCTCAGACTGCTGACTTCGAGAACATGACACCCGGTCTGAATGATGACGACGCCATCAACGTCACCATCGCGTCTGACCAGGTCAATGTCATCAAGCACATGATTCAGGGCCGCTTCTTGCAGCTCCTGACCAGCAGCGCAGAGTTTACGCTGTCTGGCGGCACAGGCACCACCCCGGTAAGTCCTACAAATGTAAACGTGCTGCGGGAGACAACATTTGGCTCGTCTGCTGTGCGCCCTATCCGTGCTGGCACAAGCACCATTCTCATCCAGAAGGGGCAGGAGAAGGTCAAAGAGGTCACATTCGACTTGGATACTGACGGACTTGTCGGGCGTGACCTTACAATTCTTGCCGAGCATGTAGCTCGAGGCGGCCTGACTGACATGATTTGGCAGCAGGAGCCAGAGCTTATCCTGTGGTTTGTGCGCAGCGACGGCACACTTGTGGGCCTGTCTTACGACCCGCAGAACCAGGTAGTCGGGTGGCACACGCATCCGATGGGTGACAGCGGTATTGTCGAGAGCATCACTGCCATTCCGTCTGGCGCAGAGGACCAGGTTTACCTGTCGGTCAAGCGCACCATCGACGGCTCTACCGTGCGCCATATCGTATTTATGGAGCAGATTTACTTCGGCACAGACGTGTCAGATGCCTTTTTCGTGGACTCCGGCCTGACATACGACAGCACCGCTACGACTACTATTACTGGCCTCAACCACCTCGAGGGGGAGACAGTACAGATACTGGCTGACGGTTCTGCCCACGCAGACAAGACAGTGTCCGGTGGTGCAGTTACTCTAGACCGTAGCGCGTCCACGGTGCATGTGGGCTACTCATACGACTCCAAGGTTCAAACGCTGCGCATGGAGGGCGGGGCTGACGACGGTGTGTCTCAGGGCAAAATCAAGCGCATCCATGGGGCAACCATCCGGTTCCTCGACACGGTAGGCGCTGAGATTGGCCCAGATGAGGACAATCTGGACCGTCTGCCCTTCCGCGACAGCTCAATGGCGATGGATACAGCCATCCCAATGTTCGACGGTGACAAAGAGATTTCGTTTCCGTCTGGCTATGACAACGACGCAAGGGTGTTTATCAGACAGACGCAGCCGCTGCCGATGACCATTCTGGCAGTCATGCGGAGGTCCAACACATTCGATGCTTAAAATACGTCCCTATACACACAATGATGTGTATGACATCGACCTAGACTACCACTTCGGCGCTGAATCACGTGCTGGCCTGTTGAGCCATCACAACATCATCGGGTTCACGGTTGAGGATAGCGGCACGGTTTTGGCTGTGGGCGGCGTACATGTGATGTGGTTCGGAGCTGGTGAAGGTTGGGTGCTGGTGTCGCCAGAAGCCCTAGCGGTGCCGACTTCCTTTGCTCGTTATACAAAGCGGGCGTTTGATAGTATATTGCAAGAGACAGAGCTAAGAAGGGTCCAGGCCAGTATCCACATAGATGACGACCGCGCTTACAAGTTTGCACGGTGGCTTGGGTTCGAGGACGAGGGCGTGATGCGCAAGTACGGCGTTGACGGCGACGACTACTACAGAATGGCGAGGATTCAATAATGTACGCGCAAATCGCGGCAGGAGCCGCTGTAGCATCGGGGATTATGGGGTACAAGGGCAACCGTGCAGCAGCGCGGCAAGCCGAACAGATTGCCCAATACAACGCTCAAGTCGAAGAAAATAACCTTGTTATCCTTCAACGCGCCCGCAGAGACGCCGAGCTCAATGTCCGCCAGCAGGGTGAGCGGCTTGTTGGTGCGCAGCGAGTAGCCATCGGGGCCAGCGGCCTACAAGAACGCGGCAGCCCGCTCAACATCTATGCAAACGCATACTTCGGCATCGAGCGCGACGCGGCCCGCATCCAGTACGCATCAAGCGTTGACGAGGTCCGGGCGACTGCCGCTGCCCGCAAGGAAATCATCGAGGGAGACGCACGGTCTCTGACATACCAATACGCCGCTGTCGGCTCTCTTCTGGGCGGCACGACACAAGCCGTGTCCACATACGGCCAGCTAGGGGGCTTTGATTAATGCCACGCATTCCTCTCTACAATCAGGGTCGGGGGCCAGCCGTGCAGATGGAAACGCGCGGGCTTGGGCCAAAGCTGTCATCCAAAGTATTTGAACGCGCAGCCGCTGCGCCAGGAGAGGTGGCGGCCAAGGCTCTTGGCGACATTGCCAAGGTTGCGGCTGACTTCGAGGTACGAGAGCAAAAGGCAGAGCTCGAGGCAGCAGAACGTGACCTGATGAACAAGGCAGACGACGCTGCGTTTGACTTTGTCATCAACAACACCGACGACAACCACCGGGCCTACGGCATAAATTCCAACCAATTCAAAGCAGATTGGTTGCAGTCCAATGTTGATAGTTACGAGGGGCTGAACAGTCGTCAGAGGGCAGCGCTGGCCAACAACATCGACCGCCGTATGCAGCTCAAGCTACAGCCGGGCCAGGTAAATGCTTTCAACCGGGGACAGGCGCGTAAGACAGAGGTGTTTAACAAGGCCGCCGAGGGGCTGGTGCGTGACATTGCAGCCAGCCAAGACTCGCCGGAGATGGTCACCAAATACGAAGAAGAGCTGCAAGGGCTGTATGACTCTGCGATAGAGCAAGGTCTGCAAATTAACTTTACGCCTGATGGTGTTAAGTTCGAGGTGCAGCGCGAGGTAATCCGTGGGCTGACGCAAGATGACAGCAAGTCACTCACCTTTTACGAGGTGCTCGAGGACGACATCTTAGACGGCAAGGGCGCGTATGCGCAGAATACGCTGGACGAGCGCACACAGCTTGCTGGCATGCTTTCTATGCACATCAACGAGCTGGAGAATGTTGCTGTAGCAGAGGCAAATGCTAACGGTAGCGACGCTCTTGCGGGCATGACCATAGCTACAAACGCATCGACCCGAGCATCAAAGCTGGGCGATGGTCTCTTTGCGGCAGATGAATTGCGTAGGCTGGGCCAGTTCTCGGCAGCGGACAAGCTCGAGATTGACCTTAGAGCCAAGGACGCTGCACTGAGCACGGCAGAAACCCTAATGTTCGCAGATGATGCCACTGTCAAAGAGTTTATGGCAGAGCAGAAAGAGCTGCTGTCGTATGCGCGTCCGGGCGAAGAGGCCACTGCGCTGGCTCAATATACTGCCATGCAAAATGTTATTGCAGCCCGGGCGGCAGCAATTCAAGAAGATGCAGCCGGGTATGTATACGACTCCTATTTCGCAAAATACAACAAAGCACCGAGCCCATCAGAGCTGGTAAAGTTCCAGACTGAAATGGGTGTGCCAGAGGCGGCTATCCGTCCATTCACAAAAAGAGAGTTCAACACATTCAAAGCTCAAATGGCCGAGGCGGACGCCATGGGCCAGATTGACTTGATGACACAGTTCTTCTCGCGGTTCGAGGCGGGTGACGAGCAAATGATGGCAATGCGCGGCGCTACCGCGCTTGGCCTTTCCCGAGCTCAAATGCTGGCTATGTCGCGTCCAGGTGACCCACGCGCCATGGACCTTCTCAACTCTGCTGGCGTAGACGAGGCGCTCATCAAAGCAAGCCTCAAAGACAAAGACATCAAGGCAGCAGACATCCATTCGGCTGTGGACTTGCAGCTCGAGGACTACCAGAAGACCATCGTCGGTGACGTTGTAAGCGGCTACCTCGACCAGACCAGCACAGCGGGCCGGTTGAATGACGTGTTTGGCATCAAACGGTCTATGTACAGGCTGGCAGAGACGTATGTCCTTGCTGGTGATGACACCGAGACCGCAGCCAATAAAGCAGCCGCGTTCATCACCGAGCAGTACAAGTTCCAAGAGTTCGACAACTCGCTCGTCCGCTTGCCAGCACAGTATGACAAGCAGAAGTTTGACATGCAGAAGGTGCTGCAACGCAAGCTGAAAGACCGCCGGTATCTCGAAACAGACCTTATGATTCCCAGCCAAGCTGGTGTCGCCGAGGCTGCCATTGACGAGACACGTCTGGCCATATACGCCGGTGAGGTGCGCAGCCAAGGCCGCTGGCACACGACTGACGACGACAAGGGCGTAATCCTGCTGGACCAGTTTGGTAACCCGGTCAAGAGAACCAAGAACGAGTTTGGCGAGAGCGGCGAGTTCAACATCTACATCAGCTTCGAGGACTTGGAAGTCATGGCCGAAGAGCTGGCTGTCACAGAGCTCGAGGCAGGAGTGCTGCTGCCGGATGCGCCGCGCATTGTCACAGACATTGACGAGCAAGATGACATTGGCATCGTTGGGATTACTGGCCAAAGAGGCACACAATAATGCTGCCCATCTATATATCCCCACAGCAAGACAACCCTGTCCTGCGTGAGAATTACTTTGACTATGCGCAGTCAGGCACAATGGACGTGCTCGGCGCTACATTCGGGCAAGCGTTCTACGAAAACCCCATGAATGCGCTCATCAGGTCCACGTCGCTATACTTTGGCAGTGACATCGGACGTAAGCTGACGCCAGATGAATACAAAGACAGCCCTTACTTTCGAGAGGGCATCACGGTAGACGAGGACGGCATATACGAGGGCGCTGCGTCTATGTTGGCGGAGCGCTTTGATGTAAGGGAGAGGCGCAAGCTCATTCTCAGCCGCTCTAGGGGCGGGGTTGGGCTTGGCGTCACACAGTTCGGTGTTGGCCTTGTGGCCAGCATGCTGGACCCTATCAACGTAGCGTCTGCATTTATACCGGGCAGCGTAGCCGGGCGGATGGGTATGTCCCTGTCCAGAGCGACTACAACCGGGGCCAGGCTCCGGCGCGGGGCGGCAGAAGGCGCAATCGGTGCTGCCGCTGTCGAGCCTATTGTCTATGGTGCAGCGCGACTCGAGCAGGATGCTGACTATACGCTGGCTGACAGTATGCTGAACATCACGTTTGGCACCGTATTGGGTGGCGGGCTTCACGCTATCGGGGGCAAGATTGGCGACGCTCTGTCTCGCACAAAGCCAGACACGAGAGAGGCGCTGCTCAAGAGCGCACTGGCACAGATGATTGACGGCAGGAAGGTTGAGGTCGAGCCCCTTATCAAGGCGGACCCTCAACTGCGTAATGACCCTGCCTTCCGTGGCGCAAACGTAGTAGACGAAAGCATCGGCGAAACACCCGAGCTGGACATGCGGCCAAAGGGCAACAAAAAGCCTGACGTTTTGAAGCCGTTGACTGCCGACAAAAGGTCAAGGCCGCAGACAATCCGTGAGTTCGTGAGGTCCATCGGCGGTATCAAGCGAGATGACCCGAATGCGTCTGATGTAAGGGAAGCAGTCGGTAACGACAGCCTTTTGAAGCGCGCACCGCGCCGCAAGGGCAAACCTTTGCCGCCAGAGCAAAAGTCTCTTGATAAGGCACGAGAGGCAGCCGAGGAGGCTGGGTATCTGCGCGAGGGCTCAGACGTCAACGACCTTCTAAACCTAATTAGAGAAGACACCGCCGAGACCCCGCAGTTCTCAGAGCGGGACGCTGACTTTGCAGTAAGGCTCGAAACAGCAAAGGCTATCGACGATGAGCTCAGAAGGTACGGTATCGACCCGAAGGGGTACACCGACGAGCAAATCGCGCAGCTCCTCGAGGCCCGCCAGCGCATTGATGACATCCCGGAGGACATCCCGGACGGCCTCACAGAGCAAGAGTTTTACCAGCTACGCAAACAGGTGCAGGAAGATATAGACCGCAACCCAGACGTTGACGACTTCATCGACCGGATGCGCAGAGCTCAAGAGATTGAAGAACGGTTTGACGATGAGCCCCTCAAGAAACTGCAAGAAGAGAACGAGCTGCTCGAGGAAGACATCCGTTACCTAATCGAAGACGAAACACTCGACCCGGCAGCGCAGCAGCAAATTGCTGTGTATAATCAATTAGTTGACAAGGCTGACCGTGGCTACGACAACGCTCTCGAGGCAGCCCAACTTTGTTTGACAGGTAAGGTCTAATGCTAACTTGTACCCAAGACATCATGGAGGCAATGCGCCAGGCTGGCTTCGAGATTGACGAAGACGAAGCGGCAGACATCCTCGATGCGATGGTTGACGACATTGAAAAGCAGCAGGGCAAGATTTATTCCCAGGCTCAAGAAGACGCGCTGCGGGAGCGTAGGCTCAACCTGCACCAGCAAGCCAAGATTAGCGCCGCCATCCAAAAGAGAAACTTCCTCATCAACCAGAAGCGGGCCGCCTTGCTCAAGCAAGCCATCGACAACTACGACGGCACGGCAGACGACGCGCTGCTCGACATCCTTGTGGGCTCAGTCAAGAACTACAAGGGCGGGCGCATGAGCATAGATGCGCGGCGACAGGGCATCCAGAACGACGGCGCGGGCTTGTTGCTGGCCGAGCTACAGAAAGACGACCTTGTTGGCCTGTTCCAGTCTTCACAGCTCGACGAGATGATTTACAAAGAGCTCTTCGACGGACTTGGCACGTCCAAGAACAAAGAAGCCAGGATGATTGCCGAGGCTATCCAGCGTGTGCAGAAGAACCTGCTGGACCGCAAAAACAGAAATGGTGCCAACATCGGTGAGCTGGCCAACTACGTTGTCCGCCAGCGGCATGACCCGAACCGTCTGCGCGATGCCGGGTTCGAGAAATGGTACAACGACATCAGGGGTTTGCTCGACGACAGGACATTCGAGGGTGTGCGCGGCGGCGAAGCCGGGCGTAAGGCTTTCTTGAAAGAGGCATACGACCACCTCGAGAGCGGCAACTTCCAAAAGGCATCGTCTGTCACCGGCGAAGACGGCAAGGTTGACCCGCTGACCGCGTTCAAGGGACCAGCAAACCTGGCCAAGAAGCTCAGTGGCTCGAGGGTGCTTCACTTCAAAGACGGCAAGTCTAGCTTCCAGTATGCGCAACAATACTCGGGCAAGAACCTGATTACCTCGGTGCTCGATGGCATATCCAACGACGCAGAGTCCATCGCACTCATGGAGGTTCTCGGCACAAACCCAGAGGCCATGCTCGAGAACATCATCCGCACAAGGGACGACATCACAGAGCGCGGCAAGCGGCGTTTGCGCAACGCATTGAAGGAGCTCGATGGCACGACTCGGGCGGTGGGTGCAAGCCAGACAGCCGTCCTCGGGCTCGACATGCCAGCTCTGGCCGCATCTGTGCGGGCGCTGCAAAACATGTCGAAGCTCGGGTTTGCCACAATCTCGTCTTTCTCGGACATCGCGTCCAAAGCCACACTGTTGCAGCGTGAGACAGGCCGCAGTTTCTTCGAGTCCTATAACGAGGCCATCCTCGATGTAATGCGTGGGTTTACAGACACACAAAAGCGCGAGTTTGCTTACTACCTTGGTACAGGCGTGGACACATTCCTAGGCAGCGTACATTCTCGGTTCGCAGCAGACGACCAACTGCCCGGCATGATGACCAAGGCGCAGCAGACCTATTTCAAGCTAAACGGCATGCAGTTTTGGAACAGCGCCCAGAAGGACGGCGTGGCTAAAATCCTGGCGGCAGACCTTGCAAAAAACGTAGGTAAGCGCTTTGAGGACATGCCAGTAGAGCTACAGCGCACTCTCGAGCTATACGACATTCGCCCTGATGAGCTTGCTCTGTTCCGTAAGGTAGACCGCAAGGGGCCAGACGGCAGAGAGTATATCTTCCCCTCGATGGTTGACCAGATTGACGACGCAGCCCTCGATGCCGCCGCCGCTGCACGGTTCAACCGGCTCGAGGTTACCGACAGCATGCGCCAACAGTTCAAAGATGACCTGCGCACCCGCGTTGCTGCTTACTACGCAGACAGCGCCGACGCAGCCGTGCCGACACCCGGTGCCAGAGAACGCGCCATCATGAACCAAGGCTCGAAGCGTGGCACACCTATGGGTGAGGCCATTCGCATGGTTATGCAATTTAAGTCATTCCCAATCACCTTTGTAACAAAGGGCTTGCAGCGCCAGTATTATGGGCAAAAGGCTGTTGGACGCTCCGGTGCGCTCGGCATCGCGCAGCTCATGGTTGGCACAACGGCAATGGGTTACATTGCTAACGCCACGAAGGACATTCTCAAGGGCCGGGAGCCTCGGGATGTATTCACAAAAGAGCGGGCGCTCAAGAGCTTCACGGAGGCGTTTGTTGCCGGGGGTGGCGCTGGCATCTATGGCGATTTCCTGTTTGGTGAGTACAACCGCTATGGGCAGTCTTTCACACAAACTGTGGCTGGCCCGACATTCGGCACACTAGATGACGTTGCCCGCATCTATGGCAACATGGTAACAGGCGACTTGGATAAGGCTGGTGAGAAGGCGGTCAAGTTTTTGTCGCGGAATATCCCAGGCGCTAACCTTTTCTATTTAAAAATGGGCATCGACTACTTGTTCCTGCACGGTGTGTCGGAAATGATGAGCCCGGGCTACATCAACCGGTTGGAAAAGCGCGTAGAACGAGAGACAGGCGGGCAGTTTTTTCTGCCACCAAGCCAGTTTGCCGTGGGCAG
>ERZ869936.2390-NODE-2390-length-11140-cov-7.631123_pt1 | contig 11140 bp, 13 predicted proteins | sample MGYA00520876_ERZ869936 | MGnify/ENA primary metagenome ERZ869936 (study PRJEB32218, sample SAMN09650985) | biofilter metagenome | isolation source: enrty point of leading RO module | place: Saudi Arabia: Thuwal, RO plant located on Red Sea | collected 2016-02-17 ... | reverse complement strand
AGCAGCCCGACCATTACCACGATGAAACAACCACCCATCATTGGACCACAAGTCACGGTCCTCATTGTTGGAGTTCCAGGCACGGCCGTAGACTTCGCCAGTATGACAACGCTCCAGGTGCCTTTTAAGTTCTAGGCACGATGCACCATCGAGCGGAACCAAGCGGTTATGGTTCTTTTTTGAGCTGGACCCGACGAAGTCCACAACACGGCCGCCATTTCTAACTTTTTCAATATGTTTATTGATAGAGATAGTCGCAGTAGAACCGTCAGCAGAATAATTAATATCCTCAAGACGGATACCACAAAGCTCGCCACGACGAAGTCCAGTGGTCAAAGCAAGATAAAAGAAAAAATAGTCACGACGGATGCCGTCATTTTCTTTTATAAAAGCAAGGATCGCTCGAACCTCATCAATTGAATAAGCGTCACGGTTAGTTTTTGGAATTTTAACCCTGGCTGTGCTTTTCTTTTTCATTGGATTAGTTCCCATGGCGTTAGTTTCCACAGCTAACTCAAAAACAGAACTAAGAACCCCTTGCATACGAGCAAGATAGCCAACAGACAAGCCCTCGGCCTTTTTTAACTCAAGCCAACGGTTCAAGACCATTGAGTCAATTTGAGTCATTTTGAGAGAACCAAAGTGTTCAAGCCAGTGGTTATTGAAATACATTTCATACTTTCGCATGGTTTCAGCACGCTCAACCTTTACACGGCAAGACGGCAGCCAAACATTCTTGCAAAAGTTTTTAAAAGTAGACTTGTCAACCACATGGCGGATAGTTCCCTTATTTACACCGTCAAGATACTCAGCAGCAGCAGCTTGAGCGTCACCCTTAGTCGGATAAGTTCCCGACCAAATTGTGACATTACGGCCGTCGCTTTTTTCTTTAACAGATGCTTGATACTTTATGCCGCTTTTACTTTCACGTTTGCGGATAGTTGACCAAGCCATTAGGAACGCACCCCAGGACAAAGAACATGTCGCCAGGAGTCAACACGGTCCTGCGGACTAAACAAGTCCTCGATGTCCTCAAAACCATAACCACACTTACAACAAGTCTCAGGACCAGCAACAGTGCGGCTTTTACCATTTGAGAACCACTCAAAGAACCAGCCGTCAACTTCCTCAATTGCAGAATTTAATTTGAAATTACCAGGGTCACAAGGAACAGGCAGACAGCCAGGCGTGCATTCCTCATCATGAAACCAGTCACCGTTTCCAGTTTGGTCATAAAGAGCAGCTCCGTGCTTACATTTAGGCAATTTAATAACTTCCCAGGACATTATGAAACCTCCTCAGGAACTTCATGAAACTCAACAAGATGGAAAACCTTTGCAGGATACCCCCAAGTGGTCTCTGAGTTTTTAAACTCGATCGCTTCAGCAAGATTAGAAAAGAACTTCTCTCCACCAAGCTCGCCAGTGTAAGGATTATAAACCTTAACAATAAAGTTAATTTCATTCATTTGATAACATCCTTATTTGAATGTTGATAACCATGTAATAATCTTCCCTCTTTTCAGGCTTATTTGCAACTCGAATCCAAGATATTTTGGCTCACTTTTGGCTCCCTTTTACCTGGAATTATTGGAATTAACGGAATTAAAGGAATTAACGGAATAAGAGAACCCCGAAATAAGCCCGTTTTCTTTCCGTTATTTCCGTAGTTTCCGTAGTTTCCGTTATTTCCGCAAAGCCTGGGGAGAGTAGGACACTGCCGCACCTTTTACAGTAAAGCCAATAAAAGCAGGCTTTATATGACTAAAAGCGAGCTGGACCACCCAATTTGGCTCGCTTTTGGCTCGCTTTCAATAACCAAGACGATCGGTGCCAAGCTCACCAAAAGTAGCAGAATTAAGACGAAAAAACGCAGTGCTTTGAGCATCAGACACATTGAACCGAACAACAAAGTCATCGGGAGTAAAAGCAAAAGATACACCATCAATAACAGAGTCACGAGCAAGTTGTGAGCTTTCGCCAGGCGGGGTTATTTCAATTTTAATAGCATCCGACAACTCCAACTGCAAAACACTTAATTGATTAGCAGCAGACAAAGTGTCAACATTTAAAACTAAAGACGAAAAACGTGGTAAAGCATCCTTAAATTTAGACAACAAAAACGTTGCAGCAAGAGCAACATCAGAGTCAGATGAATTTAAAAGATTAGAACGCTCCAAATAACGTTTTAAATACTTACCCTGACTAGCAGCATCTTGAGCAGTTTGCAGAGAACCGCCCTCACGTTTTAAATTTATAACGTTAAAAATTAAATCATCGTCAACAGGTTGCTCAACTTCCAGGTAAGGAACATCAGAGCCATCATCAGAAAAAACTAAAGAAGTTGAAGTAGGAAAAGTTGAGTGCCTTTTTTTAAAGTTGAGTGTTCCATCAGAACCAACAAAAAATGCACCATTCTCGCTTTTTTCAATTTCTTGAATTAAAGCCAAAACATTGGTCGATTTATTTATTGCTTGCATGTCAGAGTTACCAGTTTCAATTGAAGTAGAACCTGAATAACTGACTTGTGAATTATTTAATATTGAAGTGACCATAGTGCCTGAATCAGATGAGCTAGCAGTTAAAGAAGTTAATTCAATATTAGCTAATTTTACAAAAGCATCTGAACAGCTTACTTGAACCTTTGAAGTTGTTTTATTTGGATATTGAGTAATCCAATCAGTAACGAACCCACGATAAATATTAGTGTGACTTGATTGACCAGCAACAAGTGCATCAATCTGAACCTCGATTAATGGCTCAATACCAGGGAAGTAAGGACTGCCTGAGTTTGCAGGGTTAAACCTTCCATCGGCAGAGTTTTCTAAAACAATTTGAGCAGTGCCTGAACTAAAAGAGTTTAGATCCCTGGACCTTCCACGGTTTACACTTACAGACTGAACAAAAGAAGTCACATCAGTCAAATTTGTAGAACCACTGCCACCTAAAACATTCCCTGAGTCAAGCCGACCACGAACCAAATCATCAAGAGTAAAAACATTAGGAGTAAAACCAAACTGAACTCTAAGAGTTGGTGCAGCCATTAGATAACATCAAAGCCTGAAACACGAAGTGGAAGTGGTCCATTTGAACGCTCAAACTTTCTAAGCTCCTCAACAATTTGACGACCGATACCAGCACCGTCAGCACCCATGCCAGCATTTACAGTGATGTTGACATTGGTCTGGCCAAGGTTGCCGCCAGCTCTCGACAACGGAATTACAGCCTCAGGCCCACGTTCGCCAATTAAGGCGGTCGTTGGTTGAGATACAATCCCACCCTTGGCCAAGCGTGGGATAGATGGTAAGTCAGGCGGGTCTATATCGATGCCAAAAAATGAAAAACCCAGGCCTGAATTTAGATTATTAATAAAGCCGTTGATTTTATCAATGACCTTATTAAACACAAACTTGACTCCTTCAAACACGACACCAGCTGATGTTTTTAGAACCGTCGAAATAGTTTCTAAAAATGACTTACCAAAATCTTTTAATTTTGGAACTAAAAACTCCTTCACATTATTTAAACCGTCAACAAACTTATCTTTTAAGACTTTTAATAAATCAAAATTATTTTTAAAAAAATCAAGGATCCCTGCAAAAGCTAATTTAAAACCAGCAACAGCAAGCTCAACATCGCCAGTAAACAAACCTTTTATAAATTGAACAACACCATCTACAAATTTTTTAATATTTTGAAACTGCAAAGTAACAAAGTCTAATGCTTTTTTTATTCCATTTTGAAAACCGTCGCCCTTGAAAAACTCAACAAAACTCCTAAACAAGTTACGCAAAAATTCAATCGAGTCAGTTACAAAGTTACGAAAACCCTCTACATTATCAAAAGCAAAACGAAAACCAGCAGCCAAGCCAGCAATTAAACCAAGGACAACAGTAAACGGACTAAACAATGCCAGGAACGCAGATGCAAGAGATACAACAGATGCAAGCAGGATCCCTCCAATTACAACAGCAAGCCCAGTAAAAGCAACTTTCGGGTTTTCTTTGAAAAACTCACGAATACGCTCAAAAACAGGAACTAAACGCTCCTCAAGTTTTTCAAAAGCAATCCGAATGTTATTAATTAATCCTTGAAACTGAGCAGAACCGATAAACTCACGAACATTATCACTAAAGGCTTTGACCCTCGGCTGCAAATTTTGGAACGCAGACTGTGCCTTTTCAATAAAATCTAAAAGAATTGGTGCTAATTTTTGGCCAATTTCAATAACAAAAACATTGATGCCAGCTCTAATTTTATCCAGGACTAAGCCAATACCTGATGCACCCTGCTCAAAAGCAACCTCGGTAGCACCAGCAGCATCACCAGCAGCCTTAATTTCTTGAGCAAATTTTTCGGCACCTTTACCAGTTAAGACTTGAGCAGCACCAGCAGCCTCAACAGAACCAAAGTAAGCAGACAAAGATACACCGCTAGCATCAGCATCTTTTTTAATTAAGTTAAGTGCATCCGCAACATTTCCACCCTCAGCAATAAAAGTAGCAAAGTCCTTGCCTGATAGTTCTTTAAATTTTTTAGAAATAACGGTGGTAGGTTTTGAGAGTTCAGCAAAAACAGCACGCAACTGAGTCGCAGCAACAGACGTAGGAGTTCCAGCAGCAGTTAATGTAGCAAGAGCAGCAGTAACATCACCAAACTCGACCCCAAGACCAGCAGCAACAGGTGCAACTTGGAATAAAGACCTTGACAATTCATCAACCGTGGTTTTACCACCTTTCACAGCCGTGAAAATTAGATCGCTAGCCTGAGAAAAACTAACAGCTTCAGGACCAAAAGCATTGACAACAGAAGTCAAACCATCAACAGCAGTGCCTAAATCAGTAGCACCACCAACAGCTAACTTATTTGCGGTCTCCAGGAACGCAAAAACATTATCAGGCGGCACACCAGCAGATAAAGAATTATAAAGAGATGGAATAACATCCTCAGGCAACTTGCCGATGGTTTTAGACAAAGTAAGAACATCATCGGTCATGTTATCCATGGCGGCCTCAGTGATACCAGGCAACAAAGTAAATACTTCATTCATTCCATCCTCAAAAGCACGGAACTCGCCTATTGCTTTAGTAGCAACAGCACCAGCAGCAACACCGATGCCAGCAAAAACTTTATTTATTTGACCACCTACACGGTTCATGTCTTGGCCCAAAGCCTCGAATTTTTTACCAACGGCTCCGACCTTACCTAAAAACTTCTTAGTGTCAGCTAAAAACTCAAACCGCAGCGTTTTCTTTTCCATTACTTACCTTTTATAGCCTTTTTAACCAGCTTGAACATTTGATCGGCATACTCAGCAGAGAGTCCAGGAGTGACCCTGGCTATTGTTTTTTCAGCAACATAACCGCCAAACTTGGTCCCTTCAGGAAAACCGCCCTGACGACTCCAAAAGTCACCAACCCACTCCTTATAAACTCTGCGTTTCATTTTTGATGCAGGATAATAAGAACCTTTTATGCCACCTTGACCTTGCGGCCGTGCAACAGCACCTCGCTGGGTTTTACTTAAAGTGTTTGACGGTCCCTCTTTGGCCCGACCAACAACAAGATTAGGTATAAATTGATACTTACGACCAAACTCCAGGTTTCTAACAAATTTATTAGTTTTACGAATATCCAGGAACGCAGTGCGGTCTGTTCCATTACCAACGTAACCAGCAGCACCTCGCTGCCTTTTAGGCACAGCAGCACCATCCTCACGTTGGCGGATCGCTTCAGCACGAGTTTTGGCCTCAACTTCTTTAGCCAAATCCTTATGAAATGACCTAAACTCCTTACGAACCTCGCCTGCCTGTTCCATGCCACGCAAGCCAAAGATTACGTCATTTAGACCATCAACAGCAATACCTGAGCCAGCCGTCTTTTTGGTTATACCTTTAGCCATTACTTGCTCGCTTGCCTTTCCTGTTCATTCCTTCTTATAAGTGAATTTTGTAAGCCAACGAAATACTCGATCGGTAACTGAGCCACCTCGATAGGGGATAACCCCGCAGCAACTGCGACATCGCAAATTAAACTGACAAAGTGACCCTCCGTTAGTTTGGGGAATCATCCCCTTCAAGACCGTCAATACTTGCAACACCCTCAAGCCATTTATCAAATGACTCAGAAGTTCCAAGACGTTTTGATGCGTGCCAACATAAATACATTAACTCCTCAAATGCTAAATTTTGAAGTTCAGCAGCTGGACGAGTTCCAAATTTACGCTCAACAGCAACAAAGTCAACAGGCCTTAAATCAAGCTCTTGCTTAGTTTCATCCACATACACCAAAGTGAGCTGGTGTAACCCTGATGTTCCAGCCACGACTAACTCGTAGCTCTCGTTATAGTGCCGCTGGTAGGCCAGGTCACCGATGTGGTGGCGAGATCCCCTACGGCATTCCCAACAGGAACATGCTGAGTCACTAAACAGTTACCTGAATAACTTGGATTAGTAGCACTAACTGAACCGCTTGTCGGTTTTACCAAGAACGCAACGGAGGTCCCAAGGATTGGAAATAAAGTTGCATCAATCTCAGCAGCAGCAAAGTCACTGTTAAATTCTAAAGAGATCGATCCGTCTTTAAGGCCACCCTTCCTTGACCTAAAAGTTGCACCCATGGCCGTATCATCCTGCTCTTCAGCCGTAATGTCTAAAGTTACAGAACGAACGTGGTCACTCAAATCAACTGAGTTGATAGTCACTGACGCATCAGTGAATACAAAAGTAGCCATAAAATGTCCTTTTCTTTTTTTACTTAAAACAAGAATACTGAAACCAGGTGCATTTTTGGTATTAGTGGCCTAGACGATCAGTAAAAGTAACATGACAAAAAAAACAAGAAATAACCGTGTCTAGTGGCCATTTGTAGCCGATTTAAGCCATTTGTAATATGCCTAGGCCCAATGGTAGCCTAGACAAGAAAAACCCCTTAAAACGCAACGTCAAAGCAAATAAGGCCATATTTGCCTATTTCAATGATTTTAGGCTAAAAAAAACCAGGCCCGCAGGCCTGGCTTTATTTTTCAGCGACTTGACCGTGAGTCAGTCAAACATTCCAGGGAAAATAATGTCACCATCAGAATAAGTCACTTCATCAAGTTGGTCAAAGACCTCCTCAAGACCCTGCAAACATTCCTCAAGCATTTCATACTTAAGAGTCCCCTCAAAGTTGGTGCCTTCAAGGTTTTCTTTCCATTGCTCAATCTCGAACTTGATGTCCTCGACTTCTTGCTTAGCCTCAAGAACACGGTCAACCGCCTCATTAAGACGAGTCACTCGGCTCTTGGACTTTCTCATTTGCTTACGGTCCCAGTGCCTTTTGACTTCATCATAGAAGTTAGTGAGCTGACGGTCCGTAATTACCAACTCCCCAGTGGTCCAGTTGACCTCAGGATTGTTGGGTAGCTTAATAACGACAGGTGGCTGTACCCGCCTAGGTTTTTGAGTCATAACGACCTCCTTATTTAAGTTGCTAGCCATGCGGGTAGCTTACCATAACTAAAGGAACTTAGGTCGGTCTTTTTCTTTTTTGATCAACTTTCTGTAAAGTTTATTATTCATAGAGTCAAGCCACCAGTAAAACTCCCAGTAAAGCTCGAATTTTAAACTAATTAATTTTTGTAAATTTATCTTTTTTTTCATAAGGTGCCTCCCAGCAATGAGCAGACTCAGACCAATGACCCCAGCCTTGCTCTGTTTTGTAAACTAAAAATGATGCATAACGAGTAGATAGATATGGGTCAAAAGCAGACCCTTTAATTTTTAACTTGGACTCCACCCAGGTCCAGGTTTTATCAATAAACTGCCATAAACCCTTTGCAGATGATGTGGGATTTTTAGCAGTGGGGATCCCCCAGCTTTCGCAGCCAATAACACGATAGGCCGTAGAATGGTCCTCAGGCTCAAAGTGTTCCTCAATTAAGTCATGCCACTTAGTCCCCAGGACCCAAACATCCTGGTGGCTCTGACAATGTTGATAAACAGCAACCTCCTGCATCGTTGCAGGCAACGACAAGGAACAAGCCATCAGTAAACTTATCAAATATCCCCTAGCTTATTTTCTAAAGCCAATGGTTAATAACCAAAGACCAAGTGATACTAGTATAGCAATGCCAACTATGTCCTTGGCGGTTCCAGTTAAAGTCAACCACGCAATAAAAAAACCAAGCAAAGTAAAAGTTTGAGCCAGTGTCTCTTTTAAAATGCTTTTAAGCCAATTAAAAAACTTAGAAAAACTAATAAATTTTAAATTAAATTTTTTAATTTTAATATTTTTTAACAGCCCTGTTAATTTTTTCAATTTATCCTCCTAAACGGCACAACACTAGCAGAGATAATCTGACTAGCAATAATTACAGGAACGACGACCTCCTGTGCCTTTTCTTTTTGTTGATTGGTTAAGTCGTCGCCCAAACTTGTTAAATCAATTTCCTCAAAATCCACTTGGAAAATTACGGCAGGATTTTCAAGAAACTCCTCTACTTGAACCTCAACGACAACATCAGACAAGTTATAATCCTCAACTTCAGCATTCTCAACAGCACGCTCAACAAAGACATCAACAGCCTCAGCAACAGCTTCGTCAGACTTAACAGCCTCAGCGATTACAGCAACATCATCAGACTCCTCAAGGCCTAGGACTTCAGCAACGGTCTCGACTTGCTCATCAGTTAGCTCCTCAACGTCATCAATTGCAGACTCAACAACTTCAGCAACAACAGTGACCTGCTCCTCGGTTAGTTCCTCAACACCAACCTCAACAACATCCTCGATTATTTCCACCTTGGTCTCAGGTTCTAAAGACTCAACAAAAACCTCAACAGCCTCCTCAACCTTTTCAGCTTCTAAATTTTCAGTTACTTCAGTAGGCAGTTCAGGAATTTCATCCTCAACAATTTCAATAACCTCAACAATTTGCTCAACAATTTCAATAACATCATCCTCAACAGTTTCAATTATTTCATCGCTAATTTTTACAGGATCCTCAGACTCCAGGACTTCATCAGACTCAAAGTCCTCAATAATTGGTTCAGTTTCCTCAACTTCAGGCTCAACAATTTCAATCTCAAAGTCCTCAGGAATTTCAATAATTATTACTTCATCCTCGACATTTAAAGAGTCAAAGTCAGTCTCCTCCTCGATTTTTTTAAGAGTGTCAACAAAGTCCTGAACCGCATCCTCATCATCGCCAATTATTTCAGCAAGAGGGGAGTCCTCCAATTCTTTTAGGATTTCCTCTTCTTTTTCTTGGTCTAAGATTTCTTGATCAGATAAATCAGGGTCATCTTCAAGCTCCAAATCTTCGCCCTCAAGCGAATCCTCAGAAGTTTCAAACTCATCTCCATCCTCAACAAATTCAGTTTTTTCATCATCAATAACAATAACAGAACCATTGCAATCGTCGCCTCTTTCCAACTGAGCGTCAGTAAGTGAGCAACCATAAAGGTCCTCATTTTTGGCTCTTTCTTTATCACGGTCCAGGGTTCCATCCTCAACCTCAACCTGGGTATACTCAACTTCCTCACCACCAATCTCAACAATTACAGGCGGCAAAGTTGTAGTGGTAGTTGGCGGCGGAGGTGGAGGTGGCTCAGGCTTTGGCGGCAAAGTGGTAGTAGACGAAGTGGTGCTAGACGAAGTGGTGCTAGACGAAGTACTTGACGAAGTTGTTGTAGTAGTCGAAGTGTCAATACAAGTGCTTGACGGTTCGGTCCAATTTCCTAAATTTACAAAAGGCAGCTGGTCAGGAATAGTTATAGTCATTTCAGCAGTTAAAGTGCTAAAAGAGTTATCAGAGTCATTATCAGCTCGAATTTTGGTCCTAAATGTTCCGTTAGGAACCTCAAAGTAATATTGCAAGTCCTCAAGGCTAAAAACATGATACTGCCAGGTTAAGTTTTGACCATGGCCAAAAGAAGTAGAAATACAAAAGGCAGTAGAAGTGTCGATCTGAGAATCAGAGATAGTAAACCAAATAGTGTATTTTTCAGGCGGGGAGTCCTCAAAACCATCAGACGAATAAATCCCAACAGTTAAGTCACCAGTTGACGAATCCAAAGCCAGGGATTGGTCATAAGGCGGTTGAGTAGGCACATGGTCAGCAAACACTGGGAACGGAGTAATCAGAAAAATGACTAACCCAACACGAAGTAAAGTATTAAATTTATGAACTAAATTAATTTAATTTAGCCTTTATTTTTTGGCGTCCACTCTTCCAGGCCATTCTGTAAAGCGGTCACAGCAGCGACAGCTCCAGCAACGAGTGCATTAGTTAAAACATCCATCTCAACCATCCCAGTCCCCGATGCAGTTAGAATACCAAGAAAAGCCTGAATAAAAGTCCTGAGAGTTCTAATCCCAACTTTTATGGCCCAATCTTTGAAATCCATTAATTGCTCCTAAATATATTTAGACAAAGCAATTGCGGTCATAAAGTCGATTGAGCCAGTAGGTTCTAATTTTTGATCGCTTTGAAAAGACTTTACAGCCTCCTCAGTTTCGCCGCCAAAGTCAGAGTCAGCTCCAAACTTAGGCAGACAAGCAGCGTCCCATTTAAGCAGTAACTCCTGCAAAAACTTAACATTTAAACCATTATCACCTTTAGACAACAGATGCTCCTTATTTTTTACAATTTTATCATTAGCAGGCTTAGGCGAAACCTGGCCTAGATTGACATACTCAATAGTTACTTTTTCGCCAGCAAGCAAAGCATCTCGAACTTTTGGATACAAAGCCTCATAAGCAGCCCTGGACCTGCCAATAAAACCATCTTTATTTTTATCAAGGTCCTCCTGAGTTTGGCCCACAAGCAAACAACCGTAGGTGTCAAATTGATCATTTCCAGGGTGGATTAAAATAAATTTGAACCCCTTGACGTCCCTTATCCAAAGCATACCTTGATGCCAACCAGGACCAAAACCGTGCTTTGAATCATAATATTTTAAAGTTTTAGTATGAAAACCGCCGATGGTTCTAAATGTAATTTCATACTTACCAGCAGGAACAGCCGTCTCGCCGTAGACCTTAGGCCCACTGCGAACCTCATCCTCCAGGGTAAAGCACTCCTGGACACCGTCAATATAAAGGGTGCCGTTTGTTGCATCGGACCCCAGCTGAGTCCGCAATACTTTTAGTTCCATTA
>ERZ869936.2389-NODE-2389-length-11144-cov-4.952566_pt1 | contig 11144 bp, 9 predicted proteins | sample MGYA00520876_ERZ869936 | MGnify/ENA primary metagenome ERZ869936 (study PRJEB32218, sample SAMN09650985) | biofilter metagenome | isolation source: enrty point of leading RO module | place: Saudi Arabia: Thuwal, RO plant located on Red Sea | collected 2016-02-17 ... | reverse complement strand
TCGACCAACGCGGTCATTCACCTGTTGGCGATCGCCGGGCGTATGGGCGTCGATCTCTCGCTCGAGGATTGGGACAAGCTGGGCATGGAGGTGCCGTGCCTGGTCGACCTCATGCCTTCCGGGCAGTACCTGATGGAGGATTTCTATTACGCCGGCGGGCTGCCGGCGGTGCTGCGCGAACTGGGTGAGGCCGGTCTGCTGCACAAGGACGCGATGACGGTCAACGGCAAGACCATGTGGGAGAACGTGGCCGACGCGCCGAACTGGAACCGCGAGGTGATTTTCCCGCTCGCCAAGCCCTTCAAGCCGCAGGGCGGCGTCGTGGTCCTGCGCGGCAACCTCGCTCCCGGCGGCGCGATCCTGAAGCCCTCCGCCGCGACGCCCGAACTTATGCAGCACAAAGGCCGCGCGGTGGTGTTCGAAGATATCGACCACTACAAGGCGCGGGTCGACGACCCCGCGCTCGACATCGACGAGACCTGCGTGATGGTTCTGAAGAATTGCGGGCCCAAGGGTTATCCCGGCATGGCCGAAGTCGGCAACATGGCGTTGCCGCAAAAGATCCTGAAGAAAGGCATCACCGACATGGTGCGCATTTCAGACGCGCGCATGAGCGGCACGGCCTACGGCACCGTGGTGCTGCACACCGCGCCGGAAGCCGCGGCCGGCGGGCCGCTCGCGCTCGTGAAAGACGGCGACATGATCGAGCTCGACGTCAAGGGCCGGCGCCTGCACCTTGATGTTTCCGACGCCGAATTGAAAAAACGCCAGGCCGCATGGAAAGCGCCTGAGCCGAGCAAGGCGCGCGGCTACGAACGGCTGTATCACGATCACGTGCTGCAGGCCGATACCGGCTGCGACCTCGACTTCCTGGTCGGCAACAGCGGCGCCCCGGTCCCGCGCGAGAGTCACTGACGCTTACAGAGCGCGCGCGAGGCCGGCTGGCGGCTTCACGCAACACTTCATGACGGCGCGCACGCTGTGCTCGCGCGCCTCTTATGGTATCGGTTCCCCGCATGTTCATCAGCGCCCATCTCGTGAAAGCCGTCGCCTGGATGCTCGGCGCGATCGCGTCCTTCATCGCCATGGCGATCTCGGTGCGCGAGCTGTCGTCCGGCATGCACGCCTTCGAGATGCTGTTCATCCGCAGCGCGATCGGCGTCGTCATTCTGGGCGCGGTGATTGCGCTGCGCCGCCGGCGCGCGGTGTACACGCGGCGCATCTGGGGCCATGTCGGGCGCAACATTATTCACTTCGGCGGCCAGACCTTCTGGATTTTCGGTATTTCCCTGTTGCCGCTATCGACCGTCGCGGCCATCGAGTTCACGACGCCGCTCTGGGGCACCGCGATGGTGGTGCTGTTCCTGGGCGAGCGCATGAATCGGGGCCGCTGGATCGCGCTCGGCCTGGGTTTCGTGGGAATCCTGTTGATTCTGCGCCCCGATATCAGCGCCGGTGCCGGCTTCGTCAGCACCGGCGCCCTGATCATGCTGGCCTGCACGTTCTGTTTCGGGGGAACCAGCGCCGTCACCAAATGGCTGACCCGTACCGAGAGCGCGCTGACCATTCTATTCTACATGGTGGCGATTCAGACTCTGTTCGGCGCCGTGGCTTCGGTCTTCGTGTGGACGCCGGTCGCCTGGGCCGACGCACCCATGCTGGTGGTATTGGCCGTTACCGGCTTATCCGCGCACTATTGCCTCAGCAGCGCCCTGGCCGAGGCCGACGCGACGCTCGTGATGCCCATGGAGTTCCTGCGCCTGCCCTTGATCGCGGTCCTGGGATATTGGCTCTACAACGAGGGCCTGGATCCCGTCATCATGATCGGCGCCGCGCTCATCTTCTCGGGCAACCTCTACAGCCTGCGCCATGAGAGCCGGGCGGGCCCGGCAAGCAGGCCCGCCCGAAGCGAAGACATCAAGTGATGTGCGCGCCCTCGGCAGCGGTATAGAGCGTGTAAACCGACTGGCTGCCGCAAATGAACAGCCGGTTCCGGCGGGTGCCGGTGAAGCACAGGTTCGCACAGGCCTCCGGCATCACGATCTGGCCGATGCGGTTGCCGTCCGGCGTATACACGTGAACGCCGTCGATGCCTTCGCCGCCGAAGGCGGTGGCCGCCCAGACGTTGCCGTCGACGTCGCAGCGGATGCCGTCGTGGAAGCCCTTGTCCAGTTCCACGAAGACGCGCCGGTTGGCCAGCTTGCGCCCGTCGTCCTGCACGTCCCAGGCGATGATCCGAGCTTTTTCGACCGAATGAGGGGTCGGCGCCGTGTCGGCCAAATAGAGGACCGAGTAATCATCGGAGAAGGCCAGACCATTGGGCTTGAAGATCTCGTCGGTCAAACGGGTCAGGGCGCCCGATTGGGCGTCGATGCGATAGATACTGGTCGGCAGTTCCAGGTCGCGGACGCCGCCTTCGTACCACCAGTGCTGACCGTAGCCTGGGTCGGTGAAGATGATGCCGCCATCGTTCGGATGCACCACGGCGTCGTTCGGCGCATTCAATGGCTTGCCGTCGAAGGTTTCGGCCAGCACCTCGGCCTCGCCGCTCCAGCCGTAACGCACGACCCTGGACGTCGAATGCTCGCAGGAGATCTGCCGGCCCTGGAAATCGAAGGTGTTGCCGTTGGAGAAATTGGACGGCCGGCGGAATTCGGTCACTTGTCCCGTCACTTCGTCCCAGCGCATCTGCCGATTGTTCGGGATGTCGGAAAACACGACATAGCGGCCGACGTGGTTCCAGGCCGAGCCCTCGGCCCACATCGATCCGATCCATTCGCGGTAAAGCTGCGTGTTGCCGATCATGTACTTGCCGAAGGTTTTGTCGTGCACCTTCCAGACCGAATCCGGATAGCGCATCGGTACATGCGGCGGCCGCCCCTGGTCGATCGGATTGGCCTTGGCCGCCAAAGGCGCCAAGGCCACGTCGACCGCGCCCGCGGCACCCAACCGCATGGCGTCGCGGCGCGACAGGGCCGCCTCGCGGCCCGGTTTCGAATGTTTCATTGTTTCCTCCCGTCGGTGAATTCTCCGGCGCACATTGTCCCGCGCGCGCAAGAGTGTTCGCAGTCTAACGGAATTTGACGGGAATCCGAACCGGGATTACCAGGCCGCCGGTTTGGCGCCTCAAGCGGCGCTGTCGAAGGCCGTGACCTGGCGGGCGAGGCCGTCGTGGAGGTCTAGCATGCGCGCGCGCCAGGTCCGCAGGTCGCGATCCCGCTCGTCGCGGCACAGCACGTCTTCGGGATCGACGCACCGGGCCCACTGAAACTCGCCGAAGGCCAGATAGTCGCCATAGGCGGGTGCGATGCCGCAAAGGTAAGGGCTTTCCGCCAGGCGGGCGCGCAGGGGCTCGAAGGCCTTGTCCAGACTGGCGCGGAATTCCGCGCGGCGTGCCGCCAATTCCTCGAGCGTGCAGCCATAGCGCGGCTCCCGGGTCCGGCGGTAATAGTCCTTGTCGTCCGGATGCGCGACCTTGAACAGGCAGGGCGCGACCACCGGCGCAAAGGCTGGCTGCAGCGCCTTGTCGATCCAATGGTTCAGGGTTCGGGCCAGCGCCCGGCCGCCCGTGCCGCCAAACAGCGAGGGCGCGTCCGGATAAGTGTCTTCCAGGTAGCAGGCGATGCTCCAGCTATCGAAAACGGTCGAATCGCCGTCGATCAGAACCGGCACCTTGCCCTGCCCGCTGAAAGCCACCTTCTCGGCTTCGGTGAACTTGATGGCCCGATACGACGGCTTCAATCCCTTGTGCGCCAGGGCCAGCCGCGCCCGCCAGCAATAGGGGCTGGGGCGCCTGTCGTCGGCGCACAAGCGTTCATACAAAACCAGCGTCATCCTATCGCTCCGGTTTGCCAGTGCTGGCGCGATCATGCGACGCTGCCCGAAACCACGCAAGCGAGGCAGCGGCGAAGGACGGCAGGATGAGCAAGACCGTATTGGTAACGGGTGGGGGGCGCGGCATCGGCGCCGCGATTTCGCGCCTGGCGGCGCAGCGCGGTTACGCGGTGTGCCTGAATTACGCGAACGCCGCGGCACCCGCCGAAGCCCTGGCGGAGGAGATTCGCGCCACCGGCGGGCGTGCCTTCGCCCACCGCGCCGACGTTTCGAAGGCGGAGGAGGTCGAGGCCCTGTTCGCCGCGGTCGAGCGCGACCTGGGCACGCCCTGCGCCCTGGTCAACAACGGCGGCATCGCGGGCCGGATATCGCGGCTCGACGAGGCCGACCCGGCGGAGATCCGGCGCATCATCGACGTCAATGTCATGGGTACGATCCTGTGCGCGCGCGCGGCGGTGCGCCGCATGTCCACGCGCCACGGCGGCCGCGGCGGGACGATCGTCAATATCTCCTCGGTCGCCGCCACTTTGGGCAGCCCCGGCGACTATGTCTGGTATGCCGCGTCGAAAGCCGCGGTCGACGGGTTCACGATCGGCTTGGCCAAGGAGGTCGCGCGCGAGGGCATCCGCGTGAACGCCGTCGCGCCGGGCATGACCGCGACCGACATTCACGAAGCCAGCGGCGACGCCGGGAGGCTGGAGCGGATCGGCAAGACCGTGCCGATCGGCCGCCATGCTCAGCCGGAAGAAATCGCCTGGCCGGTGCTCTGGCTCATGTCGGACGAGGCGCGCTATGTGACCGGCGAAATCCTGCGCGTGGGGGGTGGGCGCTAGCAGGCTGTTGAAAAAGTGCGCCCGGCCACCCTCGCCCTTCGTCCCTCGACAGGCTCGGGATGAGGAAGCTCAGGGTGAGGGTGAACATTTTCAATCGCCTTGCCTCATCCTGAGCCTGTCGAAGGATGGCTCTGGGTAAGGGCTCAGGACTTTTCAACGGCCTGCTAGAGCATTTTCCGCTCGGACGGCGCCAGCCCGCCCCCCACCCAGGCGGCAATTTCCGATGGAAATCGGTCGCCGGACCGCGGCCAACGGCCGATAGGCGGTCTGTCATGGCGGAATGGCTCGACTTCTCGGCCCGAATTGGGCACAAAGAGTGGCAATAAACGGTGGGGCCGGGCACTCCAGGGGGGAACGTACCGTGAAAAGCGCGTGGCGAAGGCTTCGAAGCCTCCGGGATTCCGGCGCCGGCCTGGGTTCTGCACTGGCCGCCGCCCTGTTGCTGGGCGCGGCGGCGCCGGCCCAGGCGGATCAAGGCGTTCTGTCCTACTATCTGGGTGTGCGCGCGATCGGCGGTTACGCCATGGTCGATGACGTGCAGACATCCGGTTTCACCGGCACCTCGCAAATCCAGAACGACAGCGACGTCGTCGGCGGTGTCGGCGTCTATGCCGGTACGAAGCACCGCGACTGGCCTGTCCGGTTCGAACTGGAGGTCGCGCACCGTTTCCGAATGGATTTCGATGTGCGCGAGAACCGGGCCGGCGCTGTGATCGATCACGAAATGAATATCGCCACCACCTCGGCCCTGGTCAGCGCCATCGTGGAATGGCGCAATGCGACCCGCTTCACGCCGTTCCTGGGGGCCAGCCTGGGCTGGGCGCGCAACGCCACCGATACCGAGCGGATCAATTTGGCGACCCAGACTAAGACTGAGCGCAGCGAGGACCGGGACAACCTGGCCTGGGGCGCCATGGTCGGGGTCGATTGGGATTTCTCCGAAAGCTGGACCGCGCAGGCGGCCTACCGCTACGTCGACCTGGGCGAGGTCGGCAGCGGCGCCGGGCCCTCCGGCGAGTCGATTTCAGCCGACAGTCATACCGCCCACGAGCTGCTGCTTGGCATTCTCTACCGATTCTGATCCCGCGCAGGCCGCGCGCATGCCGCCATGACCAAGGGACCGCTCGCGGCGTATCGGGCCAAGCTCGAGTCCGGCGACATCGCCTTCGATCCGGTGCAGCAGCTCGCGGCCGAAAAGCTGCAGAGCCTGCACCACGCGATCGCCCATTATAAGCCGGCGGCGGGCGCGGCCGGATGGAAGGAGCGGCTGGGCCTGGGCCGGCGGCGCGGCGCCCCGCCCCAGGGCCTCTATCTCTTCGGGCCGGTCGGCACCGGCAAGTCGCTGCTCATGGACCTGTTTTTTGAAAGCAGTCCGGTGCGCGCCAAGCGCCGGGTTCACTTCCATGCCTTCATGCAGGACGTGCAGAAGAAGCTGCACAACATGCGCGCCGACACAAAATCCAAGGGCGACCCCTTGGCCAGGCTGGCGGCCGATCTGGCGGACGACGCCTGGCTGCTGTGTTTCGACGAGTTCCGGGTCGTCAACATCGCCGACGCCATGATCCTGGGCCGCCTGTTCGAAGCTTTGTTCGAGCACGGTGTCATCGTCGTGCTGACCTCGAACAGCGCGCCAGACGAACTCTACGAGGGCGGGTTGCAGCGCGAGAACTTCCTGCCCTTCATCGCGCTGCTCAAGTCGCGGCTGGACATCCTGCAACTGGATAACGGCCGCGACTACCGCCTAGACCGGTTGCGCAACGAGCCGGTGTACTATGCGCCGCTCGATGCCAAGGCCAAGGCGGCGCTGGAGCGCGCCTTCGCGCAAATGACCGCCGGCGCGGCGGTTGCGCCGCGCACCCTGCAACTGCCGGGACGCAAGCTGAAGGTGCCGGCCAGTGCGCGCGGCGTCGCCCGCTTTACCTTCAAGCAGTTGTGCGAGGCGCCGCTCGGTGCCGCCGATTATCTGGCGCTCGCCGCGACCTTTCACACGCTAGTGCTCGAGCGCGTGCCCTGCATGAAGCCCGAACAGCGCAACGAGGCGAACCGCTTCATGACCCTGATCGATGCGCTCTACGAGCACCGGGCGAACCTGGTGATGTCGGCGGCCGGCCCGCCGGAGGCGCTCTATCCCAAAGGGACCGGCGCCAAGGAATTCAAGCGCACCGTCTCGCGCCTGATGGAAATGCGCTCGCGCGACTACATCGACCAGGCGCACAAGGGTGAGGGAACCCAGGCGGACGCGGGCTAGGGCCAGACCGGCCGTGGCCGGCCGGTCGCCTGCGGATCGGGATCGGTCCAATCCTCTGGTTTGAACTCATAACCCTCGCCAGGTTCGACTTCAGTGCGAACGCCATACGCGCCCAGGTACTCGGCGAAGCACAGGTTTCGCCACCGCCGTGGATCGGGTGTGATATCGGACACCGCGAGTGTCGGCGCATATGCCGTGCGGCTTCTTGCCAGCACAATTGAATCGACACGCCGAGGATTCTTCCCAACCTCATCAATTTGCGCTGCCGCTTCGCGGGCATAGAGCACGCCCCGAAACATGTCCAGGCTCGCATGAAAGTAATTCGATGTTCCGGCGATCGTGATGCCAAAAGCAATGAACATTGCGAGAGACAAACGCCGAGACTCCAGCACTAGGCTCTTGAACGTGATGGCGGCACTCAGAGCACCGAAACCCGCGATCAAGACGGTAAGCCAGAAGATTATGCATAAGGCATCGATGTAAGTAAAAGCGCGGGCCGGGTGTGGAACGGAATAGGCGTAGAACATCGGGAACACAGCCAAATAGGGCAGAATGGCCAAACCGGCCAAGATCGCAATCACGGCCATACGGTCTTTTCGGCTCTGTCGCGAGCTGAATCCGAAGCCATGACCAATTGTGAAATACAGCGCAATCGCAAGGATCCAAACACTCACATTGGATGACCAGCCCAATAGATATTGCGTCGTCCAGAGCGCCGAGCGCAGGGCGATCACGATGAAATCTGTGAGGTCCCTTCGCGTGTCGAGCGCGATCGCTTCCGCACGGACCGCGGTGCCGGGCGAGGAGAGGTTGAGCCAGAGGGCTATCGCGGCGCCCACCGCGATAATGCAGAGACCCAAGCATCCCGAGCGGCCGGCGAGGTGAACGGCGAGCGCGCCGGTGAGCGCCGATACGATGAGGACAGGCCCGGCCGCCTCCATGCTGCCGACGGCGGCCATCGAAACAAGTGCTCCTGCTCCTGTCAGCGCAAGATATGATCTGTCTATGGAGTCGCGGCGCGCAAGTGCAAGCATGGAGGCCAACGCGAGCAGAGTGAATGCGGTGGCACCGAGGTATGTAGCGCCGCCCGCCAACCAATAGAACACTTCTGATACCGCGCTCGCGTTGGCAGCGAGAATAACCGAGAACATAAGCCCAAGTATCGTGACTGTGGGCCAATCAACGTCGCGAGGCACGGCTGCGCGAAACATTCCGATCGCGGCGACAAAGAGAAAGCCAAGAAAGAAGAGCGGTATGCCGAAGTACGCCTGTGTAATTGGAAGCAGCGTGTCTAACGTCACGATCAGAGCCGTTGCAACGAACCGGCCATTGACGTTGTTGTAGTAGTGATGAATCGCATCCAAGTATCCAGCTTTGTCAATCTGCGCCGCATAGCAGAAGTCATCGGACGAAGGCATCGCGTGCTGGCTGTTTATAAGAAATGGCAGTAGCAAGAGCCCGATTGTAACAATCGCGTGCTTGCGCCAAAGAAGGCGGGCGCTGTGAGATAAACGATTAGCCGTACTTTCTACGGAGGCAGCCTGACTCATCGCACGTCAACGCCTGCGTCATACAGGAGGAAACGGCCGTGTCCGGTTTCCCTCATTAGGCCGCAAGTCTCTATGAATGACGTCGCGGGATTGCCTAGAAACGCAACGACATACCGCACTTTGTACGCGTCAAGAATTTCAGTGCGCTCATCACAGCTTGTTTCGGGGTTGTAGAAGCGTGCGGCATCGGCCCGTCTCCGGGCGTCATCCGGCAAAGTCGGCGCGTCAAATATGACTGCAACAACATGACTTCCTGTTATTGCGGCAAAGGGGTAAGCCCATGTTGTCGGAACCATGACAACCTGATTCACGAGCGGAACGACGTTAAGCGCCACGATGTCATCATACTGACGCGCGGCGGCGTGCGTTCCGATCGGCGAACCGGTTGCGACGTCGCGAAGAAGCCCAAGGGTTCTGAAGCCGCCAACGCCGATCTGGAAGATCACGGCGACCGCGGCGACAGCGTAGAATCCTCTCGTAACCCATAGTGTCGCTCTGGCGCCGCGGAGCTCCGCGACGAAGCAGACGCACAAGAGCTGCAGCGCGAAGACCATGAAGACTAAGGATCGCGACAGGATCTGCGAGACTTGCAGCACATAGTTGGCCGTGTAAACGAACGTCATGACCAATAAGAATATGGTCAGAAGTCTGACAGGCTGCGATCGTTTGAACATCGGTACCGCCAAGACCCCCAAGACGGCGAAGCCGATTTGCGCCAGCGGATTCATGTAGAAGACTCCCAGGTCTCCAAAGGCGCCAGGCGTCGCTGACGTCTCGAAAATCAAACTCGGGACCGAAAAGTACGGCCAGGCCAATCCAATCGCGATGCCAATCGCGGGCGGCCAAGCGGCCAAGACCAAGTCGCCAAACTTGAGGACAGGCTTCAACAGCACCTTGAACGCCAGAAAGACGAGCAAATAGACGCATGTGATCGGGTGGGAAACGAAAATAATGCTTATCACTATCGCGAAGCCGCATTGCCACAGGTTGCTGCGTCGCGCCGGTTCAAAGTATTGGGCGCCGACAATCATTGCCACAGACAAGGCGAAGAAGCTTGGGTAGGCAGCCTGTAACGCGATCTGGCCCAGGCTGTAGACACCGCTCCACCAAACCGGGGTGCCCCAGAAGGTCAACAGGGCAACGAATACGGCGAAGTCCAATCGGGCATCGCCAATGATGGTGCGCGCCAGACAATGGCATCCGACCATGAAAAGGAGCAGGTTCGCGAGGCCCATGGCCGCAATCAAAGTCCAGATGTTCAGTTGGCCCACCGCCATGGCGATGGCCCACGTTAAGTGATAGGGCGTGTAGAGATGGACCTCGTAGGGAACCTCGACGAATAGCGGCGCCGGGTCTATCGGATCGTGAGCCAGAGCGCGTACGGCGGCCAGATGCTGCCACAAATCGACGTAGGTCGTCTCGATATGAAGGTTGCTAATGCCGAAGCCGATGACCACGAACGCCGCCGTGAAACTGATCAGGCGCATGGCAAACCCGAGCGGAAAGCCCTGATCGAGAGCCATGGTTTCAGTGTTGCTTGTCACGCGATACCCAACATTGGGTCTGGGTTGGCGGCGGGGCGGCGATGACGCTCGGCTATGTCCGGTAAGGTAAGGTGCCGGTGGTTAAGAGTTTCGTTAACGATCTGGGCGGCACCGCAGTTCTGTTCCCCCTATTGAACTAGCCCCGCCGCCGCGCCAGGCAGAACACCGTGAGGCCGGCCAGGCGGTTAAAGGGGAACAGGATCCTGCGCTCCAGGTCGTGCAGGCTGACCAGGATGGTGTTGATGGCCTGGCTCTGGGCGCCGAGTGCGCTTTTAGGGGCTGTGGCGCCGGCCTTCAGGCTCAGCTTGTCGAGCAGACGCTGCATGGCCGCGACCGGGAACAGCAGGCCGAAAAAATAGCCGCTGCGCATCGGCTCCAGGCCCGCCTCGCGGATCACCGCCTCGATCTGCCGGCGGCTGTAGCGGCGCCGGTGCTCCAGGAACACGTCGTGCCCCGACCACAGGAACTGGAAGGCCGGTACGGTGATGACCACCCGGTCCTGCGGGCGCAGGTTCCGCGTTACCTGGCGCAGGAGCCCGACATCGTCGTCGACATGCTCCAGGACATCCATCATCAGGATCAGTTCGGCCGGCGCGCCGTCGCCTGCCCCATCGGCTGTCCGGGCGAAGCGGATATCGTGACCGTTGTGGCTCTGTATGCCTTCCGCGCCGTAAGCGGGGTCGACGCACACTGCCCGCTGGCACACGCCGGCGTCGATAAGCTGGCGGGCGAAGACCCCTGAGCCGGCACCGATGTCCAGGACCGTCTCGACTCGCAGACCCTTGATCATCTCCAGCAGCGCGCGACCCTTGGAGGCGTAGTACCAATGCCTCGCCGCACCGTCGCCCAGGATGGCCGTTTCCTTCAGGTCCACGCCTGCGTTCCTTGTCGGATCCGGATCGCGCAGGGGCGGTCCGAATACTAGGGTTTTCAGTTTGCAAATCATTCTCCGTGGCCAAGGTTTACTTTCGATTTCAAAAGACGATTTACGAAGTCTTAAGAATTGATCGCTTTGACCCAAATGACCGGCCTCAACCGGCCCGACAGGTTCACCGGCGGCGCCGAAACCCGCCGCGCATCCTTGTCCGCCTATTCGATTCGGAGTAGGAAAGCGGCGCCCACTGGCGGTGGGGCC
>ERZ869936.2388-NODE-2388-length-11145-cov-6.630929_pt1 | contig 11145 bp, 10 predicted proteins | sample MGYA00520876_ERZ869936 | MGnify/ENA primary metagenome ERZ869936 (study PRJEB32218, sample SAMN09650985) | biofilter metagenome | isolation source: enrty point of leading RO module | place: Saudi Arabia: Thuwal, RO plant located on Red Sea | collected 2016-02-17 ... | reverse complement strand
CTGGAAGTGGCTGCGGCCCTAGCCCGCCGGATGTTTCGGCGAGCCAAATCTTCCCGGAGACCCTGCAATGCCGGGGTTTCGGTCGAATCCACCTTTCTCCTTGAGCCGCCGTGGGGCCGCATTACTTTTATCCGGATTCGTGGACGATTCCGTGCGCGGATCCATAAAAACAGCGGCCCCGGCATTCCGGAGCCGCGCAACATAGCAAGAAACCATGAAAAACAAAAAGCAGATGCGGCTGCGGGGCTTCACCTTGGTGGAGCTTCTCGTGGTCATCGTCATCATCGCGGCCCTCGCGGGCCTTTCGGCGCCCATGATCCTTCGCCAACGCAAGGCGGCAGACAGGACCGAGGCGATCAGCAACGCCAAGCAGCTCGCCCTCGCGCTGCTTGAATTCGATCAGGAGTTCGGGTCCTTCCCGGACGACACCACCGCCGAGCAGATGCAGGAGAACCAGGTCACCGACCTCACTCCCCTGACCGGCAACACCTCGAACGACTACCTGCGGCAGTTGATCGGCTACGGTGTCCAGTCCGAAGACATCTTCTACGCGAAGACCCAGTACACCCGTCCGCCGGACAACGTCACCACCCAGGGCAACGCCCTGGAATCCGGTGAGGTCGGCTTCGGCTACGTGATGCTCGAGCAGGGTGTCGGTCAGAGCACCTCGGGCAACCCGGGCCGTCCGGTCCTGGTGGCTCCGCTGCTCGACGCCAACACCAACTGGGAATTCGACGTCGATCCCTATGGCGGCAAGGCCGTGGTCCTGAAGCTCGACACCAGCGCCGAAGCGCCGCTGATCCGCAACCAGGACAAGAACGTGACCGTCGGCGGCGGCAAGACGCTCCAGGACACCGGTGAAGACACCGTCTGGGGCACGGCCACCAATCCGACCCTCGTCGCGCCCGAGAAGCGCGGCGGCTGATCCACCATCGGATTTGACTCCCACCGGAAGGCTCCCCGCGGGCCTTCCGGTTTTTTCGTTTGCCCGTCCGCAACCGCTGGACGACTCAAGGACCACGTGATGACGGACGAGAAACCATCCAGCGCCTATCTGCCGTATCCGGTCTCCACCCTCAGCCCCCGGATCGTTCCGACCGATCTCTCCTCCTTCAAGTCGCGGGGCATTTCCGAGGTCGAGCGTGATCTCCAACAGAAGCTCGTCGAGCTTCGCGAGACCTATCTGGAAGCCATCGACCACTTCAACTGGAACAAGCTCGTCTACGAATCCGAGATCTCCTTCGAGCCGGTCGTCGGCGAAACCTACCACCTCTACGAGTCGCGCGGGCGCCGGGTCCTTTCCATGATCGGCCCTCAGGAATGGCCGATGCGGCACCTCGCCAGTGTCCGCCTCAACATCGACCGCCAGTGGCAGATCATCGACACCGCCGTCGATGCCCGCGAGTTCTTCGGCGAGCGCCCGGCGTGACTGGCGCGCCCCGCACTTCTCACTTGGCACGCCGCCCGCCGCGACCTAGACCCTCCCCGCCATGACCCGTCCGCAGATCGAACTGAGCATCAAGCTGTTCATCCTGGCCCTCCTCTTCGCCTTCGGTTGCGCCTGCTGGGTCGTCCTCGGCATGCTGGGTCTCGTCTGAGCCCGTGGCGGCGGAGATTTCATCCGTCATGCCGGCACATCACTCCTCCTCGACCACGTAGTCCCGGTCGGGGATGTCGGTGCCGAACTCCTCGCGCATCGCGTCGCGCCGCTGCTGGTTCTCGATGGCCACCCCGAGGAAATGCTGTTCCCCGAGGATCGCCTGCCGGTTCCGCCACCACAGCCCGAGCCACCAGAGGCCTCCGAGAAACCCGCTGAAGACCAGAAGCACCACTCCGCCCCTCCAATCGAAGTCCCCCAGGGCGAGCATCATCAACACGCCGAGGGTCGCGCTCGATATCAGGAAGGCGCGCATCGTCGGAGAGTCGGCCTTGACGAAATAGAAGCCGACCGCGATCAGCGCGGGCACGTAGAGAATGCCCCACGCCGTGATCACCGGCATCAGGAACAGATAGACCGCCGCCGGCAGCGCGTCCCACAGGGCGGTGGGGTTCAGGCCGGCGACGGCCGCCACCAGTCCCGCCGACAGGCATACCAGAAACGACGTCCCCAGCACGCTGGCGACGATCAAGCCGACCCGTCGCAACATGTCCGCGATCGCCACGCCGACGACATCCTCCAGATCGAAGGGAAGGGACACGCCGGGGGAATAGCCTCAGCGGATGATCGCCGCCAGCACCAAACCTCCCGGACGGCGACTCACTTCACCCGCACGACCGCCGCCTTGCCGTCGTTCGTTTTCGCGAAAACCAGGCCGTCGGCGTAGGCCACCGGCGCCCAGCACTTGCCGCCGAGGATCTTCGCCCGGCCACTTTCCTTCCAGCCGGACTTGTCCGCCTTGCCCACGACCAGGTCACCGGTCTCCGCCAGCACCACGACCGAGTCGCCGACCATCAACGAGCTTCCGCGGGTCCCCGGCATCCGCTCGCGCCAGCGGACCTTGCCGGTCGCCATGTCCATGCGGATCAGTTCCGCATCGATGTTCTTGTCGCCGAAGACGCCGATGATGTCTCCGTCCGCCAGGATGCTGTTCTGGAAGATCATGCGGGTGTCCTCGTCCTTGTGCATCACCTGCGGCCGGCCCGATGAGAGATCGAGCACCACGTAGCCCATGCCGTAGCCCGAGGCGAGGAACAGCTTGTCGTCGTGAAACTGCGGATTGCTCGCGTTCACGTCGTACGAGGTCCGCCAGAGGAAATCGAACAGCTCCTTTCCGGTATCGAGATCATAGGCCACGAATTCCCGGCCGTGGAAGGCGCCGAGCGCGTTCTTGCCCTTGTACTCGAAGAAGATCGGCGTCGCGTATCCCGGCTTCTCGCGGCCGCCGAACTTGCTCATCACCTCGCCGGTCATCTTGTCCAGCGCATAGACCGCGGCGTCCTTTCCGCAGGGCAGGCAGTAGAGCCAGTCGCCCCGCACCACCGGGGCCGCCGAGTAGCCCCACGACGGCGCCTTGCCCCCGAAGTCGGCCTGATAGTGCCGGTGCCACTTCACCGAGCCATCCTCGAGCGAGAGGCAGAAGAGGTTTCCGGTCCGGCTCAGCGTGTAGACGCGGTCGCCGTCCACCGTCGGCGTCACGTTCGGTCCGCCCTCGTAGAGCTTCGGATTCAGCTCCTCGGGGTAGTCGTATTTCCAGAGCACCTTCCCGCTCGCCTTGTCGAAGCACCAGATGATGTCGTTGTCGTCCTTGTTGCCGGCGACGATCGCCCGGTCCCCCGCGACCACGAAGCCCGCACAACCCTTGCCGACATCGGCCTGCCAGACCGTCGCCGGCTTGACCGTCGCACCGAGATCCCCCGTCACCGTCGCCTCGCCGTCGGGGCCGAGATAGCGGGGCCAGTCGGAGGCGCCGGCGGGCGACAGGAGCAGCGAAAGAACGGGCAGCGACAGGACGGCGGCTTTCATGATCGGGCAGCGTAGCCGCATCCCACCCCGGCGCAAGTCGAGTTGGCTGAATGATCCGCCCGGGGAGTCGGGTAGACTCGCGGTTGACCGTCCGCCATCCGTGGGCAGACTCCGCCGATCGATTCATGAACCGCCTCCACCTGCTGTCCCTTCTGCCCGTCTCCCTCGCGGCCCACGCCATCGAAACCCTCGATCCCACCATCGTGGAGGCCGAGCGGGTCGAGGATGAGATCTCCGCCGTCAGCGTGCTCTCGCGCGATTCCCTCGATCTGTTCCAGTCCGAGAGCTTCGCCGACCTTTCCGGACTCGTTCCGGGCTTCCACGTCGTCTCCGCCGACTCCCGCGGCTACGGCCAGGTCGTCGCGATGCGCGGCTCGACCAACACCCTCTTCTTCGGCCCGCCGGCTCTCGGCCTCACCATCGACGACGTCCCGCTCGGCGACGCCTACAGCTACCCCTCGGAACTTCTCGAACTGTCCGAGGTCCGCGTCCACCGCGGGCCGCAGGGTCCCTACTTCGGGCGCAACGGCGCCGCCGGCATGGTCGAGATGTTCACGCCGCGCCCCGGCGACACCCGCCGCACGGCCCTCACCGCCGAATACGGCTCCTACGATCACTGGGGACTCGGGCTCAGCTCGTCCGGCCCGCTCGGCGGCGACCTTTCCTACTCGGTCCAGCTTTTCCACGACCAGCGCGACGGCTTCATCCGCAACCCGCTCTTCGGCGGGGAGCTCGACGACCGCGAAGCCACCGGCGGACTCTTCAACCTGTTCTGGAATCCGAGCGACGACTTCGAGCTGCGCCTGCGCTTCTTCGCCGAGCACATCGACGACGGTACCCAGCGGCTCTCCTCGCTCTTCAGCCCGGATCCCTTCACCGTCACTTCCGACAACCCGGGCCGCACCGACATCGAGCGCTACCAGCTCTCCCTGCACTCCCGGAAGGAGTTCGACGCCGGCACGCTCGAGACCATCCACAGCTACCAGACCTGGGACCTCGACCCGTCCACGGTCGATCTCGACCTCAGCTTCCCGATGCCGATGAACGGCTTCGCCGACTCGCGTTCGACCATCGTCCAGACCCAGGACCTTTTCTCCAACGAGATCCGCTTCTCCTCGCCGGAGGATGAGTCGCTCCGATGGCGCGTCGGGCTTTTCCAGATGTGGACCGACAACTCCGGCACCGCCGCCCGGCAGCTCTTTCCCGGCTTCGTCGAAACGACCTGGTTCGACATCGAGCAGCTCAACCTGGCCGTCTTCGGCAACCTGTCCTACGACCTCACCGAGGTCCTCACCCTCGATGCCGGACTGCGGGCCGACTACCACGAGTCGGAAATCGACCGCCTGCAGCGCGACCCGGTCCCCGGCGACGACATCGTGCGAGGCTCGCAGGACGACTTCTTCGTCTCGCCCGTGCTCGGCCTGACCTACGCGGTCACCCCCGCCATCGACCTCTTCTACCGCAGCTCGATCGGCAACAAGCCCGCCGGCTACTCGGCCTACGTCGACAATCCGGCCATCGCCCGCTTCGACACCGAGACCAACTGGTCCAACGAGATCGGTCTCGAATACGACTGCCCGGCCTACCGTCTCCGCTTCGGCATCCGTGGATTCTGGGACCAGATCGACGACTATCAGGTCAACGAATCCATCCCCGGCGCCACCGACTTCGCCATCGTGAACGCCGACGAGGTGACCTCCCGCGGCGTGGAAATCGACGCCGCCTGGGCACCGATCAGCGGTCTCACCCTGCGCGGCAGCTTCGGCTACGTCGACGCCACCTTCGACTCCTACATCAATCCCTTCACCCTCGTCCCGATGAACGGCAACCACGTGCCCTTCGTCCCCGAGTACACCGGCAGTTTCGGCGTCCGCTACGATTTCACCTGCGGGTTCTACGCCCAGACCTCGCTCCGCGCCGCCGGCCGTACCCGCTACGATTCCCCGAACACCCCGATCGCCACCGACGACGCCTACATCACCTGGGACGCCGAGATCGGCTACCAGGCCGAACATTTCAGCGTCGCCCTCTACGGCCGCAACCTGGCCGACGAAAACTACTACACCTTCATCAACCCGCAGGTCTTCGCCGGAGCCCCCGGGGACCCCCAGCAGTTCGGCGTCCGCGTCCGCACGACCTTCTAAGAATCCGCCACTTCAGTACGTAGTGCCCCCTTCAGGGGGCCGCGGGGCCCGGGTCACCCAACCCTCAACCCGTTGCAAAGCCCCGCAAACCTTCTACAGTCACGACCAATGCGCCCGATCCTCGTTTTCCTCTCCATCCTCGCCCTGCCACTCACCGCCGACGTCGCCGGCTGGCTCAACTGGCGCGGCCCGCTCCAGACCGGCGCCTCGCTGGAAACCGGCCTGCCGACGAAAACCGAGCCCGGCAAGGAACTCTGGACCTATCCGCTCAAGGGCGCCGGCACCCCGGTCATCGCCGACGGCCTGCTCTACGCCTTCGGCTTCACCGCCGGCACCGGCGAGGAGGTCCGCGAGAAGCTCGTCTGCCTCGACGCCGTCACCGGCGAGAAAAAGTGGGAGCGCCTGTTCTCCGACTACATCAGCGACATCGTCTACGAGCGCTACGGCATCGGCTCGCACGTGATCGATCCCGAGACCGGAAACGTCTATCTCCAACTCTCCAACGGCCGCTGCGTCGCCTTCACCCGCGACGGCGAGCCGCTGTGGGAACACTCACTGATGGAGGAACTCGGACGACTCACCTTCCCCAACGGCCGCACCGGCTCCGCCGCCGTCTTCAAGCACCTCGTCATCTTCCACTGCGTCACCGCCAACTGGGGCACCGACGGCCCCGCCCAGGACCGCTTCTACGCCTTCGACAAGCAGAGCGGCGAACTCGTCTGGTATTCCAGCCCCGGCACCCGACCGGTCGACAGCTCGTTCGGCATGCCGGTCTTCGGAAAACTCGGCGGCCATGACGTCTTCTACGCCGGCACCGGCTGCGGGCACGTCGTCTGTGTCGATGCCAACACCGGCGCCCCCGTCTGGCGCTTCCACCTTTCGCAGGGCGGCGTCAATTCCCAGATTCTCCTGCTGGGCGACGACCGCCTGATCGCCGTCCACGGCAGCGAGAACACCGATGCCTCCACCACCGGACGCATGACCTGCATCCGCATCCCGACCGAATTCCCCGCCGAGCAGCTCGTGCTCGGCAAGGACGCCGAGGTCTGGCGCAACGACGACGTCACCGCCTTCAGCTCTTCGCCCGTGCTCGCCGAGGGCAAGGTGTTCTCCACCATCGCCCGGGGAGAACTGCTCTGCATCGACGCCGAGACCGGCGAGACACTCTGGTCGGAAAAGCTCGCCCCCGACCAGATCCACGCCTCCCCGACCTTTGGCGATGGTAAGCTCTACGTCCCGATGTTCGACGGTGCCTTTTACGTCCTCGATCCCGGCCAGGAGACCAACAAGCACCTCTACGAGCACAAGTTCGAGGAAGCCTGCCTCGGCGCCCCCGCCATCTGGGCCGGCAAGGTCTACCTCATCACCAAGGAAAAACTCCACTGCTGGGGCCCCGCCGAAGGCTCGTTCCGGGGCATCGACATGCCTGTCGATCAACAAGCGTCCACCTCCGACGAGATCACCCGCCTCCAGGTCGTTCCCGCCGAGTTCGCCCTCAATCCCGGCGACTCGCAGCAGTTCAAGGTTTTCGGCCTCAACGCCACCGGCAATCGCGTGAAGGAAGTCACCCCTGAAACATGGGAGACCTTCATCCCGCCCACCGCGAAGGTGAAGGCCACCGTCGATGCCTCGTTCGAGGGCTCCACCCTCACCGCCGCCGAAGACGCCAAGCTCTCGGCCGGCGCCTTCAAGGCGTCCTGGAACGGCCTTTCCGCCACCACCCGCGGCCGGGTCGTCGCCGGCTACGGCTACGAGGAGGACTTTGAAAACGTCGAGCTCTCGATGAAGAGCGAGACCGACCCCGACGAGGCCGTCAATTTCCCGCCCCTCCCATGGCTCGGCGCGCGCATCAAATGGTACGTCCTCGAACGCGACGGCTCCAAGGTCATCGCCAACCGGCTCGACAACATCCTCTTCCAGCGAACGATGAACTTCTTCGGCTCGTCGGACATGAGCGACTACGTCCTGCAGGGTGACGTCATGACCGACGGCAACCGCCGCATCATGTCCACCGTCGGCTTCGTCAACCAGCGCTACCTCATCACCCTCGTTGGAAATTCCCAACAGCTCGAGATTTCCTCGAACTACGATCGCGTCCGCAGCTCGACAAAGTTCCGCATCCGTCCCGACACCTGGTACCACCTCAAGACCTGGGTCGAGCGCAAGGACGACGGCACCGGCACGGTCCACGCCAAAGCCTGGCCGCGCGGCGAGGACGAGCCGGCCGACTGGACCCTCTCCGTCCCCGTGAAGCACTGCCACTCCCAGGGCGCCCCCGCCGTCTTCGCCTTTTCACCGCAGGCCCAGAAACGCGTCTACATCGACAACATCAAGCTCACCAAAGAGTAAGCACCTCCCGACTCCATCAATCCCCCTTGGCGTTCTTGGCGTCTTGGCGGTTCCCCATCGCTTATGAAAACCACCCTTCTTCTCCTCGCCCTCACGCCCGCCCTGCTCGCCAACGACTGGCCGATGTGGGGTGGCCAGCCGTCCCGCAACATGGTCGCCGAGGCCAAAAACCTTCCGACCGAGATCGAGATCGGCGAGATCGACATCGAAACCGAAAAGGTCGACCTCTCCTCCGCCAAGAACGTCCTCTGGGCCGCCAAGCTCGGCTCCCAGACCTACGGCAACCCGGTCATCGCCAACGGCAAGGTGCTCGTCGGCACCAACAACGAGGTCCCGCGCGACCCGAAGCAGACCGGCGACCGCGGCGTGCTGATGTGCTTCGACGAAAAGACCGGCGAGTTCGTCTGGCAGCTCATCATTCCCAAGCTCGGTGCCGGCAAGGTCAGCGACTGGGAATACGTCGGCCTCTGCTCGTCCCCGGTGATCGAGGGCGACCGCGCCTGGCTCGTCAGCAACCGCGGCGAGGTCATCTGCCTCGACATGAAGGGCATGGCCGACGGCAACGACGGCCCCTTCGAGGACGAGGTGAAGTACATGACCGCCGATCCCGCCAACCCGGTCGAACCCGGTCCGCAGTACGCCGACATCCTGTGGATCTTCGACATGCGCGAGGAACTCGGCGCCTTCCCGCACAACGTTTCCTCCTGCTCGCCGCTGATCGTCGGTGACCGCGTCTACACGGCCACCTCCAACGGCGTCGACTGGTCACACACCAACATTCCCGCCCCTCTTGCCCCGGCGCTCTGCGTCCTCGACAAGAACACCGGCAAGCTCCTCGGCGAGGAAATCTCCGGCGTTTCCGAGCGCGTCCTCCACGCGAGCTGGAGCTCCGCCGCCTACGGCAAGGCCGGCGACAAGGATCTCATCGTCTGGGGTGGCGGCGACGGCTTCGCCTACGGCTACGACCCGAAACCGGTCTACGACGAGGATGAGGAACTCGACATCCTCAAGGAGATCTGGCGCTTCGACTGCAATCCGCCCGAGTACCGCATGAAGGACGGTGAGCCGGTCAAGTACGCCACCTACAAGGGCCCGAGCGAGGTCATCGCCACCACCGTCATCCACGACAATCGCGTCTATGCCGTGATCGGCCAGGACCCCGAGCATGGCGACGGGCTGGGACGTCTCACCTGCATCGACCCGACCAAGGAAGGCGACATTTCCAAGACCGGCGCCCTCTGGACCTACGGCGACGTCGGCCGCTCGATCTCGACCCCGAGCATCGCCGACGGCCTCATTTTCCAGGCCGAGTACGACGGCGACCTCCACTGCCTCGACGCCAGGACCGGCGAGCACTACTGGAAGCACGAGACCCTGAGCCGCATCTGGGGATCGACCCTCGTCGCCGACGGCAAGGTCTTCCTCCCGACCGAGGACGGCGAGCTCTACATCTTCGCCGCCGACAAGGAGAAGAAGGAGCTCGGCACCGCCTCCTTCGAGGCCTCCATCTACAGCTCCCCCGTCGTCGCCAACGACGTCCTCTACATCGCCACCATGACCCACCTCTTCGCGATCAAGTCGGAGTAATTTGGAGTGCGGAGGCTTGCCTCCGCTTTCGAGCCACCCTTCACCTCGGCCAATCCCACTCACTCCGCTCCACCACGCAAGATCCGCCTCCGCAACCCACCCCGAGAAATGAACCGAAGAATCGACTGGCCCCACGCCCCGCCTCATCGGCTTGGCTCCGGTCACTCGTATTTCGTCACTGCGGGCACCTATCGAAAACAACACCACTTCCGCCAAGCCGAGCGCCTCGACGTTCTCCAGCGCGGACTTTTCAATCTTTGCTCCCATCACGACTGGAAGCTCGAGGCTTGGGCGATCTTCTCAAACCACTACCACTTCATCGCCTTGCCACCATCCGCGGATCGGGCGGTGAGCCTCAGGGAATTCTTCTCGACCCTCCCAAGCAAAACCGCCCGCTGGATCAACACGCTCGACAACCAGACCGGTCGTCGTGTCTGGCACAACTATCGCGATACCATTCTCAGCTACGATCGCTCCCGATTCGCGCGGTTGAAATATGTGCACCGAAACGCCGTGCATCACGGACTGGTGCGTTTGGCCGAAGATTACCCCTGGTGCTCCGCATCATGGTTTCGTCGCACCGCCGATCCGGCATATCGCAAAACCATCGACTCCTTCAAAATCGACTGCGTGAACGTGCCGGACGATTTTCATCCCGTCGAACCCGCCACGCCGCTCGAAAGCGGAGGCAAGCCTCCGCACTCCAAAGCATGAAACCCTCCCACGTCGCCGCCGTCGTCTTCATCGTCCTCGCGATCCTCCACCAGGACTTCTGGAACTGGGCCGACACCTCGCTGGTCTTCGGCTTCGTCCCGGTGGGGCTCGCCTACCACGCCGGTTACTCGATCGCCGCGGCCATCTTCTGGTTCCTCGTCTCGAAGTTCGCCTGGCCCTCCGCCATCGAGGAATGGGCGGATGCCGAGGATGCCAGAGATTAGGATGGTGAGATGTTGGAAGCTTGAGGTCCGGCCCCACCTCCATCACCCGCCCATGATCCCCAATCATCGAGTTTCCCAATCATCCCAATGACCTCGCTCTTCATCATCATCGGCTACCTCTGCCTGCTGATCGGTCTCGGATTGGTGAGCAACCGCTTCTCGAAGGGGACAAGCGCCGACTTCTTCGTCGTCAGCCGCACCGTCGGCTCGTTCCTGCTCCTGATGTCGGTCTTCGGCACCACCATGACCGGCTTCGCCCTCGTCGGCTCGACCGGCAAGGCCTACACCTCGGGCATCGGTGCCTATGGCCTCATGGCCTCGTGGTCGGGCCTCATCCACTCGGCGGTGTTCTTCCTCGTCGGGATCCGGCTGTGGGCGGTCGGCAAAAAGCACGGCTACCTGACCCAGTGCGAGTATTTCCGCAACCGCTTCGACTCGGAGAAGATCGGCTATCTGCTTTTTCCCATCCTGATCCTGCTCCTCATTCCCTACCTGCTGGTCGGGGTGATCGCCGCCGGCAAGTTCATCCAGGCCTCGACCAAGGGGCTGTTCCCCGAGGCATTCGCGCTCACGCTTCCCAACGGCAGCCCGCACCCGCTTTCCGGCGGCATCCCGCCCGAAATCGGCGGCGCGGCGATCTGCTTCATCGTGCTCTTCTACGTCT
>ERZ869936.2387-NODE-2387-length-11152-cov-3.834910_pt1 | contig 11152 bp, 6 predicted proteins | sample MGYA00520876_ERZ869936 | MGnify/ENA primary metagenome ERZ869936 (study PRJEB32218, sample SAMN09650985) | biofilter metagenome | isolation source: enrty point of leading RO module | place: Saudi Arabia: Thuwal, RO plant located on Red Sea | collected 2016-02-17 ... | reverse complement strand
GGACTACTCCGCTGGCAAGCTCTCGAACGATACGACTCTGGAAGTCTCGGGTTCCAAGGGAAGCCAGGTGCTCTTCCTGGGCGGCTCGTCCACAGTCGAAAACATCAATGAAGCCATCAATGCCGTCAGCGATGTGACGGGTGTCAACTCAGCCATCACCACCAACGCCGTCGCGGGAACAAGCGACGTCACGAGCGCCGGTGGTAACAACGACGTCACCTTCACCGACGCCCGGACCACCCAAGGAACCGGCGTCTTCAGCGAAGGCGTCAGCATTGTGTTCGCCGATCCAGGTGCCAACAACCAGGCTCTGGGACTCTCGGTCGCGACAGATGCCAACGGCGATCACACGATCACCGTGAACCTGGCGACCAACGGCGACGGCACGATCACGACCAATGCCGATCAGGTTCTCTCGCTCGTGAACGGCAATGCACAGTCCAACGCCTTGGTGACCGCAAGCCTCGGCGAAGCAGCCGGTACGGGCACAGTCGTTGCCAACGCGGGCGTCACGCTGGCCGACGGGACCGACGGTGTCCTCTCCCTGACCAGCCAGAACTTTGGTTCTCGCGAGTTCGTCGACGTCAACGTTCTGCAAGGCAGCTTTGCCACAACGGACGCTGACGCAACCGTGACGAACCGGGATGCCGGTACTGACATCGGGGTGAACATCAACGGTCTCTTGGCCAAGACCGAAGGCCTGAAGGCGTCCATCAAGACAGCCACACTCGATGCCAGCCTCACCTTTGCGACCGGCACCAACACGCTGGGTGCCACAACCACGTTGACCGTGACCGGTGGTGGCTCGCTGTTCCAGATCGGCCAGGACGCTACAGTCGGCGGCCAGATCGGTCTCGGACTTGACGCCGTCAACACAGCTCGGCTCGGTGGAACCACCGGTAAGCTGTACGAACTCAGCTCGACCGGCGGCAAGAGCCTTCTGGATGTCGGTACGGGCGGAATTTCGGGTGCTGACCTGATTGGTATCGTCGAAGAGTCGATTAACGAAGTCTCAACACTCCGCGGTCGGCTGGGTGCTCTGCAGAAGAACGTGATCGAGACCAACATCAACTCGCTGGGTGTTGCCCTCGAGAACATCTCTTCGGCTCGTAGCCAGATTGTCGACACCGACTTCGCCGAAGAAACGGCCAACATGACCAAGGGCCAGATCCTCAGCCAGGCCGGTCTGTCGGTTCTCGGAATTGCCAATCAGAACCCGTCACAGGTCCTGAGTCTCCTCGGATAGGCCATCGGCCAGCCCGTCAACGCGAAGCAGTCACTTCGCCATAGATGAGTCCGAGTAAACGGCGTCTCTCGTAACCCCTTGCGAGAGTCGCCGTTTCTCTTTTCCCCCCTCTCCACCCGACGGTCTCCCGCATTCAGGCCTTCGTCGATCGTTCGACAACGGCGAATCGGCTCAATCTGCTCTGCCCATACAACCGATAACAACCGTAAGGGGCGCACAACCGCACCACCACGCGCTGGTGCGCGCTCCCCCGACGACCACGCCACCATCCGACCAAATCGGCGGGAAGGTCACGACGCTCAGCCGAACCTGGGGTATTGGGAATAGGGACATGACGGCGCCGAAGTCCACACTGCAATCGGCCTTGGCTGCACATCAAGCCGGGCGACTCGACGACGCCGAACGAGCCTACCGGCGGATTCTGCGCACCGATCCGGGACAACCCGACGCACTCCATCTACTGGGGCTAATCGCACATCAGAAGCAGAACCATACGCATGCCCTGGAGATGATCTCCCGGGCGATCGAACAACGCCCCGGAGTGCCCGTCTACCACAGCAACCGAGGAGCCGTTCTTCGCGACCTCGGACGGTCCGACGAGGCAGCTTCGGAGTTCGAGCGTGCGGTTGAACTCGACCCGAAGTATGCAGCGGCCCGGTACAACCTGGCGATGGCATACGAGTCGCGCGGAGACGATCGCGAAGCCGAAGCGTCGTATCGGGCCGCCTTGGAAATCGATCGCAATTTCAGCTCGGCCTGCAATAATCTGGGGAACCTGCTGCTGCGGCAAGGACGGCTCGAAGAAGCTCGCGCCCAATTCGAAAGGTCCGTCGAACTTTGCCCCGACGCCCCCGAATTGCACTTCAACCTGGCCAATACCCTGCGAGACCTGGGTGACCTGACGGCGGCCGAACAGTCCTTTCTCCGGGCCATTGCACTCAGGCCCGATTACAACGAAGCGCTCAACAATCTCGGTTCTCTTTTGAAGGACCAGGAACGCTGGGACGAAGCCCGAGAGACTTACGCTCGACTGGTCCAGCAATCGCCCCTGTTCAAAGAAGGTCTCCTCAATCTCGGCGGAGTCGACGAATCGCAGGGAGAGCTGATCTCGGCCGAACAGAGTTACCGCAGAGCAATCGAGGTGGATGACAAGTTTGTCAAAGCCTGGATCGCGTTGGCTCGCGTTCTGTTCTATCAGAGCAAAAACGACGAAGCCGACCGCTGTGCCGCTCGGGCACTCGCGCTTGACCCGGACCAGGTCCAGACGCATTACGCTCTGGGGAATGCGTTGTTCCATTCCGGCGATTTCAACGCCGCCCGCCAATGCTTTGAACGCGTCCTCGCAATCAAGCCGGATCACGCAGACTGCTGGAACAATCTCGGGAACGCCTACAATCAGCTCGCACGCTGGGAAGACTGTGTCCGCTGCTACGTGAAGGCCATAGAACTGGCTCCCGACGAGTCCGTCTACCACGGCAACCTGGCCGACGTTTACCGCAACATCGGACAGCTCACCCGGGCGGAAGAACACTTCCGAAAAGCGCTGCACGGGCCAAACGGCGATCGCCTGCGATTGCAGTCCGCCTTGATGCTTCCACCGGTCTACCAGTCAATGCAGGACATGCTCGACTGGCGAGAACGATTGTTTGCTCAACTGGAAGAACTGGAGAAGGACGGCTTCCAGTACGACGCCGCCAGCGGTTTAACGCCAACGACATTTTACCTCGGTTATCAGGGGTTCAATGAGCGAGCGACTGGAGAACGCCTCAGCCGCATGATTACCTCGTCATTTGAACCGGAGGAGCTCGGTTCGAACCAACAGGACGGCCGGATTCATATTGGCTTCTTGTCGCAGTTCTTCAAGAGTCACACCATCGGGGCCCTCATGGAGGGCCTGATTTCAGAACTCCCGCGCGACCGCTTTCATGTCACAGTCTTCTCACATGTGGAGCATCCCGATCCGGTCGCGAAGCACATTCGCCAGAACTGTGACGAATTCGTCGTCCTCTCCGAGAATGTGCCACGGGCGTTGGCGATCCTGACCAAATCTCGGCTTGATGTTCTGTTTTACTCCGACATTGGAATGGATCCCTTCACACAATCGCTGGCGCGGGCTCGCGTGGCCCCGGTGCAATGTGTCACTTGGGGACACCCCATCACCACGGGCTCACCCGAAATTGACTACTTCATTTCCAGTGAACTGATCGAGACCGACACGGCCGACGAGCATTACACCGAACGGCTGATCCGGTTGAAGCATCCACCCGCATATTACCGGCCGATTCCCGAGCTCGCGAAACGGAAGCCTCGCTCGGCCTACGGCCTTCCCGAGGGCGGTCGGCTGTATGCCTGCCCGCAGAGTCTGTTCAAGATGCACCCCGAGTTCGACAGCTACCTGCATGACATCCTGGATCGAGATCGCGAAGGACACATCGTCCTGATCCACGGATTACACCGCCATTGGTCGGATCTGCTCGGCCGTCGGCTGAGACGATCACTGGCTCACGCGTTCAACCGGGTCCACTTCCTGCCGCGGCTCAATGGGGACGACTTCCTCAACCTGATGTCCCTCTCAGACATCATCCTCGACCCGATTCATTTCGGCGGGGGAAACACATCCTATCAAGCTTTATGGCTGGGCCAACCTGTCATCACCCAGCCGTCACAGTTCATGCGTGGAAGGGTGACCTCCGGCCTGCTCCAACAGGCGAATGTTATCGACACCATCGTGGGGTCTCGCGGCGAATACGTCTGGAAGGCGACATCCATCGCCAACGACCTGGAACACCCGTCCGACATCAAGCAGCGACTTCGATCAGCCCGCGAACTAGTCTTTAACAACCGCGCGGTCCTGACCGAATTGACGGACTTCTTGGAACGAGCCGTTGCAGCCGGACACCGGAAGGCGGCGTAACAGCAGCACCACCGCTTACGGCCCGCTCTACGGGCCAACCGGTCACCGGGACTCCCTCAGAATTCGACATCCGATTCACGGCGAAACGAGTCGCCTGTTGGCGAAACACGGAGAGAATTATGGACGATTCCTCGAGCCAAAAGTCAGCCGCAAACATCCCACTGACGGACATCCTCCGCGAGAGCACCTGTCCGGCGTGCGGGCACCATGTCGCAACACCGTTCTTCGATGGCGGCCAGTTGCCCCTAACGACTCTGGCGTGGCCCACGTCAGCCGAGCAGGCTCGCAGTATGCCAAGGCTGCCGCACGACTTTCTTCGCTGCGTCGACTGCGGCCACATCTATAATTGCAAGTTCGACTATGCCAATGTTCCTTATTCCGACAAACCGAACCTGATGTTCAACAGCGGCACCATCTGGTCGAAACATCTGCAGGACATTCATCGCGTCATTCTCGACCGGCTTCCGCCCGACGCCACTCTGGTCGAAATTGGCTGTGGCGAAGGGCATCTCCTCCGTGCGGTGGCCCAGGTGCGGCCGGATGTCCGCTGCATCGGCTTTGACCCCAACTCGACGATTGAGACCGAGAATGGAAAGATCGAGGCCCGAGCGGAGTTGTTCCTGCCGACAGTTCACTTGCAGGAGCTACGCCCTGACCTCCTCGTCAGCCGACATGTGCTCGAGCATCTGATGAACCCACTCGGATTCATTCAGCAGTTGCAATTCGCCGCCAGCTGGCACGAAATCGAAACGTCTCTGCTGATCGAAGTTCCTTGCGTCGACCATGTTCTGAAGCTGGGCCGAACGGTCGACTTCTTCTATGAACACAACTCGCACTTCACGACCGTCTCGTTACGGCGAATGCTGGAGCGCTGCTCGAGCGAAGTGCAGCTGATTGATACAGGGTACGGTGGCGAGGTCGTCTTTGGGCTGTGCGCATTCCAACCGGTCCCCAGACACATCGCCAACGCCACTGCTTCGCTTCGCTTCCGCAGTCACGCAGTCGAGTCGGCCCGAACCGTAAAAGCAGGCTTGGCCGAACTCGTTCAACGCGGGATCAAGACGGCGATCTGGGGCGGAACCGGCAAAGCGGCCGCATTCATCAACCAGTACGGTCTGACTGCAGAACACTTCCCAATTGTCGTCGACTCTGACCGGAACAAGGTGGGCACCTACGTGCCTGGAATGGGACAGGACATCTTGTTCCGCGACCACCTGATCGACCATCCGGTTGACGTTGTGATCGTCGCGACCCAATGGCGTGCTGCAGACATTGTCTGCGAGATGCAGCGGTGCGGCATCGAATGTGACACGGTCCTGTTGGAACACCAAGGCCGCCTGGTCGACTTCCATCGCGATCCGCACCCGTATCGCGACTTGATGACGCACGCGTCTCAATCCGAATCACAGAAAGTGGACACGCAGGGAAAGATGGTCCCGCGACCGAAGTTTCTCGCGCCGAACGACTCCTCCATCCGAAATGGACTCGAACTCTCATGATCATTCTCAACTTCGGCATTCCACGATCCGGAACGGTATGGACCTACAACGTGTTTCGCAGTCTCTGGCGGCGAGAACAGATTTCGTACCATGCATTCAGCCCGAATTCACCACTCGAAGTCGACGAATGTCTCGACCAGCTGAATCCCCGTGAGAACTACCTGATCCACGGTCACAGCATCACACCGGCATTGGTCGAATTCGCCCAGCGCCCCGATGTGAGGCCGTTTTTTAACTATCGCGACCCGCGCGATGTGGTTGTCTCCCAGATCCGACTGCATGATATCTCGTTGGCAACGGCCATGGAATTCACCCAGCAAGCCTACCGCTCGCTGCAAACTGGCATGTGTCTTCCCGGCATTATGCTGATTCCGTATGGTCACATTGTTGACCACCCCGAAGCCGTCATCTTTCAGGCAGCAACCAAGCTGGGCATCATGCTGCGTCTGTCCGAATGTCGGACAATCGCCGAGGAAAATAGCATGGGTCGACTGAAAAAAGTCATGGAGGCCGTTAACGACACCAAGGGACACGACACCGAATCCCTTGGCGTGGACGTCGGTGTGGCCGAGACAAATACGCGAGACATCCGTTACGACCGCCGACATCTCATCACTGATCGGCACATTCAATCGGGAAAGACGGGCCGCTGGCGGGAAGAACTCTCCGAAGACGACCAGGACCTGGTGAATCGGGCCTTCGGTCCGCTGATTCAGGTGCTGGGATTCGATGCCTGATTCGCGACGCGACCAACTTCTTCGTAACGGCCTCCGCGTTGCGGGTGTCGTCAGGAAAAAGGTCGTGGGAAGACGCGTCACGGGAATGCAGACCGGCAAGGACAACTTCGGTCCTTGAGCGGACGTGGGATCAGAATAGCTCAAGTTTTCGACCACAAACGATCGATCGCTGTTTTACGGGCGAATGCACGCGGGTTCCCTCCTGCGCTGAGTGTGATTCACAAGGCGCGTTCGAAGCCAAATATTGCCTGCAACGTCACTGCAACGTTAGCCGTCAAGCCGATTTCGCGCAAAGCTGAACTATGGGTACCATCAGTACCGGCACCGGACTCTATAGCGGTCTGGACTTCCATTCGATTGTCGACGCGCTGGTCACCAACCAGAAGCTTGAGATCCAGAAGCTCCAGAAGCGCATCGATGGCTTTAACAGTCGGCAGGCTGCGATGGGCGTCATCGAAAGCGCGGTCCTGTCGATGGCTTCGTCCGCGACGTCACTCGGCCAGTCCAGTGTGTTCGGCAGTTTCAAGCTGACGAACACCGACACGAACCAGCTCACCGTTACAACGACCGATTCGTCGTCGACCGGGTCGTTTTCATTTAAGGCTCTGCAGCGGGCCTCGACCCACAGTGTTCGCTCGACCGGGTTCGCGAATGCCCTGCAGAAACCAGGGGTCGGCACGGTGACCGTCTCCTCGGGCCGACGTCTGAATGAACCGACACTGTTGGATGCGCCCAACAATGGAAACGGAGTCTCGCGGGGGACAATCCGTATCACGGATCGCAGCGGTGCAACTGCCGACGTCGATCTCAGCTCGACCTACACCGTGTCGGACGTCGTCGACGCCATCAACTCCGTGACAACAATCTCGGTCACCGCTTCAATGCAGGGAGACCGGTTGGCTTTGACCGACACGACAGGCGCAACGGCCAACGACCTGTCGGTGGTTGATCTCAACAACGGTCAGGCTGCCAGTGACTTGGGCATTGCCGGAAGCGTCTCACAAGCCACACTCACCGGAAGCAGCGTGTACAACGTCTCGGGACACTTCGCGTTGAGCCAGCTCAACGATGAAAACAAGATTCAACAGATCGCTGGCGTGGCTGACTTCCGCATCACACTGACAGACGACAGTACGTTGGATGTCAACCTGGACGATGCCACCACGCTGAACGACGTCCTCGTCGCGATCAATGACAACGAAGACAACGGCGGCCGCGTGACGGCGTCGCTATCGAACGGGCGACTCGTCCTGGAGGACAATACGGGTGGAGGGGGAAGCAGCCCGCTCGCCGTGACCAATCTCAACACAGCCAACGTCGTTCACCAGCTCGGATTGGACGAAACGGCCGTCGGCACAACACTCACCGGAGACCACCTGCTGTCCGACATGGGCAGCGTCCTGGTTCGAAACTTACGCGGTGGCCAGGGGATCGACCAGTTAGGCCAGATCTCTTTGACAGATCGAACGGGAGCGACGGCGACAATCGATGTTTCGAATGCGCATTCGCTCGACGCCATTCTGCGGGCGATTAACGGAGCAGAAGACGCCGGAACCCCACTCCAGCTGGTTGCCGAAGTCGACAGCACAGGAACGGGCATCGTCATTCGCGATACATCTGGAGCGACTGCCAGCAATCTGATCATCGCCGACGTCGGGGGGAGTACGACAGCCACACAACTGGGGATTGCCGTCGATGACGCGACCGCGGAAGTCGCTTCGGGAAGTCTGTCACTGCGACATGTGAACGACGCGACGGAACTCGCCACTTATGCGCCCGATGGCGGGCCTGTTGCATCCGGAAGCTTTCAAATCACGGACTCCGCGGGAAACAAAGCCGTCATTAACATCGGCAGCTCGGTCACTTCTCTCGGAGGCGTTATCCAGCGGATCAATTCCTCAAGCGACATCTCGGTGACTGCGCAGCTAAATGAGACCGGAGACGGCTTCGAACTGATCGACACCGCTGGCGGAGCCGGCACGATGTCTGTGTCAGAGATCGGTTCGACAACCGCAGCCGATCTGCGCATCCTTGGGACGGCCGTGGCAGGCAAAATCAACAGCCGTTTGACGGCGGTTGTCGAGATCACCGCGGATGACACGCTGCAGGATGTCGCCGACAAGCTCAACAAGTACAGCGGAATTGTCAAAGCGTCTGTTGTCGACGACGGTTCCGCGTTCAACGCCACGCGGCTGATTCTGACTTCCGCGCAGTCAGGCTATGCAGGCCGGTTGACTATCGATGATGGTGGCCTGGGACTGGGCTTCAAAAAGATGACCAACGGGCAGGACGCGTTGCTGCGAGTTGGAGATTCGGTCGAGAACAGCCTGGTGATCGCCTCCGATACCAACACGTTCACGAAGACTGCGGCTGGAGTGAATGTTACGGTGAACCAAATCACCGGGAATACGGCTGTGGTCCAGGTTTCGCGCGATTCAAGCCCTTTGAAGTCCGCCCTGAAAGGACTCGTCACCCAGTACAACTCCTTCATTGATACAGTCAAGTCGTCCACCAAGTACGACCTGGCAAACAATAGCCGAGGCGTTCTCCAAGGGGAAACAATCGTCCTGCGCGTCAACAGCCGACTGGACTCGATCCTGACTTCCAGCTACGGCGCTGGGAACAACACATTTCGATCACTGGCGGACGTCGGGATCCGAGTGACGACGGACGGCAAGCTCTCGTTCGACAGTACGAAGGTCGACGATGCCTTCAACAGTAATTCCAGCGAGCTCACCGAGTTTTTCACCGACCTGACGGAAGGCTTCTCGAAGCGATTCAAGGACACGCTAACGTCGTTTAGCGACCCGTACAGCGGAACGTTTATTACCGATAAGGAAGCTTCCCAGGCCTCCATTGACGCCACTCAAAAGCGCATCGATCAACTGAACATTCTGCTGGAAGCCAAGAAGACACGCCTGTTGACTCAGTTCTCTCAGATGGAGTCGGCACTGAGTTCACTGAATGGACAGCAACAGGCGTTGGCGTCACTGGGCGTCATTGCGTCATCGTCGAAGTAGCCTCCGCGAGACGACAGACCTGAGGCAACCGAGCCGTCAAAAACTCAATCACTCAACACCACTACACAGTCATTGGAGGGCCGAACGCGTGGCAGAATCTGACCCGTATCTGGAAAACCAAGTTCTGACAGCCACTCCCGAGCAACTGCACCTGATGGTTATCGACGGGGCCATCCGTTTCGCCCGGCAGGCCGAAGTTGCGCTACAGAATAACGAGATGGAAACCGCCCGGGCAGCCATTGAACGTTCCCGTGACTTCGTCGGCGAACTGCTCTCCGGCCTGAATCCTGCGGTGGATCGCGAATTGATCGCCGACGTGGGATCGATCTTCCTGTTCGTCTTCCGCCAGTTGTCGCTGGTTGAAGTCGACCGCGATCCCCAGCAGATTCGCGATGCGATCTCGATTCTCGAAATGCACCGGGAGACCTGGCTGGAACTGATGCAGAAACAAGTCCGCAAGCCGCACTTCAATCTGACCGAGACGCTGGATGAGAAAAACTCGACTCCATCCAGCGAACAGCGATCCTGGTCGGCCTGACCGTTTTGCGAAGGCCGGTCATTTGAATGAGAGTTGATCGGGCCGCGGAAGTTCTTCAAGGCCGGTCAGACCAAACAGCTGCAGGAACCGGGGCGTGGTCCGATAACAGACCCGTGCTGGGCCGTCGTCGCTGACTTCGCGTTCGACAGCAATCAGTTCGCGCCGCACGAGTTGGCGAAGACTCCCCCCCGCAATTCGCTCGCAGACGGCTTCGATCTCGGGACGGGTGATGGGCTGCCGGTACGCAACCAAGGCCAGGATCTCGAGTGCGTCCTGCGACAAGCGGACTTCGCGCGGTCCCAGACCAAACACGCGATTACGAACCTTTTGAAACTCGTCTCGCAGTAACATGCGATGCCCCCCTTCGCCAAGGCGAATCTCGTAGGGTCGGCATTCATGGCGGTAACGGTCGTTCAAACTCTCGATGGCATTGTCGACCCGATCGGCATCCCACCCTTCCCCCAGTAGCCTGGCAAGTTTCTTCGTCGTCGTCGGCTGACCACCGACAAACAGGATGGCTTCGATGACGGCCTCAGGAGTGACGCCGGAAACGGGCGATCTGACATCCGGAGTTGACGGGAACAGTCCGTCAGGCGGCATCCCACCCCGAGAGCGCCCTGCATACGGGCGATCGTTGTCCGAAGCGACCACCTCCGCCGCGTGAGCCGATTCGCCGCGGTCCGTCTTGGGAACGTCCCTTTCGGGCCGTTCCCCTTTCGGCAGACCCGCTGGAGCGGAGCCCATCGCCGACGGGTGGCCGTCGCCCGCCGAAGGATTCTCGATCACGTGGCCGTCGTGTGATCCATCATCGGTGTCGTCGGCATTCTCGCCCGAACAGTACACGTCCGACTCGGACTGCTCGACAGACTCGATTGCGTCCAACGCGCGGCGATAGGCCAACTCGATTTCGTCGGCAGCCCACACATCCGCGTCAGAAAGTTCGTCGACATTGTTGTCGTCGAGCCCTTCTTCGGGCGATGGCATCTGGTCGGGCGGCGGTATCTGGTCGCTGGCCATGACTTCATCCCTACGGTTTTCAAGTGAATTCCGCCGGGACTATACGACGAGTCTTTGGATTGGCACAAGACAGCTTGGACGGGGGCACGACAAACGCCAAATCGCGACGGCGGGGGCCGACCTGAGGCCGACCCCCGGCATCGAGACCACCGTGCGCAATCGGCTGCTAATACTCGCGGAC
>ERZ869936.2386-NODE-2386-length-11157-cov-3.514232_pt1 | contig 11157 bp, 6 predicted proteins | sample MGYA00520876_ERZ869936 | MGnify/ENA primary metagenome ERZ869936 (study PRJEB32218, sample SAMN09650985) | biofilter metagenome | isolation source: enrty point of leading RO module | place: Saudi Arabia: Thuwal, RO plant located on Red Sea | collected 2016-02-17 ... | reverse complement strand
GCTCTTTTGGCTGGTGTTGCTTCTCCTGGGAGGCCGCTTCCTGCTGATCCGGGGACTGACCGTCGGTAATGGTTCCGTCTATGTCCGTACGGCACCAGTCGTGAACGAATCCGGCGTGGCGTTGCCATTCACAGAAGACCAGGTGGTAAAGCCTTCCGAACACAGCCAACCAGGCGTCCATCTCAGTTGGACTCGGACGCTGGGTGTCTGGATCGCCGGTCTGGCGACACTGTCGATTTTGTCATTCTTGTGGGGCGACAATGTCTTCTACAAACTGGCGGAATCGGTCTTCGTGGGTGCCTCCGCGGGCTATGCCATGGTTGTCGGATTCTGGACCGGCATCGTCCAGAATCTGCTTGGCAAACTGGGGCCGGGACTCATGCGTGTCAGCCTTCTTCCCGGCCTTCCCGCCGACTCGAAACCGGAATGGATCTATCTGATCCCATTGGTCCTCAGCATTCTCATGCTGTGGCGATTGGCCCCAAAGGGGGGTTGGATTTCCCGCTGGCCTTTGGCCTTCTTCATCGGTGCAACAGCCGGCATTCGACTGGTTGGCTATTTCCAGTCCGACTTCGTGAACCAGGTGCAGGCGACCATGTTGCCTTTGATCGTCATGACGGCAGATGGTCGCGTCGACTGGACGACCAGTTTGACCAACACCACCATCGTCCTGGGTGTCCTTGCCTGTCTGGTCTACTTCTTCTTCTCGCTCGAACACACCGGCGTCGTGGGACGTATCTCGCGCGTCGGCATCTGGCTGTTGATGATGACCTTCGGTGCCGGCTTCGCCTACACAGTCATGGGCCGCATCACACTGCTGTCCGAACGGCTCGCCTTTCTGTTTGACGACTGGCTGTGGCTGATTGATCCACTCGGCAATCGCGTCGGCATGTAGCCGACCGCTGGCCCACACGCAGGATTCCCTCGGCAATGGTCAGGCCGCTCTCCGGCACGATCCGATCCAGATCGGATTACGCCAGGATCGAGTCAACCCGGCGGCCGTCCCGTTTCTTGGGACCCAGCTGATCCTTGGCTGCGAACGCACTGAGGATTGTGTTGTAGACGTCAATCCCTTCGGCACCAACATCCAGAATCTGTCCCGTCTTGAAGCGACCGTTGGCATTCGTGATCGCGTGGAACACTCCGGAGAGTTCGCGTTTCACATCGTTGTGCCGGCCGTCTCCCGATTCGGTCGAGATCGTAATCAATGAATTTTCCAGGATGGTCCGGCCGTTGGCCTCGACGCAGTCCTTCTCGTCCAATCGCTGGAGGAAGTAGGCCACTTCGCGCATCTTCATATGAGCGTGAGCGCGCAGTTGCTCGTTCTTCTTCGCTTCATTGAAGCGATGCCACCACTCGTGACTGCAACCGCCGGAACCCGATTTGCCGAGTTCTTTTTCATCATTGAAGGTATAAACCAGCCGGCCGTTGTATTTGTAGTCGCCCGTCATCCGCAGCCGTTCGCCGGCCGCAAGGAATGTCAGCGCACCAAAGCGGACGCGATCCATCTGAATGGCCAGTGCATACAGGTCCGCCATCAGACGCCATTCGGTCGTCAGGTCGTCGATTTGCATGTCGACTCCTTCGCCTCCGGGATCTGCCGGACCACCGTGCGGAATGTGGGATTGAACCGGCATCTGCGGTGCGTTGGGTGCCAGAAGTTTCAATGAGAATGCGCGCTGTTCGAACTCGCGAATGCGGTCGAGGTGGTCAGTGACCCGCGCTTTGGAGGCCGTACCCAGCGGAGAATTCGGACCGGTGTAGTAGCGGTAATCCTGCACCACTGTATCCAGCACACTCCGGCGGAGACGGTCGCGCAGGCCTTCATCGCCACCCGACTTCGAGACCGTTCCGAAAACGCGTTCAAACAAGTCTCGCGGCTTCTCCTGAATGGTGGCAGCAACCGTGCCATCCATGTTGTAGCTATGTACGTAGCGTCCCACTCGGCTTCGGCGGAAGAATGTCCCCGCAAGCAAGGTGGGCACCATTCCACCGGGCAAACCATTCGGATAGTGCGTACGGCGAATGACCTGATCGAGGGACGGTCCACCGGCCTTGGCTTCACCATCGGGCGGCTCGGCGGTGAACGCGCCGGAGGCACCATCGTAATGGGCATTGATCCCTTTTTCGTCACAGCGAACCTGGTCGACATTCCGCATGATCAGCAGCTTGTTGCTGAGCGGCTGCAGCGGTTCGAGCACGCCGGAGAAGCCCTCGGTTTGCAACGGGGCAGGGATGCCCAGCCCGAAAAACACATTGAACGCGCGCACCGGAACGTCCTTCTGAACGGCTCCCATGGCATTCGTTGTAATCATTTCTTCGAGCAGCGGCAGACCAACGGTGGCCGCGCCAAGACTTTGCAACATCATTCGACGATTGATTAGACGCGTTCGCATGGGACAGTCTCGTCGGAATATCGGGTGTGGGATGATCCGTGGAATCCAACCTTGCGACCGATCGCAATGTCTACCGGCACGACGATCGCGCCTACTGCACTTGCATGAGGTCACTGGTCACAATTGCGGTAATCACACTTTGGTACGTGCCGCCATTCTTCTGGCTGCGGTTGTGAATATCACGCACAACATCGGCGTCGCGTGCCGTCAGCGGACGGCCGATCGCGAACTGCGTCACCTTCCACGTGAGCGATTCGCGAACTCGTTCACTCTTGGCCAGCAGGTCCATCAGCTCGGCAGACGTCTTGTAAGGGACTGGCTTGGACTCCCCCGGAAAAAGGACTTCCCCATCCTCGCGAAGCGAGTTACCAAATTCGTCCTTCTCCCGGTAGGCACCGATTCCGCTGAATCGTTCCAGTCCGAATGCCAGCGGCTCGAACTTGCTATGACATCCACTGCACGATTCAGCCGCAATCCGCGATTGGGCGACGGTGCGTTGAGACAAACCAGGACGGGACGGGACAGGCGTCACATCCAGACCCGGCGGTGGGTTTCCGACACTGCCCCGCAACACATCTTTCAGGACAAACAATCCACGCGTCACCATGGATGCGTCGTCTCCTCCGATCGTGAGGAGACTCCCTTGCGTCAGCAGGCCGCCACGCGAGGGAACCTGAGCGAGGTCGTATCGCTGCAGTCCGCTGCCCTGCGGTTTGAGCCCATAAAACTCCGCCAGGCGGGGAGTGGCATAGGCGACCTGGGCGTTGAACAGATCTGACATCGGCCGACGTTCGGTCCAGATGATCTCCCGGAAGTAAGCCAGCGATTCGGCTCGCATGTCGGCGGCCAACTCGGGAGTCAACGCCGGGAAACGCTGGGGATTGGGCTGCATGTTGGCCAGACGATCCACGTCCAGCCAATCGGCAATGAACCGTTCCGAGCGGCGAATCGCGCGCGGGTCATTCAGCATTCGCTGGGCCTGCGCTTCGATTTCCTGGCGATCGCTCAACTTCCGCTTATCAGCCGCCTGAATCAACGCCTCATCCGGCGGACCACCCCAGATGATGTAGCTCAATCTTGAAGCCAGCTCATATTCACCGATGGCGCTTTCGCCACGCTGATCTTCGATCCGATAGAGGAACCTGGGAGACTGCAGCATTGCTTCAACCAGCAACGCCACGCCGTCTTCAAAAGAACCACCCGCACTCGAAACCGTGGTTCCAATTCCGCTGTAGAGCACTTCCTCACGTTTCGTCAGCGGTCCCCGTAACATCCATTTGCCGATGGCTTCGACAAACTGTCGGGCACTGGCGTCGGTGTTCAGGCTACGCTGTTTCGAGAATCGGCTGGCGAACTCGGCGACGTCCATCCGCTCGACGATCAAGCGGGCCAACTGCTCGTAGGCTTCGACGTGTTCCAAGTCGACGTTCAGGTTGTACGCCGTATTCGAAAAGCCGTCCGCCCGAAGATCGGGCGGCAGCAGACGCCGAGCATCTGCTTCAATGTCGACGCCTACTGCAGCTCGCACTTGCTCGATATACTCGTCGACGGTCAAACGCTGGACGAAGACTTCGGCAGCGGAGTCGGCATGCTCATAGATCGCCTGGTCAATCAGCTCGCCCGACCAAACGGCACCATCCTCGATCCATTGGCGAATCAACCGCTTTTCGGCATCGGCCAGCGGTTCGCTATCGGGCGGCATCTCGCCCGCGGCAATCTGCTTCCATAGCAGGCTGGAATCGGGTTTGCCCGGGACGATCGTGTTGCCATGCTCTCCACCGGCCATTGCGGCCGACTTAAGCGAAAGGTCGAGCCCCCCCTCCTTTGTGGTCGTGTCATGGCAGTGGAGGCAGCGCTTGGCAAGTAACGGGGCAATATGAACCTCAAAGCCTTTGGCTCGCGAGTCGACTTTCGGTTTTTCTGCCGTCGCCAGCATACTGGGTGTTGCGACCGCGCCACCGCCCGCCTGGAAGTTTTGAGCGACTTCCTGCGGCGTTAACTCGCCACTGTAAATGGCGACCAGGTGAATCTCACCAAGCCACGGCCGATCGCCAGTCGCCTCGTTGGCAAGCAGCACCGGGAAGTCGCGGTCCCAATTGGACACGGCTCCTTTGACTTGGGTGGCGGCCGCCTGTTTCCCATTGACGTAAATTCGGGCCTGGCCCGACTTGCCCCGTGTGTAGACGATGTGCGTCAACTCGGTCGTTGCGGAACGGCCCGGCGACGACAGCGCGGGAAGTCCGTTTCCACTTGTAGAAGTCGTGCGGAAGCGGACCTCGTAGTATTCGCCGTCCTGTCCCAATGTGACATTGCGCGAGCTGGTGTTTGACGACAGCGAGATCACTCTCGCAGGACCGGCCTGACGAGTATTCGCCGGTTTCACCCAGGCCTCCAGACTCACGTTTCCCGACCGCTTGATGGCATCCGCCAATCGTGCTGAGCCCTGCGAACGAATGTTCGCTTTCGCCTGAATCGCCAGAACACCGGTGGTCCATCGAACCGCATTGGGATCATCAATTTTCAGATCGATGGGTGGCTTGATACCAGACTGATCGTGAATCACATCGCCTGTGGGAGCTGCGAACGTGTAAAGGACCTGCAAGTCGCGCGTCACTCGATGGTCGGCCGCTTGGATCGGCGAGACCACAAACCCGACCACGAATGCTGTCAGAATGCGGGAGAAATATCGCATTGGCTTGTCACTTCAGGCAGATGTGGAGTGTTGGTCAATCTGGTTCAGAGGTGAGTGGCATTAGTGCAGGAAGCGACGCAATCCCGCGTCGAGATGCTCGTGCATCAACGCGGCTGCGCGATCTCCGTCGCCGTCAATCAGGGCCTGCAAAATTTCATTGTGTTCATCCGAAGACTTGCACATCCGGTCCGGCGTCCGCTGCAAGAGACGATAGACGACAAACTGGATTCGCTCGCGCAGTCGTTGCATCAGTTCGATCATGTCGCGATTGCCCAGGAAGCTGATCAGCAACCGATGAAACTCGGCATCGACGGCCACCACAGCGTCTACACTCTGGGATCGAGTTGCCTCGACATTTTCCGCCTGGTTCTCGCGGAGTTGCCTGATCTGGTCCTTTGTTAATTGCCCCGCCAACCGACGCATCACATACGGTTCAATCGCCTGGCGAATTTCGTAGTGATTGCGGATGTCCTCCAGCGACACCTCGCGAATGACAACACCCTGCTGCGGTGCCAGCGTCACAACACCATCGACTTCCAAGCGTTCGATGGCCGCGTGAATCGGAGTACGACTCATCGAGAGCCTGTCCGCCAACTGCCGCACCGAAAGCATTGTCCCCGCCGGCAGTTCGCCGGAAAGAATCATCTGCTTCAGTTCTTCATACGCTTGCTGCTTTAGGGAAGAACTGTTGAGGGATCCCGTATTCGTGGTCGACATCGACTACCAATCTGCTGGGGGTTGATCAGACGGCCTCATCACGGCAACGAGCTGTCCATCGTACTGGCATGCCAGTTGTGTGTCAATTGTCGCGATGGTTTCGTCACCCAGCGATGTCACGTAGAAAATACCCTCTCCGGCATGGAGGGGAGTTGGGGAGGATGGCTGCCAGCAATCGCCGATCGGGGCAGCGCGGCGGCAAGTGCAAGTCCGTCCGGCGGTTGCGATCCCTCCGAAGCCTCAGCGACGTCAGCGGCGAGGGCTAGTCCGTATTGCGTGGGGAAGCGAACGTTGGGAACGGCGGGGATCAACCCCGCCGCTCAGAATCAGGCAGACGACGCCGCCAGAAGCCGCTATTTGCAGGTGCAGCGCGCTCTATGTGGCGTCAGGAATGTCGTCGCCGTTATACCACGGGTAGAAAAGTCGCCCGATTTCGGTGCTCAGCCGAGAAAGGTATTCCCGTTTGAAGACCGGGTAGGAAACTTCCGATGTCGAGCGGGGCATTTGCAGCGGATAGACCGATGTAAAGTCCTTGGTGAAGACCTTCTCCGATCCGCCGTCTTCGTACATTTCGAACACGTTCACCATCCCATCGGCCCGGCCGCGGTACAGGTTGGCGCTATTGGGTTCGTACAGGCCATAATTCTGCAGGTCGATATAGATCACGTGCGTCGTGTTGAAGGCCCGGCCGATCTCTTCGGGCTTGTCCCAGTCGGGATGCTCGTCCAGCCAGGCGCGGACCATGTCCGGGTTGACTGTGGCGATGTAGTTTTCGTGCAGACGGTAGGCGACGTACTTGGCCAGTTCGTGATCGATCTCGTCGAAGTCCCACTTCAACTCGGTCGGAGCATAGCAGACGATGGCCACGGTAACGCCTTCGTCTGTCAGCGATTTACGTGTCATCGCATCAAACTCGGGCTCGATCGAAGGAGGCCCGCCGATCAGGTATCCGAGCAGAATAAAGTAGTTGCAGCCCGGCAGCGTTAGCAGGCAGACAGCCGCCAGCCAGACCGCCGCGATCGGCCCCCAGACAGGACGGCCGGTCAGCTTGTTGAAGGTCGACATGAACATTCTGCGGTCCTTCGCATTCCGTTCGGTCACAATGTCCACCCCTTCGGTTGTCCGATCAGGCGAGAGTGTCATTGTCTATTTAAGCGTTTCGCTCATATGGTGATTGTAAAACAGTCGGGCCAGCTCGTCCGTCGTGATGTCCAGGTACCGCTTGGCGAAGACCTTGGCTGAAACCTGCTCAGACGAGACTGGGTATTCGCCGGGATAGATCGAGCGGAATTCCTTGACGAAGACTTCGACGGCCGACTTCTGGCCCTTCTTCTCGCCACGGACTTCGTACGCGTAGATGTTTCCCGAAGCGCGACCCCGATACAGTTCGGCACTGTTCATTTCGCGATAATCGAACTCGCTGAGGTCGAAATGGACGATGTAGTCGCAGTCGAATTCGTTGGCGAGTTCGTTCTCACTGTTGTAGAACCCACCATTGTCATCCACCCAGGTGGCCACCCGGTTGAGGTCGACGGTTTCGATATCGCGACGGTGCAATCGCAGCGCAACACCTTCGACAATGTCAAAATCCAACGCGGGGAATTCCTGGCGAATCGTCTCGGGTATGGTGGCGATGACCAGCACCCGTTTGTGATCGCGTGAGAGGTTCACGTGCGTCCGAGCGGTGAACTCGCAGGTAATCTTCGGATCGCCGTACAGCATTTTGCCGGCCATCACGAACAACGAACAGCCGGTCTGTCCCAGCATCAGGGCGCAGGCCAACAGAATCAGCAGGACAGGGGAGGGGGCTCCCCAGCCGGCTCGGCCGTCGTCTCTGTTCGTTTTGCCATCCATGGCTTCAAACATCCTCGCAGGCGGCGATGTGGTCTGGTTTCGATTGAGTCCGGTGGAAACTCGCTCCCCAGCCCGTTCCGTCAATGGAATCGGGCGATTGTCCAGGCCCAGTGAATTGTCATCCCAAGTATCAGCCAGAACGCTCCTTGCAGCAGCATGACATCAGGACGATCCATTCCGAGTAAACGCCCTTTCCAACAACTCGCCCAAGACCAGGGGATTTGGACCGCCAACAGCCCGGCCAGAACCGATCCCACCGCATGGGCCCGGAAGGAGGCCCACCAGTGACCTCGCACGAAATGCGAAAAGCTCGTCGTCATTCCACAACTGGGACAGGGGATACCAATTTTTTCGCGGATGCCACAGGGAGACAGCCCCAGGGCTTCATGCGTGCCATAACCCCTGTCATCCGGGGGCAGAACTGCCGCCAAACCGAACAGGGCACAGAGCGCAAGGCTCCACGAAAACAACAAAAAAGTCTGATTGAATGTGAGGGGATAGCCGTCCGGGATTGAATTCCGGCCTGGAAAGGTGTCGAGAGAACGCGGTTGATAGTCGTTTTGCGGTTGCACTGCAAGACCGATTGCCCCAGGAATCGGCTCTACCCGGCCGGCAGGGGGGACTGCTCCAGCCAGTTGAACCCCCGGGAAATGTCGACTTCCAGGGGGACAGCCAGGTCCATCGCGGTGGTCATTTCTTCCCTTACAATGGCCGCCAGTGACTCGACCGACTCGGACGGCGTCTCGAAGACCAGTTCGTCGTGAATCTGCAACAGCAGCCGAGCCGGGTGTTGCTCCCGCTTCAAACGAGCATCGAGCTGGATCATGGCCCGCTTGATCAAATCGGCGGCGGACCCCTGAATGACCGTATTGATGGCCGTCCGTTCTGGCATATTCCGCTGCCGTTTGAGCGGCAGCCGAATCCCCTGAATCTCCCGACGGCGTCCCATAATCGTGTAGGCGTAGCCCGTCCGGGCACACTCCTCCACGACGCTGTCCAGCCAGGCTTCGACGGCCGAAAATCGCTGGAAGTAGTCGTCGATGAACCGGGCCGCCTCGTCCTGCGGTATGCCCAGCGTCTCTGCCAGCCCGTACGGACTTTGGCCGTAAATCACACCAAAGTTGACCGCTTTGGACACCCGTCGCATGTCCTTGTCGACCTGGTCGGCCGGCACGCCGAAGACTTCCTCGGCAACCGACGTGTGGATGTCGTCTCCCTCGCGAAATGCCTGCAGCAGGGCAGGGTCCTGGCAAAAATGCGCCAGAATCCGCAGTTCGATCTGCGAATAGTCAGCGCACAGCAGTTCGGACTTTTCGTCGCCAGCAATAAACGCCTTGCGGATGCGACGGCCTTCCGCTGTCCGGACAGGAATGTTCTGCAGGTTGGGGTCACTACTGCTGAGACGTCCGGTTGCTGCCACCACCTGGTTGAAGGACGCGTGAATCCGCCCCGTCTCGGGATTGACGATCTGAGGCAGGGCGTCGAGGTAGGTCCCCTTCAACTTCGAGAGTTGCCGATGCTCCATGATCTTGGCCGGCAGAGGATGCAGGAGGGCGAGCTTTTCGAGCACGCTCTGGTCGGTACTCGGCCCGGTCTTCGTCTTCTTGAAGACGGGAAGGTTTAATTCGTCGAACAGCACAACACGAAGCTGTAGTGGCGAATCGATGTTGAACTCGTGACCCGCTTCCTGATGAATCTCCGCCACGAGTTGTTCCAGTCGAGAGGTAACCTCGACGCTCTGCCGCTTCAACTCGTCGGTGTCGACGCGAATGCCCCGGAACTCCATGTCGGCCAGGATCGGAATCAGCGGCCGTTCGAGGTCCCAGTACAAATCCCACAGATTCTCGCGGCGAAGTTCGTCAGCGATGATGTGTGAAAGTTCCCAGGCGACGGCGGCATCCTCCGCGGCATATTCGGCTGCCTTCTTGACGTCGACTTCAAACATCTTGAGCTGCTGTTTCCCCTTGCCGATCAGGTCGGAAATCGGGATCATCGAACGGTCGAGATACCGTTCGGCCAGGGCATCCAGGTTGTGGGCTCGCATACCGGCATTCAGCAGGTAACTTCCCACCATGGGGTCCACGCCGACCGAGACGTTCGCAACGCCGGCCCGCCGCAGGACGATCAGGTCGTATTTGATATTCTGGTTGTTCACGCGAACGTCGGGGTTCTCGAGCACGGTTTGCAGCCGGCGGCAGACGTCCTCGGGCTTGAGCGTCTGCTGACCAGAGGGACCGTCGACGGGAATGTAAACTCCCCGCCCGTCCTGCCAACTGATGGCCCAGCCGACAATGTCGGCCCGCGCCGCCTGCAGACTGGTGGTTTCCAGATCGACGCAAAACTCTGGCTGTTGGGCCAACTCTTTCAGAAACGCCTCAAAGGCTGCCGGGGTATCAATCACCTTCCAGTCGAGACCGGCCGCTTGCGGATCGGCCGAATTTCCGTCGGTCGCCGAATTTCCGTTGGTCGAAGTGGCCTCGCTGGCTTTGTCCCCATCGAGTTGGGCAATTTCGTCCCTCAGCCGCCGGAATCCCAGGTCGGCGAACAACTCCCGCAACCGCGCGACGTCTTGCTGTCCGACTTGAAACGCCTGATCGTCAAATTCAAGCGGCAGGTCCGAGTAGAGCGTGGCGAGCCGGCGGCTGACGCGGGCCTGCTCGGCGTACTGCTGCAGGTTCTGCTTCAGCTTGGCTCCCTTGACCTCGTCGGCATGTTCGAGGACGGCATCCAGCGAACCGAACTGTTCGAGCAGGCCGGCAGCCTTTTTGGGGCCCACCATCGGAACGCCGGGGATATTGTCCGTGCTGTCACCGACCAGTCCCTGGAAGTCGACCACCTGATCGGGCCGAACGGACCACTCTTTCTGCAGATTCTCCTCTGTGTAAAACTCATCCTTCCGGGCGTTATAAATGCGGATCCGTGGGCTGAGCAACTGGCGGGCATCTTTATCGGCTGTCACCAGGCAGACATTCATTCCCCGCTCGGCCGCCTGTCGGGCCAAAGTCGCCAGGACGTCGTCCGCCTCCCAGCCGGCGTGTTCGACCACGGAAATTCCAAAGCCGTCAAGCACCTGCTTCAACAGCGGTATCTGCGGTCGCAGGTCTTCCGGCATGGGAGACCGGTTGGCTTTGTAGTCGGGGTACCACTCGTTTCGGACAGCCGGCCCGTGGGAATCCATCGCGCAGACCAGATGCGTTGGCTTCTTCTCCCGCAAAATCTTCAGAATGTCCCGCGCGAATCCGAAAATTGCATTCGTGGGCTGGCCCGATGGGCTGGTCATCGGCGGAATCGCGTGAAAGACCTGATACAGCAGCGAGTAGACGTCGATGACATACAATGTCGGATTGTCGGCCAGCGTTGCGATCTTCTCGGAGGTCGGTTTCGTATCCGGTGGTGGGTTCATGTCGTGACGGGCCGTTGCTGGTTCGCGTGGGATTTCGGTTTCAACGCGTCCAAACGCCATAGCGACGTCAGACACCGTCATTATGGCCATTGGGA
>ERZ869936.2385-NODE-2385-length-11162-cov-3.589898_pt1 | contig 11162 bp, 8 predicted proteins | sample MGYA00520876_ERZ869936 | MGnify/ENA primary metagenome ERZ869936 (study PRJEB32218, sample SAMN09650985) | biofilter metagenome | isolation source: enrty point of leading RO module | place: Saudi Arabia: Thuwal, RO plant located on Red Sea | collected 2016-02-17 ... | reverse complement strand
GAGGAGGGATTTAAAATCGAAAGAAGTTTAACTACCCCGGACAACTTCCAGGTGGTTGGCCAAACCGGGCCAAACACTTTGAACTTTATTGATAACAACGGAATAACAGCTCCTAACACTTATTATTACCGAGTATATGCCTTTAATGCCGGAGCTAATTCAGAATATTCAGATACTGCAATTGTAATGATAACGGAAATCGTTCCAACAGGAAATGATATACCTGCCAGCTATGAATTATATAATAATTACCCTAATCCATTCAATCCAAGCACAAAGCTTAAATTCGATCTTCCAAAGAATGATTTTGTAAGCTTAAGAGTCTATGATCTAAACGGTAAGGAAGTTGGAATAGTTGTTAACCAGGGATTAACAGCGGGAAGATATGAAATTGAATTTAATGCAAGCTGCTTAACTTCCGGAACGTATTTTTACAGAATAGAGACATCCTCATTCACAGAAACCCGTAAAATGGTATTATTAAAATAGTTCATAATCAAAGGGAAAAGATTAAAGAGTATCCATTTGGGTGTCCAAATTGTTATTAGTAGTATTTCTTTTTATTGGACATGTAATATTTAACGAAGTCTTTTGAGAGGAGCAAATGGCTTTTGAGGACTTCGAGAAGATCGAAGTGTTTGCGCAGAATAGTGAACCTTTCGCGATTAGATCTGATAATATTCTTTTTAGAGAATCCTCCTACAAGGAATTTGGAAAGAGTCATGTTGGTATTGGTTACAGATTTACAATTTTTGAGAGTAGATATCATCCAGTCGACATCGGCAACATATTTATACCTGAGGTCATAGTTTGAAGCCAGTTCTCTTTTTACAATAAATGACTGGTGACTAACTACCATTCCCTTTATCATTTCACGCCAGGATAGTTCAGGCGGCGGAGTTTTTAGGGTGCGAGTACCAAGTGTGTCACCTTTTTCATCGATATACCCCACATCACCGTAGTAGGCATCGGCTTCACCCATGGAAAAAACCCTGGTCAGTGTATCCGGAGCAAAAACCTCATCACCTGCATTAAGAAACCACACATAATCCCCTGTTGCTTTTTTCAAGCCTTTATTCATTGCGTCGTAGATTCCCTTATCGGGTTCGCTGGACCATGCGGAGATCACATCCCCATTATTTTTGATAACATCCAGAGTCCCGTCTTTTGAACCGCCATCGATGACAATGTACTCGATATGCTTATAATCCTGAGTTCTGACACTCTCGATAGTTTTGGGCAGGACATCTTTTCCATTATAGACAACGGTTATTATTGATATCACGGGTTTCATTTTGATAACAGCTCCTTGTAGAATTCAAAATGTTCCGAGGCGCACTTATCCCAGCTGAATTTTTGCGACTGTTCAAAACCTTTTTTAACACAGTCAGTTCTTACATCCTCATCAGTCAGGATTAGAGTCAGCTGTTTTTTCATATCATCAAGGCTATCCGGATCGATGTAGAGACCGGCTTCACCTGCAACTTCAGGAATTGAGCTTATATTCGATGCGATGACAGGGCAGCCGATAGACATTGCTTCGAGCGGAGGGATGCCAAATCCTTCATACTTTGACGGGTAGACAAAAACGGAAGCGAACTTGTAAAAATTCGCGAGCTTTTTATCGTCACCGCTGTCGAAGATGATTCTTGAATCGAGTTTATTGTCATTAATAATCTGTTTTTCCGATTCAGATGGCGGTCCTCCTCCGTAACAGACAAGCTTAAAAGAGTTGTTTATCTCAGGCAGCCCGGCATAAGCCTCAAGTAGCAGAGAAAAATTCTTATAACCTTTCCTATCTCCGACAAAGAGTATATAGTTATCTTTAATAATTCTATCCGATGTAACATTTGTATCGATTGAATTACCAAGGTAAATCACGCGCGCTTTATCTTCCTGTACATTAAAGAGCCTGATGAGGTCTCTGCGTGTCGATTCCGAGATACAAATGAACCCATCGGCTTTAGGGATAGACTGTTTTTTCCATTCGGTTGTTTTGTCGAGTTTATGGAATGAGCCCGGGAAGAACTCGTGTGTCATATCGAGTACTGTCATAACCCGCTTGCCTTTGAATGAGGGAAGAAGGTAATTATAGTAAGTCTGATGGTACAGGTCAAACGGGTATTTTGAAGCAAACCGCGAGAAGAGGATACTGTTTAATTTCAGAAAAAGTAGTTTAGTTTTAAATTTTGGAGTGTATTTTGTTCCTTTGAAGTGAGTGAACTCATCCCTTAGCTTTTCAAGACCATATTCATTTATAAAAAGACCCATAAAAGACGATATCTCAAGGTCAGGATTTTCCAAAAGTCGTTTAATTGTTTCATAGAAATATCGTGAGATCCCGCCGTATCTCTGCATAGCAAATGTCTGATGATCGTAGAGTATATTCATTTTTTCTTCAGAATAAGAGAAATATTACCAAAGCTTTTAGATTGTTCAAACGTACCTGGAGAATTATTAAGAATCTTAGAGCCCACAAACATATTCAGGAAAGAATTTTTAAGGAAACCAATGCTGCCTTTGCCGGTATTTTTAAGTTTATCTATGAATCTGTCATAATCGCCGTCATTTCTTTCCCAGAAGATATGCTTTTGAAAAACTTCAGCTCCAGGTACACAATTTATGATGTCATTAACATCTTTTTCAGAAAATCTGTACTGGAAAAATATTTTATCAGTCTTTTTGTGCTGGTCAGAATAAATATCTTCGTTAATCCATTCCTCGGTAATCTTGGCTGATACAGGTGTTGTAATGTAAATAATCCCACCGGGTTTAGTAACTCTTACCATTTCTTTAACAGCATCAAGGTATCCTTCATAGATGTGTTCAATGACACTAATCGAAAAAACCGCGTCGAAGGTATTATCAGTAAACGTGAGAGCGGTACCGTCTTCCTTAGCGAAAGAAAGTGAATTGCTTTCTTTAATGGATAATTTCTCCTCTGAATTAATATCAGTTTTCAAGACCCTGTTACCATTACCCGTAAGTAAATAAGCCATTGCATAGGGAGAGGATATATCCAGTATATATGCATTTTTGATTGGATGTGATTTTAGGTGTTTCAAAAAATAAGCAAACTCATTATACCTTGTACTTTCGGCAGGCTTAAACCATGTTTTGAAGGCAGTCCTTCCCGGCATTTGTAAAAGCTTTGAATAAATCTTTAAAGCAGCAGAAAATTTGTCACCAAAAGATATCTCCATTATCTCTTTAATTTTGCTTTTACAAGTAAAAGTGATACATAATCATTCAGGTCATCAGAGAATTTGAACAGGTATATAGATCCAATGAATAAAATTGTTACAAGTATACTTCTATACAATACATCAACGATAAAATTACCAATAATCGGTAAGTTAATCCCTACTAAAACCGTAATAACCCCTATAGCAACAACATAAATGTGTTTGATACCAAAAGGCTGCATACCGAATTGGTGTTTAATATAAAACCATTTCCCGATATTAAAAACAAACATCGCCACTGCAGTAGCTACTGCAGCCCCAACACCCCCATATACAGGGATAAAAATAAAATTCAGGAGTACACCGGTAAACAGGAAAAGTATATTAAATAGCGTATCGAACTTGAATTTCACAGAAGTTGAAAGAATATCGGAATTAATACTTCCCGTAGCATCTATGAGGAAAGATATTCCCAGGAAGATGAAGATATTAAAATATCCGTAGTATTCCGGTTTATTAAGTACGGTAAGTATATTGTGTTCATTAGCCCAAATGCCAATAAAAATCCAGAGCGCGAGAATAAGTTGTATCAGAGAAGTTTTTTTGTAGAGTGAATGTATTTTTTCCGTGTCATTTTTTTTCCAAGCGTCGGCAATAATTGGGACGATAATCCTGCTTATAGCTCTTGTTGGAAACGCAATGACGGTTGCAACAAAAAGAAAAATCGAATATATGCCAACAATATCGATACTAACAAGCGAACCGATCATTATTCTATCGATATTTAATGTAATGTAATAAGCGGAAAAAGCTAATAGACTAAAGAGCCCATATCCAAAAAATTCTTTTACTTTTGGAAATGGTATCGAAGTAAAGTCTAGATTAAATTTTAACCGACCGGAAAATGCCAGCTGAAGAAAAACAAGTAAAGCAATCAGGAAGTTTATGAACACGAAAAACAATACAAAGTCATCAAATGTGATCATTTTGAATCCAACCAATAGGATCCCAGCAGTAGTTAATAGTCTTAAAAGCACGTCTTTAAGGAACGCGGAGTAAACTGTTCTATGTATTGCTCTTGCTATTGCTTCAAAGAGGTTAAATAATAATGTGAAACCTGCGAGAGGGATTATCACGTAGTAATACTCTATATATATCGGGGAATTCTCTATAAAAGCACTTTCTATAGCGGGTCTGAATAAAATATAGAAAAGAGTTAACAGAGCGAAGCCAATAAGAGATATTAGTGTTACCCAATTGACAAAACCATGATGAATATTATCTTTAGTTTCGAAAAAAGGGAAAAACCGGATAATCGTATTTACAGTACCCAGGGCAGAAATCTGGGAGAATACGAGAGTGATGGAAACCAAAAGATTGACAAGACCAAACTCTTCGAGTGTAAAATATATCCTGTATAAAAACAGAATATTAAGTGCTCCGAGGAATAGTCCTGCGAATGATATAATTGTATTAAAAGTAGCCTGATTTCTTACTACACCCAATTGAATCTATTATTTAAAAAACTGATTTCAATTTACTTACTTCGGTTTGTAGTATCAATTTAAAAAATTTAATTTAGTATTTATTAGAGTATTGAAAAATCGTATTTTGAATAGTTTCATGAAATAATCTCACTTTTTTAATGGCAAAAACAAAGGCAAAGCACCCCCAGAAGAAATCAAAACAAACAAAGAGTTTAGGTGAAATAAAGAAAAGCGCCGATGAATCATCATTCGAGAAATACCAGGATTATATATACATTGGGATCATAGTATTAGCTATACTGATGTTCTTTCAGGAAGGCATTCTTGGAGGCAAGATATTTTCTTCACCGGATAACCTGTCTCCCTACAGTTTTAAGACATTTTTGGAGGAAGCCAGCCGTGACGGAATATATCCTTTATGGGTGCCTTACATTTTTGGCGGAATGCCCTCACTTGCATCACTGACAGCGGGACTTCCTGCTGCAAATAATTTCTTTTCGTATATATGGGACAGTACAATGACAAGCTTTGCCGGGGATAATTTATTCAAGCTGACTATTCCTTACTATTTCCTTTTTGCCATTGGAACATATTTTTATATAAGGTATAAGTTTAAGAGTAACACAGTAGCATTATTCTGTGCATTGAGCGGAGTGCTGGCAACGGGACTGATACAGCTCATAATAGTAGGACACCATACAAAGATGATGACGTTCGCATTTTTCCCTCTGATATTGCTGACGATAGATATGATGATAGACAAGGGATTCGATAACTGGAAAAGGATATTGCTCTATCTGCCAATACTTGCTGTGTTGATTTACATGCAGCTGCATTTCCATCACATACAAATGCTGTTTTACACATACCTTTTTATTGGGGTTTATTACGGATATATACTTTTATATACAATTATCAGGAAAGAAAGGTATATTACGCTTTTAAAGAGCGCTGTAGTATTGATCGGGGCAGGTTTGATAGCTGTTGCGATGGATGCAAACATAATATTGTCCGTAAAAGAGTACAACGAATATTCGATAAGAGGTCAGGCAGGAATCGAGCAGTTGAATAACCCTGCCACACAGAATAATCAACCGCTGGATTATCAGTATGCGACTAACTGGTCATTCAGCCCGGGAGAAGTTTTGACATTCTTTATTCCATATTACTACGGATTTGGTAATGTAGAAGTCAACGGACAAAGGACCAATACTTACTGGGGGCAGATGCCATTCACGGACTCCCCTGTTTATTTTGGTGTGATAGTGTTTTTGCTTGCAGTGATAGGGATTATTATGAATTTCAAGCGTAATGCCCCGGTCCAGGGCTTAACCATTGCGATGTTGTTTTTCTTATTCCTGTCGTTCGGACGGACATTTCCGTTAATATTCGATCTTTTCTTTAATTACTTCCCGTTGTTCGGAAGTTTCCGGGCACCGGTGATGATACATTACTACCTGGATTTCATATTCCTGATACTGGCAGGTTACGGACTGGTATCGATAATAAATTCAGTTAAGGATAAGGTACAGCAGGAAAAGTTCAAGAAGGTATCGTTTGTATTAATGGGATTAGCCGGTTTGATGTTCATTTTCTCATTGATAGGATTTGAGGATTCATACAGGGAAAGTGTACTTACAGGTCCTAAAGCTATGGAGTACAAGCAGCAGGGTGCACCACCTCAGCAGGTCGATCAATATCTAAGCCAGCAGGTTGTGCCATATGCGTATGAGAATGTTATAAGCGATCTGAGGCTACATTCGATCTTAATGCTGATAGTTATTGGGACGGCATACTTTTACTCACAGAAGAAAATGACAGCCGGATTAATGGCGGGTATAGTGATAGTAATAAGTGTATTCGACCTGTGGAATATCAGCGGGAAGACCTTACACTGGGATAACCCGCAGGATAAGGCTACACTATTCGCACAGAAGGATTATATAAATTATATACAAAGTAACGACCCTGAGCCATTCCGTTACAGAGTAGCGGAGTATAATGGTGAGAGAATGATTACGAGCAACTTCCTTGCATTCTATAAAATACACCAGTTTAACGGGTATCACGGAGCAAAGATAAGGAATTACCAGGATGCTATAGATATTGCAGGCGACCTCAATCCAAATCTGCTGGATGCTGCTAATGTAAAGTACCTGATAACAGACAAACCTTTTGCTGATACAGTTAACTTCAAGCCAGTATTCCAGGGAGCTAAGATAGTTTATCTTAATCCTGACGCGCTGCCGAGAGCGTTTTTTGTAGATGAGTACAAAGTAGAGAGTGGTTTGAATATACTTAACGGGATGAGGGACGGGACATTCAATCCGAGGACAACTGCAATGCTGGAAGAAGACCCGGGTATCCAGATCGATAAACCGGATTCGGGCGCAAGCGCGACAATAACCGATTTTGGTATTCACCATATTACATACGATGTAAACGCAACCGGTAACAATATGCTTGTTCTCAGCGAGATTTACTATCCGGCAGGATGGAAGGCGTATGTAGACAGCAAGGAGACAGAAGTTTACAAGACGGATTACTTATTCAGGTCAATAATAGTACCGGCGGGACAGCATAAAGTGGAATTTAAATTCGAGCCGCAATCATATGCAACAGGTAAGGCTATAAGTTTCGCAGCGAATATATTTGTTGTGCTGCTGTTGATCGGCGGCATCGGCAGCGCATATATGTCAAAGAAGAACTCCGGAGAAGCAAAGAAGGAAGAGAAGAAAGACGACAATGATGGAAAGGGTGAAGAAGAAAACAAAGGATGAAGAGAGCTTTAATAACAGGTATAACAGGGCAGGACGGCGCTTACCTATCGAAATTCCTACTCGATAAAGGGTACAGTGTAACCGGCATAACGCGCGACACATCAGATACACGAAATATAAACCTGAAATACCTGGGAATATTAAACGATGTACAATTAGTAAAAGCAAACCTATTAGATCTTTCTAATATACTCCGAATCATAAAAGAGTATAAACCGGACGAGATGTACAACCTTGCGGCACAGAGTTCGGTCGGGTTATCATTCGAGCAGCCGATCGGCACGCTTGAATTTAATATAATATCGACGGCGAACATGCTGGAGGCAATCCGCAATGTCAGCCCGGAGACAAGATTTTACAATGCATCGAGCAGTGAAATGTACGGCAGGATGAAGCCGGAGAATCTTCCTGTAACAGAGGAGACTGTACTTCACCCGGTAAGCCCATACAGCATATCAAAAGCGTCGGCACACTGGATAACTGTAAATTACAGGGAAGCTTATAATCTCTATGCTGCATGTGGAATACTATTTAATCATGAGTCAGCACTCAGGGGTGAGAATTTCGTTACTAAGAAGATACTTGAAGGTGCATTAAGAATCTCAAGGGGATTAACAGATAAAATAACCCTTGGAAATCTTGCTATCAGCAGGGATTGGGGATACGCGCCGGAATACGTTAAGGCAATGTGGTTAATGCTTCAGCAGGATACGGCAGACGATTACATAATATGTTCAGGTGAAGCAAATACGCTGGAAGATTTCACGAAGAAAGTATTCGATTCAACGGGAGTGGATTACGATAGAGGGGTTGAATTCAGCAAGAAGCTTTACCGACCGGTAGATCTGGAGATAATATACGGAGACAATTCAAAAGCAAAGCAGAACCTGAACTGGAATTACGATATTTCCTTCGATGAACTGATAGAGAAGCTCGTCGAAGATGAAGCGGCGTTTTTCGACTGGAAACAGAAATAAAAGATTTCTAAGCACTATGATAAAAAAGATATTAATAGCTAACAGAGGTGAGATAGCGGTTAGGGTAATCACCACCGCCCGAGAGATGGGAATCGATACAGTCGCCGTTTATTCTGATTTCGACAGGAACTCGTTATACACAAGGTATGCCAGTGAAGCTTATCATCTCGGTCCGTCCCCTGCATCAGAGAGCTATTTAATGGCAGACAAGATAATCGAGATCGCTAAGATGAGCGGGGCAGATGCAATTCACCCCGGATATGGTTTCCTTTCTGAGAGAGCATACTTCTCACAGCTTTGCGCAGATAACGGGATAAAGTTTATTGGCCCGTCAGCGGAAGCGATCAAGGCACTTGGCGACAAGACGATGGCAAAAACCTTAGCTATAAAAAATAATGTGCCGACAGTTCCCGGAACAGAAGAACCGATAACAGATATTAATGAAGCAAAGAAAATAGCAGATGGCATAGGGTATCCGGTTTTAATAAAGGCGGCGGCGGGCGGCGGCGGAAAAGGTATGCGCATCGTAAGAGAGGAAAAGGATTTTGAAAGCGCTCTGAGAATGTCTCAAAATGAAGCCCGGGCATCCTTTGGAGATGAGAGTGTATTTATAGAAAAGTATGTAGTAGCCGGAAGGCACATTGAATTCCAGATTATGGCAGATGAGCATGGGAACGTTATCCATCTCGGCGAGAGAGAATGTTCGATGCAGAGAAGGCATCAGAAGATTATCGAGGAGACTCCTTCGGTTATTATGAACGAAGATCTCAAGCAGGAAATGGGCGAATGTGCCAAAAGACTGGCAAAAGCGGCGGGATATACAAATGCAGGGACGGTTGAGTTTATTGTGGATAATGAAAGGAATTATTACTTCCTCGAAATGAACACCAGATTACAGGTAGAGCATCCTATTACGGAAATGCGAACCGATACAGATCTTGTACGAGAACAAATACTTGCTGCATCCGGACATGAGCTTTCGATGAAGCAGGACGATGTGAAATTCGAGGGATATACAATAGAATGCAGGATATGCGCGGAGGACCCGGATAATAATTTCCTTCCATCCATCGGAAAGATAAATTATATAAGCAGTATTCCCGGTAATGGGTTAAGGGAAGATACAGGTATAGTAGAGGGAGATGAGATCTCAATCTACTATGACTCAATGATAGCGAAATTAATCGCACACGGAAAGACGAGAGAGATTGCTATAAGGAAAATGGATGAAGCATTAAAGAATTATATAATATCGGGAGTAAAGACCAATGTGGAATTTCTATCAGCTCTATTGAATTCAGAGGCATATCTAAACGGTGACTATGATACACAATATGTTGAGAGAGAATTCATCCCTGAGATATACAACAAAGACAACATACCGGGGAGTGCTGAAATTGAAAGAGCCATTGCATTAGGTGCTTGTTTATTCAAGGCAAAGGAAGAAAACACTTCACGCGGTAAAGTAAAAGTTATAAATAGCGGCACATCAAACTGGGTAAAGAAAAATCACGAGACATACAGATGAAGAGAAAATTCGAAATAAAGATAAACGGGCAAGAATTAAAAACAATGAAGGTTTTTTCGAATACAAAGGCAGAATTTAACGGGGAGGAATTTGAATTTGAATACGAACTATTGTCAGAAGATGTAGCAATACTCAGGATAAATGGAAAGAATTACACAGTAAGGTTAGGTTCAATGGAAGAGACAAAACAAGAGATCATAGCAAATGCCCGCAGATATGATGTGGAGTGTAAATCAGAACTGGACATAATAAAAGAGAAGTATATTTCATCAGATAGCGGTAAATTTAAGGATAAGTTAGTATCACCAATGCCGGGAGCAGTGGTAAAGATAAACACGGAAGAAGGTTCAGAGATAAAAGCAGGAGAGGTATTGCTGGTGCTTGAAGCCATGAAAATGGAGAATGAGATCAAGGCTGACACAGACTGTATAGTAAAGACAATACATGTAAATGAGAAAGCATCAGTTGACAAAGGGCAGTTACTTATAACACTGAACGAATCAGTAAAAAATTAAACTGTACATTTTAAATAAAATACAGGTAAAATGGAACTGGTTTTAGCATTTGCTTCATTATTAGCGGCAGTAATACCGATGTTCACCTACATGCTTATAATCTGGTGGCTTGACAGAAATGAGCGCGAGCCTTTCTGGATGGTGCTTTTATGTTTTGGATGGGGTGGCACCGGAGCAATAATCCTTGCAATCATAGGAAGTATCATATTCCAGATACCTTTGTCTACATTAATCATATCCGTATCAGATGGTAATCCTGCAGAGCTATTAGATCTATCCGGAGCTGTAATAGTTGCACCCATTGTAGAAGAAGCCACAAAAGGAATATTCTTATTGATTGTAGCATTAAGCAAAAGGTTTGACGGCGTAGTAGACGGAGTAGTTTATGGAGGCGCTGTTGGGCTGGGATTTGGTATGACGGAGAATTTCATGTACTTTTTGACATACGGCACCACTCCTGTTGACTGGGTAATGATCGTAGTTATAAGAACTTTATTTTCTGCAGTAATGCACTGCATGGCTACGGCTACGTTAGGAGCATTCATTGGATATGCTAAATTCAAAGGTATCGGCTGGAAGCTTTTATTGATACCAACGGGATACGCTATTGCAGTATTCCTGCATTTTGCCTGGAACGCCAGCGTTAGTTTTGAGTCCATTGTATTTATAGGATTTTTATTTTTGTTTTTT
>ERZ869936.2384-NODE-2384-length-11168-cov-5.228021_pt1 | contig 11168 bp, 8 predicted proteins | sample MGYA00520876_ERZ869936 | MGnify/ENA primary metagenome ERZ869936 (study PRJEB32218, sample SAMN09650985) | biofilter metagenome | isolation source: enrty point of leading RO module | place: Saudi Arabia: Thuwal, RO plant located on Red Sea | collected 2016-02-17 ... | reverse complement strand
CGGTGGTCGGCGTGTCACTAAAAAACAAACGGCGCGACGCCCTCGACTCCTTCCTGCCCGTGGCGGAGGTGAGCCCGCTGGAGCTCATCCGGGCGCGTCGAGGCCGCGATGGCTGAACCCCGGGCGTTCGCGGAGGTCGTCCTCTGGGACCGGACCCTCGGCGGCGTGGTGGAGCTCGACGACGGAGCCATCGTCTTCGAGTACGATCCCGACTTCCGGGCATCGGGCCTGGAGGTGTCGCCCGTGCATCTGCCCCTGACCACCCGAGGGCCGGTGCGCTTCGACGAGCTACGACGCAAGCCGGCATTCCGGGGGCTCCCGGGGCTGTTGGCCGACGCGCTCCCCGACGCCTTCGGCACCACGGTCATCCGCGCGTACTACACCGCGCGGGGAGAAGTCGAGAAGGCCTTCTCGCCGGTCCAGCACCTGCTGTACGTCGGGGACCGGGCCATGGGCGCATTGCGGTTCCAGCCGGCGGAGGAGCTGCCTCAGCGCGCCGCCGAGGCCGAAGCGCTGGAAGTGGCGGCCCTGGTGGCCGATGCCCGGCGCATCATCTCCGGCGACGCGGAGGTGGCCATCCCCGAGCTCTTCCGTATCGGATCGTCGGCGGGCGGCATGCGACCGAAGGCCGTCGTCCTCTTCGATCCCGTGCGCCGGGAGGTACGGTCCGCGTTCGCCCCCCCAGGACCCGACGACGTGCCCGCCATCCTGAAGTTCGACGGCGTCGGGGGTGAATCGAAGGCGTCCCTCGGCGATCCCCAGCCCTTCAACCGCATCGAGGCGGCGTACGCACGGATGGCCCACGACGCCGGCCTCGACGCCGTCACCATCGACGTCCTCGAGAGCGACCAGGGGCACGCCCACCTCATCATCCCCCGCTTCGACCGGACGGCCGACGGGGGCATCCATCAGCACACCTTGGGCGGACTCCTCCACGTGGACTACGACGAGCCGGGCGCCAGCAGTTACGAGGAGTACCTGAGGACCCTGCTCAAGCTCGACATGCCTCCGGCGGCCGTCATCGAAGGCTTCCGGCGCATGGTCTTCAACGTCCTCGCCGTGAATCAGGACGACCACGTGAAGAACCTGTCGCTCCAGATGGACCGTCGGGGAACGTGGTCGCCGACCCCTGCCTACGACCTGACCTTCGCCCGTGGATCGGGGTTCACTTCGGCCCACCAGATGCGGATCAACGGGAAGCGCGCGAACCTGACGCGGACGGATCTTCTGACGGTGGCCGAGACCTTCGGCATCCGCGACGCCAACGGCGTCATCGACGCCATCTCCGAGGTCATCTCCCGCTGGCCCGCCTACGCCGAGGAGCAAGGTGTACCGCCAGACGCGCTCCGTCGTGTGGGAGAGGCCTTGAGCGTGCGCCGGTCCGAGATCGGGTAGTCCGCTAGCCGTCCAACAGCCCCTGGTTCACCAGGAAGCCCAGGATGGTGCCGGCGATCTCCGGCCAGATCCTTCCGCAGTCGTTGTGTCCGCAGTCGATGCGGGTCACGTCGAGACCGTTGCGCTGGGCGGCGATGCGCTCGGCGTGCGCGTAGGGGAGGACCTCGTCGTCGAGTCCGTGCATGAGCAGGACCGGGCCGGCGAAGTCCCGGAGGGCGCGGGCGTTGTCGAAACGGTCACGCACCAGAAAGCCGGGCACGAGCATGGAGCGGGCGACGGCCATGGTGGAGCTGAAGGTGGATTGAAGCACCAGGGCGGCCACCGGTCGATGGCCGGCCAGGTCCGCGGCGGCTCCTCCCCCCATGGAACGGCCGTACGCCACGATGCGGGCGGCATCCACGTCGTCCCTGTCGGCGAGGGTGTCGAAGGCCGCCTGGAAGGTGTCGCGAATGGACGCCCGGCTCGGCTTCCCGTCGGAGAAGCCGTACCCCGGATACTCGACGGCCATGGAGCTCACACCCGCGCGTGCGAGGTCGGCCATCTCGACCGCCCAGTGGTCGATGAGTTCTCCGTTTCCGTGCGCATAGACGATGGCGGGGTGGGGGCCCGGGCCGGGAGCCGGAAAGAGCCACGCTTCCACCCGGCCGGCATCGGTCTCCAGCCAGATCTGTTGCCCTCCGTCGGGGGCCGACGGACCGCTGCGGGGCGGTGAGGTGAACATGCCGGGAAAGGCGATCCACCGCTGGACGAAGAACACCAGCGCGCCGAAACCCACGGCGGAGAGGGCGAGAACGCGAAGGATGGGCAGCAACCGGGCGAGCGACGGCTCCATGGGATTCTCCGGTGGGGTGCCTTCCATCTACGACGAAGCCCCCACCGGAGCAAACCGGCGGGGGCTCTGTCGCGTCACCGAACCCTGTCCGGTGCTCTACTACAGGAGGTGAGCGTCGTCAGGACGCGGCTGCTGCGGCGAGCTCGCCTTCCACCTCGTCTTCGGTAGGCGTCTCGGCTTCGGCCGGGACCTCGGTTTCGAGGGCGGGCTGGAACGCCGGCGTGGCCTTCTGCCACTTCTTCCGGTTGGTGGCCGTGGTGTCGGCCCCGTGGGGAATGGCCGGCTTGATGAAGCGCTTGCCCATGACCTCGAGCTGAGCCAATTCGATCTCGCTCAACTGGGGGTAGCGGTGGGCCATGAAATCCATTGTATCGGCAAGCCATTCGGTCCGATCGTCCATGTGCGCTTCGAGGACTTCGCAGCGAATGACGTGGCTGAAGAGCTCGTCGCGAGCTCGGTCGAGTAGGGTGGTTTTGTGCTTGGAACCCATAGGTCTCCTTGGATGGCGGAAAGGGAGTTCGGGGCCATGCAGGCCCTACGTAAGATCGCGGATGTTGTGAATTTGTAAAGGTTTACGCCGTCGGAGGCCCTTGGGGCACCCCTCGGGCGTCTCCTCAGAACCGTACGCCCGCGGTGATGGAGATGACCACCCAGGTGTACGTCACGTCGGCGGTGAACGGGCCGATCTGGGCGTACACCACGGGCTGGGCGAAGGGGAGGACGGGGGTCATTTCGGCGGCCCACCCCAGTCGCTCGTCGTACCCGTACACGAGCCCGGTCCGGAAGCCCACCATGCCCACCACGGGGCCCGGGTCGGTGCGTGCCCACATCCGTTCGATGCCCACGGAAAGGGCCCGAGGACCGTGGGTCGTCCGGAAGGTGGCGGCATAGAGTCCGCGATAGACGACGGCCAAGGCGCGGTCGTTCTGCCAGCCGTCGTTCTCCCGGTTGAGGTGGGTGGTCCACATTCCCCACACCACGCGGTGCTGGTCGGAGGGCAGCGACCACAGCGTGTACCAGTCGCGCTCACCCTCCTGTGCCTCCGCCGGGTCGACGGGGGCCCCCAGGGCGATGGCGATGGTGGCGAGCCCGAGTAGCAATCGGTTCATGCCCACTGTACCAATCCCCCGCCCGCCTTGGTTCCGGATCCACTCGCAGAATCACGAGGAGAAGCGATGCGCGTCTGGCGACTGAAGAGGACCGGGGGCCCCGAGGCCCTCTCCCTCGAGGATGCGCCCGAGCCCCACCCGGGACCGGGAGAGGTGGTGGTCCGGGTAGCCGCCATCGGCATCAACTACGCGGAGATCCTGTCCCGGAAGGGGCTGTACGGGTGGGCACCTCCACGGCCGTACGTGCCTGGAATGGAGGCGGCGGGGCTAATCGAGGATGTGGGTCAAGGCGTCGACCCCGGTAGGACCGGGGAGCTCGTGCTGTGCGGGATGAAGTACGGCGCGTACGCCGAACGCGTGGTGGTTCCCGCCGCCCGGGCTCTACCGGCCCTCCCCGACTACTCGCCGGAGGAGTGCGCGGCGTACGGGGTGAACTTCCTGACGGCGTGGGTCGCCCTCATGGACATGGCCCGACTTCGACCCGATGACCGTGTGGGGATCACGGCGGCCGCGGGAGGCGTGGGTACCGCGGCGGTCCAGATCGCCCGGGCGCATGGATGTCGGGTCGTCGCCATGGCCGGAAGCGACGCGAAGCTGGAGCGGGCCCGGGCCCTTGGGGCGCACGCCGCGGTGAACTATCGGCTTCCGGACTTCGCCCGACGGCTTCGGGAGGAAGCCCCCGGCGGGCGTCTGGACGTGGTGCTGGAGGTGGTGGGGGGTGAGGTGTTCAGAGGGTGTGTCGCCAACCTCGACACCTTCGGACGGGTGGTGGTGGCCGGCTACGCGCAACTCGACTACACGTGGTGGAACCCCTGGTCGTGGTGGACGGCGTGGAGGGACGCACCGCGCCTGTCGGTCACCGCCGCCGCCCAGGCATCCATCGGACTGCTGGCGACGCATATCGGCTACCTGCTGCCCGACGAGGCGCGGCTTCTCCACGTGTGGGGTCGACTCACCGACTTCACCCTCGAGCACGGTCTGCGACCCGTGGTGGGCCGGACCTTCGCCTTCGAAGAGCTCCCGGAGGCGCATCGCTTCATGGAGTCGCGCCAAAGCGAGGGCAAGCTGGTGGTGCGCCTGGAGTAGGCCGACGACTCGACGCCTCTAGCCCGAGGCCGCGCGGTATCCCTTCCCGCCGAGGAACAGGTCGGTGCTGTCCAGGACATCGCCGGACAGGACGTTGGCCCGTCCCGCGATGCTGTCGTCCCAGGTACGCCGGTGCACGATGTTGTAGCCCCGGGCCATGAAGCCGGTGTGTCGCTTCACCCGGTCCAGGTTGCCCCGGTACCCCTGGGCATCGACGAAGAGGTTGGCGAAGACCCGGTAGCCGCGTCGCGGTGCGCCCCGGGACCCCGGGTAGTCGGCGAAGCAGAGCCGCGACCGAGGACTCCGTCGGGCGTAGTCCAGCTTTCTCGCGCCGTGTCCCGAAAGGCAGATCACCAGTCGCCCACGCAGCTGTCCGAAGGTGGGCCACCCACCGGCCCGGGCCCCCCGGACGAGATCCACCTCCGCGCCCATGACCGCTCCGGGCGTGCAGATGCGGGAGGCGCCGAAGGTGTCGGTGAGGCGTTCGTCGAGGGCGGCAGCGAAGCCGCCGTGCGTGAGGGGAGCGTTCTTGAGATCCAAGTGCAGGGTCACCACCGGGTGGTTGGCGTTGGCGGGCCGGTCGGCCCACGTGCGTACCACGTCGAGGACGTCGATGAAGTCCGGACCGTCGCCGTTCACGCCGTGCTTCACCGTCCACCGGAAGCGATGCGCGTCCTGGACCAGGTCCAGCTCCAGTGCCCGGCACGGTTCGGACAGACCGCCGGTGCCGGAGAGCTGGTGCTCGATCCGCTCCGCCCACGGAAGCGACCGCAGACGGTCGATGGAGTTGTGCGACCCCTTGAAGGCGATCTGGTCGTAGCGGAGGTGATCGACGTCGGTCATCGCGTTGCCCCCTTTTGGCGCGGGTCGTAAGGTGCCACTCGTCACCCGCCAGGAGTTGGACGTGCCCGCACCCCGTCACCGCATCGCCTCGTCCACCCGTCACCACCTCGCCGCGTCCACCCGGTGCCGACGAGCGACCGGCCTCCTCCAACGCGCGCGGTCGACACGTCGTTGCGCGTCAGCTGCGGACGCCCTGCGCGTGTCGCTCGTCGTTGCATGTCTGGCTCTCGTCGCCTGCGTGGACGAGGGTGTCGAGACCGAGGCGGATCCGCGGCCTAACATCCTTCTCCTCGTCGCCGACGACCTGGCGTATGCCGATCTCGGAAGCTACGGCGGCGACATCCACACGCCCAGCATCGACGCCCTGGCCGCTCGGGGCATCCGCTTCTCCCAGTTCCACACCGCACCCATGTGCGCGCCCACTCGGGCCATGCTCCTCAGCGGGAACGACAACCACGTGGCCGGCATGGGATGGCAGGGCGGGGCTCCCCCGGAGCTTGCTCCGTACCCCGGATACGAAAGCCACCTCTCCGATCGCGTCGTGCCGTTCCCCCAGCTGCTCCTCGACGCGGGCTACCACACGTACTCCGTGGGGAAGTGGCACCTCGGCACGGCGGCGGACCACACACCCACCGCCGCGGGATTCGAGCGGTCGTTCCAGCTCCTGGAGGGGGCAGGGGACCACTTCAGCAGCGTCGCCCTGGAGCCACAGGACAGCGTGTCCACCTACTGGGCCGACGGCGACTTCACCACCTGGCCGGAGGGCAGCTACTCCACCGAGGTGTACACCGACCGGCTCATCGGATTCATCGAGGAGGATCGCTCCGACGGGCGCCCCTTCTTCGCCTTCGCCGCGTATACCTCGCCTCATTGGCCGCTTCAGGTCCCCGAGGAGGATCTGGATCTCTACCGGGGCCGGTACTCCATGGGGTACGACCGGCTTCGGGAGATGCGTTTCGAGTCGTTGCAGCTGGCGGGCATCGTGCCCGACGACCACGAGCTTCCCCCGCGGCTGGAGTGGATCACCCCGTGGGATCAGCTCACGGAGGAGCAGCGGCGCGTCGAATCGCGGAAGATGGAGTTGTACGCGGCCATGGTGGAGAACCTCGACCGGCACGTCGGCCGCCTCCTCGGCGCGCTCAACGCCGCGGGAGAGCTCGACAACACGCTCATCTTCTTCCTGTCGGACAACGGCGCGGCGGCCGAGGACTTCTACAACGCCGGCGCGTTCGCTGACTGGCTGCAGCGTCACTACGTCGACGACTTCGAGCTCATGGGTACGCCCCGGTCGTACGTCTCGTACGGGCCCCAGTGGGCCGAGGCCGGGTCGGCGCCGTACCGGGGCCACAAGAGCTACGCCCACGAAGGGGGCATCATCGCCCCCATGATCGTCGCCGGTCCGGGGGTGGTGGGGACGACGGGCGAAGGGACCATGGGCCCCGTGGTCCGTGCTTTCGTGGGCGTCTCCGACATCGCGCCCACCATCCTCGAGGTGGCGGAGGTCGAGTATCCGGGTGCTCGAGGGACACGCGTCACCCGACCCATGAGCGGGACGAGCATGGTGCCCCTTCTGGAGGGCTCCGCCGACCGGATTCATCCACCGGACGAACTCCTGGCCCTCTCCCACCGCATGCACGCCTACGTGCGATTGGGCGATTGGAAGCTGGTGTCCGAGGACCAGTATCAGGGTACGGGCACCTTCCAGCTCTTCGACCTGGCCAACGACCCCGGGGAGACGACGGACCTTTCGGAACGCTTCCCGGAGAAGCGGGCCGAGCTCCTCGACTCGCTGGAGGCGTTCCGCGCCCGGGTCGGGGTCGTCATTCCTTCGGGCGACTGACCCGACCCGAGTCCGGTCGGCGTCGCCGTTCGTCCCCTCGCGAAACCGCCTCCCCCGTCCCGCCGTAGGGGCCGCCATCGACAGCGATCAACCGTGGATGGGGCGGGGGCGATGGACGCGTTTCTCACAGATCTGAAGTACGCCGGGCGCGGACTCCTCCAGAGTCCCGGGGTGACGGGAATCGCCGTCATCGCTCTCGCCCTCGGCATCGGCCTCACCACGATGATGTTCTCCATCGTGTACGGCGCCCTCCACCGTGGTCTGCCCTTCGAGAACGGCGACCGCATCATGCACCTCAGTCGGACCAATCCGAGCGAGGGCATCCAGTCCATGAGTGTCACCATCCACGACTATCGGGACTGGCGGGAGCGCCAACGCTCCTTTGATGGACTGGGCGCCATGTACCAGGGCACGGTGAACATCCGGGGCACCGAACGGGCTGAGCGCTACGACGGCGGCTTCATGACCGCCAACTCGTTCGATATCCTCGGCGTCGCCCCTGTCCTGGGCCGGACCTTCACCGAGGAGGAGGAGCGTGAAGGCGCCCCGGCGGTGGTGGTCCTCGGGTATCGCGTCTGGCAGAATCGCTATGGAGGCGCGCCCGACATCCTGGGCCAGACCGTCACGGTCAACGGGGAGCTCGGCGAGATCATCGGGGTGATGCCCGAAGGCTTCGAATTCCCGTATCTGCAGGAAGTGTGGGTGCCCCTGCGTCTCGACCATCTCACCCTGGAACGCGGACAGGGAACCGGGTTGGACGTCTTCGGCGCCCTGGGCGAAGGGCTCACCATCGACGACGCCATGGTGGAGTTCGAGGGGATCGCCGGGCAGCTCGCCGCCGAGTACCCGGAGACGAACGAAGGCGTGGAGGCGTTCATCGCGCCGTACGCCGACGAGTACATCGGCGACGAGCCGAAGTGCCTGCTCTATACCATGCTCTTCACGGTCATCCTCGTGCTGGTCATCGCCTGCGCCAACGTGGCCAACCTCCTTTTGGCCCGGGCCGCGGTCCGGACCCGGGATCTGGCCATCCGCAGCGCCATGGGCGCCGACCGCTGGCGTGTGATACGCCAGATGCTGTCCGAGGCCGTGGTCCTCGCCCTCATCGGCGCCGTCCTCGGCACGGGCATCGCCCAGATCGGCATCACCCTCTTCGATCGTGCGGTCACGCCTACCGATCCACCCTTCTGGCTCGAGTTCAAGCTCGACCTGCCCATCCTCCTCTTCGTCCTCGCCATCACCATGCTGGCGGCGCTGGTGGCGGGCATCATCCCGGCGGTGAAGGCGTCGGGAGCCGACCTGAACTCGGTGCTCAAAGACGAGTCCAGGGGGTCGTCGGGCATGCGCATCGGGCGGCTGAGCCGTGGCCTGGTCATGGGCGAGATCGCCATGTCCATGGCGCTTCTGGTCGCCTCGGGGCTCATGCTCAAGAGCATCGTGCTCCTGAACAACGAGGAGCACGCCATCCCGACGGAGAACGTCTTCACGGCGCGCGTGGCCGCCTTCGAGGAGCGGTATCCCGACGCCGAGGCACGCCTCCGCTTCTGGGAGGACATCGAGGACCGGGTGGCCCAGCTTCCCGAGGTCCGGGCGGCCGCCCTCACCACCGAGCTGCCGCTCACGGGCGCGGGCTTCAGTCGCTTCACCATGGACGGGGAAAGCTACGAGGGAGACCGCGACCTCCCCTTCGGCCGCTTCTCCGCGGTCACTCCGTCGTTCCGCGAAACCTTCGACGTCGACGTCATCCAGGGTCGGTGGCTCGAGGAGACAGACGGCTTCGACGCGCCCCACGTGGTGGTGGTGAACGAGGCGTTCGTCCAGCGCTACCTGGCGGAGGGGCAGGCCCTCGGCCGGCGCATCCGCATGGGGGGACTCGAGTCGGAGAACGAGTGGCGTGAGATCGTGGGGGTGGTGCCCAACCACCGCATGGAGGGCCTCGGCAACAACGATGCTTCGCAGCTCGACGTGCCCGGCTTCTACATCCCGCTGGCCCAGCGGGACGTCCGCTTTGTCTCCATCGTGGCCAAGGTGGACCGGGATCCGCTGACGCTCTCCACGCCGGTGCGAGATGCCGTGGCGTCCGCCGACGCCGACACGCCCATCTACTTCGTGCAGACCCTCGAAGAGGCCATGTCGCAGAACACGTGGTTCTACCGGATCTTCGGGAACCTCTTCATGGTCTTCGGGCTGGCGGCCCTCTTCCTGGCGTCGGTGGGACTGTACGGCGTGATGTCGTTCAGCGTGAGCCACCGGGTGGGGGAGATGGGGGTGCGCATGGCGCTGGGAGCCCAGGCGAGTCAGGTGGTGGGCCTGGTGCTCCGGCAGGGCCTCGGCCAGATCGCCATCGGTCTGGTCTTCGGCACGGTCATCGCGTACCTGCTGGCACGCGGGCTCACCATGATCCTGTACCGCGTGGAGCCGTGGGACCCGGTCACGTTCGTGAGCGTGCTCGTCCTTCTGGTGGTCACAGGGGTGGCGGCGTCTGCGGTCCCGGCGCTTCGCGCGACGAAGGTCGACCCCATGGTGGCGCTCCACTCGGACTGAGGCGCCCGCGGTTTCGTTTCGTCGCGGGGGAAGCTCGGAGCGGCCTTGGTGTCGGGGGGTGCCGTCTTGTCCCCGCGCCGCGCGCTTTCTACCGTCCGTGTCCCGCTTGACCGGTGACCCAGGAGCGAACCCATGGCCTCATCCCTGTTCAGTCTCACGCCCGCGCGAAGCCGAACCTCCCGTCGACCGAGCCGCCCCTTCGGTGCCGGGCCTCGCCCGCTGGCGTCGGTCCCGCTGTCCCTCGGCCTGGTGGGCCCGTTCCTCGCCGTGGTGGTGGGGCTCCTCGTGCTCATGCTGGTGGCGGCGCCCGTGTTCGGGCAGAGCGCCAAGGACCAGATGGCCGCCTACATCGAAGCCAACGCCAACGACACCGAGCAGATGGCCCAGGACATCTGGGACCTGGCCGAAGTGGGCTACATGGAGCACGAGTCGTCGGAGATGCTCCAGTCCGCGCTGCGGGGTGCCGGCTTCGAGGTGGCGTCCGGCGTCGCGGGGATGCCCACCGGATTCGTAGCGTCGTACGGCGGAGGCGCCGGCCCCGTCATCGGCATCCTCGCCGAGTTCGACGCACTTCCCGGCATCAACCAGAGCCGTTCCGCCGAGCGCGATCCCGTTCCCGGCAAGATCGCCGGTCACGCGTGCGGGCATCACCTCTTCGGCGCCGGGTCCGTCGCCGCGGCCATCGCCGTAAAGCAGTGGCTGGACGAATCCGGCACTCCGGGGACGGTTCGCCTCTACGGCACACCGGCGGAGGAGGGCGGAGCAGGGAAGGTGTACATGGTGCGGGCCGGCCTCTTCGACGACGTCGACGTCGTCCTCCACTGGCACGCCAGCTCGGCGAACAACGCCAGCGCCACGTCCTCGCTGGCCAACAAGTCGGCCATGTTCCGCTTCTACGGTCAGTCGTCCCACGCCGCCGGTGCCCCCTGGCGCGGCCGCTCGGCCCTGGACGGCGTCGAGGCCATGAACGACATGGTGAACATGCTGCGCGAGCATGCGCTTCCCGCGTCACGCATCCACTACGTGATCACCAGCGGCGGCTCGGCGCCCAACGTCGTTCCCGACTTCGCCGAGGTCTACTACTACGTCCGTCACCCCGACTCCGAGGAGGCCCGGGCCCTCTTCGAGCGCGTGGTGAAGACCGCCGAGGGCGCCGCCATCGGCACCGAGACCCGCATGGAGTACGAGGTGATCCACGGGATCTACGCCCTCCTTCCCAACGAGGCGTTGGGACGGGCCATGCACGCCAACCTGAGCGCGGTGGGCGGTGTGGAGTACGACGACGAGGAGCGTCGGTTCGCCGAGATGATCCAGAGCACCTTCGACGGCGACGTTCCGCCTCTCTCCAGTGCCCAGGAGATCCAGCCCTTCGTGGTCCAGGAGGTGGGGTCGGGCGGTTCCACCGACGTCGGTGACGTGAGTTGGGAGGAGCCCACTGCCGGTCTCGGAACCGCCACCTGGGTGCCCGGCACGTCGGACCATTCGTGGCAGGCAGTGGCAGCCGGGGGCACCACCATCG
>ERZ869936.2383-NODE-2383-length-11170-cov-2.948088_pt1 | contig 11170 bp, 8 predicted proteins | sample MGYA00520876_ERZ869936 | MGnify/ENA primary metagenome ERZ869936 (study PRJEB32218, sample SAMN09650985) | biofilter metagenome | isolation source: enrty point of leading RO module | place: Saudi Arabia: Thuwal, RO plant located on Red Sea | collected 2016-02-17 ... | reverse complement strand
GTCTCGCGGCAAAGAGCGGCGAGAAAGTCTGGGGCCCGGAGCGGATCACCGGCGGCCCGTACAGCGCGTCGCCGCTGGTCGGCGATGGCAAGGTTTTCGTCACGAATGAAGATTGCACCACCACCGTGCTGGCTGCGGGTCCGGAGTTCAGGGTGATTGAGACGAACAAGCTGCCCGGCGGATACACGCTTTCGTCGTTGGCGGTCGCGAAGGGCGAGCTGTTCCTTCGCTCGCAGAAGTTTCTCTACTGCATCTCGACAAAGGACGAGGTGGACTAATCAGAGAAACTCCGACGCGATCCGCCGCGCAACGGCTTCAAGTCGTGCTTCCGTTTCGGCGATGGGCGCGTCCAGTGTTTCGATGCGATCGAGCACGTCGAGACATTCATCCGCGCCCTCTCCCTTGATGCCGACGAGCGCCACACACGGCACATCCGCGCCGCCGCACATCCGCCCCACGGCGCCGACCACCTTGCCCATCAGCGACTGTCGATCGAGCCGCCCCTCGCCGGTGAGGACGAGGTCCGCGTCAGTGATCTTCCCCGCCAGTCCCGTCGCATTGCCGACCAGATCGACGCCGGGCACGATCTGGGCGTTGAGCAGGGCAAGGAGAGGAAGCGCCACACCGCCGGCCGCACCGGCACCGGGCTCGTCGCGAATCGTTCGTCCGGTGTGGGTCTCAAGAAGCTCGGCCCAGTGGGTCAATCCGCTCTCCAGCACTTTGACGGCCTCAGGCGACGCCCCTTTCTGCGGCCCGAAGACCGCCGCTGCGCCATTCGGCCCGCACGCCGGGTTGAGAACATCTACGGCGATGGTGAAGCGAACGGCATCGAGCATCTCCGGCTGATTGTCCCAGATGATTCGCCGGATCGATGAAAGCGACCCGCCGCCGATTCCGTTGGGCATCGGCTTACCCGGTCGGTCGATCAAGGTGAGCCCCAGGCCCTGCATCATGCCCGCGCCCCCGTCGGCGGTCGCGCTTCCCCCGACGGCGAGCAGGACCTCTTCGACGCCGCTCAGCACGGCGGCGCGAATCACTTCACCCGCGCCGTAGGTCGTGGTCTTAAGCGGGTCGCGCCGCCCCTCCGGCACCCTATCAAGCCCCGCGACCTTTGCCAGTTCAATGACCGCGATCGAGGCATGTCGAATCAATCCGACGCCGACCTCCACCGGCTCGCCCAAGGGCCCGTGCGCGGCGACGCTTCGCCGCAGTCCGCCGTCGGCTTCGAGCAGGACATCCATCGTCCCCTCGCCGCCATCGGCCATGGGTACCAGGTCAATCTCGGCATCTGGTCGCGCTGCACGTATCCCCCGTGCCATCGCCTCGGCCGCATGCCGCGCCGACAGCGCCCCCCGAAACTTGTCAGGTGCCACAACGACGCGCATCGTCAATTCGCCTGCAGGACGACTTCGGTGCGAATGAACCCATCGCTCTGGATGCGCAGAATCTGAAAGGGAATGCGATCGCGCGGATCGACCTGTTTGACGAGGTGCCCCAGCGCGGAAAGCGAGCTGACCGGCCACCGCCCGAACGCGGTGATGATGTCGCCCTTCATCAGGCCGGTTCGCGCCGCGTCGGTGCCGGGCTCGACCCCTTCGATATACAGCCCGATCGGCCGCGGCAGATTAAGTCGGCGCAGGTCATCCTGGGAAAACTCACGCACGCGGATGCCAAAATGCCGTTCCAAAGCCCCGGCGCTGTCGTACTGCGCCATGGCCATGAGCGGAATCTCGATTCGCCGTCGCCCGGCCTCATCATCGCGAACTTCAAACCGCACGCGCTGCCCTACCGGCACGACATTCAGCACGCTGAACGCCTCGACGAAGCTCGGCGTCTCCTTGCCCTCGATGGCCGTCACGATGTCGCCCGGCTTGATGCCGGCGCGCTCGGCGGGCGACGCCGGCTCGACCGACTTGACCAGCACGCCGCGCACGCCCCCCGGTTCGATGCTGTCGAAGTGAAGGCCGAAGTCAACGCGGCGAATCCGCTGGATGTCCAGCATGGACGGCAGCAGATCGTGCAGCCGGTCGACCGGGATTGCGAAGCCGATGTTCTGGGCATCGCCTCGGATGGCGGTATTGATGCCGATGAGTTCGCCCAGCACATTCAGCAGCGGCCCGCCGGAGTTGCCGGGGTTGATCGACGCATCCGTCTGGATCAGCCCGGAATAGGATAGACCGTGGCCGAATTCCAATTGGCGATTGAGAGCGCTGATGATGCCCGTCGTCACGGTGTGCTGATAGCCGAGCGGGTTGCCGATGGCGATGACCGTCTCGCCGGGCATCAGATCGTCGCTCTTGCCGAGGCTCAGGTATGGCAGCGGCTTGTCGACATCGACCTTGAGGACGGCAAGATCGTTCTCGGCGCTGCGGGCGACTTCCTCGGCGGGCAGCTCCATCCCGTCGGCGAAGGTCACCTTGCACTCGGCGGCGCGGTCGATCACGTGGGCGTTGGTGACAATGTAGCCGTCGCTGTGGATCACAAAGCCGGACCCGACGCTCGTCGTTCGGTAGCTCCGCGGGCGGACGGTCGGGAAGTCGAAAATTTCGTCAAAGATGCTGTCGATGCCGAGCGGCCTGCGAACGGTGACCACCGTCGTCGTGGAGAGGTTCACCACCGCCGGGCTGGCATCGCGAAAAACGCGGACCGTCGGGGTGATGCGCTCGCGCGGAATTTCGTCGGCATGGGCCGAAATAACGGCGAGGCCGACGATCACCGCCGCCCCGATCTTCACGCTACTAGACATCAAGCACCTCATACTGCTTCTCTTTATACGTTGAGCCGATGCTCCGGCAGGTGAGATTTCCTTTTTTGCATTCTCTGGCCCTAGGAGAATGACCGCAGAAGACGATGGACACTTTGGGAAAATCCAGAATCGTCTCACCGATCAGCTCGCTGCCGAGGAAGCCGCCGGCGAAGGCCCAGTTCGGAATAATGGTGGGGGGGACCAGTTCCGCGAAAGGAAGGTGGTGCACCGCTACAATTACGTTCTCGGCCTCCTCCGAGACGGCGGTGAGATGTTCCCGCAGGCGGCGGGCCGTCCGCTCGGTGAACTCGACATCGCTGAGGGGAAGTCGAACGCGCTCGCCGTCCATCCAGCGGCTGGTGATTTCGCGCGAGGCGCTGGGCACGTCGTCGTCCCGTTCGAGCAGGTGGCGGTGCTTTTCAAAATACGCCGCCGCACCGGGTGCGACCTTGTGCTGGTAAAAGCGGAGCGGAATCCGCATGGCAGACGGGCGGAATGAAAAATCATACCACCCTACGCTTCCGGCGAACGCGACGCCGTTGAGCCGAAGCGGCTGGGCATCGAGATAGTGAACGTCGTTCCGCGCGAAGGCGTTCGCCACGTCGTTTTCGTACCGATGAAGTGAATCGCCGCCGCCAAATGTCCACAGCTCGTGGTTGCCCGCCACGGCCATCTTCACGCCGCGAAACGCGTCGAAAAGCCCCAGCACCTCGTCTAGAATCGTCAGGTCGGTGCCGACGAGATCCCCCACGAATAGGAGGCAGTCGCCGCCTTTCGCGCAAATCTCCCGTGCAATCGCCTGCGTCGGGGCCTTGCTGCGGGCAACGTTGTAATGCAGGTCGGAAGTGATGATGATCCGCATGTCTGGAATGCATGTACCCTGCCGCGGTCGAGTGTCGGCCAGATAGAAGTTTGTTAGCCTCGGCCGAGGACGCCGATAATCGCTGCGTTGGTAGTCCCAAATCTTAGTTTCCACCCCAAGGGCGTACAACCCGGCACATGACCCACGTCGTCGAGATCGAGGAACTGCACAAGAATTACCGCCTCGGCGACGAGATCATTCCCGCCCTGCGCGGCGTCTCCCTCAATGTCTCGCCGGGTACCTTCGTCGCCATCATGGGGGCCAGCGGTTCGGGCAAGACCACGCTCATGCACCTGATCGGCGGACTCGATCTGCCCGACAAGGGGCGAATCCGGGTCGATGGCCGCGATGTCACGGAGCTTTCGGATGAAGAGCGCACGCTCTTTCGCCGCCGCCGGCTGGGGATCGTCTTTCAGGCATTCAACCTCATGCCATCCCTCTCGGCGCTGGAAAACGTCATGCTCCCGTTGCTTGTGGACGGCGTGCCGCATTCCGAGGCGAAGAAGCGGGCGGATGAACTGATCGCGATGGTCCGGCTTTCCCATCGTGTTCGCCATCGACCGGCCATGCTCTCCGGCGGCGAACAGCAGCGCGCGGCGATCGCCCGGGCACTGATGAACCGGCCCGCCGTGCTGCTGGCGGACGAGCCGACCGGCAATCTCGACCCGACGTCGGCCGCCGCCGTGTGGAAGGTCTTCCGCGAGCTGGCGGCCGACGGAAAGACGACGGTGATCATGGTCACCCACGAAGCCGATGCCGCCGCCCAGGCTGATCTCGTGCATGTGCTGAAGGAGGGCCGCATCACCGGCACCATCGAACCGAAAGGAAGCGGCGATGCCCATCTGGTGGCAACTCGCTACGCGAACCTGGCGGACTAGGCCGGGGCGGACCGCGCTCACCACGCTCGCGGTGACGCTCGGCGTGGCTGTCGTCGTCTGGGTCACTTGCTGCTACGAGTCCGTACGGCAGAGCATCAATCGCGTCGTTCTTGAATGGGTCGGCGCCGCCCATGTCATCGTTGAACCGGTCGAGGGGGTCTGGGCCGTTTTTTCGGATGATCTGGAGGAACCGATCGCCGCACTGCCCGGCGTGTCACGCACCACGCAGCGCACGCGGGAGTTCGTTGACGCGTTGCCGAACGATAATGACGTGTCAACGCAGGCCGGGCGGGTGCACGACTCGGTCCGCATCGAAGTCACCGGCATCATCCCGGAGAAAGAAAAGCACTTTCGCACCTATAAGCTCGAGTCCGGCCGCTTCATCGAGCCGGGCGCCACCGACACCATCGTCGTGGCAAAGCCGCTCGCCGCGGAAGTGGACCTCGACATCGGCGGCACGCTGACGCTTCGAGCGCTGAGCAGGGCATCATCGACCGCCGCCGGCCCAGTGTGAATCATGCCCCCATGACCTGGCCGAGCCTCCGCGACGTGCAATCCCTCGTCGGACTGCCGGGCAAGATCAAAGGCATCGACGTCATGGTCGCCGATCCCGAGGTGGCGTCGATCCGGCAAACGGCCGAGGCGATTCGCGGGCTGATCGACGCGCGAGACAAAGCCGATCCCGGCGGAGCTCACGTCAGCGAGGAACTCAACGTCAAGACCACCGAGACGCAGCACAAAAAGCTCGGCGCGGCCCAGGGCCTGCTTCAGTTCATCATGCTGCTTTTGTCCTGTGTCGTGCTACTCACGGCTTTTTTCATCATCCTTGCGTCGATGAGCATGGGCGTGTCGGAGCGCATCGTGGAGTTGGGGCTGCTCCGCTGCGTCGGCGTGACCCGGCGCCAGCTTGCGGGGATCATCCTGCTTCAAAGCCTTCCGCTCGGCGCTGTCGGAACGCTCATTGGGCTGCCGGTGGGGCTCGCCCTCCAGTGGCTCACGATTGAGAGTGCAGCCGATTATCTCGGCGACATGGTGGTGAACGGTTGGGGCGTCGCCCTCGCCCTGGCTGGAGGCTTCTTCGCCACGCTGCTTGGCGCTACCCTGCCGGCCGTTGGGGCCATCGGTGTGTCACCCGCCGCCGCGCTTCGCGCCCTTGGCGAGCATCGCTCCCTTCGCGGGCTGTTCATTGTCTTTGCCTGCGGTCTCCTCCTCCTCGTGGGTCACGAAGTCATTCAGCGGGGCATGTCCGAGGCCTCGGAGGCGCGTTTCGATACCTTTGCCGTCGTCAGCCTCCTGCTGCTCTACGCCGGGTGCGCCATGGCGGCCCCGCTTGTCGTACTGTTACTCGGTCGCATCGCCGTGCGAATCGGCGCCGCCATCCTGCGGCTCCGCCCGCAACTGCTGGGCGATGAGATCGAAAAGGCTCCATTCCGTTCAGCCGCTGTCTGCTGCGGACTGGCCGTTGGGCTCTCGCTGATCGTCGGCCTGATCGTCTGGGGCCAGTCGGTGAAAGAGGGCTGGCAGTTCCCCAGTGAGTTTCCCGATGCCATGCTCTACGGTTATTCGCCGCTTCCGCTCGAAGCGCTCCTGGCGCTCAAAGACACCGAGGGCATCAAGAATTCCACTGTCTGCGACGACTTCCCGTTTAGTCTCAGCAAGCCGAGCAAGATCGCCCTTTTCAAATCCCTCTCGATGCTCGATCAGTCCTCGCGCTTTCTCGCGGTCGATCCCGATGAAGGACTGGACCTCGTCCGACTCACTTTTCTTGAGGGCAACGAACGCGACGCCCGCGAACTCCTGAGACAGGGCGGGCATGTCCTCGTCACGCGCGAGTTCAGCAACGCGCGGAACCTGCACCTCGGCGACAGCTTCGACATCTGGGTCGGCCAGACCAAGGCGACGTTTGAGATCGCCGGGGTCGTCGGCTCGGCCGGTGTCGACATCGCGGTGAGCTTCTTTAACGCAACTGAATTCTTTCAGTTTTACGCCGTCGGGGCGATCTTCGGCTCGCTTGATGATGCCCAGCGGCTTTTCGGCCGGCGCTACGGCACGATGCTGCTCTTCAACTTCGAAGAGAACTTCGCCGATCGATCGCGCATAGACGGCCGCGGCGAGGAGGGCCAACCGCTCGGCGCGATCGCCGCCAAGCCCGGGCAGCGTCAGACTTTCGCCATGGGCCCCGGCCCCATCCCCGAAACCGGGCCGCAGGAGGCGGTTGTCAACTCGATGCTCAAGCGACTCGGCTATCCGCCGAAGGCGTTCGTCACGGCGCGGGAACTCAAAAATCAGATCGACGATAACATCAACCGCGTCACGCTGCTGTTGTCAGCCATACCGGCGGTGGGGCTGCTCATCGCGGCGCTCGGCGTGGCAAATCTCATGGCCGCCAACGTCGCCAGCCGGGCACGGCAGATCGCCGTCCTGCGGGCCATCGGCGTCACCCGGCGGCAGATGGCCCGGATCGTGATCGGCGAGGCACTGGTGCTCGGCATCATCGGCAGCGTTATTGGCGTGGGGCTTGGTTTGCTCCTGGCCCGGGCCAGCAACACGCTGACGCTGGCCCTCTCCGGCTTTGAGCCGGTCTTTGCAATTCACTGGCAATTCGTCGGCCTCGGGGCCGCGCTGGCGACGCTCCTTTGTATTCTGGCCGCATTGGTTCCAGCCGCACGGGCCAGCCGGGCCAGCATCGTCTCCGTCCTCGCGACCTCGTGACAAAAAAAAGGCCCGCCGGTCTCAGAACAGAAACCGGCGGGCAAAGCTGCTAGAGGCTGCTAGTGGCAGCCACGTTCGCTGCCTTACAGCAGCCTCCTACGTTTACCTATGTCCACGGATCACCTCCTCTTCAAAGGGCTGACTTCCCGAGGGCGTCCGGCAAACTTCGATTGACTGGCGCCGTCGGGCCGAAACCCGTCCGCCCACCGTCGTCGGCGGACCCGGCACGAAAACGGGCCATACCGACCCGCTTCCGCCGCGAACCCGGCTGCGTCGCCTCGAATCTTCGCCCATTTTTTGAAGATCCGCCCGCGAAACGCGTCAAGTCCACGATTAAAGTGTATCCAATCGTACATCGGCAGGTCAATCGAATTATTGCCACTCTGCCGCGGGTTTTACTGGAGATTTCATAATCCGCAGGTGTCGATGATCCTGCCTCAAATCGGTCAAATCCGCTATACTTAATCCTTTGCCGCCGATTCGCACCAGGGAGGTCGGCCCGGCGCCATCACAGGAATACCCATAGCATGAATCGAATCCACCGCTTTGCATTCGCGGCGACGTTGACTGTCATGCCGCTTCTCACAGTGCCCGCCCACGCCCAGCTTCGCGTCGTCTGTTACAACATCGCCGGGCTCAACGGCAACCAGACCGCGCTTGAGGCTGTCTTCAGCGCGCTGAACGATGATGACAAGCCCGGCTTCGCCGTCGCCCCGCATCTGTACGTCTTTCAGGAAGTCGGGAACGGCGATGCGAACGGGCTGCTCACGCGCCTCAACGCCGCCGCCCCGCCGGGCATCAGCTACACCCTCGGAACCTTCACCATCAACACGCCCCCGAACACGAACGAGTCCGGCTCGGCCGGCGCGCAGGCCATGTTCTACCGCTCGGATGTCCTGATCGAAGACGCGGCGGCCCACGCCGACATTTCCACCGGCGCCGGGCGGAACGGCGATCGCTGGAAGCTCCGGCTGGTCGGCTATGACTCGCCGGATGCAGCGTTCTACATCTACAGTTGCCACCTGAAGGCCTCGACCGGGTCCAGCAATGAATCGCAGCGTCTCAGCGGCGCGACCGCCCTTCGGAGCAACGCCGATGCCCTCGGCCCGGGCCTGCACATCATCTACGCAGGGGACTGGAACGTTTACAACAACGGCGAACCGGCCTACCTGAAATTCCTCTCCGTCGGTAACGGCCAGTCCTTTGATCCGCTCGGTACCGGCTCCTGGGCCGGCGCAGGCAATGCGATCAAGCACACCCAGGCACCGTGTCGAAACGGCTGCTCGCTGGTCAGCGGCGGCATGGACGACCGATTCGATCACGTGCACGGCACCGCGGCGTTCAACGACGGTGAGGGGCTGTCGCTGATCCCCGGTACCTATCGCGCGCTTGGAAATGACGGACTCCATTACGACACTGATATCCACGCCGGAAACAACAGCTATCATCCCGCGGACATCCCGCGATCGAACACCCTCGCCGACCACCTTTGGTCGGCCAGCGATCATGTACCGGTGGTGGCGGAGTACCAGGTTCCGGCGGTGCTCAGCGCGACATTCAATTGCCCCTGCGACCGGGTGATTCAGGGCGCCGTGGTCAACGCGGAGGTGCAGATTACCAACGCCGCGTCCGCCCTCGTCGCGTCGGGCGCCGACGAACTTGATTACGACGTTGAGCCCTTCGGGGCCCTTTCGGGCTTTGCCAGCGGGACCATCAGTGCCCTGGGCCCTGGCCAGAATGTCCAATTGGCTCTCGCTACGAGCAGCGTTGGGCCTTTCTCCGGATCTGTCGACCTCATCAGCAACAGTCAGGCGGCGCAGGTTAATGACCCGATCTTCTTCGCCAACGGACGAGTTCTGCGTCCAGCGAACGCGAGTTTTGACGAATTCACCGATCTCGACGATCTGACCTCCGCCCAGACGCTTCCCGCGGACTCGGGAGTTCACCTCGTCGCCGTCAGCGTGTTCAACCTTGGATTCGACATCGATCAGGCCCTGTTGGATATTGACGGTCTTTCGGGCGTTACTGCTCCTTTCAGTGTCGATGGCATTTCGCCGGCGAGCGGAATCGGCGCGAGCGGCTCCACGATGACGTTTGCCTTTGACACCACGGGTCTTTCCCCCGGCGACTATTCAAATGTCATTGAGGTTTCAGTGAGCGACGAGGACATTCCCGGTGAGTCAGGCAGCGTCCTCCAACTGACCCTGTCCGTCACCATCCCGGGCGGCAATGCCGATGTCGATTGCGACAACGACATCGACATGGACGACGTCGATACGTTCGCCCTGGTGCTCATCAATCTCGACACCGACGCCTGTCACGTGGAGCGCTCCGACTTCGACGGCTCCGGCACGCCGGATGGCGCCGACGTCGCCCCGTTCGTTCAGGCCTTTCTCAGTCCATGAACGCGCCCGTCCATTACGAAGTTCAGGCCCGATTCAACGACGAGGCGACCGCGCGCCGCTGGGAGGCGTGGCTGCGCGATAAGCACATCGCCGATGTGGTCGCAGCCGGGGCCCGTGAGGGTCATCTGCTTCGAGTTGACGCCGATGCGCCAACCCTCGTCGCCCAGTACGGGTTCGATTCGCGTGCGGCGTTGGAGAGATACCTCGCTGACCACGCCCCGCGGCTTCGGGCCGAAGGGACCGCATTGTTTCCGCCGGACCAGGTGACTTACACCCGGCGAATCGCCGAGCGAATCACATAAACGGTGCGCACATCGGTAATCCGTCCGGAAATATCCGCCCTTCCACGGGGAATTCATCCCCTGATGCGCGGGGGCCGTGTCGCGTTTCGGCGATGATCGACTTCCCCTAGAATGCCCCGTCCGCCTCCCCGTAGGCGGCCGTTAAACCGCAGGAGTTCCGCAGAAAATGGGCAAAGGCCCCAGTGCAAACATCGCCGTCACGAGCAGGAAGGGCGGCTCGCCGATCCACTCCATGCGCGTCCTGCGCTTCAGCCGGCCCTACTTCCCGGTCCTCGTCCCCGGGCTTTTCTGCATCGTCATCTTCGCGATGACGTATTCGCTCAACATCGTCACCCTGCTGCCGGTCATCAAGCTCATGGCCGACAACCAGAGCCTTCCCACCTGGGTCGATCAGACCGTCGCCGAAAAGCGGCTGCAGTTCCTTCTGATTGACGCGGAAGACCGCGTGCAGATCGTCGCGACGAAGGGACAGAAAAAACTGCCCGAGGGCGTGCGCGACCGCGACATTGTCGTCGGCGTCAATGGCGAGCCCGAATCACCGGAGGGCGCTTTCCATGAGATTGCCACGCTGCCCAACGGCGCGGAGGCGACGCTGGAGGTCCTGCATCCGGAGACCGGCGAAACGCAAAAGGTAACCATCGCCCTCCGAGACCCGCAGACGCTCGATCATCTGCTTCAGCGCATCGCGAAGATCCTGCCCGCGGAAACGACGAAGGAAGCCAAGATGCGCACGCTCTGGATGGTCTTCGGCGCCATTCTGGTGATCACCATCGTCGGCGGCGTGTGCCGGTTCTTCGGCGAATACCTCATTGCCCTGGTCGCGGGTCGCACGGTCGTTGCGATCCGGCGGCACATGTACGACCGCGTCCTGAACTTTCCCGTGTCGTACTTCGCCTCACGGGGCGTCAGCGACACCGTCAGCCGGTTCGTGCAGGACAGCCAGGACATTTACCGCGGCCTCAACTTCGTCTTTGCCAAGAGCCTCCGCGAGCCGCTCAAGGCCATGTTCGCCTTCGGCCTCGCACTCTGGCTCGACTGGCGGATCACCCTCATCACCGTCGCCGTCGCCCCGCTTGCCGGAATCCTGATCCGCAAGTTCGGAAAGATGATCCGCAAGGCCAACAAGGGCCTGCTCCAGGGCTACGGGCGGATGCTGAACGCCCTCGAGAGCGCCCTCAGCGGCATCCGCGTTGTCAAAGGCTATACCATGGAGAGCTACGAGCGCCGCCACCTCCATGCGGTTGATACGCACATGCTCCGCCAGC
>ERZ869936.2382-NODE-2382-length-11174-cov-7.711125_pt1 | contig 11174 bp, 9 predicted proteins | sample MGYA00520876_ERZ869936 | MGnify/ENA primary metagenome ERZ869936 (study PRJEB32218, sample SAMN09650985) | biofilter metagenome | isolation source: enrty point of leading RO module | place: Saudi Arabia: Thuwal, RO plant located on Red Sea | collected 2016-02-17 ... | reverse complement strand
CCGTAACGGCCGCGCAACTCGCGCAGCAGCGCGAGTATCTGCGCCTGCACGGTGACATCGAGCGCCGTCGTCGGCTCGTCGGCGATCAGCAGGTCGGGCTCACACAGCAATGCGGCGGCCAGCATCACGCGCTGGCGCATGCCGCCCGACAGCTCGTGCGGATAGGCGCGCGCCTGGCGCGCCGGGTCCGGCAGCCCGACCTGGCGCAGCGCGTCGTCGATACGGCGCTCCGCCGCCGCGCCGCGCGCGAGGCCGTGGGTCTCGAGCACGGCCGCGAGCTGGCTCGCGATCCTGAGGTAGGGGTTGAGCGCCTGCAGCGGGTCCTGGAAGACGATCGCCATGCGCCGCGCGCGGTAACGCGCGAGCACGGACTCGTCCGCGCCGAGCAGCTCCTCGCCCGCGAAGCGCACGCTGCCGGCGAGCTTCGCGCGCGGCCCGGTCAGGCCCATGATCGCGAGCGCGGCCTGCGTCTTGCCCGCGCCCGACTCGCCGACCAGCGCGAGCGACTCGCCCGCCGCGACCGTGAAGTTCAGGCCGTCGAGCACGGGCCGCGCGCGCGGGTAGCGGAGCGTCAGTTCGCTGACCTCGAGCAGGCTCATTCGTCCGGCTCCCGCGGGTCGATCAGGTCGCGCAGACCGTCGCCGAGGAAGTTGAAGCAATAGAGGATGAACGCGAGCATCGCGGCCGGCAGCAGCAGCACCCAGGGTGCCTGCTCCATGTGCGCCACGCCGTTCTCGACCAGCGCCCCGAGTGACGTGCGCGGCTCCTGCACGCCGAGCCCCAGGAAACTGAGGAAAGACTCGATCAGGATCGCCTGCGGCACGGTCAGCGTCAGGTAGACGACGACGACGCCGAGCAGGTTCGGCGTAATGTGGCGGGCGATGATGCGCGGCGTCGACACGCCGGTCAGGCGCGCGGCCGCGACGAATTCCCGCTCCTTCAGCGCGAGCGTCTGGCCGCGCACGATGCGCGCCATGTCGAGCCAGTTGATCGCGCCGATCGCGACGAAGATCAGCAGGAAGTTCCGCTCGAACGTGACCATCAGCAGGATCACGAAGAAGATGAACGGCAGCGCGTACAGCGCGTCCACGAGGCGCATCATCAGCGAGTCGATGCGCCCGCCGAGGTAGCCCGCGACGGCGCCGTAAACGACGCCGATCACGAGGCTGACGAGGCTTGCGACCAGCGCGACCGCCAGCGTCACCCGCGTGCCGCTCATCGTGCGCACGAACAGGTCGCGGCCCAGGCTGTCGGTGCCGAACAGCCTGAAGTTCTCGAACGCGGGCGGCAGCAGCCGCGCGTCGAAGTCGGCCGCGCGATAGCTGTGCGGCGACAGCCACGGGCCGATCAGCGCCACCGCCGCGGTCAGCAGCAGCAGCAGCGTCGTCACGCGCACGACGCGGCTCTCGACGAAGCGCTGCAACAGCATGGCGATGACGGCCATCATCGCTGGCGAATCCTCGGGTCGAGAAAGCCGTACAGGATGTCGACCAGCAGGTTCAGCACGATGACCAGCGCCGCGTAGAAGATGACGATGCCGAGCACGAGCGTGTAGTCGCGGTTCTCCGCGCCGGTCACGAACAGTCGCCCGAGGCCCGGCACGCCGAAGATCTGCTCGACGACGACCGAGCCGGTCAGCACGCCGGCGATCGCCGGCCCCATGTAGGACAGGAGCGGCAGCAGCGCCGGCTTCAGCGCGTGCCGGGTCACGATGCGGCGGGTCGGCAGGCCCTGCGCGCGCGCCGTGCGCACGTAGTCGCTGGCCAGCACCTCGAGCATGCTCGCGCGCATCAGCCGCATGATGTAGGCGACCTGCGGCAGCGCGAGCGCGACGACCGGCAGCAGGTAGCGCGCCGGCCCGCTGCTGCCGCTGAACGAGGCGGGCAGCCAGCCGCCCCAGACGGCGAAGAACAGCACGAGCACGGGCGCGAAGACGAACACGGGCAGCGAGATGCCGCTGATCGCGATGCCGGACAACAGCCGGTCGCGCAGGCCGCCGTGGTGCAGCGCCGCGGCGATACCGGCCGGCATGCCGACCGCGAGCGCGAGCAGCATCGCGAGCAGGCCGAGCGCCAGCGTCGCGGGCAGCGTCGCCGCGATCAATTCGTCGACGTCGCGGTCGCGGTAACGGTAGGACGGGCCGAGGTCGCCGCGCGCAAGGCCCGCGAGATAGCGGCCGAACTGCACCGGCAGGGGTTCGTCGAGGTGGTAGTAGCGTTCGACGTTGTCGCGAATCTCGGGCGGCAGCCGGCGCTCGTCGTCAAAGGGCCCGCCCGGCGCCAGCCGCACCATCGTGAACGCGATGGCGATGACGAGCAGCAGGGTCGGAACGGCCGCCAGCAGGCGGAACAGTGCAAAGCGTATTGCACCGGTTTTCTGCATGCCCTCACTCGCCGTCCGGCGGCCGCGCGCTAGTTGTCGTCGTTCGGGTCGCGCAGCCTGAGGTCACGACTGTAGTGAATATCCAGCACGTTGTCTCGCCAGCCCGCGACGCGCGGACTGACCAGGTGTTTGCTGACCGCGAAGTACAGCGGGATCACCGGGTGATCCTCGAGCATCGTCTTCTCCGCTTCCTCGAGGAACAGCCGTCGCCGCTCCGGGTCGGTCTGCTGCGCCGCGCTCTTCATCAGCGCGTCGAAGCTCGCGTTGGCGTAGCCGGTCAGGTTCGACGGGTCCGCGGACTCGAAGATCGACAGGAACGAGGTCGCGTCCGGGTAGTCGCCGTTCCAGGACAGGCGCCAGATCTCGGTGTTGCTGCCCTCGAGGATGTTCGACACGAGCACGCGGAACTCCTCGTTGACCAGCGTCGCCTCGAAGCCGAGCACGTCGCGCCACATCGCCTGCACCGCGAGCGCGATCTGCTCGTGCGTCTCCGCGGTGTTGTAGCGAATCTCGATCTCGAGCGGGTTGTCCGGTCCGTAGCCGGCCTCGCGGTACAGCCGGCGGGCCGTCGCGTGCCGCTCGTCGCGGGGCATGTCCGCGTAGTTGAATCGCCGCGGCTCGTAGTTGATGACGCCGGGCGGCACCCAGCCCCAGGCCGGCAGCTCGCCGCGGCCGATGACCTTGTCCGTGAGCGTTTCGCGATCGATCGCCATCGACAGTGCGCGGCGCAGCGTCGGCTGCTCGCCGAGCTTCGCCGTCTCGAGGTTGAAGCCGTAGAAATAGGTGCCGAGGAAGCGCGCGATGCGCAGTTCGTCCGGGCGTTCGGCGCGCAGCTGGGCGATCGCCTCGGGCGGGACGTTCTGCGTCACGTGCAGCTCGCCCGCGCGGTAGCGGTAGAGCTCGGCGCTTTCCTCGGCCGTGACGTGGTGGCGCACGCGCTCAATCGCGACGTCCGCGGCATCGCGGTAGTGCGGGTTGCGTTCCAGCTCGATCCAGCTGCCGAGCTGGCGATCGGCAAGCCGGTACGCGCCGTTGCTGACCAGGAGCCCCGGCCGGGTGAAGTCGCGGCCGTGCTGCTCGACGCTGGCGCGGTGCAGCGGGTAGGCCCCGGGCATGGCCAGCAGCTGCAGGAAGTAAGCCTGCGGGTAGGCCAGCCGGATCTCGAGCCGCCCGTCGGCCAGCGCGCGCACGCCGAGCTCCGCGGGCGGCAGGCGGCCGGCGACGATCTCGTCGGCATTTTCTATGGCGCCGAGGTGCTTGGCGTAGAACGCAGCGGTCGCCGGGTCGACGAGGCGCCGCAGGCTGTAGACGAAGTCCTCGGCCGTGACCGGCTCGCCGTTGGACCAGCGGCCGTCCTCGCGCAGCGTGAAGGTGTAGACGAGGTAGTCGGCCGACACCTCGTGCCCGGCCGCGGCCGCGGGCACGAGCTCGCCGTCCGCCGAGAACGCGACCAGGCCCTCGAACAGGTCGCGCAGCGGTGTGAAGGCCTGCGTCGTGTTCGCGACCTGCGGGTCGAGCGTGGCTGGCTCGGGGCCGATGCCGCGATGCAGGATCCCGTCGTCGGCGGAACCGCCGCAGCCGGCCAGCGCCGCCAGCAGCAAGGCGAGCAGGGTCGTCGCCAGCCGGCTGGCGACGCGCGGCCGGGCCGTGGGCGCGCCCTCAGGCACTGCGACGGTAGCTCTGCTTTTTCAGGTGAATCAGCAGCAGCGAGATCGTCGACGGCGTCACGCCCTCGAGCCGCGAGGCCTGACCCAGTGTCGCCGGGCGGACGGCTTCGAGCCGCTGGCGTGCCTCCGTCGACAAACCGGTGACGCTGCCGTAATCGATGTCCGCCGGCAGCGGCAACGACTGCTGTTTCGACTGGCGCGCGATCTCGCGACGCTGACGCTCGATGTAACCGGCGTAGCGGGCATCGACCTCGAGCGCGAGCTCGACTTGCTCGCGCTGTTCATCCGCCAGCCCGGCAGCGGCGTGGCCTCTGCCGACCGGCGACAGCGCGACGAGGCCCGCGTAGTCGAGCTCCGGGCGCTTCAGCAAGTCGAGCGCGCGGGTCTCGCGCGCGAGCGGTGCGCCGAGGCGCGCGACGTCGTCCGCGGTCAGCGCTTCGGGGCGCAGCAGCAGGCCGTCGAGCCGCGCGCGCTCGTCGGCGATCGCGGCCTGCTTGGCCTCAAACGCCTGCCAGCGCACGTCGTCGACCAGCCCGAGGTCGCGGCCGACCGGCGTCAGCCGGGCGTCGGCATTGTCCTCTCGCAGCATCAGCCGGTACTCGGCGCGGCTCGTGAACATACGGTAGGGCTCGCTGACGCCGCGCGTGACGAGGTCGTCGACTAGCACGCCGAGGTAGGCCTCGTGGCGCGCGGGCGACCAGCCTGGGTTGTCGCGCGAGCGGCGCGCGGCGTTGACACCGGCGAGCAGGCCCTGGGCCGCGGCTTCCTCGTAGCCGGTGGTGCCGTTGATCTGGCCGGCGAAATACAGGCGCCGGATGAAGCGCGTCTCCAGCGTCGGCTGCAAGTCGCGCGGGTCGAAGTAGTCGTACTCGATCGCGTAACCGGGCTGCGTGATGACGGCGCGCCCGAAACCCGGGATCGTGCGCACGAACGCCTCCTGCACTTCGGCGGGCAGGCTGGTCGAGATGCCGTTCGGGTAGACGACGTCGGTGCCGAGCCCCTCCGGTTCGACGAACACCTGGTGCGCGCTGCGCCCGGCGAAACGCACGATCTTGTCCTCGACCGACGGGCAGTAGCGCGGGCCGACGCCCTCGATGCGGCCGCTGTACATCGCCGAGCGCGACAGCGCGCCGCGCACGATGTCGTGAGTCGCCTCGGTCGTGTGCGTGATCCAGCAGGACAGCTGCCGCGGGTGCCGGTCGCGGCGCCCGAGGAACGAGAACACGGGCCGCGGCGTGTCGCCCGGCTGCTCCTGCAGCGCCGCGTAGTCGAGGCTGCGGCCGTCGAGGCGCGGCGGCGTCCCGGTCTTGAGCCGCGCGACACGGAACGGCAGTTCGCGCAGCCGGCTCGCGAGGCGGATCGCCGGCGCGTCGCCGATGCGGCCGCCCGGGCGCTCGGTCTCGCCGATCAGTATGCGGCCGCCGAGGAAAGTGCCGACCGTCAGCACGACCGTGTGTGCGTCGATGCGCGTGCCCTCCGCGGTGACGACGCCGGTGACGCGATCCCGGTCGACCCGCAGGTCGTCGACGGAGGCTTCCAGGATGTCGAGCCCGCGCTGCCCGGCCAGCAGCGCGCGGATTGCCTGCCGGTACAGCTCGCGATCGGCCTGCGCGCGGGTCGCGCGCACGGCGGGGCCCTTGCTCGCGTTCAGCGTGCGGAACTGGATGCCGGCGAGGTCGGCGGCCTGCGCCATCGCCCCGCCGAGCGCGTCGATCTCGCGCGCGAGATGTCCCTTGCCGATGCCGCCGATCGCCGGGTTGCAGCTCATCTGCCCGAGCGTGCGCTTCGCGTGCGTGACGAGCAGCGTGCGCGCGCCGGCGCGCGCGGCCGCGAGCGCGGCCTCGGTGCCGGCATGACCGCCGCCGACCACGACGACGTCGTAGGGCTTGCGCTTGGACATAAGTAAATCAGGGCGTTACGCGGAGGAGCAGCGATTCTAATGCGCCGTTGCCGCCGGTGCCAGAACGCTTTACATGGTTTCGCCCAGCCGGGAAACTAGGCGCCCGCCCTGGAGACCGCGCTATTCCGAATCCCGCCCTCATCGCCGCCGTCCTGCTCGGCACAGTCGCCGGTCTCGGCAGCGCGGCAGAGCCGGCTGCGGACGGCGTCGAGCTCGAGGACTGCCGGATCAGCGCCGGGCCGGGCTACCCGGGCCTGAAGGCCCGCTGCGGCATCCTGCTGCGGCCGCTCGACCCGGACGACGACAACAGCCCGCTCATCGACCTCAACGTCGCGGTGATCCCGGCGCTGACGCTGGAACCGGAGGCGGACGCGTTCGTGCCGATCGCGGGCGGGCCCGGCGGCTCGACGATCGAGTTCTACGCGGCCTGGTCGGGCGCGTTCGAGAACGTGCGTCGCGACCGCGATATAGTGCTGCTAGACCAGCGCGGCACCGGCTCGCTCGACCCGCCCGACTGCGAGCTCGACGAGGACGTCGTCGCCGGCGAATACAGCGCGGAGGAAACCCTTGCCGCGACGCGCGAGTGCCTCGCGAGACTGCCGCACGACCCGCGCTACTTCACGACCAGCGTCGCCGTGCGCGATCTCGAGGCGCTGCGCGTGGCGCTCGGCTACGCCGCGTTCAACGTGTACGGCTCGTCCTACGGCACGCGGGTCGCGCAGCATTACGCGCGCCGCTACCCCGGCTCGACGCGCAGCGTGATCCTCGACGGCGTCGTGCCACCGACGCTGCCGCTCGGTCCCGACATCGCGATCGAGGCCCAGCGCGCGCTGGACGCGATTTTCGCGCGCTGCGCCGAGAGCGCCGAGTGTGCCGCCGCGTTCCCGGAGCTCGAGACGCGCTTCGCGGTGCTGAAGGCGCTGCTCGAGGCGGAGCCCGCGACGCTCGAACTGCCGCACCCGACGACCGGCCGCCCGGTCGAGGCACGCTTCGGCGCGCCGGAACTGGCTGGCGCAGTCCGCCTGCTGAGTTACCACCCGAGCTCGATCGCGCTGATCCCGCTGCTGGTCGCCGAGGCTGCCGATGGCAATCTCGCGCCGCTCGTCGCGCAGCACCTGCTGAGCAGTAGCGCGATGGCCGATGCGCTGAGTTTCGGCATGCACAATGCCGTCGTCTGCACCGAGGACGTGCCGTTTATCGACGTGTCGGACGAGACCCGTGCCGAGCTCGCGCAAACCTACATCGGCCCGCTGATGCTCGACGCCCTGCAGACGATCTGCTCCGCCTGGCCGGCCGGCGTCATCGACGCCGACCTGCGTGAGCCGCTCGAGGGCGAGCTGCCGGTGCTGCTCCTGTCCGGCGAGGCGGACCCGATCACGCCCCCGGCCTACGCGGAGCTGGCGGCGGCCGGCCTGCGCAACGCGGCGCACCTGGTGGGCCGCGGGCAGGGTCACGGCCTTGCGCCACGCGGCTGCGTGCCGCGCCTCCTCGGGGAGTTCGTCGCCAGCGCCTCGGTCGCGGAGCTCGACACGGACTGCCTCGACCGGCAGCACGCCATGCCGTTTTTCCTCGACTTCACCGGGCCGGCGCCGTGATCCAGGTGCACGGGCTGAAGAAGTCCTTCGGCGAGGTCACGGCCATCGACGGCGTCGGCTTCCGCGCGGCCGACGGCCGCATTACCGGCCTGCTGGGCCCGAACGGCGCCGGCAAGTCGACGACGCTGCGGGTCCTGTACACGGTGCTCACGCCCGACGCCGGCCAGGCGACGATCGACGGCATCGATGTCGTTGCCCGCCCGCTCGAGGCCCGCGCGCGACTCGGCGCGCTGCCGCACGGCTCGGGCCTGTACCCGCACCTGACGGCACGCGAAAACATCCGCTATTACGCGCGCCTGTACGGAATGACGCGCGACGCGGCCGAGGCGCGCATCGAGCAGCTGGTCGAGGAGATCGACCTGCGCGACTTCATCGACCGTCGGACCCAGGGCTTCTCCCAGGGCCAGCGCACCAAGGTCGCGCTGGCCCGGGCGCTGGTGCACGACCCGCAGAACGTGGTTCTCGACGAGCCGACCAACGGCCTCGACGTCATGGCGACGCGCAGCCTGCGCGAGCTGATCCGGCGGCTGCGCGACCAGGGCCGCTGCGTGCTGTTCTCGAGCCACGTCATGCAGGAGGTCGCGGCGCTCTGCGATGACATCGTCATCATCGCCGGCGGCCGCGTCGTGCTCGACGACAGCCCGGACGGCATCCGCAAGGCCACCGGCTGCGACGACCTCGAGGAGGCCTTCGTGCGCGCGATCGGCCGCTCGGTGGTCGACTGATGGGTACGCTCGGCATCGTTTTCGGCAAGGAGGTCCGCGACAACCTGCGCGACCGCCGCACGCTGCTGTCGGCTCTGCTGATGGGCCCGCTGTTCGGGCCGATACTGTTTGCCGTCATGATCAACCTGTCGCTCAACCGGGCGCTCAGCAACGGCGAGGAAGCGCTGGAGTTGCCTACGATCGGCGCCGAGCGCGCACCGAACGTCGTCGAGTTCCTGCGCAGCCGGAATGTCGACGTCGTCGCCGGGCCGGACAGCCGCGAGGAGGCGCTGGCCGCCGTGGCCAGCGGCCGCCACGACGTGGTCATGATTATCCCGGAGGAGTTCGCGACCGAACTCGCCGACGGCGTGCCCGCGCGCATCGAGGTGATCTCAGACCAGGCGAACACGACGGCCGAGCGCGAGGCGCGGCGCGCGACCCGGGCGCTCGCCGCGTACAGCCAGGAGCTTGCGGGCATGCGGCTGATGGTGCGCGGCGTGAACCCGGCCCTGTTGCGCCCGCTCAACATCGACGAGGTCGACGTGTCGACGCCGAGCGGCCGCTCCGCGATCCTGCTCGGCATGCTGAGTTACTTCTTCCTGTTCGCGCTGCTGACCGGCGGCATGAATCTCGCGATCGACGCGACCGCGGGCGAGCGCGAGCGCGGCTCCCTCGAGCCGCTGCTCTCGCTGCCGGTGACGCGCGACCAGCTCATCTACGGCAAGATCCTCGCAGCCTGCCTGTTCATGGCGCTGTCGCTGTCGCTCAGCCTCGTCTCCTTCGCCGCCACGCTGCATTTCCTGCCGCTCGAGCAACTCGGCATGACGCCGAACTTCGGTCCCGCGGTCGTGGTCGCGGGGTTTTTCCTGCTGCTGCCCTTCACGCTGCTCGGCGCCGCGCTGATGACGCTGGTCGCGTCGTTCACGCGCAGCTACAAGGAGGCGCAGACCTGGCTGTCCGGCGTGCTGCTGGCGCCGACGCTGCCGATCCTGGTCGTGTCCATCCTGCAGGTGCGGCCGAGCACCGAGCTGATGCTGATCCCGTCGCTGTCGCAGCACCTGCTGCTGAACGGACTGATTCGCAACGAGCCGACCGACTTCCTGCACGTCGGTGCGTCGGTCGTATCGACACTGGCGCTCGGGCTGCTGCTGACCTACCTGTGCGCGCGGCTGTATCGCCGCGAAGGACTGCTGGGCTGACCCGGGCCATGAAGTTCTGGCGGGCTGCGGAATTCACCGGGACGCGCGCCTGGGAGGCGCTGACCATCGCCGAGATGGACGGCATCACGACCCGGCTGCACTGGACCGACGCGCCCTACCATTGGCACGTCAACGACGGGGAGGAGGTGTTCGTCGTGCTGGACGGCACGGTCGACATGCATTGCCGCGTCAACGGCAGCGAACGGGTCCGCCGCATGCGGGCGGGCGACATCTTTTTTGCCGGGTCGGGCACCGAGCACGTCGCGCACCCGCAGGGCGTGGCGCGCATCCTCGTGATCGAGCGCGCCGGCAGCGAGTAGCGTCGACGCCCGCGGCTACTTGCCGATACAGAACTCCGCAAAGATGCGCCCGAGCAGCTCGTCGCTCGTGACCTGGCCGGTGATGCGGCCCAGCTCGTCCTGCGCGAGCTTGAGCTCCTCGGCCAGCAGTTCGCCCGCGCGTTCGCGCTCGAGCGCGAGGATGCCCGTCTCGAAGTGAGCACGCGCCGCGGCAAGTGCCGCCAGGTGCCGCTGACGGGCCGTGAACGCGCCCTCCCCCGTGTCGCCGAGGCCGGCGAGTTCGGCCAGCCGGGCGCGCAGCTCGTCGAGGCCCGCGCCGGTCTTTGCCGAGACGCACACGGCGTCCGCGGGCAGGTTGTCGCGCGCCGCAGCATCGAGCAGGTCGAGCTTGTTCAGGACCTCTATCACCGGCAGGCCGTCCGGCAGTGGCTCGGGCGGCGCCCGCTCCTCGTCCGGGGCACTGGCATCGACGATCAGGAGCGCCGCGTCGGCGCCCGCCAGCGCCTCGCGCGCCCGCCGTATGCCCTCCGCCTCGATCCGGTCAGGGTCCTCGCGCAGGCCGGCCGTGTCGACGAGCTCGACGACGACGCCGTCCAGGTCGATGCGCTCCCTGAGGATGTCGCGGGTCGTGCCGGCGACCTCGGTGACGATCGCCGTGTCCTCGCCGGACAGCGCGTTCATGAGGCTCGACTTGCCCGCGTTCGGGCGGCCGACGATCACGACCTGCAGGCCGTCGTTCAGCAAGCGGCCGGTCGCCGCGCGGCGCGCCAGCTCGTCGAAGTGCGCGGCGACCGCGGCGATGCGTTCGCTCAGCTCGCGATCGGACAGGAAGTCGAGCTCCTCGTCGGGGAAGTCGATCGCGGCCTCGACGTAGACGCGCAGCAGCGTCAGCTCCTCGACCAGCGCGTCGACGGCCTGCGAGAACGCGCCGGCCAGCGTGCGCAGCGCGGCCCGCGCAGCCTGCCGCGTACCGCTGCCGATCAGGTCGGCGATCGCCTCGGCCTGGGCCAGGTCCAGCTTGTCGTTCAGGAAGGCGCGGCGCGAGAACTCGCCGGGCTCGGCGTGGCGCGCGCCCAGCGCGGTCGCCGCCGAGACCAGCTCTGCGACGACGACCGGGCCGCCGTGCGCGTGCAGCTCAAGCACGTCCTCGCCGGTGAACGAGGCGGGAGCCGGGAACCAGAGCGCGAGCCCGACGTCGACCAGCTCGCCCGCGGCGTCGCGGAAGCGTCGCAGCGCGGCCTGGCGCGGCGCCGGCAGGCGGCCGAGCAGGCGTTCGCCGATCGCCGCCGCCTGCCGCCCCGACAGGCGGACGACGGCGACGCCGCCGCGGCCGGCTGGCGTGGCCGGCGCGCCGCTCGTACCCCCAGCGTAGGCAACGCTCGTGCTCACCCCGCCGCCACACGACCGAAGCAGTCATGGCAGCACCAG
>ERZ869936.2381-NODE-2381-length-11183-cov-3.511503_pt1 | contig 11183 bp, 9 predicted proteins | sample MGYA00520876_ERZ869936 | MGnify/ENA primary metagenome ERZ869936 (study PRJEB32218, sample SAMN09650985) | biofilter metagenome | isolation source: enrty point of leading RO module | place: Saudi Arabia: Thuwal, RO plant located on Red Sea | collected 2016-02-17 ... | reverse complement strand
CTGCTAGCTTAATCCATTTTGTCACCAATCAATGTAATGCGAGATGCCCACACTGCTTTATCGATTTTAACAACGAGATCACACAAAAAGATACTATGTCTCTAGAAAATATTGAAAAACTAACACATAAAGTTGGCAACCAACTAATGAATGTTAATTTAACAGGCGGGGAGCCTTTCTTAAATCCTCAACTGGAGGAAATTTGCAATCTCTATCTTCAAAATACCTCAATTGATTCACTTTTCTTTTCAACAAATGGCGCCATGACAAATAAGATTGTAAAAATGGCGCAGAACTTATATGGCCAATACCCTGATGTCATTTATACATTTTCTATCTCAATAGATAATCTTGGGTTAAAACACGATGACTATAGAAAGGTAAAAAACCTATATCAAAAAGCTCTTCAGACTTACCATTTGTTGAAGGACATTTCAGACAACATTCAACCAAACATAACAATTACTGTTTGCGAAGAGAATGCTGATGACATTGAAGAGATCTTTAACACTCTTTTTTTTAAAGAAGATATTCGTTCAATAACGGCCAATATTGTTAGAGATGAAGGGGTTTATCAGCTCAATCCAAAATCAAAAAATAAAATAAGTTCTGCTTATACAAATCTCATAAAGTTGATTACCCAAAATAAAGCTCAATATAGTGGAAATAATTATCTAGCAAAAATGATGAATGAAAAAGAAAAGATCATGTATCAGTATATTCAACAAATTTACACCAATCCAAAGTATATTTTACCCTGTAATGCAGGAGGTGGCTTAATGGGAGTCATCTATCCTAATGGAGACGTTTACTCTTGTGAAGTTCTGAATAAAAAAATGGGGAACTTATATGACTATGATATGGATTTACTTAAAATCTGGAGTTTAAACAACGATCTCAGAAAATCAATAAAAAAAACAAAATGTCATTGCACTTACGAATGTGCCTGGAGCTATAATATTTTATCCTCACCTAAGCACATCTCTCAATTAGCGCTTAAAGGTATTTAATTTGAGTATTCCAATTGAAAATCTATTCTCAATTGTCATTCCGGTAAAAGAAATAGATAAATATACTATCGTTGCTATTGATAAGATTCACTCTTTATACCCAAAAATTAAAATTTATATCATTGCAGATAAAGTTAACAGCTTTTCTAACAAACAAGTTTATCAAATCAAGGCAGAATCAAGAAATATAGCTGCAAAAAGAAACCAAGGAGTAAATTTAAGCACGACTCCTTATATTGCTTTTATTGACAGTGATGCTTATCCAATCTCAGGTTGGCTTGAAGCTGCTTACAATTTTCTTGAGTCAAACCCAGACTGTGCGCTCGTGGGTGGCCCCAACCTTAAATATGAATATTCAGAAGTTAAACAAGAAATTCCGATATTGGCTTATCAAAGTTTTCTTATAAATAATGAACCCTCAAACCTGTCTTCACCAAAAAAAGTCAAAATTATTTCAAGCTCCAATCTAGCAATTCGAAAACAAGTCTTCTTGAACGTCGGTGGCATGAATACCAATATATACACCGGCGAAGATATTGAACTCTGCTATAAAGTAGTAAAACAAATGCATGATATTTATTTTTTGCCCAAAATGAAGGTTAGACACAAACAACGCTCATTTAAGGGTTTTCTTCGTCAACGCTTTATTTGGGGGAGAGGGGTATTGACCGTTTTGAAATATACATTCCCATACTATATCTCATCACTATTTCCATTTCTTATCATTTTACTTGCTCTCTATCTTTTAACCTTAAAAACTTTCTTTTTTTTACTTTTTATTTTTATTTACTCTGCAGCTTGCTTAATTGAATCATTTCGAGTTTCAAAAAATCTGTACAATACCTTAAGAGTGTTTCCTTTTATTTTTTCATCTCTAATTACAATAGGCTTGGGAACATTTTATTCTATTTTTTTTGGAGACATTAATAATAATTATAGTAATTATAAAAATTTCGAGTAAAAATATTAGCGAATATGAAAAATTTTATATGCAAAAATAGGCTTATTCTATTACACATAATTTTATTTTTAGTTGCTTTTCTTTATAGACTCCACGACTCGTTTGGGACAAATATAACTTCGGGTCACTGGGATGCGATAACAAGAGTGTATTACACAATTAAAACATATGAACATCGTTGGTGGTTGCGATCTCTGAATTGGTTACCCCTATATTTTTGGATAAATCAAGCGTTATATTTTATTACTAAAAATATCTCCAGCATCGTATTAAACAATATATTACTTGGCTCCTTAACCTTTAATATCTTTTTTTCAATTCTCAATCGGTATTCTCAAAATTTGATGACGAATTTTGCTCTGACTTTGGCTTGCAGTTTCCTTGCTGTTCATTCATGGTTATCAACAACGACTTTAGCTGAACCATTGATGATCTTTCTATCCTTCATGTCTTTAAAATATTTTCTCGAAGTTTATTCTGGAGAGAGAGAAAAGATATATTATTTTGTTATGTGGTGCAGCCTCTCGAACTTAGTAAAATATGAACCATGGGTTTTATGTTTTATTATGGGTTCAGTCTTAATGTATCGCTATAGAGACATGAAAATTTTTATTCACTTATCACTGCTTCTTTTGGTCCCTATATTCTGGTCAATCGTTAATAATATCTATGCCGACCATTGGCTTAATTGGTATCGGATGCACATCAATGAAATGGACAATATACAAAAAATGAGTGGACTAACAAGTTTGTTAAATTTTAAATTTGGCTACATGACTATTGTAGAAGGCTCTAAAATACTTGTTGTAGGTATTTTTTTAGTTTCAAAAAGAATGAAAAGCCTCATACCATTATTCATTACCTGCTTCGCCTATCTTAGCATCGTAGCATATTTACTTTATAACTTATCTGTAATGCACTTTGAAAGATATTATGTCTTACCTGCGCTTCTTTTGATGATTTCATTATGCAGCATCATTGCTAGCTACGAAGGAAATTTAAAAGTAAAAAGAGCTATTTTACTTTTTCTTCCTTTATTGATTGTCATAGGCTACCAGTTCCCTCTCATTCAACATTTTAATTATCGAAATCGTGATTTAACAAATCGTGATTATCCAGAGATAGAAAAATATTTATCAAATTTAAAACTCAATAAGCTCCAAAAAATTTTTATTCCCAAGGACGAGTGGTATAAAGAGTATTTCACAGTAAAAGTATTTCTTGAAAAGGAAAAATTTTTCTATAATGTTGAAGGTGACTATTTATTCTCGCTTGATCCAGACAAACTAGTCGAACTATACAAACAACATATTGATAATAAAGAAATAAAATATATAATGCTATTCAAAGACAAAAAAGTTTCTAGGAAATTTCTTAATGTCTTTGAAAAATATTTGAAGATTAATTTTAAAATAATAAAGAATTCAGAAACTGTGCTAATCCTGCAAAGAATTTGATAAAAAAGTTACTTCCTGGTTTTTATATTCACTATCCATCTGAGGGTTCACCAAGCACTTATACTGTTTTAAAAAATTTCTTATCCTTTTTATTCTGTTTTGCCTAACTTCGTGGTTGTTGCTACCTGATTTAGACATCCATTGATAGTTCTCATCATAAAAAACAGTACCGTTCTCGTTAAGCTTAATATCATACTTCTCAGGATTTATAAATACGTCTTGGCCATGACCTATACTCATTCCTACACCAAGATTGACCACGCTTATATATTTCATAACCTTAGATAAAAAAGCTAAGGTCATTTGGAAGTCTTCTTCTTCTTCACCTGGAAAACCAATAATTAGATTGACATGAACTTCGATCCCAGCTTCGTAAGAAGCTTTGAAATTATCTTCGGCCCATTCAAGCTTTATATTCTTTTTCATTAAGTCAAGAATTCGTTGTGAACCACATTCGAGTCCAAAAACTAGATATCGACATCCTGCTCGCTTCAGTTCTTGAAAGAAATTTGAATCCATATATTTTGAAACTCTAACATTACCTGCAAACTGAATATTTAAATCGCTGTTATTTATGAGATCAACTAGTTTTTTAAAATCTCTTAAGACTCCATTTAATAAAGAATCCATCGATTGAAAGAACGTAATTCCATATTTCTTAGAATTAATTTCTAACTCCTTAAAAATATGCTCAGGGGATCTCCATCTAAACTTCCCCCAATAATTAGGCTCATCACAAAATGTGCATTTTGCCACACATCCTCTGGACATCATAATGGGAAGCACCTCTTCTGAATATAAACTCAAATCAAAATCATCAAAATTCAAAATCGGAAGATCTTCCATTTTAGCTTGGGGACGAAATTTAAAATCTATGCTCTTTCCATTATCAGAAAGCATTTTCACTCCAGTAACACCTTGACCTGTCTCACCTTTTTCCCAAGCTTTAACTAGTTCACGAACAGCAAATTCTCCCTCGTTGGGAATAATGGCATCAACGTCTTTAGTAATAAGGAAATACTCCATTTCAACTCTAGTCATTGTGGGCCCACCGTAAATAATTTTTACGGCTGGATGAAATTTTCGAATGAGACGAGTAGCCTCAATGGTTAAGTTCATGCAACTCGCATATATTGAAAAACCAATAACCTCAATTTCATACTTTTCAATATCAGCTAATAATTTGTTAAAATATATCTTTTTTGTTTTCTCAATAAGAGGATTAATTTTCTTGTGATAAATTTCGTTATATTCCCAATCAAGCGCGTAGCTACCATCCCAAATATTAGACTCCTCGGGTCTTTTGCTTTCATCATAGTGCTTTCTCATGAGAACATTGTAGTCCCATAGATGAACATTGTGTCCATCTTGGCGCAAGCTCGTGCCAATATAGTTAATACTTAAAGGTGCTGAGTTTGTACTCCACATTGGAAGTAGTATGATGCCAATCTTCATAGCTATATTTTGCATGATGTAAAATATCAGGTCAATGTTTAAAAGCTAATAATAGAGACATTTATTAGGGTAAGTGCTACACTGTTCGCTTAAACAAAGATAAAAGATGTTAAAAAGAACTTTCTTGGTTTTAAAGAATAGATATTTGGATCCTAAATTTGATAAGCTTCCCTATTTGATTTTTATCTTAGATTTTATTGTTCGAATAACTTATTTACTTCATACAGATAACTTTTTTTTTGGAGATGCCACCTCAAGGTTAGTCAATACCCTTAATCAATCTCAATCACTGACACTGATTCCACATAGTGAGTGGCAACCTTTTCCTTTTTGGATTGCCGGTCTATTTTCAAAAATCGCCGGTGATATTTTCTATGCACCTCGTTTTGCCCATACATTTTTTGCAAGCCTAACTATCATTCCACTTTATAAGCTCACTAAAAATATATTCACTAGACAAGTCGCCATTCTAACCTGTTTGATGTTTACGACAGCATTTCAGTTAATGCTCATTGAAACCCTTACTTTATCGGAACCATTTTTTCATTTTTTTTCGGTCACAATCTTTTATTTCTTTTTTAAAGACGAGCTAAAAAGATGGGATCCTTATCTACTTTTTTTGTGCTCTCTTTTTATTTGCCTAACTCGATTTGAAGGATGGGGCTTGTGTGCAATTTTTTTCATAGCCTCATTAATTCAAGGAAAGAAAAAATTAGCAATCACGATTTTCATTGGTGCCATTCTTGGTGTATTTTACTGGGAAGGAATTTCCATGCTTCGTGGTCGAGCTTTTTTAGATGCGATATTTATCTCAGACTACGAAGTGGCTAAAATTCATGAGACCGTTGGTTATCATCCCTTTGAAGTTTTGAGACTTTTTATAATGGGCTTTAGTCATTTAAGCTTGTTAAGTATTTTCATCATTCCAATTATTTTTTCAGGTAATAAAAAACTAAAAAATATTATTTTTTAGTTTTTCTGTTTCTTCTACCTCCTATTTATAAATTGTTCAACAAAACATTAATAGCATCCTTTAGATATTTTACGGTTTATTCTATTTTATTTTTACCTCTCACTGCTTTTTTATTAATAAAACTAACAGATAAATTAAAGCCACATATCAGCAGATTGGTAATCCTCTTTTTCTTTCTTGTATCTATTAGTATTGATTATGGCCAAGTTACATATCAATATAACTTAAGAGAAAAGCTTTGGTTACCTCAAGGAGTACTTGAATCTTCAAATTATGCTAAAAACTATTTAAATAATAAGGAATTTAAAGGTTAGGTTGATTATGATAAAACGTTGGCCAGAACCTTTTGGATCGTCTATTCTAATTTCTGGTTGAGAAAATCAAAGTTATGCTTAGTCGAATCGCATGAGTGGCTTGGAAGTGTATTCACTCCTCAATCATTTGAAAACTGTATTCGTAACGAAAAAAAAATTGTACTAATTCTTTTTCCCCAAGGAAAACTTAACCAGTTTTATAACGACAATCTTAGCCAAATAGAAGAGAAATTTATAACTAGAGAACTAAAAAACTTTAATGGATACAAAATTGTGGAACTTAATGCACTTTAATCTCTACACTGGTTGAGGTAATTCTAAACCTTGAATCGATTTTGATATCCTCACATCGGTGGGACAGTAACATCCTTTAAGCTTGCAAATAACTGGTTCGCTCGGATAGGTTATCAAATTGGGCCAACGTAAGTTGCCTAATTCTTCCCCCATGGCACAACCCGATGTTTTCACGACTCCAGTAAAATGAACAAATAATTGTTCAACGCCGATATAGCATTTCCAATCTTTAAAATTAACTTGATTATTATTGATAAGCTTATTTTCGTGAAGCTGTTCAATTTTTCCATTTTTATATTCAACTTTATAATGATCAAAACCTAAAAGTGGAACAGGTAAAATCTCATTGTTTGTAAAATGAGCAACGAAAGCATTCTTCTCTAAAAATTCTCTTTTTTCTTTGCTTTCATACTCTATCTTCTCAGAACCTTTCCCATAGTTCTTCAATATATGAATACACTCATAACTATAATTATCAAATTTTTTGATATCTTCAATAAGACTTACACTTTTATCCCAAGACTCATCTTCACTTGGCATCATGACTCTTATAGATGGGGTCACTGAATGCGGATCATCATGCAGTCTTTTATAAACTTTAAGGAACTTTTCCTTGCTAGCACTTTCAGGATGAAATGAGAGACAGATATAATCAAAGCACTCAACTATATTATCCCAAAAATGTGGAGCTACACTACCGTTCGTTGTTAAACCTACACGTATTCCCTTATTCATTAAAAATTGAACAAAAGGCTTGAAGTCTTTCCATAAAGTAGGTTCTCCTCCTGTAAAGGAAAATAGAAAGTTTTTGAAATTGAGTTTGTGCTTATAATGACTAAGTAAATGTTCAACAAAAAGTTTTATTTCATCTAATTTAAGCCATCCCATGGAACCATTATGAAGCTCATCCGGACAATAGGAACATGAGTAATTACATTTATTGTGAACACTCCACATCACATGAAGATCATAAGTTTTATCTAGATCGCGAAATATTCTAATTGCTTCATTCATAAGGATATCCAATTGTACAATAATCTTACTAATAGTTATATCTAACCGGCCAATTATTTCTTACTTTTTTGATGATATTCTACATGTAATTTTAAAAATCCTCTGATACAATTGATTATTAAAAATGAGATTATTTTATGTCAATGATCCCTTCTCCCTTTTCTTATATTCAAATTTTCAGAGCAAATTTTTATTGGTTAGCAGAGCATCTTCTAAGAAGAACTCTCTTTTCTTACTTCTTCGACAAAAAAGTAAAAAAACATAGACTTGACCTATTAGATACATTGAAAACAATTGAGAAAAATAAAGAAGTTTACATTGATGAAATAAGTAATCTTTCTCCGCGTGATTTTTTTTATAAGTATTTTTTAAAGAATCGACCCGTTATTTTAAAGGGGGCTGCTAAAAATTGGAAATGCATGAAGTGGAACTTTGATTTCTTTCTCGATAAGTTTGGTCAAGAAGAAACAATGGTCACGGACGAAAATGATCAAAACTTTGATTCTTTAAAAGAAATTATTTTACAACTCCGAAGTGGAAATCTGAAATCAGCCAGAATTTGTAATGTTCTTCAAAATCATCAAGAACTTTTACAAGATGTTGATATCAATCACCTGAAAAAATATATCCCCTTTTGCTCTTTTACAACATCACATCAGTTTTTCCTGGGAGCAAAAGGAAATATAACCCCCTTGCATGCAGGGGCCACAAATAATTTTTCTATTCAATTACATGGAACCAAGATTTGGAGACTTATTGATCCGAACTTTAATCCCGTGATTAACCCTATTATCAATCAAGAACCTCTCTTTAGAAGTTATCTTGATCCTAAAAATAAAAATAGCGATAAATATCCCGAAGTAGATTATATCCCTATAATCATCGCAAAACTTGAGCCTGGAGACATCTTGTTTAATCCTACATTTTACTGGCATCATGTTTCATACGAATCAGAGTCTATAACAATCGGACTGCGTTGGCTCAATTTATACAATTTAATTAGATCAAGTATCACAATGGGAGCACTGCTCGCGACTGCAACCAATCCTCCAGCAATATTAAGCTTTCTCAACATTCACAAAGGGAAAACCACACCTTTCTATAAGTAATTTTTAAAAAAAAGTTTTATAGTGTGCTATGGCCATCAGCAGTTTTTTAAAAATACTTACCTTAGGAATGATGACTTCACCTAATACATGCTCTTCTTTAATTAACTCATCATAATACTTAGAGTTTAGGCTTTTTGTAAGATAGTATGAACAATTATCCTTGTTAATTTTTTTTATATAAAAGTGGCAGATGAGACGTTCATTGTACCAAAAAACAATAGGCGTAAATTTACGTATAAGCTTTGATTCGAACTTTTTTATCACAATCTCTTCGTCTGTATGGATAAAAGGCTCCATCGAATTGCTTAGAATTCTAACTTTTTGAGTCTCTTGCATTGTTTTTTTTAATACCAAATATTCTTCAAAAGTTATATTCATTTCTTAGTTCACCTATGCTTTTGACTAGTGCTTATAGTTTATAAAATATTTTGTGAAATTCATAACATTTATATATGATTAACCCTATGAAGTTGATACAAAAGCTAGAAAGCTCGTTCTATATTCAGTTATTCACTCTTATCATTATTGCTCTTATTTTTTACTGGCCCTCTTTGCTCGGTGGCACCATATTTATTGACGATGATGGCTTTATTTTTAAATCTGCTCCCATGATTGAATCTAATAATCCATTACATTTCTGGGATCGTTCGACTTCATATGCTCGTAGCTGGCCGCTTTCCTACACCATTTTTTGGCTTATCTACCAATTCGCCAAAACTCACTACTGGATATATAAGCTCATTAATCTTTGCTTACATATCTTTAATGCTCTACTTATCACTAAAGTTTTTAAAAAACTTGCTACAAATAGACAGCTCATGCTGGCTGCACTTATATACCTCATTCATCCTATACAAATAGAAACTGTTTCGTGGATATTTCAACTCAAGACCATCTTGGCCACAACTTTTTTTCTCCTAAGCTATCAAGTTTTTCAGCTTTTTCTGGAGAGAAGAAATATTTTTATTTATACCGGAGCTCTTTATCTCTACCTTTTTTCACTTTTAAGTATCGTTTCTGCCGTGTTACTTCCTGTACTTATTCTTTATGAGACACTAAAAAAATTCCATTATAAAAGTTATCTGCCCTGGGTTATCGTGCTACCCTTTTTTCTTCTTTCTTTTCGAATTGGATTTGACAGTAGCGAAGCTGTAAGTAAGCTTCATCTGGATGAGAGACTCTCTATTGATTTTAATAAAGAAGTAAAGCCCAAATCGCCTGCGATTCATGAAGAAACGGAAAAGAAAAAGACAGCACCCTTAATAAAAACAGTAGAGAAAAAGATAAAGATTGCTTTCACCAACCTATCTTATTATCTCTCCCATTTTTTCTTCCCCGTAAAGCTATCTATTGTTCAAGAAGATGTAACAAAGACCAATCTTGCCAATATTACTTCATGGATTTTTTGCGCCTGCCTCTTACTATTCATTCTTTTAAATTATTTTATTTTAAAAATTGAGATCACAACAGAGCTTTATCTTTTCATATTCTTCTTACTTTCTATCCTTCCCATCTTGGGCTTTGTCCATATCCCCTTCATGAATTTCTCGCTAGTGGCTGATCATTGGATTTACTTAGGTATGGCCCCTTTTTGTCTCCTAACAGTTATTTTGTTTGAGAGAATAAATAAGAGTTACAAAATTCTGATTACTGTTTTCTTCGTAGTTTTTTGGTCTTATCAAAGCTTAACTTATATTCATGTTTTTAATCACCGCTACAAATTACTTGAGAGAGTCATTACCATGTCACCTCATGATTACCGCTTCCCCATGGAACTTGCCACGACCTTACTGAAAGATAAGAAATTGCCCCAGGCCCAGAAGGTTATCGAAGCCGCTTTGGAAAAGCCACCACTAAAAAATAATATGACCCTTCTCTTGCAAGGTGGATATATCGACAGACAATTAGGAGATAAACAAAAATTGAGCAAAAAAATTTTTCAAATTGGAATGATTTATATCAAAAATAATGAATTTGAAAAAGCCACTTTGATGCTAGAACAACTCAAAGAAGTTAGCTCAGATAAGAATTTGATAAGTAGTTTGGAAAATAGTTTAAAAAAATAATGAAGAATAATCTTTAATAGCAAGGAATTGTAGACAAATTAGCACAAGCAGGAGCATTTGAAATGAAAGTTAGCTACTCGACAGAAGTCCTAGTCGGCACAAAAATCCCCGCTCCACTATTGCAAGGTGCTGCCGCAAGAGGAGCAACTGTTTTACAACCTGTCCACTGTCTAATGTTTTCAGAGCCACCAACCGGAATATGAAATCCAGTCGATGCACTTCCATAAGTGTAGGGACCCGTATTAACCCCATCATTCCAAGCTGCCCATATGCCAATGGGCGAAAGCAAAGCGATGAGCGCTAAAAATCGTAATATATTTGAATAGTTAATAAAACTCTCCGTATATGAAATAATAGCATGCTGACCAATAAGTACCAAAAAAAATTATAACATATTGATATTACGTAGATAAGTTGTTGGTTTTTCATCTAAATATGGCCATATTTTTTGCTTTTACACCAAAGTCTATAAATAATTAATATTTACAAAATAAAGAAGGCTTATTGAAGTTGTCTATTGGATTGTTTAA
>ERZ869936.2380-NODE-2380-length-11190-cov-4.000180_pt1 | contig 11190 bp, 8 predicted proteins | sample MGYA00520876_ERZ869936 | MGnify/ENA primary metagenome ERZ869936 (study PRJEB32218, sample SAMN09650985) | biofilter metagenome | isolation source: enrty point of leading RO module | place: Saudi Arabia: Thuwal, RO plant located on Red Sea | collected 2016-02-17 ... | reverse complement strand
GAGGGCGTTGAAGCACCACCGCTGCAGACGGTTGAAGAGCGACTCCCGGGAGGGCGCGCGGGACGCGAAGGCGAGGTCCGCCCCCTTGTCGACCGCCTCGATGAGGGCGGGCACCACGGAGTGGTCGACCTGGACGTAGGCCGGGTGCGTCACGAGGACGGGCGCGTGCGTCGCGGCGAGCCCGGCCTGGAGCGCGGCGCCCTCGCCGAAGCGGCGGGCGAAGCGCAGCACCCTCACCTTCGGGTCGTCCGCCGCGATCTTCCGGCACGTCTCGAGCCGCTCCGGCAGCTCGCCGTCCACCACGAGGACGACCTCGCAGCTCTTCTTCGCCTTCTCGATCTCCCCGCGCACGCTCGCGACGAGGCGAGGCAGGTCGTCGGCGCGCTTGGACACGGGGATGACGAGGGAAATCTGGGGGTCGCTCATTCGAGAACATCTCCGGTTCGGTCGTCCACCACGAGGAGCCGGTCGAACTCCTTCCACTCGCTCTTGAGCACGAGCTCGCTGACGAGGCCGAGCAGCACGATGAAGAGCCCCAGCGTCCCGACCACCGCCGTGATGGCCACGACGGTCTGCCGCGTCTCCTGGGGCGCGCCGAGGCTCATGTGCAGCAGGGCCGCGAACGCGACGAAGACCGGCAGCGCCATGAGGGCGAACCACATGAACAGGCGCCTGTAGTAGTGCACGAGCACCTTCAGGCCCAGCAGGTCCGCGAGCACCTTCCAGATCCGCCCCAGCCCGTACTTCGTGCGGCCGTGGATGCGGGCGTGGTGCTTCACGGGAAGCTCGGTGACGCTTCCCCCGACCTGCTGCGAGATGAAGGGCAGGAAGCGGTGCATGTCGCTGTAGAGCCGCATGCGGCGCACGAGGGCGCGCTTGTAGACCTTCAGGCTGCAGCCGTAGTCCGAGATCGTCACCTTCGTGAGCTTGCGGATCAGCCAGTTGGCGCACTTCGACGGGATCTTGCGGCTCCAGAGCTTGTCCTGCCGGTTCTTCCGCCACCCGCAGACCATGTCGTGGTCCTTCGCGAGGGCGAGGAGGGCGGGGATGTCGCTGGGGTCGTTCTGCAGGTCGCCGTCCATGGTCACGCGGTGTTCGCCGCGGGCGACCTCGAATCCGGCCGCCATGGCCGGCGTCTGGCCGCGGTTCGCCCGAAGCTGCACGAGCACGAGCTCGCCCGCGGCGGGCTCGAGCGCGTTCATCACCTCCCACGTGCGGTCGCGGCTGCAGTCGTCCACGAAGATGACCTCGAAGGTCACGCCAAGCGGGGCGCAGGCCTCCACGATGCGGGGGTAGAGCAGGGGGACGTTGTCCTCCTCGTCGTGCAACGGGATGACGATGGACAGGTCCATCGGCTCCCGGGCGTCGACGCCGCCGGACGTGCCCCGCACGACGCTACCGCGCTCCCGCACCGGCCGGGACCTCCTGCTCGACGAACTTGCGGTGCCAAAGGTTGAACATCATGACGACCCAGAGCTCCGAGGCGCGGTTGCGCAGCCCCGACTGGTGCTGGCGCCACAGGGTCTCCATGGTGTCGCGGCGGAAGAAGCGGCGCGTACCCTCCCCGTCGAGAACGAGGTCGCGCGCGTACTCCTTCACCTCGCCGCGCAGCCACTCCAGGATCGGAACGCCGAACCCCATCTTCGGGCGGTACAGGATGTCGTCGGGGAGATGGCGGCGCAGCGCCTTCTTGAAGATGTGCTTCTTGTCGCGCCCCTTGATCTTCAGGGACCACGGGATGCGTGCCGCCCGCTCCATGAAGACGTGGTCGAGGATGGGACACCGCACCTCCAGGGACACCGCCATGGAGGCGCGGTCCACCTTCGTGAGGATGTCGTCCACGAGGTAGGTCTTGATGTCGAGGTACTGGATCCGCGACATGTGGTCCTCGGCCTGCGCCTTGCCGTAGTAGTGCCGGAAGAGGTCCACGGTGCTGTAATCGCCCAGTTCGGAGGCAACCTCCGGCACGATCAATCTCCTCTTGTCCTCTTCGGACATGTGGGAGATGGAGTGGCAGTACGCCTCCACGGGGTCCCGGGCGACATTCGAGATGAACGCCTTCCCCCGGAAGATGCGAGGCAGCCAGTCGGCCTTGGGATAGAGCCGCCCCATGCCCCGGAACAGGGCGCGGCCGAGGCCTCCCGGAAGCAGGCTGCGGACGCGGTTCTCCCGCAGGTCGAACCAGTACCGGCGGTATCCGCAGAAGTTCTCGTCGCCGCCGTCGCCCGACAGGGCCACCACGACGTTCTCCCGCGCCGTCTTGGAAACGTAGTAGGTCGGCACGGCCGACGAGTCGGCGAAAGGCTCGTCGTAGTGCCACGCGAGCTTCTCGATGATCGGGATCGCCTCGGGCGTGACCGTGTGCACGCGATGCTCGGTGCCGAAGAGCTCGGCGACGCGGGCGGCGTAGCGCGACTCGTCGTAGGCGGCCTCGGAGAACGCGATCGAAGAGGTGCGCACCCGGCCGGAGCTGTGCTGCGCCATGAGCGCGACGACGGCGGACGAGTCCACGCCTCCGCTGAGGAAGGCGCCCAGGGGAACCTCGCTCATCAGGCGGATGCGCGTCGCCTCGGAGAGCCCGTCCAGGATCGCCTCGATGTGGCTCTCCTCGGGTTCGTCGAGGACGGGCGCGAAGGGCAGGTCCCAGTAGGCCTCGAGCCGGATGCCCCGGGCGTCCACGACGGCGTAGTGCGCCGACGGGAGCTTGCGGATGTCGCGGAAGATGGAGCGCGGCTGCGGCACGTAGAGCAGGGACAGGTAGTCGTAGAGCGCCGTCGGGTCGATCTCCCGCGGCACGCCGGGGGCCGCGAGGATCGCCTTCATCTCCGACCCGAAGACCAGGCGCCGCCCGTCGTGGAGGTAGTAGAGCGGCTTTTTCCCCAGACGGTCCCGGGCGAGCAGGACGCGGCGACGCTTCTCGTCCCAGATCGCGAAGGCGAACATGCCCCGCAGGCGCGCGACCGCGGCCTCGCCCCACTCCTCGTACGCGTGCACGATGGTCTCGGTGTCCGACCGCGTGCGGAAGCGGTGGCCCTTGGCCTCGAGCTCCTCCTGCAGGTCCCGGTAGTTGTAGATCTCGCCGTTGAAGGTGATCCACACGGTGCCGTCCTCGTTCGAGAGCGGCTGCTGGCCCGAGGAGAGGTCGATGCTGGAGAGGCGGCGATGGCCGAAACCGACGCTGCCGTTGCCGCCGGCCGGCAGGCCGCGCAGCGGCACGCCGCCGCCGCGAAGCTCCCCGGCGGGGGCGTTGAGGAAGTAGCCTTCCTCGTCGGGCCCGCGGTGCTCCAGCGTGCGGGTCATGCCCACGAGGACGTCCTCGGCGACGCGCTTGCCGTCGAAGTGGATGAGACCCGCGATCCCGCACATGGACGTCTACGCCTCCACCACCGCGGCGTCCACGTGGTGCCGGAACCACATCTCCAGCATCATCAGGCCCCAGATCATCGCACCGTAGTACGCCGCGTGCTCCCCCCGGTGCGCGGCGACGACGCGGTCGACGAACCCGGGATTCAGGATATCGCGGGCGCGCAGGGCGTCGACGCTCTCCTCGGCCATCGCCTGCAGGGGAGCGTGGGAACGCAGCCACACGCCGAAGGGCAGGCCGAACCCGTGCTTGCGCTTCCTCAAAATGGCGTCGGGGAGGAATCCCTTCATCGCCTCCTTGTAGAAGTGGCGCAGCCGGAACCGCCGCAACTTCAGGGAGGGGCGCAGGCGCGACGCGAAGTCCACGAGATCGTCGTCGAGCATCGGGAAGGTCACGTCGACCCCGGCGCGCTCGCACATGCGGCACACCTTCGGCAGGTCGCAGTCCGCGAGCGTGAACTTCCAGTCCAGCGCCAGCATGCGGTTCACGATCCCGGCGTCCGCGGCGTCCCACGTCGCCCGCAGGAGGCGAAGGGGGCGCCCCGTGTCGACCCGCTGCAGGAACCCCGCGTCGAAGACGGCTTCGGGGCCCAGCATCTCCACGAGGTTGTAGTCCTGCAGGCGGTCGGGCAGGCGCATCGCCGCCTTGCGCACGTAGCTGCGGGCCTTGCGCACGAGGGACAGGCGCGAGCCGAAGGGGAAGCGCGCGAGAACCGGCTCGAAGACGGCGCGCAGCACCCCGGGGAGTCGGTTCCACAGCTCGAAGACCTGCTGGGTCCGGTAGCGTTCGTTGCCCGCGAAGATCTCGTCGCCCCCGTCGCCCGCCAGCATGCACTCGACGCCGTCGTCCCGGGCGAGGCGCGCGCAGTAGTAGGCCGGCACGGCGGATTCGTTGCCGAAGGGCTCCTCGTACGTCTCGGCGACGATCGGGATCGCCTTCACGACGTCGTCGGGCGTGACGTAGTACTCCCGGTGCACGGTGCCGAACTGGCGCGCGGCGATACGGGCGTACTCCATCTCGTCGTAGCCGGGAGCGTCGAACCCGATCGAGTAAGTGCGCGCCTCGGGCCGCACGCGCGCGAGCATGCCCGCCACGGTGGAGCTGTCGAGGCCTCCGCTGAGGAAAGCCCCGACGCGCCCCTCCGCGCGGCGCCGGACCGCCTCGAGCAGCAGGGCGCGCGCCTCCCGGGAGAGCTCCGCCATCGGTTCCACGCGCGTCTCGTCGTACGTCGGCCGCCACCAGGCGCGGCGCTCCGTCCTGCCGCCGCGGAAGCGCAGCAGCTCGCCGGGCTCGAGACGCGAGCGGCCGCGCCAGGCGGTGAAGGGGCCCGGCACGAAGCCGAAGTAGAGGAAGTCGTAGACCGCCTGCGGGTCGACTTCGGGATCGCCGTCGCGGTCGGCCTTGAGCGCCGCCGAGCAGGACCCGAAGCGGAGCGCGCCCCCCCGCTCCTCGAAGAGGATGGGGCGCACCGCGCAGCGGTCCGTCGCCAGCAGGAGCGCGTCGTCGTTCACCCATGCGACCGCGAAGTCGCCCCGGGTGCGCGGAAGGAGGTCCTCGCCGTGCTCGGCGAAGCCCTCGAGGAAGGCCGCGGCGGGGCCGCGCTCCCGGCTCGTGCGGGCGAGGGCGCCGTCCTCCCACCAGGGGTGGCCGGTGATGGCCACCGCGCCGCCGGGGCCGCTCGCCAGGCCCCGTCCCCCGGGCCGCACCGAGGCGAGGCCCGCGGCGGTTGCGACGTGGCTCTCGGCGTCGGGCCCACCGGCTCCCCGGAGCGGGAGCGCCATCCTGCGGAGGCGCTCTCGCCCCTCCGAAGCGCCGATCCGCGCACCGGCCCATCCGCACACGCCGCTCATGGAAACTCCTACGAGATCGACCCCCCGCACTCTAAACCTTTAGGGGAGCGGATTCCCGCCAATCCGCCCGGCGGCAGGCCCGAAGCGGGACAGCGCGGCCCCGCGGCCGCCGCCGCTTACGCGGAAGCGTCCCGGCCGAGCTGCTGGGAGTAGCGCGTGAGGACCTGTTCCGCGGGGGTGGAATCCTCGCCCTCGACCTGCACCTTCGTGAGGAGCAGGCTGCCGTCGCCGGTGAGCACGACCACGCCCTCGCCGCCGCGGATGTCCGCCACGCGGCCGGGCACGCGGCCCACGAAGGAAGGGCCCGCACGGCGGGCCTCCCACACCCGCAGCACCTTCCCGCCCAGCGTCGTGTACGCCCCGGGGTAGGGCCGCGTGTAGGAGCGGATCAGGTCGAGGATCTCCGCCGTGGGGCGGGACCAGTCGATCCGGGCGTCCTCGGGAAGGATGCGGCAGGCATAGGTCGCGCTGTCGTCCGCCTGGGGCCCTCGCGGCGCCGTGCCGTCGAGGAGGGCGGGGAGGTTGCGCTCCAGGACTTCCAGGTAGGCCCCGGTCACGCGCTCCATGACGTCCGCGACGGTCTCCGTCGGCCCGATGTGCACGGCCTGCTGGTCCACGATGGCTCCGGCATCCACGCCCTCCACCATCTCCAGCAGGGTCACCCCGGTCTGCGTCTCTCCGTTGCGGATCGCCCATACCGTCGGCGAGAAGCCGCGATAGCGCGGCAGCAACGAATCGTGAAAGACGAAGGCGCCCGAGCGCGCGCGCTCGTACACGGCGGGCGGCACCATGTAGCGCCAGCCCACCGCCAGGAGCAGGTCGATGCCCTCCGGCGAGTCCCAGAACGGTCCGAACTCGGGGGCCTGCACGCGCTTGCCCTCGAAGAAGCGGGCGCCGCACGCGGCCGCGCATCCCTGGATCGCCTGGAAGAACGGGGGCTCCCAGGGGTCCTCGCGGAAGCTGAACACGCTGAGATCCGCCTGGCGCGGCAGCAGGTCCGCGAGCTTGCGCAGGAAGAGCAGGCCCCGCCGGGCGGTGCAGAGCAGCACGACGCGGGGACTACCCATCGGCGCCCACCAGGTCGCGGGCCGGGGAGCGGCTGCTTTCGAGCACCATGTATGCGGGGCGGTCCATGGTGCGGAAGTGCATGCGCGCGAGGTACTCGCCGAAAATGCCCATGGCGAAGAGCTGCGCTCCCGAGAAGATCGCGATGATCGAGGCGAGGAAGGGGAACCCCTGCACGGGCGAACCCACCAGCAGGGTGCGCACGAGCACGTAGGCCAGCACCCCGATGCCGAAGAGCGTGCACAGAAAACCCGCGAGGCTGGCGACCTGGAGGGGCAGGGTGCTGAAGCCCGTCATGAGGTTGAAGGCGTGCTGGACCAGCTTGCGCACGGTGTAGTTGCTCGCCCCCGCGCGGCGGGGCGCGTGTTCCACGGCGATCGCCGCGAAGTTCGACGTGGCCCACGTCAACAGCAAGTCGATGCTCACGAAGGGGATGCGGTAAGTCTCGAAGGAGTTGCGCAGGCGCGTGCGGAAGGCGCGGAAGGCGCTCACGTGGCGTGCGGTGGCCGCGCCCATGGCCTTCTTGAGGACGACCTTCGTCATCCGCGACGCCAGGTCGCGGAAGAAGCCGTGCTGCTCGCGCCGCGGGTAGCCGTAGACCACGTCGTACCCCTCGGCGATCTTCGCCAGCAGTGCGGGAAGCTCCGAGACGGGATGCTGGAGGTCGTCGTCCATGGTGACCACGACGTCGTTCTGTGCCTCGCGGATGCCGCAGAGCAGTGCGTTGTGCTGTCCGTAGTTGCGGCCGAGGCGGATGGCCCGGACCCGCGCGTCCTCCTCCGACAGGCGCCGCATGATCTCCCACGAGCGGTCGCGGCTGCCGTCGTCGACGAGGATGACCTCGAAGCGCGGTGCCAGCGCCTCGAGAGCGGGGACCAACTGGCCGACCAGCGCGGGCAGGTTCGGCTCGGCGTTGTACACCGGGATCACGACCGAGAGCGATGCGCCCCCCATCCCACGTGGCTTCCCGCTTGTTCGCAGCATTGACTCCGCCCTACCTGTCCTCGCTCAGGGGCGCGCCCCGCACCCGCGTCGACCTGAATCCGGGATTATTGTCGAGTTCCGCCCAAATGTCACCCCGGATGTAGGGGCGGACGGGGCTGTCGGGAAGATGCTGTTGCGCGGAATCGACGGTCGCCGTGTCCATCGCGCGGAACGTCCGATGCGCTCCCGCGCCCGAATCGGGCGCGCGCGAGCCCTGGCGCGCCCCTGGGCTCGGCGCGGAATCCTGGCGATATCTTCATCAGGCGATGATCCGCGACGCATCCGACCGCGACTGGCCCCTCGCGAAGAGCCTCTACATCGAGGCGGCGAGGGCAACGCATCCCGGGAGCACGGAGCAGGAGCGGGAGCGCCACGTCGAGCAGCGGAAGACGCGGTGGCTCGAGGCCACCCTGCGGCTTCTCGCGCTCCGGGACGGCCGGCCCGCGGGGCTCATTTGGCTGGTGCGCGACCGCGCGGAACCCCGCGGGCAGTACGTACAGCTCGTGGCCGTCGAGCGGTGGGCCCGGCGGAAGGGCCTCGCGCGCCTGCTGCTGCGGGAGGCGGTCCGGAGGGCGGGCGGCACCGTCCGCGCAGGCATCCACCCGGACAACGCCTCGAGCCTGGCCCTGTTCGCCGGTGAGGGGTTCGTCACCGAGGCGGTCACCCCCGGGCTGATCTTCGTCAGGAGAGAAGCCTGCGGGGCCGCCGGGCGCGCCTCGGCCTAGGCCGGGAGGTCCGCGGGGAGCTTGGGGGCCCGTTCGAGGCGTCCCGAATGGGGACAGGGTGGCCGGCGCGAAACACGCGCCGCGGCCCCCGCGCGCCGATCTAGGGGAATCCCATGCTTGTCCTTGGCTCCGCATCCGCCATGGAATCCGCCGAGGAGCGCGCGATCCGGCTTCCCTTCCGCCTCGGGGAGCTCACGCTCTTCTCCGCGTCCCTGCGGCTTCGCGTGTGCGACCGCCATTTCCTGGGGCTCGGGACGGACCCGCGGGCGACCCTGGAGTCGCTGGGCCCGCTGCCCGACCGTCTCGACGGAACGCTCCTCCGCTCCCATCCCGTCGAGGGGCCGCAGCGGCGCCGGCGCCGCGAGGGCGAGCACCTCGTGTACGTGGCGCAGGAGTACGAGCGGTCCTTCGCGGACCTCACCGGGACGATGGACGACTACCTTGCCCGCTTCTCCGGGAAGAGCCGCTCCACGCTGCGCCGCAAGGTGCGCAAGTTCGGGGAACTCTGCGGGGGCGAGCCGGTCGCGCGGCACTTCCGGAAACCCGAGGAGATGGACGAGTTCTTCCGCCACGCGTCGGCCGTCTCCGAGAAGACCTACCAGGAGCGCCTGCTCGACATGGGGTTGCCCCGGGACGACGCGTTCCGCGCGCAGGCGCGCGAGGCGGCGGCTCGGGACGCCGTGCGCGCGTGGCTTCTGTTCCACGGCGAGCGGCCGGTGGCCTACCTCTACTGCCCGGTCGTCGAGGACGGCGTCGTCCTCTACGCGTACCTGGGCTACGACCCCGAGTACGCCTCCCACTCGCCCGGCACGGTGCTCCAGATGCTGGCCTTCGAAACGCTCTTCCGGGAGGAGGGCCTGCGCATCTTCGACTTCACCGAGGGGGAAGGGCAGCACAAGTCTTTCTTCGCCACGGGCAGCGTGCGCTGCGCCGACCTCTACGTCCTGAGGCCGACGCTGCGCAACCGCTCCCTCCTGCGGCTGCACGGGTGGACCGACGCGATCTCGGGGTTCGCCGGGCGCGCACTCGACCGCATCGGACTCAAGCGGCGGATCGGCCGCTGGCTGCGCCGCCGCTGATCACACGATGTGGCCGACGGCCTGCTCCGCGTAGCGCCGGAGCGTGCGGGCGAGGCTCGACCGCAGGGCACGCGCCGGTTCGGGCTCCGCGAGGTCCTCCGGCACGAGGTCGGCGAACCCGCAGGTCTCGAACTTGTCGCGGTTCTCCGCGAGGAAGCGGCAGAGCGCCTCGAAGCGGCGCACGACGACGCGGTGCGGCTTCGGCTTCGGGCGGCGGCGGATGAGCTCGAACCCGTGGGAGACGATCACGGCGACGCGCCATCCCGAGCGCCAGGCATCGAGAAGCACCCGGGTCATCTCCTCGGACGAGCACGCGCAGAGCTGGAGCGGCCGCACACCTCCCGGGCGGTCGCGGTACCACGTGACGGGCACTTCCACCACGCCGTCCACCTCCCGCGGCTGCTTCAGCATGCCCAGGGACTCGAGGCCGCAGGCCAGGCCCAGGTGCGCGGCGTTGTGGCTCGTGTCGTACCGCAGGCCGAGCGCGGCGAGCGCGCGCAGCGTGCGCCGGTCGGCCGCGTAGTTCCCGGCGCGGAACGCGTGGACGTCCTCCGCGCCGCACGCGCGCAGGTGCTCGAGGGCGCGGCCCAGGAGCATCTGCTGCGTCTCCTGGTCGTAGCCCCGGATGAACCCGGCGCGCGTCTCCGCGCGCGGTGCGTCGGCGACGAGGCGCAACCACTCGGTGTGCGCGTGCATCTGCACCTCGTGGCCGCCCCGGTGGACGAGGTCGACGATCTCCCGGAGGGGCTCTCTCCCGACGACCTCCGCCATGAGCGCCTCGACGAAGAACGCCGCCCTCAGCCCGTGCCGGTTGAGCAGGTCCATCTGGAACCCGACGCCGAAGGACCCGGCGCTCGTCTCGCCGTGGATGTCCCTGGCCAGGTTGGCCCGGAGCGCCGTTTCGCGCCAGTCCGGGGCCAGCGGCTTGCTGACCTCGGTGTCCACGGTGAGGAGGACCTTCATGCATCCGGCTTATCGGGCTTCGGGCCCCTGCGGTGAAGAGGATCCTGTCCGAGGCCTCCCCGATACTTGCATGCGGGCGGTCGAGGCTCTCCGCACCTGTGGCTCATCCCGGGCAGCCGCTCCGCCCGATGAGGAATGGGATGCGCAGCGTGCTTGTATTGGGCGCACGACGGATGCAGCTGCCTCTCATCGACGCGGCGCGTCGCATGGGGCTGCGCGTGCTCGCCGCCGACCCGGACTTCCTCGCACCGGGGCTGGCGCGGGTCCATGCCCACGCGGTGCTCGACCTGGCCGATTTCTCCGGATGCCTCGACTTCGCCCGCGCCGAGCGGATCGAGGGCATCCTCACGATCGCGGCCGACTACCCGATGCCGACCCTGGCGCGGCTCTGCGAAGCCATGGGCCTTCCCGGCCCGTCGCCGGAGGCCGTCCTGCGCGCGACGAACAAGAGGGAGATGCGCCGCGCCTTCGAGCGCGCCGGCGTTCCGTCCCCGCGATCCATCCCCGCATCCTCTCTCGAACAGGCCGGTCGGGCGGTCCACGACCTGGACTCGACGGCCGTCGTCAAGCCCGGCCTGAGCAGCGGGGGGAGGGGTGTCACCTGCCTGCCGGCCGACGCGCCTCCCGAGGCGGTGGAGACCGCGTTCACCAGCGCCCTCGAGCACTCGCGCAGCGGCGAAGTCCTGATCGAGGAGTTCGTGGAGGGGCCCGAGTACTCCGTGGAGACGATCACCCACGGGGGTCGGACCCACGTGGTCGCGGTCACCGACAAGATCACCACCGGCGTGCCCCACTTCGTGGAGGTCGGCCACAGCCAGCCGTCGGCACTGCCCGCGGACGCGCGCGCGGCGGTCGAGGACGCGGCGCGGCGCGCCGTCGAGGCGCTGGGTCTCGACGCATGCGCCGGCCATACGGAGGTGCGCCTCTCGCCCCGCGGACCCTGCGTCATCGAGACCGGGGGGCGGCTCGGCGGGGGCTACATCACCTCGCACCTCGTACCGCTGGCGCACGGGGTCGCGCTGATGGAGGAGGCGATCCGGGTGGCGATGGGCGACGCGCCCCGTCTCGATCCCCGCAAGCGCCCGAAGGGCGCCGCCGTGCGCTTCTTCCGCGCCCCGCCGGGGATGCTGGAGGCGCTCGGGGGCGTCGAGGAAGCGCGC
>ERZ869936.2379-NODE-2379-length-11199-cov-4.097990_pt1 | contig 11199 bp, 9 predicted proteins | sample MGYA00520876_ERZ869936 | MGnify/ENA primary metagenome ERZ869936 (study PRJEB32218, sample SAMN09650985) | biofilter metagenome | isolation source: enrty point of leading RO module | place: Saudi Arabia: Thuwal, RO plant located on Red Sea | collected 2016-02-17 ... | reverse complement strand
GTCGGAGGCCCAGAAGGCGGCGTCCGCGCGGGGGCGCGTGCCGCGACAAGGCGGCCCCGGGCGCTCGGTCGAGCGCCTTCGGGAAGCTCCGCGGTGCCGTCCGCGGCCCTAGTTTCGCTTCGCATCGAACATCCGGTCCACGTCGCTGCGGCGGATGTACCACCGCCGCGAGCCCAACTTGCTTGCGGGCAGGTCACCTCGGTGGATGCTCGCCCGCACCGCGCTCGGCGTTCGCCGCGTCATCGCGGCGAACTGCTCGACCGTCAAGTACTCGGGTCGCGCCAGGTCGGAGGATGCCTCCACCTTGGCATTCGCTTTTCTCTTTCGCATGTTGCCCCACACGTGCACGTAGCGGCCCCGGCCTTGCCTGCGGTCCGCCCGCGGCTTGAAGTGATCGGCGCATTGGCTGCGCCCATCGGACCAGTCCGTCTCGCCTTCCGCGCATCGCTCTAGGGTGTGGGGTCCTAGTCCACGGTTCATGGGGCGTTTGTCGTCTTGGCAAGGAGTCCAAGTACAAGCGCTCGTGAGCTATCTGCGATCCTGAGCCATCTTCACGCTGGCGCGCTGACGGGAATACAAAGAGCGATACCTCAGGATACGCACGGGTCGGACATGATCGCCGGGACCTTTCCTCCGAGGGCCTTCGCCGTGTCCCGCCATCTGTCCCCCTTCGCGGGTGCGCTTCGGTGATTGCGGGTCGTCGCGGCTGCACGCACCCGTCCTACGCAAGGCCCGGACAGGAAATCAATTGCGCGCACCCGCGATCACCGGCGCGCACCGGCGCCAACGCCGTCCATTCGATTTAGGATCCTGTCCCGCAAGGGGTCCGGGTTCGACTCCCGGCTCTCGCACCATGGTGCTGGACGCGCACTTGCGCCCATCCAGCACCCGCTGGATTGCCGCTGGCCCTCGGCGGAGCCGAAGCGCATGATGGGGATGTGCGACGTGCTGCGCGGAGGAACGAGTGACCGGCGAGGCGGCGCGCCTCCTGCACGCGCTCGAGGCGGGCGAGGAGGTCGATCTCTCAGCGCTGATGCCGATCGTCTACGCACAGCTCAGGGGCATCGCGCAGCACCAGATGGGCGGCGAGCGCCGCGAGCACACGCTCCAGGCCACCGCGCTCGTGCACGAGGCGTATCTCCGGCTCGTCGGGGACGGCCGTCTCAGCTGGAAGAGCAAGGGCCACTTCTACGCGGCCGCGGCCGAGGCGATGCGGCGCATCCTGGTCGACCACGCCCGCGCGCGGGCCACGAACAAGCGCGGCGGCGGCCGGCCGCGCGTGGCCATGAGCCTGGCCGAATTGGTCACCGAAGCGGACCCCGCGGAATTCCTGGCGGCGGCGGAGGCGGTTTCTCGCCTCAAGGAAGTGGAGCCCCGGGCGGGCTCGATCGCGGATCTGCGGCTCTACGCGGGGCTGAGCGTGGCCGAGGCGGCCGAAGCGCTCGGCATCCCGCTGCGCACCGCCGAGCGCGACTGGTCCTACGCCCGCACATGGCTCTACGAGAGGCTGCATTGAACGAAGCAAGGATCCGCGAGCTGTTCGAGCAGGCGCTGGGGAAGCCGCCGGAGGAGCGCGCGCGTTTCCTCGACCGCGTTGCCGAAACGGGCTCGTCGCTGCGCGCCCGCGTCGAGGCGCTGCTGCAGGCGCACGAGGAGCGCAGCGGCTTCCTGGCGGACGCGGCGGAGACCGTCGAGGAGCCGGGCGCCGTCATCGGCCACTACAAGCTGCTCCAGAAGATCGGCGAGGGCGGCATGGGCACCGTCTGGATGGCGGAGCAGTTCGAGCCCGTGCGCCGCAAGGTCGCCTTCAAGATCATCAAGCTCGGGATGGACACGAAGCAGGTCGTCGTGCGCTTCGAGGCGGAGCGGCAGGCGCTCGCGCTGATGGACCACCCGAGCATCGCGAAGGTGCTCGACGCCGGCGCCACCGGGAACGGCCGGCCGTACTTCGTCATGGAGCTCGTCAGGGGCGTGCCGATCACCGAGTTCTGCGACCAGGCCAAGCTGGGCCTGCGCGAGCGGCTTGCGCTGTTTTCCGACGTCTGCCTCGCGGTCCAGCACGCGCACCAGAAGGGCATCATCCACCGCGACCTCAAGCCGTCGAACGTGCTCGTCACGCTGCACGACGGCACGCCGGTGCCGAAGGTGATCGACTTCGGCATCGCCAAGGCGACCAACGCCGAGCTCACGCAGAAGACGCTGTTCACGGAGTTCCAGCAGGTGCTGGGCACGCCGGAGTACATGTCGCCGGAGCAGGCGGCCATGTCCGGGCTCGACATCGACACGCGCGCGGACGTCTACAGCCTCGGCGTGCTCCTGTACGAGCTGCTGACGGGCACGAAGCCGTTCGACCTGAAGACGGCTCTCTCGCGCGGGTACGAGGAGCTGTTGCGCACGATCCGCGAGGAGGACCCGCCGAAGCCGTCCACACGGGCTTCGACGACGGGCGCGGACAGCGGCACGATCTCGCTCGCCCGCCGGCTGGCGGAGGGGCAGCTGGGTCGGATGTTGCGCGGCGATCTCGACTGGATCGTCCTGCGCGCGATGGACAAGGACCGCACGCGGCGCTACGAGACGGCGAACGGCCTCGCGCTGGACGTGCGACGGTATCTGGACGGCGAGCCGGTCGTCGCCGCGCCGCCCAGCCGCGTCTACCGGCTGCGCAAGTTCGTCACGCGGAACAAGGCGGCGGTGGCCACCGGGATGGTAATCCTGCTGGTGCTGCTGGGCGGGATTCTCGGTACGAGCCTGGGGATGGTGCGCGCGCAGCGGGAGACGAGGCGCGCCGACAGAGAGAAGCGCCGCGCCGAGGAGGAGAAGGCGGTCGCCGTCAGCGCCCGCAAGAAGTCCGAGGTCGTCGCGGATTTCCTGGGGGAGACCCTGTCGAACGTGGCGCCGGGTGTGGCGCTGGGGCGGGACACGACCATGCTGCGCGAGATCATGGACGCGGCCGCCGCGCGCATCGAAGCGGGTGAGTTGAAGGATCTGCCGGAGGCGGAGTTGCAGTTGCGTTTCTCCATCGGCGCGACCTACCTCGACCTGAATGCGTACGAGCCCGCGGAGCGCATGCTCGAGCCGGCTCTCGCGCTGGCGCGCACCCTGCCTCGTCCGGACCCGCGGGCGGTCGTGATCGCGAGGCTGAACCTGGGGACGGTCTGGGGGGCGATGGCGAAGTTCGAGCAAGCCGAGCCGCTGCTGCGCGCGGCGCTCGAAGGCGCCGAACGCCTGTCGCCTTCCGATCCCGCACTGCGCGCGCAAACGACCCAGCAGCTGGGCAGCTGCCTGAGGCAACAGGGCAAATACGTCGACGCGCTGCCCACGCTGGAGCGGGCCGTGGCACTCCAGCGGATCCTCGGAGAAGGCTGGAAGCTGGCGGCCGTGCTGAAGGATCTCGGCATGGTCCATCTCGCCATGGGCGAGCTGGAGCAGGCGGAGCCGTTCGTGCGCGAGGCGGCGGCGATGGCAAAGCGCCTCGCCCCCGATGGGAGACCGGTGACGGTGGCGTGCCTGGTGACGTTGGGCGCGTTGTGCAAGGACAAGAGCGACCTGGAAGGGGCGGAGCAGGCGTTCACGGACGCGGTGGCGATGGCCCGCCGGATCTCTGAAGGGGACGCCAGCGGCCTCGCGAGGTCGATCACGTTCCAGGCCTCGATCCAGGTGCGGCGCAAGAAGTTCGAAGAGGCGCGCAAGGGGTTCGAGGAGGCGTTGGCGATGCGCCGGCGGCTGCACGGCGGCGACGAGCACGGCGACGTCGCCGAGAGTCTCCAGAACCTCGGCCTGCTTCAGCTCGACCGGCAGGAGTACGACGCGGCCGAGCAGAACCTGGCGGAGTCGGTCGCCATCTACCGGCGCACGTTGCGCGGCGGCGACCACCCGATGCTCGCCCACAGCCTGAAAGGGGTGGGGACGGCGCGGTGGCGCAAGGGCGACCTGGCCGGCGCGGAGGCCGCGATGTCGGAGTGCATCGCGATGCTCCGGCGCCTGCACGAAGAGCCACACTTCCAGCTCGCGGATACGCTCAAGAGGCTGGCGGGCATCCACGAGCAGCGCGAGGACCTGGCAGCGTGCGAGCCGCTGCTGCGCGAGTCGGTGGAGATGCATGCGGCGCTGAATCCCGGGAACCACGCGCTCCACGGCGAGGGGTGGGCGGAGCTGGCCGAGATCAGCCGCAACCTGGGCCGGCCCAAGGTGGCGCTCGCCGACGTGGAGAAGAGCATCGCGGCGTTGCGCAGCGCGTATCCGAACGGCTCCTTGTTGCTGGCAAGGATGCTTCATTCGCGCGGACTGGTGCTGGCCGGGCTGCGCGAATTCGACGGCGCCGCAGGATCGTTCGCGGAATCGGCGGCCATGCTCGAGAGACTCGGCGCCGAGCACGACAGCGACCGCGTGACCGTGCTGGACGCGCGAGGCCACGTGTTGTTCGTCGCCGGCCGCCTCGAGGAGGCGGACGCGTGCCTGCAGGTGGCGCTCCCCGTCGCACGCCGTGTGCTCGGCGATGACCACGGCCGGGTCGCGGACCTGCTCACGGCGTTGTCCGAGGCGAACCTGGTTGCGGGCCGACCGGAAACGGCGGAAACCTACTGCGTCGACGAGCTCGCCATGCGCCGGAGGCTGGGGCAGCCCCCGGACGCCCTCGCGAGCCCGCTGATGCGGCTCGCCCTGATGCGGCTCGCCGCGGGCCGCCTCGAGGAGGCGGAGGTTCTGGCGCGCGAATCCGCGGCGATCCGCGGCAATTCGTATCCCGACGGGCACCCGAACGTGTGGCTGCGCCACAACACGAACAGCGTGCTGGGCGAGGTGTTGATGCGGCAGGGCCGCCTCGACGAGGCCGAGCCGCTGCTGGTCGCGTCGTGGCACGCGCTCGAGAAGGCCGAAAACGTGCCGCCGCCGTGGCAGGGCATCGACCGCAAGCGCGAGGCGCTGGTACGCGTCGTGGAGATGTTCTCGGCGCGCGCACAGGCGGACGACGAGTACAGCGCGCAAGCGGCGGAGTGGCGCAAGCGGCTGGAAGCGTGGGATGCTGCGCGAAAGTAGGCACGGCTGGGGCAACCCGTCCCGGTTCGACTCCGGGCTCTCGCACCATGACCCCCGTCGGCCGCGAAAAGAATTTGCCCCGCGGTCTGTCTGTCTCTCGGGCCGTCCTCCCTTTTCACGCCCAGAAGAGAGGTATCGGTATGCGAGCCAGCTTGATTCTCGGGGCAGCCCTGTTCGCCGGCGTGCTTGCAGCGCCGGCCGCCGCCGACACGGTCCGTTTCGACTACGACGGCAACGAGTTCACGGAGCACGTCGGGCTCTTTCCGGCCCAGGACCGGTTCACCGGATTCATCGTCGTGGATCTCGACCGCCTGGCGGGCGGGACCCTCGTCAACGCGGCGATCGGGCCCTTCGCGACGGTGGATTTCTTCTTCTCCGACGGCGACCGGGTGTTTTTCCCGGGCAACGTGGGGGGGACCACCATCGGCATCTTCACGGACGCCTCCGGGGACATCGAGACGTGGTCCATCCGGGTCGGCGAGTCGGTGTTCCAGTTCACCCTCGCGAGCGTGGGCGGCTGGTATCCCGCGGGCGACGAAAGCTTCATCAACGTCTCCTTCGGTCTCCGGGCGTGGAACACGAACCCGGGTACTTGGACGCGCGAGCCGCCCCCGGCACCGCAGGTGCCGGAACCGCACCTGCTCGCCCTGCTCGCCGTGGCGTCCGGGGCGGCGATCCGGCGTGTGTGGGCGAGGCTCGCGGTAACGGCGGGCGACCGCCGGTGCGAGGGGCCTACCTAGCCGCCGAAGCGGGCGCCGGCCACCCGGGCGAGGGCCTCGACGTCGCGGTCGGCGATGATCCGTTCCGCTTCCGCCCGGTCCTCGCCCGCGGCGCGCAGCAGAATGTCGCCCGCGCGCTGCCAGAGGCGGTCCGCCTTCTTGCCCTTCCCGGCGAGATAGATCTCCGTCACGATCTCCTGCAGCCGCTGCGTGTCGATCGCCTCGCGGTTTCGGTAGAAGTTCCGGATCAGGCTCTGCTGATGCTTCGAGTACTGGCGCGCCACGCCGCAGAGTGTAGCGCCCGGGCCGCGTGGGGACAGTCCTCGCCGCGTGATCGCCCGCGGCGGCGACCGCCACATCCGAGCCTGGCGGGCGCCTGCCCGGTCGCCGGGGGGGCGGCGGGAGACCCGCCCCGGAGGCCGGGGACCCGGCAAGGGGCCGCGGGAACTCGCGGACGTCCGCCGCCGCGCTAGCATTTCGCGATGCCAGGGACGGTCCTTCTGGGTGCGGCGCCCTCCGAGGCCGCGCGTCTCGGCGCCGAGCTGGGGCTGTGGACGCTGCTGCCCTTCGCGGCGCTCCTTCTTTGCATCGCGTTCCTCCCGCTCGCCACGCCCCACTTCTGGGAGCGCAACCGGAACAAGGGCCTGCTCGCGGGCCTGTGCGCGCTGCCCGTCGCCCTCTACCTGCGCCTCGCCCACGGGAGCGCGGGCGCGCACGTGCTCCTCGAGAAGGCGGAGGAGTACACCTCTTTCATCCTGCTTCTGGGGGCCCTCTTCGTGATCACGGGCGGGATGCACCTGCGCGGATCCCTGCAGGCGTCGGCCGGCGTCAACACCGCCTTCATGGGCGTGGGCGCGGTCCTCGCAAACCTCGTGGGCACCACCGGCGCCTCGATGCTCCTCATCCGGCCTCTGCTGCGCATCAACGCCGGCCGGTCCGCGACGCACGTCGTCGTGTTCTTCATCTTCACGGTCTCGAACTGCGGAGGCCTGCTGACGCCGCTGGGCGACCCGCCGCTCTTCCTGGGGTTCCTCAAGGGCGTTCCCTTCGAGTGGACGCTGCGCCTCTGGAAGCCATGGCTCGTGGCGGTGGGCGCGCTCCTCGCGTGCTTCTACCTCGTCGACCGGCGCCGCTACGGGCTCGGCATGGCGCCCCCGGCCGACGGGCCACGGCATCCCCTCCGGCTCGAGGGCGCCCACAACGGCATCTTCCTGCTCGCGATCGTGGGGGTCATCTACGCCGCGGGCAGCGGCGTGGGCAACGGCGGCGCCCCGTGGCCCTTCGGCTGGCAGGAGGGGGCCATGGCGCTGCTCGCCGCGCTCGCGTTTTTCACCACGTCGGGCCGCCACCGCGTTTCCAACCAGTTCGCCTTCGCTCCGATCGTGGAGGTGGCCGTGCTCTTCGCGGGCATCTTCGTCACCATGGCGCCCGCGCTCCTCGTGCTCAACGCGTGGGGCCAGGGGGCGCGCGAGGTGGCGGGGTTCGGCTTCGGCGTCTCCGAGCCGTGGCAGTACTTCTGGACGACGGGCCTGCTCTCGAGTTTCCTCGACAACGCGCCCACCTACCTCACCTTCGCCGCCACGGCCAGCGGCGCCGCGGGGGTTCCGGCCGACGGCCGCTACCTTGCGCTGTTCCTCGAGGGGGGCGCGGAAGCCTCGCGCGTCCTCGCGGCCATCGCCTGCGGCGCCGTCTTCATGGGCGCGAACACCTACATCGGCAACGGCCCGAACTTCATGGTGAAGGCCATCGCGGAGCACCGCGGCGTGCGCATGCCGAGTTTTTTCCGCTACATGGCCGCCGCGGGCCTGTTCCTCGTGCCCCTCTGGATCCTGCTCACGCTGCTGTTCTTCTAGCGCGCGGCGACGCGCTCAGTCGGGCGCCTGCCGGGCCAGCTCGGCCGCCGTGATCGGGAAGGCGACTTCGCCGCCGCCTTCGGGGATCTCGATCTCCGGGTACGTCCCGGGGCCCGTGCCGACGCCCGACATGCCGCCGCCCTTCCGCTCGTAGACCATGAAGGACCAGCGAAGCTTCCAGCGGCCGGCCCGCGGCACGAGCAGCGCCGCGGACCGCGTGGCCGGGTCCACGCGCAGGGTGGCGTGGATGCGCTCCACCTGGTCGCGCTGCATGAGTCCCGCGGGCAGCACCGCCTTGGTGTAGGCGTACTCCATACGCCCGGGCGCGCCGACCGGGATGAGCGAGAAGACCAGGCTGCCCGGCGGCTCGGGCAGGGGGAAGTCCCCCGGCACCTTCAGGGTGACCTCCACGGCCCGCGGCAGGACGATGCGCTTGCCCTCGGGCAGCGCGCCCCGCAGCACGCCGCAGCCGGGCGCCACGGCCGCCATCTCCGCGCCGTCGCGGATCTTTCCGCGCGGAATCTCCAGCCAGCCGTTCGTCTCGTTCGTGGCGTCGGCGAAGTCGGGCTCCGGCTCCCCCGGCCGCTGCAGCACGAGAAGCGCGCCCATGAGCGGTTCGCCGTCGTGCGAGACGATCTGCACCCACCTCGTGTCGAAGGGCCAGACCGCCAGCTGCCAGGTCGCGAAGGCGGCGCCGCCGAGGAGAAGGACGAGGCCGGGCAGGATCCACTTCATGGCGCGGGATTCTACGCCCCGCGCCGAGGAGGAGGGGGTCCGGGGGCAGGCTTCGCACCGCATGGCACCATGGGCGCGTGGATGCGCCGCCGGAGGGCACCTCGAGACGCCGGCCGCCGCCCCCGGCGGGGGAGGTGAAGGCCCTCCTCGTCGTCTGCGTCCCGGGGTTCGGCGACGTGCTTTTGACCACCCCGCTCCTGGCCGCGCTCAAGCGCGCCTATCCCGCCGCGGCCCTGGACGTGCTCGTGCTGAAGGGCCGCGAGGGCGTCCTCGAGAACAACCCCGACGTCCGGGAGGTGCTGGGAATCGCGAAGCGGCCGCGGCTCAAGGAGCAGGCCGCCCTCGTCCGCCGCATCCGCGGGCGCTACGACATCGGCATCTCCACGTCCCGCAGCGAGCGTCCCACGTGGTACGTGAGCCTCGCCGCGACGTGGCGCGCGGCCCTGCTGCCCCGCGGAGGGCGACGCAAGGACTGGTGGAAACGCCGTCTCCTGCACGCCTGGGTCGACGTGGACGAGGAGACCCACGTCGTGCTCCAGACGCGGCGCTTCGCCGCGCTCCTCGGCATCGACGAGGCGTGCGACGTCGTCCCGCCCCGTGCGAACGGCCGCGCGGCCCCCCTCGACGCGCCCTACGCGGTCATCCACACCGCCCCCACGGCTCTCTTCAAGCGGTGGACCGACGCGGGGTGGGCGGCGGTCGCCCGGGCGCTCCGCGACCGCGGCCTGCGTCTCGCGGTCACGGGCTCGAAGGAGGACCGCGCCGAGGCGCTTCCCCCCGTGCTCCGCGACGACGCGCTCGATCTCCGGGGCGAGCTCCGCTTCGGCGAGCTGACGCCTCTCCTCGAAGGATGCACGGTCTTCCTCGGGCCGGACACCTCGGTGACGCACCTGGCCGCGGCCGTCGGCGCGCCCACGGTGGCCGTCTACGGGCCGACGAACCTCGTGAAGTGGGGACCCTGGCCGAAGGGACACCGCGGCGGCGCGCCGTCCCGCATGACCGGCAGCCAGAGGGCCGGCAACGTCTACGTGGGGCAGGGCGCCGGCGCGTGCGGGCCCTGCACCGCCCGGGGATGCGAGGATCACATGAAGAGCCGCAGCGCCTGCCTGGACGAGTTGCCGGCATCGCGGGTCCTCGCCGCCGTCGAGACGCTCCTGGGATAGCCCCCCGCCCCCCCTGTTATCTTGGCTCGCGGAGGAGAGCCATGATGCGAGCTGCGATGGGCGCGTTTCTGGTCGCGATCCTGTGCGCGCCGGGCGCGCGGGCCGACGAGGCGTACGAGAAAGAGGTGCGCGCGGCGAAGGAGAAGCTCGCCGTGCTGCTGCGCAAGGCCGACGAACTGGAGGCCGCGGGCCGGCGCGAGGACGCCGAGCATGTGCGGCGTCAGGCCGCGGACCTGCGCGCCGAGATCGCGGCGTTCGCGAAGCGCCACGAGGCCGCGGACCGCGACGTCCTGAAGGGCCTCGAGCAGGGCATCGAGGCGCTGCGCAAGCTCGGCTGCGAGGAGGAGGCGCGGCGCCTCGAGGAGATCGCCCGGGACGTGCGCGGGGGCGGCGACCGGGAGAAGGAGATCCTCGAGGGCTGGATCGAGACGATGCGTTTCGGCGTGGGCGTGCTCGCCGCGGGGGGCAAGGCCGAAGGCGCCGAGCGGCTCGAGCAGGGCGTGCACGCCTTCCGCGTCGCCGGGCGCCGGGACGAGGAGGCGCGCCGGATCCGGGAACGCGCGCCGGGCAAGGGCGAGATGGGCGAGCTGCTCCTCGTGGCGGCGGAGCTGTGCGCCCACGGGGGCGACAATGAACGCGCCGCCGTCCTCGGCAAACTCGGGCGCGAGTTCGTCGCCGCGTCGAAAAAGCGCGAGGGCGACGGCGAGCGGGAGGTCGTCCAGCGCTGGATCCGCCTCATGCGCACGGCCATGGAGGCGCTGGCGCACGCCGGCCGCGGCGAACTGGCCGAGCGGCTCGAGCACGGCATCCACGCCTTCGAGCTCGCCCTGGAGGGCCGCCGGGACGAGGAGGCGGCGCGCATCCGCGAGAGCGCTCCGAGCCGCGGCGAGATGGGGGAGATCCTCATGGCCGCGGCGGACCACCTCGCCCACGCGGGCCGCCGGGAGATCGCCGGGCAGGTCGACGAGCTGGGCAAGCACTGGCTCGAGCAGGCGCGGCGGCGCGAGGCGCCCCGGGCCGAAGGAGACTGGGCGCGGGCGATGGAGCGCATCGAACGCCTCGAGCAGCGCATGCGGGGCCTCGAGAACGGCCTCGAGCGCATCGCGGGCGCCCTGCGGGAGCTGAACGAGCAGCTGGAGAAGTAGGCTACTCCTCGCGGCGGGCGCGCTGCTTGTCGAGGGTGGTCTCGAGGATGCCGGCGTCCTCGCTCTCGTCGAAGAAGCTGCTGCCGAAGTCCGCGCCGAGGGTGAGCGGCGCGAGGAGCGCGCGGAAAAAGCCGCCCGTCGCGCTGCCGCGCCGAGGCGGATCGAACTCCTTGTAGAGCACCGTGAGCGCCGGCGGGTCGCTCCACGCCACCGCCTCCACACGGGCGGGCGCGGGCAGGACCTCGCCGCGCCAGAGGCCCTCCCAGGTCCAGGAGAACGCGTCCCCCGCCGGGCGCAGGACGGACTGCGACGCCACCGCCACGTCGGCGAGGCGCAGCCGGAACCACGTCGCGCGGGGGGAGCCCGAGGGCCGCCACCGCCGGACGAGCACCCACCGGTCGTCGAGGGGCGCGAGCGACGACGCGTGGTGCGCGGCGACCAGCTCCTCGAGCCAGGTGTCCGTCGGGACGGCGGCGTCCGCGCCGTCCGTCACGCCGCCCCAGCCGTGGGTGTCCAGCGCGTCGTGGCCGCCGTGCTCCGCCCCCGCCGT
>ERZ869936.2378-NODE-2378-length-11200-cov-20.928129_pt1 | contig 11200 bp, 5 predicted proteins | sample MGYA00520876_ERZ869936 | MGnify/ENA primary metagenome ERZ869936 (study PRJEB32218, sample SAMN09650985) | biofilter metagenome | isolation source: enrty point of leading RO module | place: Saudi Arabia: Thuwal, RO plant located on Red Sea | collected 2016-02-17 ... | reverse complement strand
ACCCGTCCCACGAATCACCCCCCAGCAGCTTCAGCGTCGCCTCCACCATCACCTGCGGGTTGTACTGCTCGCGAACATTGATCTGCCCAGTCCGTCCCAGGCTCTGTCGCGTCTCCGCGTCGTGATACAGATCGACCCACGCATTCACCAGAGCGTCGGCGTCATTCGGTTCCACCAGCCGCCCCCCCCCGGTCGCTTCCAGCAGTTCCACAAACGCTCCATGCCGCGGCTGCACGAACGGCCGGCCGTTCGCCAGCGCCTCCAGCACGTACAGCCCCTTCGGTTCCAGGAACTGCGTCGGCACGCTCAACACGTCGATACTGCGATAGAAGGCCACCTTCTCGGCCCGTGAAGGCGGACTCCCGATGTACTCGAACGCCCCGGCCGCCCCGGCACTCTTCAGCATTTTCACCGCATGATTGAGGTACGGTCGGTCCTGTCTCGACAGATGCCCCCCCACCCGCAACCGCGCATCGGGATGCTTCTCATGGAACTTCGCAAACGCCTCCGCCAGCAGATGCAGCCCCTTCTCCGGCGCGATCCGCGCAAAGTACCCGATCGTGAACGGCGCCCCGCTTCGCTCTTCCGGCTGACCGACATGCCCCGTCAAGTCGATCCCCAGCGGCAACTGGTGAAACCGCTCCTCAGGCAGCGACAGGTATTGCGAGATGTACTCCCGATAAAACCGGCTATGCACGAAGTAGCCGTCGAATTCCTGCGCCCGCTCCGAAATCGCGTCAATCGCCTTCTGTTTCGTCGGCTCCGGCAGCATGTCGAGGAAGACGTCGTCCCCCTGCAGCGTGCAGTAAACGCGTCCGTCAAACTCCTGCCGCAACCGCCGCAGCGCCCCCACGATCAACGCATTGCTGAAGATCACCACGTCCGGCTTCAGTTCCCGCCCGACGTACTGTGCCAGTTCGTCCACTTCCCGCCGCTGCGGTCCCTCTTCACCCGCCAGCATCGCCAGCGCCAGATCGCCCAGCGTATGGGCGTCATTCCGTGACGAGAGCGATGACGCAACCCGCAGCACCCAGGCGGCGTCCAGCCACCGCACCAGCCCCCGCGGAATCTTCTGCCACAAGGGAACCCGGTAATCGAGGTAGACGTTAATGCCCCCCAGAAAGATCGGCCGCTCGCTCTGGTCCTCCTCGTCCACGCGAATCGGTGTGTACGTCGGCAACAGCGAGACCTCGCAGCCCGCCTCCGTCAGCGCCCGCGCCCACGTATTGTCGTGCATGCACGATCCGCAAAACATCCCGGCCCCGCCGGCGGTAATGATCGCAATGTGCATGCGTGGCAGAGATCAGAAGTCAGTGGTCACAAGTCAGAACTGCCGGCCTGGCCCGGATTATTCGTAGCGCACGCTGCCAGCGTGCGTCGCCGTTGAAGTGACATCGGCGTCCAATCCGTTCGAAAAGCGTATCGCTCTGGGCAGCGTGTCAATAACCTTTTGTCTCACAAACACAAATCGTGAACCGGGCCCTCGTCATGAATAATCCGGGCTAGCCAACTCCCTTGCTCAGATGGTGCGTTCGCTTTCAACATCTCTTTGCGATCCTTCGCCTCTTAGCGCCTTTGCGTTGACAATGACGGCGCTGCGAAACGCGCCTCCAGCCAACGACCTCTCAAGCGCAGGAGAGCGCCCACTCCACAAACCGGGGCAGCAGCTTCTCCGTCTCCGGCGTCTCCCGGATCATCTCGGGGAACTGCTCCGGCGGCAACCCGGAGATGCGTTCAATATACTCAGGATACGTCTCCAACCGCTTGCGGAGGTCCGCGCACGACAATTCCGGATGAAACTGCGTGCAGTAAATCGGCGCGTCCGGCAACCGGTACGCCTGATGAGCCGTCTTCTCCGAAGACGCCAGCAGCACCGCGCCCGGCGGCAACTCGTCCACCACGTCTTCGTGTCCCATCTGTCCGTCAAACGTCTCGCCCAGCGGGCCGAAGATCGGATCGTCGAGACCGGCCGCCGTCAGCTTCAATTGATGCGTTCCCACTTCAGCCCGCGACAGATCGTTCACCACCCGGCCCCCCAGAGCCCGCGCCATCGCCTGAAAACCCCAGCACGAAGCAAACGTCGGCTGCCTCAGCCGGTGCAACTCACGCATCGCATCCAGTGCGTTCTCGATCCAGGGTCCGGTGCTCGTCGCCGAGTAATGACCGCTCCCCCCCAGTAGCACCACGTCGATCGTTTCCAGTTCCGACGGCGTCGGACAACCCGTCAGCAGATCGAACACACGGATCTGCCCCGGCGAGGCCCGCAGCGCCCGCACAAAACACTGCAGCTCATTCTCGCGCATCGGATCATCCGCATTACGCACCTGCAGCAGAAGATATCGCACCCGGTCAAACATGAAGTCTATCCCGGATTATTCGTAGCGCACGCTGCCAGCGTGCGTCACCGTTGACGTGACATCGCGGTGCGATCCGTTCGAAAATCGCGGCGCGCTGGGCAACTTCTCGATAACCTGTTGTTTCAGAAACACTTATAGTGAACCGGGCCCTCGTCATGAATAATCCCCGCAATCGTCGTCAGTCTCGCTCAGTCAGCGCCAACCGCCGCTCCCACTCCCCAAAGCCCGGCGATGGCAATCGCTGGGTCACGTCAATGGAGCCCACTCGCTCCGCCGAGTGGGCCGCAGCACATCCGGCACACATCGTAGAGAACCGCGAGCGACTCGCCAGCATTGGTCGTCACACCGCCGATCACCCCGGCAACATCACCCGCCCCCCGCTCGACACCACCGTCTGCCCCGTCATGAAGCTCGATTCGTCACTCAGCAGAAACCGGATCACGTTTGCGATCTCCTCCGGCTTCCCCAGTCGACCCATCGGCGTGTTCGCCACAATGTTCGCCCGCGTTTCCGACGACAGCGTATACGCCATGTCCGTGTCGATCAGCCCCGGACAGATGCAATTCACCCGAATATTGTGCCGCGCCCAGCCTTGCGCCAGACACCGCGTCATCGCGATCACCGCCGCCTTCGACGCCGAGTAATGCACCTGGTTCTCGCGCTCCCGCAGCGCCGCCACCGACGACATCAGCACGATCCGCCCGTATTCGCGTTCGATCATCCCGTCCTTCACGGCGTACACCATGTTGAACGTCCCGTCGAGGTTCACGTCCATCGTCCGCCGCCACGTCTCCCAGGTCACCTCGCTCGCCGGCTCAACAATGCTGATCCCGGCCGAATGCACCAGAATATCAACCGGACCAAGCGCCTCCCGCGTCTCCGAGACAATCCGCTCGGCGTCCTCAGGTCTCGCGACATCCCCCTTCACAGCCGCCGCCGTCCCGCCCGCTTTTTCGATCTCCGCCACCGTCTCCGCCGCGCGCTCGGCATTCGAGACGTAATTCACTGCCACCCGCGCCCCTTCCAACGCCAGCCGCACCGCCGCCGCCCGACCAATCCCCCGCGTCCCCCCCGTCACCAGCGCCGTCCTGCCCTCAAATGCTCGATCCGACACGATATTCGCCTCGCGCGTGATGACTCCTGAAACCTTTCCCCCAGCAGAATACGGCATTGTACAGCAGCCACCCCCACCGCTCACGCCCAGCGCGACCGGCCGCCGCCAAAGTGGCCGACCTGCTCCGCGAGTCGGTTAAAGTGTGCCGACGCCGTTCGCACCGGCCGAGGATTCCGTACACCGACCTTCCACGGCTGTCAATTACACACAAGTCGACTGGGGCCCGGCGCCGAGGAACCGGGCCCAAAGGATTCTCGAACAGGACACAGATTTTCGCGGGTTTGGCGGATCAGCACGGATTTTACGGGGAATTCTGAAAAAGGCGGCAGCGACGAGACCGCATCGATCCAGTTGTGAATACTCTGCACTCCACAGAAAGCAATCAGCGAAAATCGGTCCCATCCGTGGTCATCCGCGTTCCATTCGAATCTCTCGGCGAGTCACTCAATCGGGGATCGAAAGATGTGTGTAAACGACAGCCTTCCAAGGCCGGTGCACAGCCGTTTAGCCGCGACCCGCAGGGGAGCGATTTTCAGCGAAGAGCCTCCACAACCTCACCCCACCTGCCGCCGCTCAACCGCCAGCGCCGGCTCAGGCAACCGGATCGGCGCAGCCCCCGCCGATTCGAATAGCTGCGCCAGATGCCGGTGACAGGTAAACATCAGCACCTGCCGCCCGCGCGCCGCGAAGTCCATCAGCGTCTCCACCGCCGCTTCCGTCCGCTGCTGATCGAAGTTGACCACCACGTCGTCCAGCACCACCGGCAGCACCGCGCCCTGTTCCTCGAACTGTTCGATCAGCGCCAGCCGGATCGCAAGGAAGAGTTGTTCCCGCGCTCCGTTGCTCAACTGCTCCACCCGTAGCGACTCCCGCTGCTCATCGTCGACCACCAATCGCCGCTCTCCCACCGGAGTCCATACCCGCTGGTACTTCCCGAGCGTCAGCCGCTTCAGGTAATGCGCGGCTCTGGTCAACGTCTCCGGCTGCAAACCCTGTTCGAGTCGCGCCCGGATCGCATCCAGACCGTCCAGCGTCAACTCCACCGCGCACAGCCGCTGCGTCGCCTCGTCGAGTTCGGCCGCTAGCTGCGCCCGATCGAATCGCAACGTGGCCTCTTCGCGGCTGTTCTCCAGCGCCCGGAGTTCGCCTCGCAAACGCCCCAGTTCCTCGTGGCCCAGTTGCAGTTCCGCTTCCAGATCGCCCAACTCATTCCGGATCGTCTCGATCGCTTCGCGGTTCTCGGCCTGGTCAAACCTCAACAAGTCCTCTTCGACGACCGCCAGTTCCGGTTCCGCGGCGGCCGCCGCTTCCACCTCTTCCCCGGCCGCGATCAGCAAATCGTCCAGTTCGAGCCGCCGCTGATGGGCCTTGTGCCGGCTCAGAAACTCGTCCCGGTCCGACGCCCCGACCTGCGCCAACAGCGCCAACCGGTCGACCCGCAGTCGCGACAGGCTCGCCGCAATCTTCCTCCGTTCGGCCCGAATCGCACGACTCCGGCGAGCGAGTTCTCGTCGCTCCTCCCGCGCCGCATCAGCCGCGTCCAGTCGCCGCTTCCATTCATCCAGCTTCTTCAGCGCATCTCCCTGAGCGACCTCCCGGCCGTCAATCTCGGCGCCCAGCCGCGACACCTTCTCCTGAAACTCTCGAACCTCCGCCTCTTTTCGCGCGAGTTCCTGCTGAGCCGCCTGCCAGCGAGAAAAAACCTCGCGCGCCTGATGCACCGTTTGCCACGTCTCCAGAGCCGTTCGCACGCCCACCGATTCATCCAGACCGATCTGCTTCAGCAGCAGGCACCAGTCGCGCCGCCCTTCGCTCACGCTCCGCTGCAGATCCCGCACCCGGCCGCGCATCACGCTCAGCCGCTCACGCCGAGACAGCAACATCCGCTCACGCCGTGCAAGCTGGGTCAGTTCGGCCAGCCGCTGCCGCGCCGTGTCGAGCGAGCGGTCGAGGTCTTCCAGCGAATCGTCGCGATGCGGCGAGAGTTCCCGAATCGACTCGGGACAGTCCGCAGCCACTCCGGCGCAAACTGCGGCCAGTTCGGAATGAGCCTCGTCCCGCGCCCGTGTCGCTTCTTTCAGCCGCTCTTTCAGTCCCGACTCCCGGCGACGTTGCGGATCGAAGTGCTCCTTGATCGTCCAGGTGACGCCCGCGCAGCACAGTCCGAGCAACCCGAAAATCACTCCGATGATCCACGGCGCCGAGCCCGCTTCACTCTGAAACGCCCGCACCAGCCCCAGCGTGAGCAGACCCAATCCCGAAAGTCCGAACACCCACAACACCGTGTAGAAATGACGCGGAAGTTCATGCGGTTCCCGCGCGGCCGCAATCTGCTCTCGCACCGCCTCCGCTCGCGTCTCCTCCAGTTCCATGCGGCTCTTCAGTTCCCGCGCGGCGCGGAGGTCGTCAACCGTCGCGGCCAACAGGTTCCGGACAACCGCCGCGTCTTCGCCGTCCAGCCACTCGGTCTCTGCCGCGAAGTCGGCTTGAACCTTCTGTGCGTGGGCCGCCTTCCGCTGGTACCGTTTCACATACCGGGATCGTCGCCGCAGCGCCGTCAGGTAACGGTCCGCCTGCAGAAACAATCGCGACGTCGCCTGGGAGGAGTCGTCGAAGCTCTGTAACCGCTCCAGCGACCATCCCTCGCCCAACTGACGGATCCTCGCGTCGACCTCCCCCCGCAGCGACTTGATTCGCTCCCGCTCCTGCCCGAGCGACCCGGCGGCGGACTGCACAGAGTGCGCCTGTTCAATCAGCAGCCGGACGCGCGGCGCATGCTGCCGAACGGCGTCCCTCACCGCCGTCCGTTCGCCGCCCTCCGCAAACCGCGACGCCTCCTGCTTGAGCCGCGCTTTCTCGCGAGAAGCCTCCGCGATGTCCCGCTCAATCTGTTCCAGCCGTTCAACACCGTCCTCGGGAAACGCCGGAATCGAGGCCAGCCCGTCCCGTTCCCGCCGCAACTTGCGCTGTCGCTCCCACGGGCCGAACACCTGCTCCATGAACAGGTGTCCTCGCAGTTGCTCCTGCAATCCCGCCTGCCGCTTCTTCTGGTCCGCAATCGCCGCGTCCAGTTGCTGCGTCTGCGCCTGCAACTCCGCATGATCCGTCTGGGAAGCGCCCGCCGCCTGAATCTTCCGATCGAGTTCCTCGATTCGCCGCGACAACTCGACCACCCGTCCCGTCTCCTGATCCGGATCGAGCAGGTCCCGCCGCGCGTTCTCGGCCTTCTCCCAGGCGGCGACGATCCGCTCCCCGTCGCGCCCCAGCGACATCTCGTAAATCCGCTCCGCGACTTCGTCCCCTTCCAGCGTCGCCAGTTCCTGCATCTCCGTCAGTCCCACGGCGAAAATGTGCTCATACACATCCGCCGACACCCCCCCCAGCAGTCTGCCCACGGCCTCGTCAGGATTCACGACGCCCTCGTTGCAGGTGACGGAAAGCCGGCCCCGGGAACCAAGTTTCGATTCGCGGCGCAACACGTAACGATCGGTTCCCTCCCACACCTCGAGCGACCCGCTGCACGCCGCCCGCTTCGGCCGCGCCCCCGTTCCCGTCTCGTCGTCCGGCGAGTAGCCGTACAGAATCGCCCGCACAAACCGCATCAGTGTCGACTTCCCGGTCTCATTCGGACCATACAACACGTTCAGTCCGTCCCCCGGCAGCGGCAGTTGCAGGTTCCGCCACGCAGCGAACCGGTCGATGCTGATCTCGCTGATCCTCATTTCGCTCTCACCTTCCGTGGTCGTCTAACCCGGATCATTCGTAGCGCACGCTGCCAGCGTGCGCCACCGTTGACGTGACATTCCCCTCGTTCCCAAACGTCCGTTCGGGAGCGCCGAACCCGCTCCCGCTATCCCATGGCCATTCACTCGCATCGTTCCTCAACAGAGAACACGAGCCGAAACTCAGGCCAACCACTCGCGCCCCAGTCGGCCGGCAGTCTCCTGAGCGCGGCTGCGCGACACCCGCTCCAGACTCGCCGCCATCGGCGACAGGTCCGACGCCGCCGCGCGCTCCTCCAACTCGTCCACAACCGCGTTGAATTCCTCACTCTCAGGACCGTCCCAACCCGAAATCAGTTCTTCCACCAGCGGGTCGTCGCTCGCCACCCGTCGCGGCCGAAACTCGAACTGATGCCGCTGTTCAACCCCGGCGCCGGAACCCGGTTCCAGATCGATCGTCTCCAGCAGAGCCGCTGCGGCGCCCGGTTCGGCCAGCGTTTCAAACAGCGGTCCCGAACCGACCATCACCCACCGCACGATCCGCAACTCGTCCGTCGGCGCTCGTTCCAGTTCGAGCATCGCGAACTGCATCCGCTCGATCAGTTCGTTTTCGCTCAGATGCGAGTCGACACCGATCCGGCACTCCTCCCACCGCAACGGCGCCAGCGGAACCGACGAGATCACAGCGTCCCGCTCCTCGCCAACGGCAATCAGACTCGCCCCGCGCGGCCCTCGTTCCTCGCGAGACAGTCCCTGCAATCCGCCCGGCGAGTGCACCATCGCAGACCCGCCCGGCCGGGCCGTCCTCCGGATTTCGCTCGAAAAACCAAGGTAGTCGAACTCCTCCCGGCGAACGTCGAACGAAAGAGTCGACGTCTCCCCCGCGCCCCATTCGTTCGCGCCATGCGGAACCCATCCGATCCGGATCGGTCCCTCCCGGTTCGACGCGCCGACTCCCTCTCCATCATCACCGTCGCCTCCGGCTGAGGCCGGACCGATGATCGCCGCCACCCGCCCCTCTTTCACGAACGCCACCGGCTCCGAGTCGTCGTCGCGCAGCAGCACCACATTCGCCGGCAGCGGCAACGCTCGCTGCTCCCCCCGCCACCCGCTTCCCGGCGACTGCTCCCAGTACACCATGATGCCGAACTCCGACAGCGCATCCAGCGCAGACAAGAGCGTCCGCCGCGCGCGAAGCGTCGGCGCGGCGTCAAACGTCTCGCCCGTCAGCAGCAGAAAATCCGCGTCATGCTCGACGCAGGCGTCCGCCAGACGCTCAAACGCAATCAGCGTCGCGTCTTCCGCCACGCGCCGCGCGTCGCCGGTCAGTGGCCCCGTTCCCCGCGGCGGCGCGTCCAGCCGCGCGTTCGCCGCATGCAAGAATCGCAATGCTCCGAGCGACATCGTCGGAATCCTTTCCCCTTCTGCCCGCCGTGCAGATCAGCCATCCCCTGATGGCCGGGGAGTTTAGCCCGAGCGCGTAATTCGGGAAAGAGCGGTTTGTCGGGCTCCCACCTGCAGGGCGAACACCGTCGCATCCTCGAAGAGCCCCTCCTCACCACCGCCCCTACCTAACTCTCACGGCGAGCCGCGCGGCGTCAGCCCGCGGATCCTCCCGAATCACCAAACCCCCACGTCACGCACCATACAACCCGTCTCCTCGTCTTTGCGTCTCTGCGGCTCTGCGTGAGACATTGCAGAGCGGGGCATGCGCACCAGATCCGTATTCGTCCACCCGTCGCGCGATACACAACCGATTCCCTTCGGCAATCGCGCCACTGGCATTCGCGTCTTCGGACGTTATGATGCCGGTGGAAGCTCCGGCTTACTCCCTCTTGCCACCTGCATCGCTCTCCCATGGCCGATCTGTTTCACGAGTGCGGAATTGCGGCCGTCTACCGCCTCCGCGACGCCGCGGCAAACCCCGATTCCTCGGTCACCGTGCAGCGGGCCGTCTCCCGCCTCATGCCGCGGCTCCTGCTCGACATCCAGAATCGCGGCCAACTCGCCGCCGGGATGACCTCCTACGATCCCGACCGCAAGCAGTTGATCGACACCCACCGCGACGTCGGCACCGTCACCGAAGTCTTTCAACTCAACCACCCCCAGGCCGCCCAGGATCTGATGGACGAGTACGAGGGCTCAGCCGCCATCGGCCACGTCCGCTACGCCACCTGCGGCAAGGACGACCGCAGCTACGCCCAGCCCTTCGAGCGACACCACATCGAGAAACGCAAGTGGTTCAGCTTCGCCTTCAACGGCCAGCTCGCCAACTACGGCGATCTCAGGGACGAAATCATCTCCAAGGGCGGATTTCACCTCGCCCGCGAGACCGACACCGAGATCCTCATGCATCTCATCTCGCAGGAGATCGCCGAGCAGTCCCAGGGTCTCGACCTGCTCACCCTCCTGCGGAGGCTCTCCGCCCGCCTCGACGGGGCCTACAACATCGTCTTTCTCAACGCCCTCGGCGACATGTTCGTCGCCCGCGACCCGCTCGGCATCCGCCCCCTCTGCTACGCCGTGGAAAACGGCCTCTTTGCCGCCGCCAGCGAAAGCGTCGCCCTCGCCAACCTCGGCTTTCGCGAAGGCAGCATCGTCAGCCTCGAACCGGGCACGGCCGTCATCATTCGCGACGGCCGACTCTCGGTGCACCGCTTCGCCGATCCGTCCGGCCCCGCGCACTGTTTTTTCGAGTGGATCTACTTCGCCAACGTCTGCAGCACGCTCGACGAACGCAGCGTCTACCTCACCCGCAAAGCCCTCGGCGAGGAACTGGCACGCCAGGAAACCGTCACCCCCGACGACTCCTCGATCGTCATTCCCGTCCCCGACACCGCCAAAGCCGCCGCCGACGCCATGGCCTACCAGATGGGCATCCCCTGCGTCGAAGGCCTCATCCGCAATCGCTACATCGGCCGCACCTTCATCGAAAGCACCGACCGCCTCAATAAAGCCAAAATGAAATACACTCCGCTCCCGGAAGTCCTCCGCGGGCGCAGGGTCTACGTCGTCGAAGACACGATCGTCCGCTCCACCACGATGAAAGCGCTCGTCACCCAACTCCGCAACCGCGGCGGCGCCCGCGAAGTCCACGTGCGGGTCGCCTGCCCGCCGATTATCGCGCCCTGCTTCTACGGGATCGACATGTCGTCGGTCACCGAACTCTTCGCCCCCCGCTACATGCAGGGCACCGAGTTGACCCCCGAGATCGAAGCCGCAATGGCCGCCGACCTCGGCGCCGATTCACTCCGCTATCTCCCCCTCTCCGCCATCTCCCGCAGCATCGAGAAAAACCCCGACTCGCTCTGCCAGGCCTGCATCAGCGGCGATTACCCCACCCCCTGCGGCCGAAAGCTCTACCGACTGGCCCGAGACGACGCCGAGCGGAAAGACCACGACTGTGAACCGGGCGACCACCGCCGCATCGTCGAAGAATCCCTCGTCACCGCCGTCCGCACGTAGCTCAAAGAGTCCCCAAGAAACACAAGGCGACCCGCACCACAAGGCGAGCCGCGCGGCGTCAGCCCGCGGATAACCCCGCCTCAGCACCTTAGCCCGGATTATTCGTAGCGCACGCTGCCAGCGTGCGTCACCGTTAAATTGGCGTCGGCGTGTAATGCGTTCGAAAAGCGCGGCGCTTTGGGCAACTTCTCGATAACCTGCTGTTTGGCAAACGCTTATAGTGAACCGGGCCCTCGTCATGAATAATCCGGGTTAGCGTGACCCACAATTTCAGATCAGTGAACAACCACGGAATGCACGGAAGCCACGGAAAATGGCCACGAAAAACACAAAGAGACCCAGCGCGGCCTCCGCCCGCAACCCAACTGGAGACGAATCGACAGCGAGCGGCGAAGCCGCGAAAGCATGTAGCCGTGAGCGCAAGCTCATGGAAAACATCCCGCTCACAAATGAAGTGAGCCGCGAACGCGGCGGCAGCAACCTCTCTACCGGACCAGTCCTCTCGAACGACGACTCGCGGAGTCCTCTCTGGACGCGACACA
>ERZ869936.2377-NODE-2377-length-11209-cov-4.053165_pt1 | contig 11209 bp, 6 predicted proteins | sample MGYA00520876_ERZ869936 | MGnify/ENA primary metagenome ERZ869936 (study PRJEB32218, sample SAMN09650985) | biofilter metagenome | isolation source: enrty point of leading RO module | place: Saudi Arabia: Thuwal, RO plant located on Red Sea | collected 2016-02-17 ... | reverse complement strand
GACAGCTGCGGCCACCGCCGGCAGCACATCGAGCGCACCCATGCCGCCATCGACCTGACGCCCGCCATGATTCGACACCATCACGCCGTCATAGCCTTCGCTTACCGCCTTCAGCGCGTCATCGGCGCGCATGATGCCTTTCAGGATCACCGGCAGTTTCGTCCACGATCTGATTTTAGCGATGCGCCTCCAGTCGAGACCCGGATCGGAGAACACTTGCGTGAACTGGAACGCGGCCGCTTGCGGATTGTCCTCTGGACTTTGCGGCAGCAGCGCGCGGAACGCCGGATCGGATGTGTATTGTGCGATGCCCTGACCACGCAGAAACGGCAGGAAGCCGAGATCCAGGTCGCGCGGGCGCCAGCCCAGAACTGTCGTGTCGAGCGTGATGAAGATGGCTTTGCAGCCGCAGCCTTCGGCGCGCTTCACAAAACTCTCGGCGATAGCGTCAGACTTGCCCCAATAAAGCTGGTAAAAACGCGGCCCGTCGCCGTTCGCGTCCGCGATCTGCTCCATCGGGAACGACGCCTGCGACGAAATGATCATCGGCAGGTTCAGCCGCCCCATTGCGCGCGCCACCGCGAGATCGGCGTCCGCATGCATCATTTCGAGCACGCCGACCGGGCATGTGAGTACCGGCGCAGCAACGCGCACGCCGAACATTTCGCACGTCAAATCACGCTGCGCAGCGCCGGCGAGCATGCGGGGCGCGATCGGAAAACGTGAAAATGCAGCGCGATTGGCCTCAGCCGCGCTCTCCAACCCCGCGGAACCCGCAGTGTACGCCCATGCTTCGGGCGTCATCTGGGCCTGCGCCGCGCGTTCAAGACCGGTGAAGCTTGTGGGTATCTCCGGCTTCGCGCCGCCGAGCCCGCGCAAATAGATCGCGCCTTGGATTTCGGAACCGAAACTGCGCGGCGTGTCGCTCATGGCTAACTCACGTTTACGATTTTACGCGCCATTAACACGCAACCGCCTTTGATCGACACTGCAAAGTCGTGGGCGATTCTCGAATCTTTCGAATTCGTCCGGGGTTGGGCGTGAGTTGCGCTGGGCAGCGCGGCTCCAACGCGAAGGGCGGATTATGAGCGGCGCGCAAAGCTGGAGCGTGAAGGGCATCGACCCGAAGGTGCGAGAGGCTGCGCGCGAGGCAGCGGCGCGTCAGGGTATGAGCCTCGGCGAATATTTGAGTGCGGCGCTCGCCGGCCATCAGACCGGCAACGGCGGCGGGAGTGCTCACCCGCCACAACAATCACCGCACGCGCCGGTGCGCACGCGGCGTTATGGCCTGGCGCATCACGACATCGACAACGACGACGATTGGCAAGTCGGCGGGCTGCCGCCCCGCCCCACGGATCCAACGCGTCTCGTACAACGCATTGAATCGATCGAGCGCCGCACTCAACTCGCGGTAACCGGTCTTGACCGCGCCGTCTCTACAATCGACCGCTCGGTGCTTGGTCTCGCGGCGCGTATCGAAGATGCGGAAGCGGCTTCAACCGAGGCTGCTGAGCGCATAGCCGAAGCACTGGAACAATTCCGCGCCGCCGGCGAGACCCTTTCCGGCAAATTGCAGCGCGCCGAGGAAGAAGCGGCGCAGAGCCGTCAAGCGCTCGACGGGGCGAAGGGCGAAATCGACGACGTGAAAGAGCGGCTGCAGAGCCAAGCCGCCCTGGCGGAAGAAGTCGCGCGCCGCGCCGAAGCCGCCGCATCGTACCTCACCTCTGAAATGGAGAACCGCGAAAGCGCGCTGAAACAGACACTCGCGGAGGCGCGCACCGTCGCCGAAGAAGCCGCCCGGCAGGCCAACCAAGCCTCCGCCGACGCGGTGGCCGAATTGCGCCGCTTGCAGGAAGAACTGAGCGAACGGCTAAGCGAAACCGAATCCTCCACCCGCCGCGCGGTCGAGACCGCAATCGCCGAGGTGCGCAGCGGCGTGCGCGAAGTCGTGGAAGAAGAGATCGGCAAGCACGGCGGCACAGCCGAACAATTGCGCGCCGAGCAGGCGGCGCTGATTTCGCGCATCGAGCGCGCCGAAGCTGGCGCGCGTGAAACGACGGCTGGCTTGCGCCAGGCCGCGGGCGCCGCGATCGCCGATCTTCGCAACGCGCAACTCACATTGGCCGCGCGGCTCAAGCAAGTGGAAGACGTCGCTACCGCTTCAGGCGCGGTCGATGTCAGTGACTTGCGCCAACAGCAGCAGCACATCGCCGAACGCCTCGCGGCGCTGGAGACGCGCACTGAGGATAGCCCCGTGTCGGGCGCGCTCGCCGCGTTCGAAGCGCGCCTTGCCGCGGTCGAGAGCGGCGGCAATGTCGAAGTCGATGGCGCGGTCAAGACGTTGGACGAAGCGCTGCAGCGTCTCTCCGCGCGTATCGCCGAAACCGAGAACACGGCCAACACCGCCATCCGCACTCTGGAAGAGACCGTCTCTTCGCTCGGCGCCCGCGTGGAGCAGTCGCAGGCGATGCAGGAAACCGAAGCCGTGCGCGCGATGCTGGAACAGCGCCTCGACAGCATGGCGCAATCGGTCTCGCAAATGGTCGGCGAAGCACGCAGCGAACTGGCCGGTCAGATGCAGGCCGCGTTGGAAGGAGTCGCAGGTGAAGGGCTGGAGGGCGCGCTGGCCGACGTCAACCGCCGCCTCGCCGCCGCGGAGCGCCGCCAGGCGCAGACCATTGAAGCCATCTCGCTCGAAATCCGGCGCATGTCGGAGACGGTCGACAAGCGCTTGCGCACGGTAGAGTCGCGCAACGACGATGCCGCCGGCGCCGCCGTACGCGAAGAGCTGGCGCGCATGTCGGAAACATTGGAAGCGCGCTTCGACGAGATCGAGCGCCGCGAAGCCGCCGCGTTCGACCGCATGGGGCTTGAAGTTGGCCGCCTCTCCGAGCGCCTGGAAGAGCGCGTCGGCGCTGTCGAAAGCCGTAGCGCGCAAGCGATCGAACAGGTCGGCGAACAAGTGGCGCGCATGGGCGAACGCTTCAACGCGCGCCAGGATACGCTCGCGCGTGAGCTTGGCGAACGCATGCTCGACAGCGAGGAGCGCTCCAACGCTCGCGTCACAGACGCCATAGGCTCGATTATGCAGCGGCTGGCGGAAGTGGAAGAGCATTCCGCCGAAGCGATTGCGCCGGTGCAGAAGGCAGTAACCAGTGTTGCAACCCGGCTCGAGCAGTTCGAGAGCGGACGCGAACCCGAAACCGGCGACGAGGTGCGGTTTGATGCGATCCCCACGCCCTCGCGCCGCTTCGACGACTTCCCGGTGTTCGATGAGAACGAAGACGAGCCGTTCGTTTCACCGATGGACGCGGCCCAACCGGTGCGCGCAGCGCCGCTGTCGCCAGCGCAACCATCCGAGACCACGAGCGCCGATGCGCCTGCTCACAGCCCGGCCGTGGACGACATCTATTTCGAGGAGAGCATCGACGACCTGCTTGTCGATGACGATGACGTCAGCCTGCCGGAAACCGCCGAAACCAAGAGCTATGCACCGCCCGAGTTCACAGCTGCCGACTTCGGCGACGACGATCTGCTGATCGACGATCATATCGACGCGTCGGCGCCGCTGGAAACGCCGGAGACGGCCAGCGAGGCCGCTACGCCGCCGCCGCAGGACGACGATCCGTTCTGGTCGCCGGAGATCACAGGCGAACTGCCGCCGCTCAGCACGGCCGAAGCGGACGCCACAGTGCTCACCGCGCCGAACGCGGAAGATGGCGCTTCTGAAATCGGCCCGCTGCCCCCGCTTGACGAACCCAACCTGCCCCCGGGCAAGAACGATTATCTCGCCAACGCGCGCAAAGCCGCCCAGGCGCAATCGCTGCCCAAGACACGCAACGAAACGGGCGCGGCGCCGCAGCTCAGCCTGCGCGGATCGAGCCGCATTGTGCTTTGGGGCACGGCGAGCCTGATCGCCGCCCTGCTGCTCGGCGGGGCCTGGTGGCTCAACGGGCGACAAGACCCGACAGGCGTCACGGCCCCGCACAATCCTGAAGCGGCGCCGCCCGCCGCGGCCGATCCTAATGCACCGGCCCCTGCGCCAGCGGACGATCCCTTCGCCGAAGCGCCGGCCGAAGGCATGGTCGATCCGGCCGCGACGGGAGCGCCGGTTGCGGAAAACGGGGCTACGCAGGGCAATATCGTCGCCGGCCCACTGCCGCCGCGGAGCGCAACGATTGAGCAAGCCGCGCAAGCGGGCGACCTCACCGCGCAATACGAGCTTGCGCTGCAGCGCTTGTCGGCGGGTCGCACGCAGGAAGGCGTCACGCTCTTGCGGCGCGCCGCTGATCGCGGCTTCGCCATGGCCCAGTATCGCCTCGCAAAACTCTACGAGCGCGGTGAAGGCGTTTCTGTCGATCTCGCGGTCGCGCGGCAATGGACCGAACGCGCCGCCGCTTCGGGAAATCGACGCGCGATGCACGATCTTGGCGTCTACTTTGCTCGCGGCGAAGGCGCGCCCTTGGACGAGGGTGCGGCCTTCCGCTGGTTCCGACAAGCGGCCGAGCTCGGCGTCGCCGACAGCCAATACAATCTGGGCGTCCTCTATCAGCAAGGACGCGGCGTGAACGCGAGCGCATCGGAAGCGCTGTTCTGGTTCCTGGTGGCCGCCCGCCAGGGCGATCAGGACGCGGGCGCGCGCGCCACGGCCCTCGAAAGCCAGCTTCAAGCCAACCAGGTCGAACAGGCGCGGGCGCGGGCGCAGGCCTTCCGTCCGCGTGCGGCCAGCGCCATCGCCAATGGCGAATTCGGCGCCCGGCCGTGGGCGCGTTCCGGCGCCTAACGCCGCGTTTCTTGCACGCACCGGCTGAGCAGCGTTGCCTCTCGCGGCGACGCTGCTCATAAGGACTGCCAAGCACAACGCTGCGCGAAGTTCAGAGCTAGATAATTGATCTACCTGCCGATCGCCGAGATGCCGGTGAACGTGCTGCTTGTCCTATTGGTCAGCGGCAGCGTCGGCTTTGTGTCGGGGCTTGTGGGCGTCGGCGGCGGCTTCATCATGACGCCAACGCTCATGTTCCTTGGCGTGCCGGCGCCAGTTGCAGTGGCGACCGGCGCGAGCCAGATCGCGGCTACTTCCTTTTCCGGCATCATGACGCAGACGCGCCGTAAGTCTGTCGACTGGCGCATGGGCATGCTGCTGTCGGTCGGCGGCATCGTCGGCAGCGCGTCTGGCGTGTGGCTGTTCGAGCGGCTGCTGCGGCTCGGACAGCTCGATCTGCTGATCTCGCTGCTCTACCTCTTCCTGCTCGCGGGAGTCGGCTGGCTGATGCTGGCCGAGAGCTACGCCGTCATGCGCGGGCGCACCCATCGCGGCGTCAGCATCCTACGCCGCCCAGCGCGCACCATTGCGCACACACTGCCCTTCCGCATCCCTTTCCCGCGTTCAGGCCTTTATATCAGCGTCATTCCGCCGCTTGTGCTCGGTTACTTGATCGGCGCACTGGCGGCGATGATGGGCGTCGGCGGCGGCTTCATCCTGATTCCGGCGATGATCTATCTCTTGCGCATGCCCACCAATGTCGTTGTCGGCACCTCGCTGTTTCAGGTGCTGATTGTCACGTCGCTGGTTGTGATCCTGCAATCGACGGCGACGCAAACCGTCGATCTCGTGCTTGCGGCCATGTTGATGCTGGGCGGCGTCGTCGGCGCGCAACTCGGAGCGCGAACTGGCGCACGGCTCAAGAACGAGCACATTCGCGCCCTGCTCGGGCTCATTCTGTTGGTCGCCAGCGTCAAATTCCTGCTGGACGTCGTCGTCCCGCCAGAAGAGCCGTACGTGTTGGGCGGGGGGCTCTGGTGAAGCGCGTATTGGCGGCCTTGGCGTTTCTGGTGCTTGCGGCGCCCGCAAGCGCGCAGAATCCCGGCGACGTCGCTTCGGATCTGCCGGCGGCGGTGGCCGAGGAGCAGATCACCGTCAGCTCGGACTATCGCGGCTCCTACATCACGGTGTTCGGCGTGAATCCCGATCGGCGCGGGCGCGGCGACATTGTCGTCGTTGTGCGCGGCCCCAACGAGAGCACGGTGGTGATGCGCAAACGCAGTGTGTACGGCATCTGGATCAATGGCGATCCCGTGCGCTTTGCCGAGGCGCCGTCGTTCTTCGCCGTTCTGAGCAACCGGCCGCTTCGGCAAATCGCCAGCCCGGAATCGATCTGGCGCTACCAACTCGATCCGGCTGCATCCGCGCAACTCGCAAGCGCCGTGCCCGAGGGCGGCGATCCTTCGGCGTACCGGCGCGCGCTTGTACGACTGCGGTTTGAACAAGGCCTCTATCAATACTACACCGGCGCCAGCACGCCTGAGCGGCGCGGCGGGCTCACCATGTATCAGGGCGGTCTGTTTCGCGCTGTCGTGCGCCTGCCTGCAAACGCACCGATCGCGCAATATCACGCCGACACCTATCTCTTTCGCGACGGCCGGCTAATTTCATCGCAGCGCATTCCCGTCACCATTTCACGTGTTGGAATCGAGCGGCGCATCCACGATCTCGCCACCACGCAATCGTTTCTCTATGGCGTTGTAACGGTGCTGCTCGCGTTGTTGTCCGGCTGGCTTTCGGCGTTATTGTTCCGCCGCTCGTGAGCGACGATCCGCCTCCATTCCTGCCGCGGGCGGCTTTGCGGTTGGGCTTCCTCGGTCTTGTGCCACTTGCCGTGTCGGCGCTGGTTTCGCTCTCACAACACACCGACACCGCCCATATCGGCGCACTTAGCTTCTCCATTTACGCGGCCGCCCTGCTCTCCTTCCTCGGCGGCGTTCGCTGCGGCTTCGAGTTGATGCGCGCGCCGCAGACTCCAAACCCGTTGCGGTTGGTGTTCAGCGCACTGCCGGCGCTGGCTGGATGGGCATTGGCCCTGTTCGTCGTGCTCGTGCCGGCGGCGCTCGGCGCTGCATCGGCATTCGCGGGGCTATTTGCGGTTCAGTACATCTGGGACCATCGAAGCGCGGCCCACGCAGGCGCGCCGGAATGGTATCCGCTCCTGCGCCAAGTGCTTACCGGGGGCGCGATGATCGTGTGCTTGCTAATCCCTCTGGCGACGGTGCTGCAGCGCTTCTAATCGGGCAGTAGGCGCTCGACCGGCGCGGGCAGAACACGTTCGCGGCCAAGCACCAGCGCAATCGCGCCGTTAGGAAACAGAGGCGCGAATGCATCGTCGCACAAATTGAGTCCGCCGGTGAACGCGCCGAAGGCCGGCATCACCATGCGTTCGCCATCCGTTGCGAAGCAGCGCCGCCGCACGCTGCGGCCGCGCCCGCCGACGCGCGCGCACGGATGCAGGTGGCCGCAAATCTCGCCCGGCGCTGCGCCCTGGGTCGGCTCGTGCCGCAATACCAACGCGCCGAGATGCAGCACGTCGCGTGCGACGCCGCCGAGCGTCTCTGCGCTCTTGCCGTCGTGGTTGCCTTCGACCCAGACCCAATCGCAGCGCGACATCAGCAGCTGCAGCAATTCCCGATCGCGCCCGTCCATACGCGCAGGTCCCGCCCGATCATGAAAGGAGTCCCCGAGCGATACGATGATTTCCGGCGACAATTGCATCACCAAGTTTGTCAACTTGAGCAACACGGCGTGCGTGTCATAGGGCGGCAGCATCTGGCCGCGCACCGCGTACGATGAGCCCTTCTCCAAGTGCATATCCGAGACGACGAGCGCCCGCGCCTCCTCAATCCAAAGCGCGCCTTGGGGCAGCGCCGTCACCAGCGCGCCCGCCAAGCGCGCTTCGACGTTTGCGCCCACGATCGCCAGCGGCGCCGGCGCGCGGCCCGGCATGCGCGGCTTGCGCGGCGGCTTCGGGCTGGGGCGGGCGAGCAAGGGCATATGGGCGGCGATCAAACCGGATTCGTTACGGCTGCACGATAGGAAAATTCGGATCTGGCGTCTCGAAGATGTCCCCAAGACCCTGCAGAGCGCGGCGATCGCCGGCAATCCGCACGTCGCCGCGCAGAACCGCGCGCGTCATGGTTCCCGTCGCCATCGCCTGAAGAAATACGCCGCGCGGCGCTGTGACAGTCGGCGCCTCGGCGAGAGTGACGTCTGCTTCATGCACCAATACGCCATTAGCGACGGTGACGGCGAAGCGCTCGTTGCGTTCAGGGAAAACGAGATTGAAGGCAAAACGGCGCTCACCCAAGCGTTCGGGATCGAGCCGTACGGCAAGGAGATCGAGGATGTAGCTGGTCGGCGTCGCAGCGACCAGATCGGCGCTTACGACTTGCGGCGGCCGATCTGGCGTTCCCTCTTCCAGCTCGCGCGCGGCAACGAGATACATGTTGCGCCAGATGGCGCTTTCCGATTGCCACGCCATTTGGCGATGCGTGCGCGCCAACAGCGCGCGCGCATCGCCGTGATCCGGCGCCGCAAAAATCAGGTGATTGAGCACACGGGCGGCCCAGCGGTAATCGCCTTCGTCAAACGCACGGCGCCCCTCGGCCAGCACGCGCTCGGGTCCGCCCACCGCGCGCACGAAGCGCGTCGCTTCCTCTTCCGGCGGCAACGGGTTGAGATTGGCGGGGTTGCCATCGTACCAGCCCATGTAGCGCTGATACACCGCGCGCGAGTTGTGCATCATGGTGCCGTAGTAGCCATGATTGAACCACCGTGCTGCGAGCGCTTCCGGCAGACGCACGCGTTCGGCGATCTCGCGATCGGTGTAGCCGGCATTCATCAGCCGCACCGTCTGATCATGCAGATATTTGTAAGCGTCGCGATGGCTGGCGATGAAGTCGATCGCGCGGTCGTTACCGAAGCGCGGCCACGCGTGGCTGCTGACCATAATCTCGGTGCGCGCGCCATAGAGACGCAGAGCCTCGGTCAGATAGTCCGCCCACGCTTTGGCGTCGCGCACCAGCGCTCCGCGCGGGGTGAGGATGTTGTGCATCGTCGCGGTGGCGTTCTCGGCGATGCATAGGACGCCGAGATCGGGAAAGAAGAAGTTCATTTCCGCCGGCGCTTCCGAACCGGGCGTCAGTTGGAATTCGATGCGCACGCCGTCGATGGTGAGCGTTTCGCCGGTGCGGGTGATCGTACGGGTCGGCGGAATCAGCGTGAATGTACCCGCCGATACGGCGGCGCCGATGCCTGAAGTCATCTGCCCTTCGGGCCCGGGCGCAATACCGGTGGCGAACTGGTACATGGCGCGCCGTCCCATCGCATTGCCGGCGATCACATTCTCGGTGACGGCGTGCTCCATGAAGCCGTCCGGCGCGATGATGTCGACCGCGCCGGACGCCACGTCATCCGCGCCGACCACCCCGCGCACCCCGCCAAAGTGATCGATATGGCTGTGCGTGTAGATCACCGCGCGCACCGGCCGCTCGCCCAGATGGCGGCGGGCGAGCGCAAGCGCCGCCTGCGCATTCTCGATGCTCGTAAGTGGATCGATGACGATAAGGCCAGTATCGCCGATCACAATCGTCATGTTGGCGAGATCGAAGCCGCGCAACTGATACACGCGGTCGCTGACTTGGAAGAGGCCCGCGCGCGTCAGTAAGCGCGCATGCCGCCACAGACTGGGATTTACCGTTTCCGGCGGTTCGCCGCGTAAGAAATCGTAGGCGGCGAAGTCCCAGACGACAGCGCCGTTTGCGGAAACAATGGCCGCGCTATCCGGTCCAGCGAGGAAACCACGCGCCGCAAAATCCTCGTCCTCCCGATCCTGCCAAGGCAGCGTGCGCGCGAAGGCCTCATGCGCCGCCCGCGTCGCTTCGCTCACTTGCGCCTGTGCCGCGCCGCTCAATAAAAACACAAGCGCGAGCGCACAGATAGTACGCATCTCATCCCTCGAATTGTTGCGGCACAGTGCGACGGCGCCGCGAACGGTGCAACGTCCTAGCTCATCGCTTCCGCTATAAGTGACGCAGCGTCTTCCAAGATCGCTTCTTCCGCTTGGCCTTGGATCGGCACGCGGCCCATCTCCAGCATCACCGGCGCCGCAAACGGCGATACGTGATCCAGATCCTTATGCACGATGCGGCCCTGGATGCGGCGCAGCAGCGCGCCAAGCCGTTTTAGATCGAGATATCCTTCGCCTGCGTCCGCGAACGCGGCCTGCATCAAGATATGATCGGGCTCATACTGTTTCAGGACGTCGTAGATGAGATCGGCGGAGAACGTGACCTGACGCCCGCTTTTCTTTTCGGCGCCAGGCATGCGTCGCTCGATCATACCCGAGATCACGGCGCACTTAGCGAACATCGCCTTCATCAGCGTGGATTCGCCGAGCCAGCTTTCCAGGTCATCTCCCAACATGTCCTCGTCAAACAGCGCAGCGAGCTCGAGGCCGCCCATCGGCTCCAGCCCCCAGACCGCCACCGCATACTCGCTGGCGAGAAAGCCAAGCGGATGTTTTCCAGCCCGCTCAAGCCGGCGCGTAATCAGCATACCCAAGGTCTGGTGGGCTAGACGTCCCTCGAACGGGTAGCAGACGAGGTAGTGTTTCGCGGCGCGCGGAAAGGTCTCGATCAGCATCTCATCCGGCGTCGGCACGATCGAACGCCGTTTCTGCATTCCGATCCAGTCGCGCACCTGTGGCGGCAACGAGGTCTGGTGCGCCGGATCGTGCAGCATGCGCCGCACCCGCCCCGCCAGAAACGTGGAGAGCGGAAATTTGCCACCGGCGTACGAGGGAATCTTGGGGTTTTGTTGCCCGCTCGCACGGACTACCAGCGCATCCGTTTCGCGTACGCCGACCAGGCGGAGGATCTCGCCGGCAAAGATGAACGTGTCGCCCGGCGTCAGCCCCTCGATGAACCATTCTTCGATCTGACCGAGCCGCCGGCCCGCCACCAGAGGGCGCGGTCCCTCGCTCTTCGGCACACCGGGATGCGAGCGCTCCGCCGCGCGATGCGCCAAGCGCACATCGAGCATCTCGGACTCAACGATCGCGCCCACATTCATCCGATGCTGTTGCGCCATCGCTGCATTGCGCGCTCGCCAGCGCCCAGTCTTCGCGTCTTGCACGATGCGGCGATAGCGGTCGTAGTTGCGCAACGCGTAGCCGCCGGTGGCGACGAGATCGATTACACGATCAAACTGCGCGCGCGACAGCCCGGCGTAAGGCGCAGTCGCTCTCACTTCTTGATAAAGCTCCTCCGCATCGAACGGCTCGCCGCAGGCGCATCCCATCAGTCGCTGCGCGACGCCCTCCAGCCCGCCGATACGGGCGCGTGCACCTTCTACCGCCCCCGCCGCCACAGCCTCCCCGGC
>ERZ869936.2376-NODE-2376-length-11218-cov-4.844397_pt1 | contig 11218 bp, 7 predicted proteins | sample MGYA00520876_ERZ869936 | MGnify/ENA primary metagenome ERZ869936 (study PRJEB32218, sample SAMN09650985) | biofilter metagenome | isolation source: enrty point of leading RO module | place: Saudi Arabia: Thuwal, RO plant located on Red Sea | collected 2016-02-17 ... | reverse complement strand
AGTGGAGTCCCTTCGCCGCATTGCACGCTCGCTGACGCGCCCGAGCATCGCCGAGCGCTTTCCGGACATCGCCCGCAGCGCCCTCGCCATGCGACACCTTCCGGAAGGCGGGCTCGTGGCCGCGACGGACCGACTCATCGGAGCGGTGAGTCAGGAGGTGGCGAGGGACGACTCGAAGGTGGCCCGCGTTCTCGTGGTCGAGGACAGCCGGATGGAGGCTGCGCTCATCCGATCCGTAGTCAGCGGATCGAACCGGGAGGTCATCTGGGCCCAGACCGCCGAGGACGCGCAGCGCATCGTCGACCGCCAGGCGGTGGACATCATCCTCCTCGACCTCGGTCTTCCCGGGGAAGACGGCCGCGAACTGCTCGCCCGACTGGCGCGAAGGCCCCGTACCCGGGCCATCCCGGTCATCCTCCTCACGGGGCGTGCCGACCTCCAGACGCGCACGGAGGTGTTGTCGTTGGGTGCGGACACCTTCCTCAACAAGCCTGTGGAGCCACCCGTCCTCGCGACCACGGTTTCCATGCTTCTCGAGCGATCCGCCGAGGCCCGCCAGGCAGGCCGTCAGGACCCGCTCACCGGACTGACCAACCGCACGGTCTTCCTCTCGGAGATCCGCCAGATCGCCGCTTCCGCCGAGAGGGTCGGCACCGACCTGTCCTTCGTGATCCTCGACATCCATCGACTGGACGGCATCAACGACGCCCATGGCACCGAGGTCGGCGACGCCGCCCTGCGGGCCGTAGCCGAGGGCATTCGCGAGGCTGCCCACGAGTCCGACATCACGGCCCGTTGGGGCGGCGGCAAGTTCGCCCTCCTGCTGTCCGGAGCGGACGCGGACGAGACCCGCGCGCGGCTCGAGGAGCTGACGACGGCGACCAACAGGCGACGCCTGCCCCTCGCCGACGGTTCGGAACTGGTTGTCACCTGGCACGCCGGTGCGGCCGGCGTCTCCGGCGCCGGCAGCGTAAACGAGGCCATCGCCCGGGCCACGCGCCGACTCCAGGTGGCGAGCCGACAGCAGAGCGCCCGCATCGTCACCACCGACGACGAAGGGGCCGCCGGCGCCCACCACGTCCTGGTCATCGAGGACGACGCGATTCTCGGTGACCTCATGACCCACCGACTGACCCGCGAAGGTTTCGAGGTCACCCGCTTCGACAACGGCGCCGATGCCCTGCGCGCCATGGGCGAGCTCACGGCGTCGGCGGTGGTCCTGGACGTGATGCTTCCGGGCGCCGATGGGTTCGAGATCCTCCGGCGGATCCGCTCCGAGCGCTCCGTCCCGGGGGCGCCCGTCGCCGTCCGAACCTTCGCGGGCGATCACGCCGCGCGGCGGCCCTTCGAATTGGGGGCCAACGACGCCCTGGCGAAGCCGTTCTCGGTGAAAGAGCTGGTGACGCGCGTGAGCCGGCTCGTGGTGGAGCTGGAGGAGGAGTCGGCCCGTGCCTGATCTCTACGCGCAGGCCCAAGCCGTGCAGCTCGCCACCCGGCTCCTGTCGCCCGGCGAGGCCTTTCTCCTCCTGGTGGTCCTCACCGGAGGGGTCTTCCTTGTGATCTCCGCGACCATGGCGACGTGGACCCTCGTCTTCCGCTCCCGGAAGCTGGCCCTGGCCAGGGCCCTTCAGGACCGGACAGGGCGTTGGCAGTACGAGCTTCAGGAGGTCCTGTACGGAGACAAGGCGCCGGAATCCTTGAGCGGGACGGTGGACGACGACAACCGGGTGGAGTTCCTGAACTTCCTCCTCGAGTACGTCCGACGCCTGGAGGGCGAGGAGCAGGACATCATCCGACGCCTGGCCGAACCCCATCTGGACAAGATCACCGAGTACCTCGACCATCCCGTCGAGGCCCGTCGGGCTCGGGCCGTGCAGACCTTGGGCGAACTGGGTCTGCCTACGTTCGCTGAGCACGTCATCGCCGCGTTGGACGATTCGTCGCCCGACGTCGCCATGGTGGCCGCTTCGACCTTGTCTGCCGCCGACGACGGAGGGTACGCCGATCCGGTCCTCGCGCACCTGGATCGTTTCGCCCATTGGCGCCTCGACTTCCTCGCGGCGATGCTGGCGTCCATGGGGCCCGAAGCCGCCCCTTCCCTGCGCTGGGCCCTCGCCGACGCCGAAGTCACACCCAACACACGCGCCGTAGCCGCCGACGCTCTGGCGCTCCTGGGCGACGCCCCCGCCGCCGATCTCGCCCACGAGGTGCTGGTCCATACGGAGAAGGTGGAGTTGCGTGCGGCGGCGCTCCGACTCCTGGCTGCGGTGGGCCGCGGCGAGCATGTGGACGCCGTACGTGAGGCGGTCGTCGACGATGCCCTCCCGGTGCGCCTTCACGCCGTCCGGGCCCTCGGCGGGATCGGAGCCGAAGAGGACCGCGATCTGCTGGAAGACGCGGCCATGTCCGACCCCTCCCCGTGGGTGGCCATCGCGGCGGCTCGCGGGCTCAAGGAAGCCGGTGGCGCCGCTGCCCTGGAGCGTCTCGCCGGATCGCGGCACCCTCGTGCCGCACTCGGTCTCCAGGTCATCTCGGAGGTGCGGTCGTGGTGACGTCGTGGTGGGTGCTCCTGTCGGTGGTCAACGCCCTGGTCCTCGTGTACTTCGTGGCCATCAACGCCGTCTACATGATCACCAGCGGCAAGGCGCTCCACGTCATCTGGCGATACCGGCAGCGCCTCCGGGCCTTCAACCTGCTGGACCCCTCACGCGCCCAGGCGGCGCCTCCCATCACGGTCCTCGCCCCTGCGTACAACGAGGCGCTGACGTGCGTGGAGTCGGTTCGTTCCCTCCTGACCCTGGACTATCCCCGACACGAGATCATCGTGGTCAACGACGGCTCGGGCGACGAGACCATGGAGGTGTTGGAGTCGGCGTTCTCCCTGGCGACGCGCGCCCGGATCGTCACCGCCGAGCTGGCCACGGCTCGCGTGCGCGGCGTCTACCAGAGCCGCCTCTACCCGAACCTCTGGGTGGTGGACAAGGACAACGGCGGCAAGGCCGATGCCCTCAACGCGGGCCTGAACTACTGCAACACACCCCTGGTCTGTGCCGTCGACGCGGACACGCTCCTGGAGCGCGACGCCCTCACGCGGATCGTGCGGCCCTTTCTGGAGGACGCCGGCACGGTGGCCGTCGGCGGCAAGATCCGGGTGGTCAACGACTGTTCGGTGGACACGGGGATCGTGACCGACGCTCGACTCCCCCGGAGCTTTCTCGCCGCCGTTCAAACCGTGGAGTACCTGCGCGCCTTCCTGGTGGGACGGGTGGGGTGGGCGGCGTTTAACGCCAGCCTGGTCATCTCGGGCGCCTTCGGGCTATTCAGTAGGGGCGCCGTGGCGGACGCGGGCGGGTACGCCAGCAAGCGGACCACCGGAGAGACCGTGGGCGAGGACATGGAGCTCGTGGTGCGCATGAAGCGGCTCTTCACCGATCAGGGCCGCCCCTGCAGAATCGAGTTCGTGCCCGACTCCGTGGCCTGGACGGAAGTGCCCGAATCCCTGCGAGTCCTCGGGCGTCAGCGGGACCGATGGCAGCGGGGACTCATCGAGAGCCTCCTTCGTCACCGAACCATGCTCTTCAACCCGCGCTACGGGGCCTCGGGGATGTTCGCCTTCCCGGTCTTTCTCTTCCTCGAGGGACTCGGCCCCGTCATCGAACTGGTGGGTTACTTCGGATTCGCCGTCGCCGTCGCCTCCGGACAAGCCTCGACGGCATACATCATCGGCTTCTTCATTCTCGCCTTCGCACTCGGCGTGACCCTGTCCACCGTCGCCGTCCTCATCGAAGAGGTCGCGTTCGCCCGTTACACACGGACGTCGGACGTACTCAAGATGTTCGCGCTGGGCATCATCGAGAACTTCGGATTCCGCCAGCTCAACAGCTTCTGGCGGGTCCGTGGTCTCTACAACTCGGTGGTGGGCCGAAAAGCGTGGGGGAAGATGGAGCGGAAGGGCTTCCAGGGGTCGGCGGCAACCACGAGCTAGAGCACGGGCCGGTTCGACCCGGGCCGCTTTCGCCTCACGTCCGGATCCCCCTCAGCTGACCAGTCGCCCCAGCGAATCGCGTCCGCCCACCACCGGCAGCGTGATGGACGTGGCATCGAGGTCGATGGTCAGTCGAGTGCCGGGCTCGGGCCAGAGTGTGAACTCGGGATCGCTGGAGAAGATCATGAGGCCGATGCGCGCTCCCGCTCGGATGATCTGGTCGTCGGGCTGGAGTTCGAAGGTCAACTCCCGAAACTCCCCGGGGACGAGGGGCACGCTTTCGGTGAGGGACTCGGCGTTCTGAGGGTCGGCCCAGCCACGGGTGATGATGTTGTCGGTGATGGGCGCCCCCTCCTCCCACGGCAGGGAGACGAGCCATACCGACAGGTTCGCCGCCGGCGCGTTGGCCGCCAATCGAAGGGTCACCGTAGCCGCGCCTGAAAGGTGCACGTCCTCGGTGAGTTCGGGGGTCGCGTACAGGAGCCGGCTCGGCGACGACGACGCCGACGCCAGCGTCCCGCCATCGAGGGAAACGTCGTCGGTGAGGGACTCGGACCCCTGTCGGCCCTGGTTCGTGAGTGACAGCAGCCCGATGCCGTTCCCGCCGGCCTGCGGGTATAGAGCCACCGGCTCGGCCTCGGGATGGGGGTAGTCCGGGTAGGGCGTCGGCGTGTTGCCCTCTGCGTCCTCACGGACGATCCACGCCTTGGGGTCGTCTTCCACCCCGTTCTCCACGTCGTACAGGTAGCGCGTGAACCACCGGTTCATGAGCTCCAGGGGAGGTGGTCCGCCATGTCCGCCCTGGTGGTAGTAGATCTGGACCGGCACACCCCGATCCTTGAGCGCTTCAGTGATCCGGTAGCTGTGCTCCGGCATCACGTTCCAGTCGTTGAACGCGTGGGCCATGAGGGTGGCCGCCTGAACGCCGTCGATGGCGTTGAGGTAGTCCCGTCCTGCCCAGAAGTCGTTGTAGTCACCGGTGATCCGGTCCTGGCCGGCGGCCATTTCCCCGTCGCGATAGGTGGCGTCGCAGTACGCCCTCCGCTCCGGATCGCCCGAGTTGATAAAGTCGTAGAGGACGTCCACGTCCTCGCCGAGGTAGCCGCCGGGCGACCTCACCAGCCCGTGGGACCGGTAGTAGTGGTAGTACGACGTGTTCGGCGCGATGGGGATGATAGCTTCGAGTCCGTCGACCCCCGTGGTGGCAGCCGCCAGGGGAAGCGTGCCGTTGAACGACGTGCCCGTCATGCCCACGCGACCCGTGGACCAGAAGGCCTCGACCTCCTCGTTCCCGTCCGGCGTGGTGAAGCCTCGTGCCCGGCCGTTGAGCCAATCGACCACGGCCTTGGGCGCCAGCGACTCGTTCATCCCGCCCACCGTGGGACACCCCTGGGACAGCCCCGTGCCGGGCGACTGGGAGTGGACAACGGCGAAGCCGCGCGGCACCCAGGTGCCCACATGGGAGTTGGAGATGACGGGACGGAGGCTCTGCTGCTGGATATCCGGCATGTCCCCCCGCTCGGGGGGCTGGGCGCCGAGTTCGTGGCGCACGTTCCAGAAGTATTGGGAGTCGGTGGTCCCGACCCCCGAATAGTACGGTGAGGTCTCGTAGACCACCGGCACCCGCAGGCCCTCGCTCTCCGTCTGCCTCGGACGCGTCACCGCCACGTGGACCCGGTCCAAACGACCATCTCCGTCGGAGTCGAACTCGGTCTCCACCCAGAGGTCGTGACGCACCCAACTCCTCGGCTCGGCGAAGGCCGGGACGACCTGAGCCTGTCCGTCCTCGAATACCGGGCCTACCGCGGTGGCCGGGGCACGACTCTGTGCCTCCACAGGGGCGTACGCGGCGGCAGAGATCACGGCCAACATCGCGGCGCAGCGCACAGGCAGCGTCACGGCGCGGTGGACGGCGGGGGACACGTCGTTGGAGAGCATCCTGGATCCAGAATGGGGAAGCACAAATGAGCGAACGGCCCTAATACGACGACGTGGACGCTCGGGGTCCACGTCGACGGGCCAGCTGCCGGTGGTTGTGGAGCCCGGGCCGTCCCTTCTCCGCCACGTGTCTCACAGCTCCAACTCGAACTGGAGCCCGGTGAAGGTGAGGCGGTGATGGGGCGTGAGTCCGATCTCGTCGATGGCGGTCCGGTGAGTCTCGGTGCCGTATCCGACGTTGGTCTCCCACCCGTACCCCGGATAGCGGGCGGCCAACCTACGCATGAGCCGATCCCGAACCACCTTGGCGACGATGGAGGCGCATCCGATGGAGTGGACCAGGGCATCGCCATCGACGACGGCGTCGTGCTCCCTCCCCAGATACTTCACCGGAAGGCCGTCCACCACCACGTGGAGATCCGGCCCATCGGGGCCATGGCGTCGAAGATCCTCGACGAGTCGGTCCAATGCTCGTTGCATGGCGACGGTGGTGGCACGGAGGATGTTACGGCGATCGATCTCGCGCACCGATGCGGCCCCGAGGCCCACTCCGAGAGCGGTTCTCACGATGGCTTCGTACAGGTCTTCGCGAACGTCGTGGGAGAGTTGCTTCGAGTCGTCGGCGCCGACGACACACCCGCCCCGGGGCAAAACGACCGCCGCGGCAACCACGGGTCCGGCCAGCGGCCCCCGACCCACCTCATCGACACCGGCCACCAAACGACCGCGGCCCCAGAACCTTCGCTCGTACTCGAGCAGGTCCTGGGGCCGCTGGATCTCGTGCTCCGCCGACGAGGTCGGCGAAGGGTCAGCGAACTTGGCGCTTCTCCGCGATCCTGGCTGCCTTTCCACGACGTCCACGCAGGTAGTAGAGCTTCGCCCGGCGCACGTCGCCTCGGCGGACGACCTCGACACCGGTCACGGTGGGGGCGTGGAGCGGGAAGATACGCTCGACGCCGATTCCGCTGGAAATCTTCCGAACGGTGAACGTCTCGTCCACACCACCGCCCTTACGTGCGATGCAAACGCCTTCGAATGCCTGGATACGCTCTTTTTGACCTTCCCGGACCAGATAGAGAACCCGGACGGTGTCACCCGGAGCGAAATCGGGCATTTCAGCTCGAAGCTGCTCTCGTTCGACTTCTTTGATGATATCAGTCATGATTCGGCTCCAACGACACGGCCAGAGGTGTTCCGGCAGAGACGAGAAACATAATGCGGAGCCCATGTGCGGTGAACGCCCGAAGCTCCGTTGCCCAAGGCCTGCCGGGGTACCACGTTGGCGACCTCGAGCCCCGTGCTTCCCCTTCCCTTCACACGCGTCCCCATGCCGAGTCGATCCACCTTCGCCCCACCCATCGCGGTCCTCACCGCCGTCGTTATCGCCGCGTGCGGCGGCGATGGACAGGTGTCCCTCGAGCCCCTCGCGGACGACGACCAGCCCCGCGCCGAGCGGCTGGAGCGGCTCCTTTCCGCCCTGGCCGCCGACTCCATGGAAGGACGGCGGACAGGCACGGAGGGCGCGGCGCGAGCCGCCCGCTTCCTCGCCGCCGAGTTGGAGCGGTACGGAGTGGAGGCAGCCGGAGACGACGGGTTCTTTCAGCGCGTCCCCCTCGCGCTCGTGAGCGTGCCGGCCGGCGACGGTACCGTCGAGCGCCTCCGCCTCGAGTCCGATGCCTTGGACTTCAGCGCCCTTCCCGCCGACCGGCTGGTCGACACCGAGGTCAACGTCGTGGGGATCGTCCGCGGCGCCGATCCCGAAGTCGCCGACGAGGCGGTGGTGGTGGGCGCCCACTACGACCACGTCGGCATTGGGACGCCGGTGGACGGCGACTCCATCTACAACGGCGCCGACGACGACGGCTCGGGCTCGGTGGCCGTCCTGGAGATCGCACGGGCATTCGCTCGGGGAGAGGCCCCGCGGCGCACCGTCGTCTTCCTCTTGAGCACTGGGGAAGAAATGGGCCTTCTGGGCACGCGATGGTACCTGGAGGACCCGGTGATCCCTCTCGAGCGCACCGTTGCCGACCTGCAGATCGAGATGATCGGCCGCCCCGACTCGCTGGCCGGGGGCTTCGGGCACGGATGGCTCACGGGGTACGAGCGCACCACCATGGGCGACCAGCTCGCCGCCGCGGGATCCCCCATCGTGCCCGACCCCAGGCCCGAGCAGAACTTCTTCTTCCGATCCGACAACATCGCCTTCGCACGCCTGGGCATTCCCGCCCACACCCTCTCCAGCTTCAACCTCCACACCGACTACCACCGTCCGTCCGACGAGGTCGACGCCATCGACTTCGATCACATGGCGGCTCTCGTGGAGGCCAGCATCGAGGCCGTGCGATTCCTGGCCGACGGGCCGCGGCCGGACTGGGTGGAGGGCGGCATGGACGGGCTCACCGGCGGCTGAGTCTCACGTAGGCGGCGCTAGCCGAAAACCCGATTCCAACCAACCCTACATTGTGAGGTATCTAAGCCTCCGACGACGAACCGATGAGCGGAGAGCGGCCATGTCGCCGGAGCGGAAGTACCTGGGAGAGTTCGAGCAGATGGTGGCGGCGGCGGTTCTGCGTCTGGGGGACAAGGCGTATGGCGTCTCCATCATCGAGACCATCGAGGAGCGCACCGGCCGCCCGGTGAGCAGCGGTGCGCTGTCCGTCACGCTGGACCGCATGGAGAAGAAGGGCCTCCTGCGCTCGTCCCTCGGCGACGCCGACGACGGTCGCGGGGGCCGACCCCGCCGGTACGTCCAGCTCACGGCCGAGGGGCTCGAGGCCGCCGCGGAGGCCCGGTCCGCCATGCTCCGGCTCTGGCACGGCCTGGGTGGAGCGTACGAAGGATGAGCCGGCGCCTTCCCGACGTCGTCGTCTCGCTCCTCGAGCGGGCGGTCGCCGATCCCGTGGCTCGCGCGGGCCTCATCGGTGACCTCGAAGAGCGCTACCGGCTCGCCGCGCCCCGCAGCCGCGTGGGCGCCGCGGCGTGGCTCATCCGTGAGCTCGCCGCCATCGGATATCACTACGGACTCGTTGGGGGGATCGGGATGGACACGCTTCGCAGGGATCTTTCGTTCGCCTTCCGCGGACTCGTCACGCGTCCGGGATTCTCCGCGCTGGTCGTCAGCACCCTCGCCCTGGGGATCGGGGCCAACGCGGCCATCTTCTCGGTGGTGAGCACCCTCATGGTCGAGCCCCTGCCCTTCGAGGACGCCGACCGTCTCGTCATCATCAACGAGATCGAGCCCAGCGGGTTCACCGCGTCCGTGTCGTTCCCCAACTACCGCGACTGGCGCGACGGGAGCGACAGCTTCGAGGACTTCTCCATCTTCCTGCCGAGCTCCCGAAGGTTCAACACGGTGGACGGTTCACGGATGCTGGAAGTGGGCTGGATCATGGGCGGATACTTCGAAACCGTCGGTCTCGATGCCGAGGTGGGCCGGTACATCACCGATGCCGAGTCCGAGCCGGGAGCCGAACGGCTGGCCGTGGTGTCCCACCGGCTCTGGGTGGATGAGCTTGGGGCGGACCCGGCGGTGGTCGGCCGCGCCCTGACGCTGTCCGACGAGGCGTTCACCATCGTGGGGGTCACCCCGTCAGACTTCGTGCTGTACGAGGATACGGACGTCTACCTTCCCCTCGGTGTCGTCGCCGACGGGCTCCCGTGGGACGATCGGCGGACGAGTGTCGGCGCGGAGATCGTGGCGCGGTTGGCGCCCGGCGTGACGGTGGAGCGCGCGCGGGCGGACCTGGAAGCCGTCGGGACGGCCGTGGAGTCGGAAACCGGTGAGGAGGTGGACACCGCCAACGTCACCGAGCTGCGGGCCTGGTTCCTGGGGGACACCGGCAACCAGTCCCTGATGCTCATGGCCGCCGTCTTCCTCCTTCTGCTGGTGGCGTGCGCCAACGTGGCCAACCTGCTCTTCATCGCCAGCGAGCGGCGAGGGGGCGAGATGGCCCTCCGGACGGCCCTCGGCGCCAGCCGCAGTCGTATCTACCGCCAACTTCTCACGGAGAGCATGGTCCTGGCCGTCCTCGGTGGACTGGCGGGCATCGCCCTGGCAGTGGTCGGGCTGGATGCCCTCCTCGCCCTGGTGGCGGACGTCCTCCCGCACGGCTTCGCCGAACGCATCGGCATGGACGCGCCCGTGCTGATCTTCGCGGCTGTGATGTCGCTCGGGACCGCGCTTCTGGCGGGGTTCCTCCCCGCTCTACGCTCGGCCCGGGCCGAGCTGGCCCAGCGGATCCGGTCCGCGGCGCCGGGGGCGGTGTCCAATGCCCGGGGTCGCCACGTCCTCGTGGCGTCCGAAGTCGCCCTCTCCATGGTGCTCCTGGTGGGCGCCGGACTCCTCATCTCCACCCTCACCCGGCTACAGAACGTCGACAAGGGATTCGACGGCAGCGGCGTGCTCACCTTCCGCGTCCAGTTACCCGATCCGTACGACACCCGCGAGCGATGGGCGGGCTTCCACGAGACGCTGGAGGAGGAGCTCATGGCCCTTCCAGGGGTCACGTCGGTGGCGACGTCCAACCACTTTCCCCTGGCCGGCAACTCGTGGGAGATGCTGTACAAGGACGAGCAGACGCCGCCGGAAGACGAGGGCGAATCGGTGCTCCTCACCATGGTCAGCGCGTCATTCTTCGACACGTACGGCGTCGCCATCGTCGAGGGGCGGGGCTTCCTTCCTTCGGACCGGTGGGGCACCGAGCCTCTGGCTATCGTCGACGAGACGCTGGCGGCCACGCGGTGGCCCGGCGAGTCGGCCATCGGGAAGCGCATCACCTTCGAACAGCCTCTGGGGCCCGACGGAGTCCGCGCCGATCTCTGGCGCACCGTCGTCGGCGTCGCCGCCCACGTGCGTCACTACGAGCTGTCGAGTCCGTCGCGGATCGAGGTCTACACGCCCATCGCCCAGTCGGCGGCGTGGGGCTTCACCAGCTACGTCTCGGCGAAGACCAGCCTGGATCCGGCCTCCCTCGTCCCCGACGTCCGTCGGGTCGTCGCTCGACTCGAGCCGTCGGCGCCGCTGTACCGCATCCGCGTCATGGACGACATCATCGCCCAGGAGCTCGGACCCCAGCGGGCCATGCGCGAACTCCTCAGCACCATGGCCCTCCTCACGCTCCTGCTGGGCTGCGTGGGAATCTACTCGGTGGTGTCCCACGGGACGGCCCTCCGTCGCAAGGAGCTCGGGCTTCGCATCGCCCTGGGAGGCTCACCCTCGGAGATCGTCGGGCTCGTGCTCCGTGACTCCATGGTCCCCATCGGTGTCGGGGTGGTGGTGGGTGTCGCGGGAGCAGT